>Ga0335072_10000270_pt1 | contig 111039 bp, 104 predicted proteins | sample Lox_Sample_21_FD_206725 | JGI IMG/M metagenome (GOLD analysis project Ga0335072, IMG submission 206725) | Soil microbial communities from Loxahatchee National Wildlife Refuge, Florida, United States - Lox_Sample_2.1 | ecosystem: Environmental > Terrestrial > Soil > Wetlands | place: USA...
CCTAACCCTAACCCTAACCCTAACCCTAACCCTAACCCTAACCCTAACCCTAACCCTAACCCTAACCCTAACCCTAACCCTAACCCTAACCCTAACCCTAACCCTAACCCTAGGGTCCTTAATAACCTTAGCGGTTCCCTAACGGTCAACACTTCCCTAACCCATAACCATAGCGGTTCCCCTAGCGGTTCCATAGTCCTAGCTCTAACAATTCCTAGCGGCTATCCTAGCGGTTCCCCTAACGGTTATCCTAGCGGTTATCCTAGCGGTTCCATAGGTCCCATACCGCTCCCATACCGCTTCTATAGCCGTCTCATAGCCGTCCCATACCGCTCCCATACCGCTCCCATACCGTTCCCATACCGCTTCCATAGCCCTCCCATAGCCCTCCCATAGCGCTTCCGTAGGTCCCATACCGCTTCCATAGGTCCCATGCCGCTTCCATAGGTCCCATGCCGCTTCCATAGGTCCCATACCGCTTCCATAGGTCCCATGCCGCTTCCATAGCGGTTCCAGTAGCTTAGCCTTTTGACCGCGCCCGGTCAAACAGCAGCGGATAAAACAGAAAGCGAGAAAGTGACTAGTCAATTGAATGACGAGCTTGAGCCGATAAAAAAGGCTGAATGGGAGCCTAGTTCGAGACGAAAGAAAAGACCGAAGCCGAAATGGAAATGAGACGAAAAACATGGCCAATTGAAGCGATCAAAGACAGTAGGCATTGACTGGTACCGTTACTAGTCAGAAGTACTCATTGGCAAGCTCTTTCCACTTACAAGAAGGGTCAACGGAGTAGTAGTAGAAGACGGAGCGCCTTGTCACTCTCAACGAGAGTACAAGCTTCTCCGCATTGAGAAGATGGAATGGTGCCGCAATTCACCTGATTTAAATGCAATTGAGCCTATCTGGCTACAAGTAAAGCGACAAACCACGAAGAAATCGATTCTCAATACCAAAAAGGAGGTGGAGGAGGCATGGAAGAAGTTCTTCCCTTAGGAGCGCTTGCAGAGCTATGTGGATCGAATTCGCTGGCATGTGGAGCAAGTAATTAAATGTGAAGGAAGTAATGAGTATATAGAAGGCCTCGGAACTCCAGAAAAGGCAGGGAGAGTACGAAAAGTGGCCGTAATTGAAAAAGAAAGACTAGATGGAAACGATGCGTGGGTGGACTGTGACGCATAAATCAGGCATCAAATCGGTGTCTAAGGAATTAGTAGATACCCCCTAAAATTAGGGCGTCTAGGGTCAGGGTTAAGGCTAGGGCTAGGGTTAGGGTTAGGGTTATAGGGCTAGGGTTTTGATGCCTGGGCAATACTTTTGGCCCGCATCTCCGTACTTTATCAAAAGATGGCATATATTCATGATCGTCTTGAAATATGCTAATTAATCCCATTCTATGTATTACTCCAGTGTTATTACTCGTCAACGATTCAAAGAAGTTATTAATCTGTCAATTTTCGAGGTGAGACTGGAGAAAAGCTCTTAGGAAGTTTTTCTTGCGAGTTCAGGCGTCCCAGAAAGAGCCGGAGTTCAGGTGTCGTGGGAGCTTTGGTCTCGTAGGAATTTAAGTCTCACAGGAAGTTTTCTCTAGAATTCCCAAGAGCTTGACTTAAATTCCTGGTTCCTGAGAGATATTAACTCCTTAAAGACTGTTCATGGGAGATTTGAGGAGCTCGTATTCATAGGCTGAATACGATGACCATTCCGAACACGTGGTGTTACAGCACTCCACTATTTGACCGGTAACTTCATGTTCTCATCTACCTCTCATTATCAACATCGAATGCAAAAATTTGACTCTTACGTTGTTCCAAAACCTTACGAAACTCTTACTCTATGTGGTCTCGTAAAATTTTCAGTATATTGTTCGTTTTCCTTTTCATCCTGAGCATAACACTACTACACTTCAATTCCAATCTACCAAAGTTCAATACGTCTCTGGATAAATATCCAGCTGGCATAAGAAATGGAAAATTTCATCCAAATGGTAACGTGCTACGCTTTCCAGGAAATACAATCATCTGTCACCTCCCAAACTCGAGTGAGGTTCACAGTTCATTACTAGCCATTCACGACCGGTTAAAAGAAACGCCATTCTCTCATCTTTATACATTACTTCCACCTTCAAGTTGGCACGTTACTATTTTCGAAGGTGTTACCGACAAAGTACGTAAACCTGGTTACTGGCCGAGCGATCTACCCATAGACTTTCCCGTCAAGGAGTGTACGTCGGTGTATGAGGACAGGCTATCGATATTCGACCTACAGACTCCTTTGCCATATCATTTCGCCATCGTGGAATTAAGGCCGCTGAAAGGCAGTATTTCGTGGCATGTCGAACCTCATACAACTGACAACACGGCATTACGACGCCTACGAGATCGACTTTCCAACGTTCTGAAAATCCGTGCAAAACACCACGATAATTATGGCTTTCATATGGCCATAGGATATACGCTACGGATCTTGACTGATGAGCAGAATACGGAGATTAGAGAGTTCATTGAGGATTTGCTTAAAGACATACCAAAGGAGTTTGAACTGGGAGCACCGGAGTTTTGTAGGTTCGAGAACATGTTCGCATACGAACCGCTAATGTATCTCACGAATCAGGAGAGCTAGGTTGGATTGACGAGAGTTCAGAAGTGATACAGCCATGTTTTACCATGTGATTAACACTCGAAGTCTATTAATAATGAAAAGAGATTGACGAGACTTCACGGAATGCCTACTTAGCGAAATTCCTCGGTACATTGAGGTCGAAACTTGTCTATATTGTTGGTGTCTTTCGAGGAACAATGTGTCTACGTCCTTCAGCACCTAATATCTTTTCTCAACTCGCTTCTCAATCTGGTATGGATCTTAACGGCAAACTTGTGCCGACTGGTACTGAAATCTCTTGCAATCCACGAATTTTACAGTGATAAAAACTTCTAAGGTGCAATAGAAATGGATCTGGTACTCATATTAAGCTCACTTTAGGTTGGAAACATCATTCTACGCGTTGAAAACATGCCACGATAAGTAATTCTTCTAAGAATTCGACTTTGAGCTTGTCAATAAGTCAAAGACTGGAAAATTTCATATTCACGGTTTAATGCCAGAAGGGAACTCTCTTAGTAAATTAGCAGTCACAGAGCTGCCCGTGGAAGTACTCGCAGTGCTCGAGATTAGAGGGTCGTCATTCGGTGGATTCTTCGGTCGGCGAGTGAGCCACTTCTTCATTGTTGCCATCTCGCGTACGGGCTTTGTAAATACGCTGTACGAATGGAGTTTTAGGCTGCTAATAGCAGATTGTTATATGGCAGTGAGGAAGGCGAAGGAAAAGTTTCCAAAGCCGAATAGGACAGGTAAAACGTGTTTTTTGTTGACGCTTTCTAATTGGATGCAAAGATTGCTAAAGGCCAGCCTGTCATCTCCTCACTCAAGCTACGCACTTGCACAACCTAGAGTGCAGTCGCAGAGATGAAGTGAAGACTCAATACAAATGTATGGAGTAGAGCTAGCTAGCTTGGGCAGATAATCCTTATCATACTATGAACTACCGTACTCGATAAGTACGATATAGAAAGCAAGGTCTGCGCGTACCGAAATCACGCGTGCATAAAGAATTGGACACCAATTTTGCGACTTATTATAAGTAAAAATACGAATGACCAAGCTTCACTTCCAGTTTCAATATTACATACAGTAAGAACGCAATCAGCTGGGCGATCATAGTTGCAAAGCGCTCGTAGGTACCTACCTACACCTCGAATTTTACCTTCTACATTACCCCAAGTTGTGGATGATGATTACCTAGCACTATAATGGGATTAGATAGTTTCGTATTAACCTCTTTAATAAATTTAAAAAGCGAGAGGGTCATGATGGTGTTGTGGGAAAGAATCTGGTCGATACATCAAGGCCCACTTCACGGGAATCGACCGGCAGGAAAATCATACTTATGTAACTTAAGATGAAGATTCTCGACTATTCAGATGTAGCTATAGAGAGTATATGGATGCTAGAATTATAAGGATTTAAATTTGTCCATTCTTCTCCGTTACTTAAAACTTAAAGTGCCTTGAAGTTGTTCTGGTAAAGCGTTTTCGTCACACTAGGAGGTTATGTACTTGTGGTGGATACAGTGGAGCACTTCCGTAATAGATCCGTTAGATTCTATAAAAGCTATAATCTAGCTTTGGTTGAGACTTTGAATACGAAATCACGACCTCGAACTTCCCTTCATGGTCAGCGGTCAGCTATCATGATGATATTGATTTGGTAAACGGAATGAACAGAGAAAGAAAGCAGAGACAAAAGATAAACCATGGTTTTGTGTCTTTCCAGACTCCAACATACTGCATTCATTACAATAGGAGTCATATGAAACAAGAGTAACGAAATGCTTCCAGCTTCATGGATTATCTATTTCTCCTACCAATTCAAACTCTAACCGTTAAAGGCTTTTTTCAATTCAGCAATATCAAACTTTTTCATCTTCATCATCGTCTCATATACTCGATTTGCCTTTGTCTTATCAGGATCTTTCATCATCTCAAAGAGTTGATTCGGTACAATTTGCCATGACAAGCCATATTTATCACCAAGCCAGCCTATACTCTATAAGTTGATGTACTTCACGTTTTTCAAAGACATACCACATGCTTGTTTGGTTGGATCACCACCTTCGGAAAGCTTTTCCCAGTAATAATCTACTTCGTTCTGATCTTCACAGTTTATGACGAAGGAAATTGCCGGAGTAAACTTAAATTGTGGACCACCATTTAATCCTACAAATGATTGTCCATTGATTTCGAATGAAACCACCATCACACTACCCAGTTGTTTTTGGTGTTGCTCTTTACCAGCTTCAGGATAATATTGAACATGTTTGATGGAAGAATTCTTGAAAATAGACGTATAATATTTGGCAGCATCTTCAGCTTCATTATCAAACCAAAGCATAGTAGTCAATTGAGAGGTAGACATGATGATTTCTTGAAGAATGAAATCGAAACTGATTCGAACGGACTTCATTTATACTCCAAGTCTTCTGACACTTTAAACTAAATTTTCTCGGCATTCCATGGTGGCGTTAGGCTACAATGTAATAAAACCAATTCCCAATTCATAATGACGGCAATGGCTTGAAGAACGGCATTAGTAGGGGGTCGTATCACGGATTGAGCGTATATTCACGTGCCTGGAGCCTAGGATCCAGAAATAGCTCCCAATCACGATAACTCTGTGTTGTACGAAGCTTTGATTGTTAGTAATCAGGCCACATCCACGTTGTAAGCAGTATCACTCCAGTTTTGAGCTTGACATCATTCCATTACAAGTTATTCATGACCTTTATCCGATTCCAGATGATTACTGCTTAGTAGACTGAATACTGAGCTTCATATCACTTCCATAAGAAACAGAACATCGAAACGTTGAAACGGTTTTCTTTGCATGCTTCTACATTCTCATCAATATCACATGCCAATCAATGGATTGAAATCGAAAACTTATCAGATTTCGACGAAATTCATAAGCCTCTATGGGAAGTAGATAACAGCAAAGAAACTACAAAACTTCGCAAGATCATGAGTTCAAAGAAGAGCTTGGCTGTTGTGATTTCACATAGTTGTATCTACACATAAAATGGAACCAGAAGACGAAACGAATTCGGAAGAAGATGTATCAGAATTTTGCTTCATTGATCTCACCAATAGGGGTTTGGATTCAAGAAGAAAGAATTTGGTAAAAGTACGATCTCATGTAATGAAAGGCATCCGTCGAAGACATCGTGGAGACAAGTTGAAACTCATTTCGGATTCTCGAAAAACTATCGGCTCCAAATCTGATATTGACTCTCATTCTATCTCAACAAGTATTGATGGAAGTATGATGAAATGTGTCAATTCAGCTATATTACGAATTGAAACTGATATTCTACCTACATTGACATATACATGGAAATGGACACCATGGGAATATCACATGCTTCATTTCAGTAAGTTTTATGATTTATTTAATGAAATTAAACTCATATTTATAGCAATTACAACTGTATTGAACTCAATCTTTCCAACAACTTCCGAAATCTCAACTGGAGCACTAGATGTATGGCAAACTATACGATCATCAAGTATGGCTATACATGCTGTCATTAGTGGATCAGCAGTTCATCTTGATTGGCAAAACAAATCAGACGAACTATCAAAAAGTCCTGAGGCCTTAGCTCATCGTGGTCAAGCTTTAAGACTTATAAATCAAGAAATATCTCAATTGGAAGGAAAAGAACCATCCGATGCTCTTCTCTTAGCAATTCTTGCACTTACTCCGAATCCACCTACTTCTACACAAATATTCACTACATCAAATTCACAAACTTTTCAACCTTCACAAACTCAATTAGGTTGGGAACATAATCGACTAAATGTCCGATATAGTCAAACACATCATCATGGCTTATTCACTCTTGTAAAACAACGAGGTGGATTAAAGACCTTTCAAAAGCAAGCCGTAGCTAGAATGATATCAAGTCATGATCTTGGAATAGCTACACAAGAGTTACGTACACCAAGACAACCATTCATTCAAGATATTGAGATCTCGAATCTAATTTCAAACCCGAATCTCAATATAGTAGAACCAAATCCATATGAATCAACTCCAGGTCTCTCTCTACCTGAGCTGATTCGCACGATTGGTTCTAATCCTTTATCATCGGTACTTTTACAACTTCAACGTATTGTTGCAACTACTGAATCTCGTCGTCATGATACTCTTCGCAATATCAATATTCCAGCACTTTATGGCGAGAAACAATCTCTTCATCACGCTGTATTATCACTTCGGCCTTACTCAGACTCATTGTATGAATCATTGAGAATAGCCACATTGATATACGTCGTTGGAATTTTCTTTCCAGTACCACCATCAACTGGAACATTTGCATATTTGGTTCAAAGTATGAAAGCTTCTATAAAGATTGATGTATATCAACTTCAGGATATTCATATCAAGGCGTTAACTTGGATTCTCTTTATTGGTGGAATGGCTGCGAAAGGAATGCCTCAGAGAGACTGGTATATTGCGAATCTGAGCAAGCTTGTAAAGCTTCAAGATCTTTCAAAGTGGATAGACGTAAAACAGTTGCTAAGAAGCTTTGTTTGGTTATCTCATGCAATGGATGACGAAGCTATAAGCTTATGGGAAGATATTCGCCGCTCTCAAGAGCCATAACCATCACGGCGAGCATCGAAGAGACATCGATTGTATGTAGATGCGGCTTCTGTGGATTGACGGGAATTCATTTAATATCTGACGAAATCCAAAGGTTTCCTGCGTCTCCCATTCATTCGAGTATCAACCTCATAGAACTCAATTTGAGCTTGAAAAGGTAATCTCAACATCATGTTCACAGAGACACATAACTACTCTATTGAAAGTCGGAGTTGTGAACTCATTTTCGGAAATGACATGTAATCTGTAGCCAAATCTTAGAAACTCTTTACGATTCTTATATGTGAATGATATAGCTTCTCAGACGAACGGCAATGGACTTCATTCATTCTATACATCTTAATGTATAGATTTATGTACTTTCGAATATTCAATTGCTCTTTTTGTTGCTTCATCAAGATCTTCATCCAGAAATCCCAGTTTCTTGTTCAATGTCTCTTTCGTAAGAATATAATCATTTCCTCCATTCGGTATAAAATTTCCTCCATAGATCATTTTCACCAATGCTCTAAAATCTCCTCTTTTGAACTCTTCATACGCTTTTTCTATAACTTGTTCAACTGATTCACTTGTAATCTCCCAATCATCATCTGTTGTACCAGTATTTCGTTGTACTGCATCTAACATCTCTCTTTGTGAAAGATAGAATGAACTGATATAGACATTCTTGTTTTTAAAATCTTGAAGTGATAATTCACCAACTATCGGAAGTGATAACAATTTTGTCACTGCAAATCCAACTCTTTTCCATGTCGTAGTAACTGTCTTTGCAATACCATCATCATAGAACTTTGCTTTTTGATTTGTAATGTCGATTCCATAGTATCCTCCTCCTAAACTCCATTCCCACCATTGATTGTTCACAATACCAATCCAATTCGACTTTCCAAGCTTCTCAATATACTCATGTGTCTTGATTCTTGCTGTTGTAATCGGATTTCGAAGAATTGCTGGATGTGTAGTATCAGATCCCCATTCATTTGGTAGTATCCATTGAACACCGGCTTCTGCTGCAGCTTCAATCAGCTTATTCTGCGTGTCTGGTGGCGCCATCACTGCCATAGTGATAATGAGCACATCTTGGCCCTTCAAGGCTTCTACTAGCGAAGACTGTACGGAGTAGTCCACTCTCTTTGTAGCTATGTCGGGTGGTAGAATCGTATTGTTGTCGGCTCGGGTGATGGCGGTGACAATATGATTTCCTTCAGCAATCAATGTATCAGTGATGTATTTGCCGACATGACCACCTGCCTAAGGATAGTTAGAATGTGAAGAAAATGTTTGTACTTGTGAGAATTACTCCAACAATTGCAACGTTCTTCACAGCTGACATGGTTTTTCGGTCGAGTTTCGTTATGAGACTTGGAGGAGGAAACTGAGCAATGGTCGATAAATACAAAGATATCTGAATTGGAAATTCGTCTAGAATAGACTCATTTAGTTATATGCTTTCATTATTTAAAAAAGCATGACCTAGATCACGTTGACGCTCGAATATTGTCCCGAGTCGGATTTTAGTGTGTACCAATATCCCCGGTCACCAAATATTTTGGCAAACGGATATATTCACAAGTTGAGAAGCTATGTCCGGGTTATTGGACAATCAAAGCTATATTTCTTGACCGGGATGAAGAATATACTCGCTTTAAGGGAAGTTTTCTCATTGTGATGATATCAATGTCAGTACATCTGAATCATCGTTTTCCAATACGCCGAATCCGAATGTCATTAGGAGCTATTCGTGGCATGTACGGATTTCGTTAGATCGAGAATGTTGAGAATACTTTCCAATAGAACTCGGGCTGATTTGGATCATTTTGAGAATTTTGGTTGTGGAACCAATTTCGATCAAACGGCGTTACTGGACCTATGAATTGCATTTCTTATCCTTCATGTAAGATGATATACTCGTAGATTGATACAAATACTCAGTACACTGACTACGGCATCACTAAGTGGAGATGTTACGCGACAAGATCAATTTCGATTTGTATTCGAATGTGACTCTCCTAACGTTGATAGTGATTCGGACGCTGAAATTAGTTGATAGTTTAGCAGATGGAAAACATAACATGTTCATCAGTTTGTAAGTCAGTTAGTGTAAAGCAGATTCACCAACAGTAGATCGAGACGGAATATCATCCACAGAGTCGACAGGTAGTGAAACGAGTCCAGGTTCATTGCATTGTGCTCTTTATAGAAGATAGAATTCCCGTATCTTGTTGAAATTTGCGTATAATTTGATCTACTGGACTACAGAAGTGTAGTACATCTAAGCATCAATCGGTAAGCTCAATGTCAGCCTCGTAAGATTGAGTTCTTAAGAAGAGAATTTTCCTGACAATTACAAAACGCACATAGATAAGGCGATGTAAGTTGAATAAGTACAACGCCGGGCAAGTTTTGAACACTTTACCGTTGCATGGAAGGTTTTCCAAGATCTGAATGATGGATTTTTCTGCACTGTGATCATCTTCAACTACCTGATTTGCTTCGGGAGAGTTGTGTAAGAGTGTACGAGTAATTTAACTTGAGCAGAGGGCTCTAACTTTTGAATAATCGTTGAAGAATGATAGAGATGTATGTACAGGCCAAACTCTTCTCATTGGTTGGTATTTCGTTTTGATACACCAGCATCTCTACCTGCATAGAGTCAGAAAACTGTCCGATCAAGCTCAAAAGATCTTCTTTTAGAGATTTCGGTATCACAGACGAAATTGTGCTTATGTCTTTCGATGATTCTAAGTATATTCGCTTTTGATGAGGTTATCCACGCGGTTGCAGATTAGACAAAGTCTTTAGCGTCAAGAATGAAGTCCGCCAATGTTCCTGTATTTCGATTCTGTTAGAAATAGTCTCACGGTTGGAATATACTTACACCTGCTATCAATTGCCAGTTTCGTTGGAATCTAGCTAAGCGTTCCTGAAAGCCAACTGTGCTGAAAGAGAACACTGCTCTAAATTTCGGCTTTGGAGGCTTAATCTCGATTGTATTCAGTACCATACATACTTCTGTCAAACTCCGTGCTCCTGCTATACCATAGTTTGAGTGATACTGATTACGAAATGTTTCCCTTGGTCAGTTTACTTGATTGACGTATCACCGAAGCTCTTACCACAATATACTCCCCCCAAAGTCAATTGCTTATTAATATTCAGTGTTGTAAATAAAGTGTACACTCTTCTAGCGTAGAGAGGGTTGTGTGTGATGGCTTGGTCAGTAAAATGTTCTGAAATCCGATGTATCTGCTTCAGAAAAACTGCCAAAACGTTCGACCTTGGCATTCAAGGTAAGAAGTCTTCTTTATACTTAATTCCAACCGTAGTTATTCCACAAAGTTTGCAAAATCCTGCCATTGCTCTTAGCCAGTGTTTGGTATTCGACGATTCAAATATTCTGTGGATGCCGTGACTTCGTACAGATTCCAGAATTTTCTATTGAAGGCTCTGAACTTCATCTCTAGTGGATATTGAAAGTATTGTTCTGGTGCAATAGAATAGCTTTCTATGGCGAGATCCATCGCAGATAGAGTCGAACGTAGGCGGATGTTGAGCAGCGATTTGTACTCGTCTAGTTGAATATGAAGGACATTATCTGGAGTATTGTGAATAGAAATATCTGCCGATACCGGTATTGAAGAATGAACAATAACCTTTGAGGACTGAGACAATTCTGAATTCTGTTGGCCACCTTTTGCTAGACTCGATGTCGATAAAGCATCTCCAGCACAACTATGACGAAGTCGACCTAGGTCTTCTGTTGATTCTGTTTGAATATACCAATATAGATCCAACAAGAATGATAATTTTCGTTGCAACTCTTCATTCTTTTGCTTGAGAGCTGCGGTCCATGTGTATCTTGAGTTAACTTCCCATGCTCAAAACATCTTGGAATTGGAGCGGCTTCGTTCTAGACGTTTATCATCACACTGATTACAATTAGTTTATAGATCGAATAAGTCTCCACAGGGCTACTATAATTGAGCGCCGTTAAGAGATGATGAGTGATAGCTTCCTTACCTTACTCCGCGCTCGTTGACAAGCCTTACATGTATCGAGTATGACATGTTTCTCTGAGCCAGAACTTTTCCTTCAAAATCAGTTTCTGAAGAATTGTGCTCTTCGCTGCCACATTTGCCGTCTCTATTAGTCTTTCGTTCCACCGTTCCGCTCCTTAGGCATCCCGCTCATGAAGCAGCGTAGCTAAGAATTACCATACTGGAATTTGAGTGCAGCGGTTAGATACCTGTCGATCGAGGTTCCGTACTACCAATATTTGACTCGAGAGATCCTTAGTTCGAGTCGAAAAATATGTGGAAGCTCAATGTCGCCTTCTCGGGATAATTTTTGGCTATATCAAGTTCGTTGTCAAGTGGAATTACTTGAAATAGAAGTACAATGAAGATTTCAGGAATTCGCGATCCCAACGGCTTGGAGTTCCAGGAAAAAGGCTGTTTTCGCTCATTTTTGGGTCTTTAACTTCTAGCAGCCTTCGTTCCAGGCCATCATTTGACCCGTCCAGCCGGAGAAAGGCTTCTATAGACTTAGCAGAATCCTACTAGTAGATACTTTGGGCGCGAAGTGATGATGTTGGCTGTCAGTGACCCAAAACACTCCGCTGGTAGTTTCATGAAAATCCGGAGATATGCGTAGTAATAATCCAAAAGGCGAACTTTTCTAAACTTGATATGCTTTGACAGTCCTTCCAGACGTATGGGATTTTCGGCATCAAGTAACTAGCTGCCCGTATACTCCCAGCTGCTTCCAAATATCTGCAAACCGTAAACGAAATTAGGTCGGTCATGGCTTCACTCCTTTGACTCTTTCAAGTCACTACTTACTGAAGTTTTAACTAAACCGAGAAAGGCCATCAGCAGATCTTCGTAGTTTGTAAATTTGACATGCGGAGTAACAATCTGGATGCTCAACCTCAATACTCATGAACTTTTTATTTGGAAACATCTCCTCTCGATTTCCGGAATTGACGATTATTGCCACAGTTGCCTCGTAGACTGTATGCCGTGATAGACAGAATAGAATAAAAGGTGTAAAGTTTCGTTGCTGTAGTGATAGTGCCCAACGTCATTTAACTGGAATGTTCATAACACTCGAAGCATGTGACACATTCCAACGTGGATTTCGTTGTCCTAGAGGCAACTGAAGTGATATAACAAGTGGTTTGAAATACGATATAAGGAAAGCGGAGTCTTCTAGGTTGAAATACTGATTCCGTAGTGAAAAGAACCTTGACAGGCATAGTGATTCGAACCCTGTACCAAGTAATAGATGGCTGTTCGAGATCGGATAGATTTCTCGAGAGTTCGAGATGAAATCTAAATCCAGATGATTTTCTTGAGACACGGAATCGGGAGAGATACGTAACTGACCAAATCATTACCTATTGATCTCGCTAACATGAAAATCCACTCACGACACCTTCTGATGCAGTCAATCCAACTACAGTATCACTAAAATCTAAGTAATCAAGCTAGTTTCCGGTTCTACATCTTACTCAGCTAGCTGTCAAACCCGGAAGGGCTGTAAATGGGCTGGGCCAGGAATGAACTCGAAGTCTCGCGTTCGATATAACGAGTTGGGTGGAGAAATTCTCCTAATTTACTTTAGTAACCTATCGACAACTTCAGGAAGTAAACTCTTAACCATCGAATTGGTCATTGTAGACCTTTCAGCTTCAGATTATAAAGGTCTGCGGCATTTCGAATCACCACCATTGTCGTCGTCGTGTTTGAAGGATACTCGTGTTTCATAACCGCCATAAAGTAATCTGAAACATCGAAACACCAAATACAAGACAATATGACTTCAATTCATCGCTTTTGATATGCTAGCTTCCACATGGTCGAGCAACCACACAGAAATCGAGAACGAGCTGAGAAAGGCAAAGCTACAATGACTCAGTCAATTTACCAAGCTAGACTCAACCTTTCACGCTCCCTAAACCATGGAAGATATGATGCCACTCATCTCCACACGAGGTGAGGACCGTGAGATGTAAGGGTTGGATAGAACAAAGCATCTCCACTAAATAAAATGTCGGAAAATTGCCGGTGTTTGGGTAAAACCTGCCAATTTTATCTCCTAACGGCAAGATAAGGGTTACTAGTACCCACTAAAATCGCCGACATTGCTTCCATTGGAGCGTCGCTTGCATAGATGCAACCGTATCAACCAATCTATATGTCATGGAAAACGATGGACATTAGCTACATAAAAATGAAAAGTCGCAAGTATTTTCATACTGAAACCTCTTCTACCTGTCATTTCCTATTCATTTCCTGATCCTACGTACCCCCTTCTTCTCTTCTCATTGATCAACTTCAAAAACAATGTCACAGAAATCAAGAATTCTTTTGATCGGTTGTGGCGGAATTGGATCCATTGCTGCTCTTAACCTTGAAACAGGAGGTAAAGCAGAAGTTACAGCCATCCTAAGATCGAATTACGAGGCCATAAAAGAGAATGGCATCAATTTCAAATCGATTGATCATGGTGTTGTGAATGGATTCCGTCCCACATACGGTCTGTCGACTTTCCACCAACAATCAACTATTTGACTGATAGATACCATTTCAGTTCGAAACAATATCCCATATGTCATCAAAGAAAAGTTGGAACCATTCAAGTACATTGTTTGTACAACGAAAAACATACCTGACATACCTCCAACCTTAGATGAAAATATACGACCTGCTGTAACTCCGGATTACACAGTCATTGTGTTAATCCAAAATGGATTGAACATCGAGAAACCTATCATATCTGCATTTCCCACAAATGTTGTTCTTTCTGGAGTCAGCTTCTGTGGTTCTCATGAGGTCGGATATGGCAATATAGTTCATGAGGATAATGATGAACTTACAGTTGGTGCTTTTCATAACTCCAAATTGAACTCAAAGTTGGAAGAAGAAGAAGCTCGAAAATTCTGTGAAATCTATGGATCTGGTGGAAAATGTATTGTTGAATACAACTTCGACGTTGCCTGGACTCGTTGGAGGAAGCTTTTGTACAACGCTTGCCTCAACTCTATTTGTGCTATGATAGACTTGGATACAGGACGAATACAACTTGCTGACGGTGCTGTTGACAACTTGGTTAGACCAGCAATGGAAGAGATTCGAGCAGCAGCAAAGGCATCCGGTTATGACATTCCACCAGAACTCGTCGACTTCATAATTAAGATCGATCTGATTACCATGTATAACCCTCCAAGTATGCAAGTTGATATCAGAAAGGTAACTTCCTGTAGTAGAATATGGATATCCGCATATCTAATTACATTTCAGGGAAGATACTGTGAATTCGAAAACATTGTTGGAGAACCACTAAGAGAAGGACTTGCCAAAGGTATACCAATGCCAACGCTCACCGTGTTCTATAATATATTAATGGCAATACAATGGCGATTGAAAGAGAAGAACGGTTTGATAGAAATACCTGAGCCTGAAGATCGCACTGTACCTAATCAACCGTTAGGTGTCAAGTTCAACTCCAGATGATCAATACCACGCGTTTGTAGAAACAATTTAGCCCTCTCTTTTGGCTGAGCGATTACTTTGGTATATTGAGAGTGCCACTGAGCATTCCGAAATATATCAGGCGGACCGTGGCTTTACGAACTCTCTCTCAACACCATGAATCTGTAGCCAACTCATTAATCACCATTGCTAGCTTCTTATGAAACTTAATTGCTTGGCTCAAACGAATTCTGAAGAATTGGGAACATTATACTCCGTAAGGAGCATTCATATACCAAATTTCTAGTACGAACTCTTCCAAACATTCAATCTCTTGGTGGAATGCGATATTTTATAATAATTAATTGCTTCTATTAATATCATAAGAACACCGTCACATTATTTGGGATAAATTAAAACTTCACAGATTCAATTTAGTAACTACCTACGAGAAATTTACGTTCTCAATCTTTCTCTCAAGCTATCCATTGTCTTACCTCCACTATGTGACCAAGTTGTCATACTTCGTCTCCCTAATGACATTTTATTCACCCATTCTCTACTCGTATATACTTCTTCTTCCTCATTTTCTCTTCCTATATCCATCAGTCGTTTCTTTATCATATCACTTTCGTCCCTTAGATATCTCAATTTGACTTCATACTCTGGTCTCGTGAAGTACACAAGCGAATATCGATCCAAGTTCGCTTGTTCACCTGGAGGAGACATAACACGATGAATATTGGAACGAAGAATTCCAGCTGAAAATTTAGTCATCGCATCACCAAGATTGACAACGGCATGTCCTGGAATAGGTACAACATATGCCCATTCAGCTTCTTCTTCGGTTGTCATTTCTGATCCATCTTGAGACCATTTTGCTCTTCCAATCAATGACTGATCTTCAATCCCAACTGGAGGTATTGGTTTAATACCTGGAGGAAGTCGAACTTGTAGACCACCAACTGAATTGATATCAGCGTTTCATTATAAGTATTGTAACTCAATGGATCGGAATCTCACCTTTATTGAACAAGACAGTCACTGAACCAAAATCAGTATGCTCTCCATTCGCTAACGTCCTATCATCTGGAGGTTGTGGTGGAACATGAATCAATCGAACCTGATCACCAGCAGGACCATGAAGTCGATGCCAATTTGCAAACAGTCCATTAGGCAATTCCAAGCGATCATTGAGAATCTGCATGATCAAAGTACAGACGGCATGAGTATGAGTGATATATGATGCGAACAAATGACACTTCGCTGTGATAACATCCGGATTTGGTTGAGGTTCAGAATCTCCAAGAATGTCGTTTTTCGATACATTCCAATACTCGTTCCTATCTCTGTTTCCTTTTCTATCAAGGATATTCATTCCAACACCTTTGTATCTACACATCGTAGTCACTGTTAACATTTGCTAAAGAGAAGCAAATGGGAAGCTCACCCAAAATAGATACCTTCTGCGGTACGATTGTACTTGTCTTTCTCAACTTTCGGTAACGCATATATATCTTTCATCAAGTCAAACAGTTCATCTTTCTCTCTCAATATTTTGTCTCCATCAATCTCATTCTCTTTGACGCCGTCAACATTCACTGGACCATCATTCATCCGCATGTCCAAGTAGAAAAAGCCGATATCACAACAAGCTTCCCACAACCTGTTTTGCTCATTGACATCTCCATTTGCTAGTTTCGATAGAGAGATACGTAGTAGAGGAGCAGTTGGAACACCTTTCGAGAAGGGAGGAATGTCTGCGAATTGTATGTTGTCATATACATCGGCGTCTGCTATAGGTGCCATGGTGATCAGATATTCGAAAGCAATCTAAGAGGATTGACAAAGGACAATGGAGAATCTGTCAGTAGTTGATATGTATTCATATAATGGTCAAGAATCTTGCTAGAAAGAATCACAATTTGAATTGAACTTCGTTTTGGAGTCCGGATTATCCCCGCAGCACCAACTAGAGAACAATCGCTTGTAGGAGTGAAGATGGACCGATATTCCCACCTGTAAGATAGCTACATCCCGTACACTTTGTAGTAAGCTAATAGGCGTGGTATGACACATGAATCATATACCAACAAAGAGGTCGAATCCCACCGAACACTTTCAGCTTTGTCGTCGATGTTAGGTTAGAGACTTTCATGTAGTCTTTCTACATTATTGTCGTCATAGCTCGATATTGAAAGAAGAAAATAGATCTGAATAACATCAAATTACATCCGTAAAGATAGATGGTAAGGCAAATGGCACGACTTTGTACATCGAACTAGGTCTACAACAGAAAGCTTGATATGTGTTGAGCTGAGTTCTTTTAAGATCTTCAACTTTCTACAATTTTAGATCTGATCGTCCACTTGATCCTCTTCCCCATCGACTTCCTCCATCAACTTCAATCTGTACACCATTGATATATGCACCACCTTTTCCACATAGCCATACCATTACTCCAGCGATATCTTGTGGAATACCCATTCTACCTCTTGGATTCGACTTATTTGCTGCTTCTTCACCTCCCAAATTCTCAATGAGTCCATTTGCCAACTTACTTGGAAAGAAACCAGGACTCACGGTATTAACCGTGATATTTCTCGGTGCAAGTTCAATGGCTAAATTTCTAGCCAGATGTGTGGCTGCAGCTTTGGAAGCGGAGTAAATGATGGTGCCATTATCACCGGTATGTGGTACTGTGCTTGCTGCCACTGATGATACAACAATGATACGTGAAGGATCATCAGGTGTACCGGATGATTGCAACAGTGGTGTGAATTTCTGAGCCAAGTTGAACACTCCGCGTACATTTAGATCGAGTACCTTTCCAGAAGACCAGTCAGGAACTTCAAGAAATGGTCCTCCCCATGTAGCACCGGCATTGCAAACAAGAATGTCGAGACGTCCATAGTCGGATTTGACACGATCAGCTAGCTTTTGGATTTCTTCAGCGGATGCGGCGCTGGATGCAATCCCGACCGCTTTTCCTTTTATACCAGGGAGTGCATTCAGTGCGTTCAGTGATTCGTTGATACCAGTACGAGGACCTGTAGACGATGACTTCGATTCTAATGCGCGACCGGTGATGATGACAATACTGCAACCGGCAAGCAATAACGCCGTTGCGGTGTGAAGGCCTATTCCACGGGACCCTACAAAAGCATAAGAATCTCTCATCTCATTGATAGATTTCGATGATAAGAAGAACATACCGCCTGTTACCAAAGCAACTTTGCCATCAAGCGAAAAGAGAGTGTTAATTGGAGGAATGTCGGACATTTTTAATGAAGCTTGATCTAAGCGATGAGAATCACGATAGAACCACTATGAAGGAAGTAGTGCAGTCAAAAATGAGGATAGTGTCACTTTATCAAAACTGATAAATGAATAAAGCAATTCAAGAATGCTTCAGAGTAGTGAAATAAGAATTTAAGCACGAGAATTTCTTTCAAAATGGAGAATAAACCCCAAAAGATCCCAAAGCGGAGATACTTGCTTTGCCGAGGCTGGCCGAGGATCGGAAAATAGAACGAACAGAAGAAGCTAGGAGGCTCTACAGACTGAAAACCACTTATATTCGACCAGAGATACGATTGATTCCTCTCAGTGTATTACAAATGAGCTGAAAATTCTTTCATAGGTGAAAAAGATCGACACTCCGTTACTCCAGGCGTGCGATGAGAGCAAGAAGCCTTCGCCGCGAAAAGCTGAGTCAAATCAGAGCAGCGACTGCTTGTTCACCCTTCGGAGAATCTCTCAGTATCGTACGCACTTTTGGTGTCGATTGGCTCCATTGACAGGTATTTGAAAACGTCGATTTCACAATGCTTCTCTCGAAGGTACTGTTATCGTATCTTGCAACTACGTCTCTACCTCTACTTATACGCAACTGGTCTCCTTAAATTCGCACTCCTTAGACAGCTTCTCTTTATCACATCTATTCGACCGAAATTTTAAGCGATGCCTATGACAATCACTAAGTTATCGTACTCCCAGCGGATTACTTTTAAGAGGATTCAAAATACACTCATATATTGCCCATCACCAGACATTAAAGTCTGTTTTGATCGTTACATTGGTCAGAAAGTTTACTTTCTCCAGAGATGCTTTCAGTTGCGTTGTGAGAGTTCGAATAAATGCTGATGATGGAGATGCTCCGAGAATCACCGGCTGCGCAGATATATAAAGCGCTAAACGAACACAATCTTGCAAAGATATGATTGGATCGTCAAATTTCTCGAATGGTAGTGACAGGGGGTGATATTCAACGAATCGTTGTATTGCGTATACAAGTCGAACCTGTTCTCGTGTTGGTTGATGCATTTGGAACATGCGTAACTGTACAAAGCGCAAGTAGTAACGTTGTTCCGTAATTAAGTGAATCAACTTGGAACCGAGAGCGTCAGCTATCACTAGTTTGAAAAAGTTGGAGTCAGGCAACGAGACTTTTTTGCCCAAGCACTGCGGCTAATGATTCAAATGCTCCACTGTGGTAGAATATGTATGGTTGTAGAGTCGGTTGAACTCGTACAATGGCCGAGCATAAATAAGAGCCACTAATTACGATTAGTATTGGTTTCAAAGATACTATTGAGTGAATCTACCTATAAATGCTTAGAGATATCGGTAAAGGATGCTCGGTAATTCCATGAACGCATTGGATAAGCTGCTGTAAGCCATTGAGGTGGGTACCGATATCAACAATGCTTCCTTGGAAGCACTATGTGAATATTACGTTAATGCTAGCAGACATAATGCTAAGAAAGTAGAAACATACCGCAGTTCTTAATAGTAATGACACGGCATATGCCAGAGAGATGCCCATTGGTTTCCCATTGCATCTTGACAATTCCTGGTTGAGATGTCAAATAGCTTGACCTTTGAAATAGATGGTATTAACTTTGTGCCTTGAAGGACTCCTTAGATGATATTGAATACCATCCGATGTCGTACTAAGAAGTGCGTTGAGTACAACAGGATGTTCTAGTGCCAGCAAAAGTGATGATTGTAGTGATAATTCCGTCATCTCCCTCGTAGGATACATTTGCATTGCCAGAGGAGTCTTGTCGAACTTAAAGTTAGCAATCTATCTTATTTTCAGACCAGGATTTCCTTACACCAAATAAGTAGCGACCCAATATACTCGTTGACACGTGCCGATGTTGTTTCGAAGAAATCACACTCTGAAATACCCAAGGTAGCCAATGGTGACAAATAATATGTAGATAGAAATGAAAATCCAATCTGGCTAGCTTCTACAAGTGACATCGTACCAGTTGAAGATTGTTCTGAACACAGCTTTGCATTCGATATTGCGGATGTGTTCGATCCAGTTGTATTTCACTCTACGTCGAGAGCCGAAACCTCGACACCGATCCTTTCTGACGCTTTCTTCGGTATAGCTGGACCTTCTATCCTACAATGTGTAGTTGATCGAGAACTGGGTTGGACACGGCTTAGGATCTGAAACCGTTTCTCTCCTTGTGATCGAGTCAAGCTTTTAGAACTCGCAGTTTTGTTGATGAACAAACACTTTTGATTGTTTGGTATTCTTGATTAATCCTTCCAGCTTCTGAATGGATAGGAAGCAGCACGATTAAGATAATATTAGTCAAAAATACCTCGCAGACCAGAATCGGAAACAAGCTGGATTGCCAGAAGAAATAACAGACCGCAGACCCCAACGCTGACCGCGATCGGCAAACGAAAGATGCAGCATCAGCTACTAGTCACAAAGCACACCGAACGGCGTTAAATCTGACTCTCAAATCCTCTGTTTCAGGCCTTCATCCGTCAAGGAGCATCAGAAAGGAAAAAGTGCTGGCGGTGCATATTCTCATGGCAAAGATCCAACATCGTGGCCATATTGCGGATGAACGTTCGACCTTGGTTCGTCGGTATTCAGCACCCCTAATCAAGCCGAAAACCTATTAATAGTGGGTTGGGAACTTTCTCTCCGGGTTAGGTTCAAATACCATTCCAAACGGCCTATCGTAAAGTTGTTTGAATGAAAATGATTGTCGACGTCTAATTCGTTCACAATTTTTTCCATTTACGGCATGATATCATACTATATCGTTTTCACTGGATGGTATTAAGGAAATTGAAGCTCAATTTATCTAAAGGATGACCTCAAATAATTACGCTGGAGGCATTGAGAGAACACGAATCTCTTAAGCCCGAATTCACGGTACTAATTCGCCCACTTCTTCCCACTTCACGAGAACCCTCATATTATCAGCTACCGTCTCTTCCAATGATCTCCATCCATTTTGATGCTCCCATTTCTTCAACAAACCAAGAGGTTGACTGAAATCTGTCGAAACACTGAGCTTTGTCTGATTTGGCAAATCATCAATGAAATGTCGTTGTGGATATAACTTCCGCATAACAGCCAGAACATCATTCCAATTACAATACTGAGCCCAAGCCTGGAGACGCGCATTCTTAACGTCAGGATCTAGGACAGCTGCGACATGAAGTGCGGCGACGTCTTTCACGTCAATATGAATTGCTGTGATATTCAGTTAGCCAAATCAGAACGCGGTATGTGAAGAACTTGCGAAGCATTTATCAGCCTGTCTTTTGAGTGACTTACTTGCAGGAATAGCAGTGAAGAAGGCTGTGTTACCATCACACAACTGCTTCACAAAGGCAACAGCAGATTCCGTATGACTTTTGTTGAGTGGCTCGCCCATAATACTCGAGGGACAAACCGAATTGACGGTGAAGTGTGGCTCTCTTTCTTCGGCGAACTTCCACACTGCTTTCTCGGCTTCAACTTTGCTTGCCATGTACGACATAAACCCATGACTGGGATCATACGGTGGAGGAGTCCAGGCAAGTTGCACAGCGGCATCGTTCCAAGTGTCTCGTTCGACATGAGTAGTGTTACCCGCCATTGGCATCGTAACGGCCGCTATCGAGCTGGTATAGACAAACTCCTTCACCGATGGCTCCTTTAAAGCTGCTTCCAGGATTGAAGAAGCTCCAACAACAGTCTGAGACACAACTTTATGCGGATCCGGTTCGAAGTTGACGATGCTGGCTACGTGTACAATGGCAGAGACTCCCTTAACCGCCTCGTCGAAGGCATTGGTCGCTGCTAGGTCGACAACTCGGGCCAGTTCAAATTCGCCACGGTCTGCATAGGACTTAAAGACATTGTCGACAAGCCAGGCTGCCTTTGTGAAGTCTCTGACTGTTCCCCTCACTCTGTAGCCACGCTCTAGGAACTGTTTGACTATATGGGAGGCTACAAAGCCTGTCGCTCCCGTCACTAGGATCCATGAGCCCTTCGGGATTGTTGTCTTTAGCTCCGCCATGACGATGATTGGGTAGTTCTGAAGGTGGTTTATAGAATGAATATAGGTTCTAATGAAGTATCTGCATTCTATGGACAGTGGAAACCCATAATTTTATATGAAAATCGGTCGGTGACCAGCCACGGAAGGCTACCACATATTTCTGAATTTACACCGCTCCGAGTAACATTTCCTCCGTTTCACGGCTTCGGACGAACCATGGTTATGTTCTGACAAATTCAAGTTTAGTTAGACTCATTGATTATCATCTCAAGCGCTTCAAAGTTTTCAGCTTCGATATTAAAGTGAGCGTCCAAAACGGGAAGGAGTATGTCTTGGCAACATGCAAGCAGACACCAACGACATATGAAGCCTCGGATTTTTAGATTTGTAAGCCAGCTAGTAAGCCATATTTTTCAATATTACGGTCACTAAAAGAATCTCCTGATATTCTATCGAAGGAGGTTACTTCTCTTTGAGTAACTGGAAATCTTAGGGCAGAGAACATAGCTCAAACGCACGAGATATTATTAAATTAGACTAAGCTAATACAAGTTGGTTGATTTTGATTTAGTGGCTTCATATCGTGCACAAACTTATTGACAAGATGTTCAAGAAAACCATTCAGACCGAGAGTACGTGGTCCACCATTGAGTTCCATCATCTTCACCGCTCCTCGTACATGTTGTCTGGTTGTAGCAAGGTCACCAATTGTCAGCTAAAGTTCGCATAACATTGTCAGTAGCAGTTACCAAATCAATTTCATATCTCTCACCTCGTCAAATGCCAGCATCAGTACAGTTGCAATGGTGGCATCGCTAACCGATTGTATTGCGGTAGAGATTGCCTCACTAAGAAACCGGACAGAAGAAAGCTTGTAGTGAATAGCTAACTGCTTAAAGTATTCCTGATTCTGATGAACTGCGGCTAGATGACGACAGGCAGCAAGTAAGATACTTCCCAGAAAAGCCATGTTGTGATGAGCGAGTGGCGTCCAATCTTTTGTCATTCTTTCTCGGTATTCTGCCGGATCTTTAAGCATGTGACAATGAGAGTTCATATACGGAATAACTGCCGTCAGGTCTAATGCATGTTAGTCATATGGTTTCATTTCATACGAGATTGGCGGATACGGCTGTTGTAGCAAAGGATAGTATTTGGCACGACTCACAATGATTAAAAAGAAAGTGTTCAATTGGTCTGAATGGAGTCGCAAAGCTCATGAACGGATCTTTCCGATATGATTCCAGTTGATTCACAGGGCTTGGAATGACAGATTGTTCCAATTCAACAGAATTTTGAGCGGTTAGCTTTCTATGTCTTTCATCCTGATCTCGCTGACTGGTCCTATGATCGTCCTTTGATTGCTGAGTGGACTTAGACGCTTGGTGTTCTATAACACGAAGGCGCCTCTTACGAGCATGAGCTACGCTAGCAGCGTGTGAATGGACTCTCTGCTGTGATTCGGTCGATGAAGGATCCACTGGATTGAAGTTGATGAACTGTATTTCGCGAGACTCGGCGGAAGACATGCTCATATGTTTTCTCTCGATTGGGATGTTGTATCGCTCGCTATGGAATTCTTCCTTCTAGGTGACCTTGGACGCGTTGAACGTCGTCGATATCGACTTGGCACAAGAGACGTCAAGAGAGATGCGTTCTTAGATTGACGACAATGACATTTGTCAGCGCCTCAAGCGCCACGAGGCGCAGAGTCCCTGAAATCTATGAGTACGGAATAAGACATGCAGATGATGACAAACTCGCTTTGTGTCTCAAATCATTGCCAAGACTTGCTCCTTCTAAATGAAGCAACTCGAGCTAATACCCATCCGAATACTGTCAGACTGCGGAGTATTATAACTCGGTCAGTTGAGACCGTGAATTGAGCTAAATGAGCGAATACAGAGGCGTAAAGCCACGATCGAGCAAACCGGCTTGATTAGTAATATCATAAGTGATGGCTTTTAACTACCAATCATTCGAGGAGAAATGAGTGCTATCGCTGCCTCTGCGTGGCTTGGATGAGATATTAAAATAATCATAAAACGCTATATCTCAACTCAGGCTTTGACCATGTCGCCCATGATTTCTCAATACGAGAATGTGATGTTCGACCGTAGGACAAGGACGTGAAGCAACTAACTTGGAAAGGAAAAGGCAAAATGATCATGCTATTGGCATTTACGCGTCTACGGAGATACTCCTTGCCGGACTAAACTACCGCAGGCTCCAGCGTTTCAACGACTTCTTCGTTATCTTTCAATTTTAATCACAAAACTCCTTTGCTTCTTACATTTCAAAATGGCTGATATACGGTCTCTACCGAAGGTTCGCGCCGCTGGTAAGTTACATTCCAGTGGCTCATTGACTTATTACAAACGGTTGCTCTATAGGTCACCTTGAGAAGTTCTCGACAACCAGACATGCTCTTGGCTTATATAATAATATCGGCATGAGTGCATACTATTCTAATCCAAAACAATCAAATCCTTTTGAACCACTCATTTACAAGGCATTGGCGCAAGTTATCCAGCAAATTTCTGTTTTGAGCGTAATTCCTGTCGACGAAGCTAAGTCAACAGCTTACTACGCACGACTACCAAAGATTGATCTTCGGCAAGCAGTAAAGTTCATTGATAGAGAACAACCAGTCGAAAAGAGTCCTCATTTGGACAAGGAGCTCAAAGAAGTTCTCAATTCTCAACATGATGTCAACTACAAACAACGACACGGCGAGCTTCCGGCTTGGAGACTTCTCATTCTCAGAGATCCGAAATCCACTTCCGACTTTGTAGCATGCTTCATATATTCCCATTCCTTGGGTGATGGTCAATCCGGACTTGCATTTCATCGCTCATTTCACGCGTCTTTGATGGCTTCAGGTACAGAATCAACAAATGGTAGCGAATTCGATCCAATCGTCACTCCTCCGAATACTTCCATGATTCCAAGTTTGGAAGAGCTTCACAATCTTCCACTTTCGGTTCTCTATCTTCTCTCGGCGTTGTGGAACCAGTGGTTTCCAAAGGACGTACATAGTCTATGGCAGGGAAAGCCCATCAGCTTCGCTGAAGCTACCCGAAAACGAAGCTTCACTTGGGTCACTATCCCATCACAGAGAGTTACGTCTCTACTGACTCTCTCTCGCCGACATTCAGTAACTCTTACGGCCACTCTTGAAGTTGTTCTAGTCGCTGCTGTCTTCGCAAATCTCAATACGGACTACCAGGAGCTGCATGTAGCTGGTGCTGTTTCACTAAGACGTTTCGTTCCCGCTCTCAATGAAGACAGTTTTGGTAACTACGTTTCCAGATATATACATCACCACCGTCGATCTGAATCCATTGGAACTTCAAGCTCGGCCGCGGAAGCTATGCAGGCTATCTGGAAAGATGCTCAAGACGTGAAGAGTTCGATTGATGGTGAATTGAGCAAGAACGGTAGAAACTCTATTGTAGGATTGTTGCGGTGGGCTGGCCCGTTGGAAACATTCTTCAAGCAGAAAGATAATAAGTCACGGGAAGGAAGCTTCGAAATTTCTAATGTTGGCGTATTCAAATATGCCCATAAGCCAGCTGAGGATGACTGGAGGATTGGTGAAATGATCTTCGGTCAAAGTGCAGACATCTGTGGACTCCCATTTTCAGCCTCTATGGTGACTGGTGGGAATGGAGTGATGAACATTGGTTTCTCCTGGTTAGATGCGATGATAGAAACCAGCTGGATGGAAAATGTCGTCAAGGACTTTGAAACTGGCACCATAGATCTTGCCGATTCCGAATAACTGTATAGTATTGTATGGATTGATGTAAATACAACACTAATATTGCGTACCAACAGTACTGAGAAGATGTCCGAAGCGTAACGTGGAGTCCATACCTAGCCTTAGAAGATTATCGGCCTGATATCGGGATTACTTCTGTGAGGATCAATGTTCGATAATTTCCACAACTTTGACATGAAAATTCCATAGCCGTTTCCTGGCTTCGGATTATAGTTCTAGCGAGCCTTCTATCAGTATGTTGGGTGATGAACTAGTATCATCGCTCATTCTCGTAACTTCAATTGCTCTTCCAAGTGCAATAATTGTAATTTCCCAAAGGTACTGCTGTCCTTCGGCCTCCAAGGAATTGTGATAAGCTATCCATTGGAAATATTGCTATTGTTATTAGATATCACGTTTGTACAGTCCTGAGATTCAAAAATGCTACTTACGCTGGACCAATGATCCGTATCTACCAGTCTTACATGAAGGTCCGTAACATTGGGCCTAAACAAAGGCGCTACATCAGCAAGCAAATTGGCAATGTCGACAATAGCTTCGGCAACCTGCTAGTATCAACCGTTGAAAATAATCGGTAGAAGACTATAACAGACATTTCGAGTTGCACTGAGCACTTTTACGGCCTCCCTAGCATCAACAATGAGTGATTCTCCGGCGATGTATCGGGCTTCATCTTGCAAAACGTTGCAAACACTAAATAGACCAGATTCAACGTCCTAGTTGCTAATGAGCTGAAACAAAGAAATAAATGCCGATAGAGTCGTCTTTACTTTCAAATACTTGTTTGAATGTTCATTTCTGGTAGCAAGTAAAGGCTTTTCCAGCCGACTGCGGATGGTATGCACTATGCCTGGGACATTCGTAGTGATGTGTTCTGCGAGATCGAGTATAGATGCAACAACACATTGTATGAGAATAAGAGACGCGAAGGCAAAGAATCTGGTCAAAAGCATTGTCAGTGGGCTCGAAATTATAGAAGAGAACAAGAAGATATCATCACCGAGGTGAAGACGAAAAGGTTGTCGTTGGAGCTGCAAAGTTTGGTAAGCTTCCTTCAGAGCTTGATGTTTGGATTAAGATCAATTACACAACCTGTATCTTGAAAAGATATCGAATTTTAGTATTTGTGAAATCGAAATTCACATAAAAAGTACTTGGCCTTTACTATTTACCGCCGTATTCTAATTCAGTGTTATTTTTTGGCCCATGAAACTTGCTCGTCGAAAGCCAATAACCGATTTTCCATCATTCACACTGCAAAGATGATTGATATAAGTAGTCCATCATCCTTGGTAACGTAAAACGTCAGAAATAGATCGTTCAAGACTTTATGAAAAAGGAAAGTATGAAATGTTAGCAGACTCGTGACGCGCAGCGTAACGAAAACGTCAAATGTTCCAGTCGCAAATGGGGTATCGATCATTGACTCGTACGCCAGATTCTGATGATTTCAAGAATCTCCCAGCCAGCCTTAGCACCAAAGACCTTTTCCGCAGACCAACCATTCCCCCATTCCCTTATTCGTTGCTTCACTTGATCCGGTTTGTTGCGAATCGAAAGCAAGACGTATGCGACACCTCTATCTTGACTGAGTACGCGAGGTAGCTCTTGTAGAAAGCGATTTGTGACCTCCATGCCATCATTGCCTCCATCTGTTGCTATAGCGAGAAGGTCCAACTCACGACATTTTCGATCCGTCTCCGTCTCTCCATCAACAGGCCATTGATTCTCGGGTACTTCAGGTACTTCTTCGGAAGGAACATATGGAGGATTGAAGAAGAGAATATCAATCAAGCCGTCTCGGAACGGTGTGACCAAGTCGGCATTCGCAACATCCAGCAAATTGTAGTTTGGACCATTGTGTTCATTTACGTGCGACTCGATTGTATGAATGGATATGGGGCCAGCGTATTCGTTTACGTCGGTACCGAATGTGAGGAAATCTCTACGTCCGAGTAGCTCATGACCATGAGCCGTAATGGCGGCGAGGATTACGCCAGATCCCACACCTACTTCGACAATCAGTGGAGGTGGACCGCCCGATAGTCTGGTTCGAAGGAATTCCGCATCGCCCTGCAATGCATCAATGAGATAGAATGAATCTTCGGACGGCTCGTAAACAATCGAATAGTCTGCATGGCTCGTTGATGGAGTTTCGAGGTGTACGGGTGATGGAGTGTTCATCATGACGGAAAAAAAATAGCTACCCGGAGCTGTAGAAGAAGTCAAAAGGAGAGCACCTCATTGCGGGATTCAACCGCAGTAGAGAGCTTCCTGAGGTTTCGTACGTCTAAACAGCAGAAAGGAATGTTGATGTTGCATGCATGTTTGAAATAGAGTAGAGGAGCGTGCAGCGGAAGCGGATACGGGAAGAAAGGGGAGCTTTGAGGTTGGTGGCTGTCTCTGTGTCAGCCAAAAACGTCATCTCCGCAAAAATTCTTCGTCAATTCAAACCACAAGTCACTCTCCCGTTCATTGTGGAGAAGGGAGAGCAGAACACGCCCGCACCTTATCCTTTACAACGCGTCGAAGAATGCGGTCGGCACTGCGCTTGTTAGCTTCGACTAGCAACAGCTCCATCGGCAATCCATTGAAGCCTTTGCCTCTTGCTCTTCTGCCACCAATTCCTCTATACCGGCGGATCCTACGAGCGCATCGCAGGTATCTCCAGCATGAACAGCGTGTGCTTGGAGATTTGTATGTCAAATCGGAGTTTCGAGCCCACCGCCAGGTCGACAACCCTGTACACATAGTAGGTGCATCTTAGCTTTGTGACGATTTACACCGCTTATATTGCATACAGATTGGCTTCCTCAGCGAATGGCAAATGTACGTCCAGCAGATTGAAGGTGATTCCTGGAGAGACGCAAAGATGGACAAACACAAGATCGATAAGATGAGCGGTTAGTGGCCTTGACATTTCTTCGTCTTCTCAGTTCTTTGAACTCACACGACCTCGCAGACCAACAAATCGCCCAACTCTATGAGCTCATGCAAGCCATTCGAAAACAGGAACTGGAAGAGAATGACCCAGAATACAAACCGGATCGGTGAATCATATCGCTAACTCCCTATTTTGGACGTTGTGTCCAGCTTTCACTGAAGACGCCTCTTCACTCGATGAAATGCAACCACCGTACAGTCACTCAGCGACTTCGAGCACGCGCCTGACCTCGTCATATTACGAAATATAAAGTGGCTGCATTTTCGTTTTGCTCTATTACAACTCCGCCACACAAAGTTAACGCGCTGACAATCCGCAAAGCGCTAGACCCAACGTGAGTGCGGACCTGTCGTACTGAAAATGTTATTCATACTGAAGTATCCAGACTCCGCAAGATGTGTACAGCAACTCTTTACCATAGCATTCACTGCCGTCACAAGTACCTAGCTCTCGATACTCCCTGCGCACCCGGCAAAAATCTTACAAACTGCCGTACCTTCCAACACGGCATCACTTCCTGGACCTACCGATTTCCTCCCTTTCCACAAAAGGTAGCACCAAGACACAGTTGCCCGTGGTGTGATAAGAAAGGCGATTATGACATGGAATACTACAGAGTCGTGACAGCTCAGAGATTTGGTACAAGAATTGGTTTGGGACCATCTAGAAGAGATTCGGGCTTCGACGCACCTTGTATATGTCTCTGCGAAATCATGTGAGAGCATAGTGGTCCCATATGACAACATTAAATTCTTCTTTATGGGCCGACGCGTGTATGCTAAAAGTACAGTCTGTCTAAGTCAAATTTGACGTTTCCGAGTTTCGCTCGAGAACTCCGTCTCCATGCTAGGAAGAAATGAGAAAAGCCAGACATCTACCATACCTCTATATCCTTTTCTTGAGTTTCAGTCCCACCTGTGCTGTTCTCGACAGAATTGCGAACACCGTTCCAATCAACAAAGCAACACCACAGAAAATCATCAGTCCTGAAAAGCCTCCGTTTTGGTCCTTGACAATTGCGCCGGCGATAGGACTTCCAATTAACACTCCAAAAGCCGAGAATGAGTACAATGCTCCATTTCTCACACCAAGCTGTCGAACGTCGGACAAAGTTGCTACCATTGCGGGAATAATGGAGAGCGTGCATCCAGAAGCGAACCCATACAACGCGGCGTACACTATCAATGGAGCACTTGACGATGCTGGAAGCCACAGTCCCAGAGTGATAACGCCTGCAAACACGGTATTTATAATCATCACGTTGAAGACGCCGAATTTATCTCCAATGTGAGCTGGGATGATTCGACCAAAGGTGCTGTTTCCGTTAGAAATGATAAGCGACCATTGTTCAGAAAATGGAACTACTCACGAGGCTGCGTTTAAGATGGGAACCAAGTATTGTGCAAGCTCAAGTGACATGCCTAATGCTTGTCCTTGAACGATAAGGAAGTTGAATGGAAGGAAGCCTCCGATGTAGATGAAGAACGACGATAGTGCCAGCAGCAAAAAAGGCCGCTCGAAGAATGGCATGACGAAGTCCATAAATCGCATTGGCTTCCGTGCAGGTGGCAATCGGGACTTGACCGTCAGGTTACCGAATATGAGAAGTGCGAGGAGTAAGAACGCTAAGGTTCTCATAGTCCATCCAAATCCGATCTGAGGAAGAAGTTGTTGAACCATTATTGGAAGCACAACACCACCAATGCTCGAGCCTGCCACCATGATACCAAATGCAAGGGCGCGATGTCTCTTGAACCAAGTGCCACATGCAGCGATTGCTATTTGATGTCAATGAAAGTCCATCTTGCGCATAAGTGGAATACTCACTCGGATAGAACAGAAAACTGCATCCGATGGCGCTACACACGCCTTGTGCAAGGAATATTTGATAGTACTTATCGGATATTGATACCATCATGAGTCCGAAGATGTGTAAAAAAGATCCCATCAAAATCGGCCATCGTGGACCGAAATCATCGACGAATTTACCGGCTACAGGACCCTTGATGCATGTCAGTTGATTGAACCGATTCCTTGTTGCCATTCTTTGTGACGTACCCAGAAAAACATCATGAACGATTCTGTTGATGGAATCCATGACACAGTACTGGCGGAGTAGGAGCTCAGTTGATGATACTGATAATAGTTCTGGAAAACACCAATGCCTGGAGAGATTTCAGTACCAACATATCGTTTCGGCATCGTACAAACAACTCACAGTTGATCCAACCAAAACTACAGAAGATAGTGAAGAAACCTCCAGCCACGACAAGCCATGCTTCCAATCCACCATCTGGAGGGTTATTTGGATCCGGTTCTGCGATGGCTTGGACCGCTGATGATACAACGGACTCAGGAGATACTTCATTATTAGAACTTGATTCTAATTTATCATTTTCGCGCTCTAAGTCAGAAGAAGGACCTCGTTCAAGATCCTTTTCTTTTTCAAGTTGTGAGCTCTCATTTGTAAGAGACTCTCGAGACTGACTCGCTTCTGTTGTTCGTTGAGCCATGATGGAACTTTGCGTTTCACCAAAACATGTAACAATTGATCAAAGGATAGTCGATGCTGATGAGATGAAGGTGACAGCCGATTTAGATTATATATGCCCTCTCTATCAAGTAAATTTGTAAATACGCGGAAACAAGGTGAAGGTAATGAACTGTACGGAGTATCCGAGTTGATTTTGGTTGACCCATGCCAGCTTTTGACAGAATGATACCGGATTTGGACTTATGTTGGAGTCGGACCCATTCCGCGGCGGTAATGGCAAGGGTTTTACGAAGTAAAGTCCGAATAGACTCCAGACCGGATGCTTTGCATTGCTAAGCATTTTACTCGTTCAAGGGCGACTTGAAATCCGACAGCAGAACTCTCAGATGGAACCCGTCTTATTAGTCCGTAGACGACCGGCTTTCGACATCCCTGATCCATGTCTTGCAACATGATACCTGATTCGGACGTAGTGAAATCAACCTGTCCAATGCCATCCGTTGAGCCATGCATCGGAATCCACCTGTGTATTTAGTAAGCGAATTCACCTTCTCTTCCACAAACGTGACGGTTGAGACGTAGCTTAGGCCTGCGGTTCGTACGAACACTTCCCAATTCTGACTCATCCATACAAAGGAAATGTGTGAAAAGAAGTCAATTTTCAAGACATTTCCGTGATGTGTGGGATTTAGGGTTTTTTGGGTGCTGTTTACCACTCCATCAAGCGGTTCGTCGGATTAGATTGAAGCTGGCACGAATTTTGCCTGAGGCATCAAGTATTAACACTGCATGAAAGACCCAGTTATTAATCGTCATCTTTGTCTTTCTGGTTTTACTTCGCAAATCTCCTCACACCTATACTCCTTAGGTAGCGTATCTTTACACTTTGGAACTATCTGACTGTTCCGAAACTTCCGAGACCCCAAGCATGGTTGGTGTACCCGGTAAATCACAAGCTTGCGCCAATTGTAAACGCCGTAGAGTAAAGGTACGTAAAGAGTCTGCTGCTTCACCCAATAGATCTGGTTCTAAATCCCATATTTAGTGTGATTTTAAGCGACCTTGTTGTTCTCGATGTGAGAAGGCTGGTATTAATTGCACTGGCTACAATCGAGACTTTATATTCGTGAACAAGACATCGACAAGGCTTTCAACAAACGCTGCCACAGTTCTCTCCGCATTGAAGCGCGAAGAAAAAGTCGAAAAATTTCATCCTAGACGACAGTACGATCAAGATCTTGACGTGTTGCGATCAAAAATTTCCGATTCTACTTCTTCACGACAGGAATTTCGAACTCTAGCTTTGACATTGGTGAAAAAACTATATCTTCCTAAGCCTGAACTGTTACATCAACGACAAGAACTTGGTTCCTCCACCTACGCTTGGGTGTACTCCGCGTGCGGGTTAAGTGGCTACAGTCAAGCTCTTGACTACGCTCTCCTTGCCTTCTGCGTTATCCTCGTTCATATCACCCACGTCGGCAGCACATCTTTCGAAGAAGTACTGCGCTTGTACAGTGAAGGTATTGAGCGGCTCAGAACTGAGCTTGAACATTCTCAGACAAGATGTCGTGATGAGACCGTCGCGGCAATCGTTACGCTCTCAACCTGCGAGGTACGTAAATCTTAGGAACCCTTCATTCTTTATCTTCTTATTGACATATCTCAGCTGTTCATTTCTACGGTTGACTTTGGTTGGAGGGCTCATGCACAAGGTGGCTCTGAAATTCTTCGTTTACGAGCCTCCGAAGAGACTCCGAGTGTGGCTTGGTCAAACCTATGTTCACGGCTTCGCATCATATGTGTATGTCCTCACGTCATTGCTTACCAGTAAATCTGACTTTCTAGGCAGACTCTCGACGCTCTCAGCAAACGACGCTCTCTCACATTGACAACCGCAGAATGGCGAGGAGTCGTGACCGGCCAACCTCTAACCCAATTTGACGAGCTCATGGAAATACTGACAGATATCCCAGCGCTCTTGGAAGAAACAGACTTGATACTCTCCAGCGTTAGTGACTCTACTATTGAAATTTGGGCCAGTCCCGTGCTCAAAGGTTGCATGTCCAACGCGAGGAAGATACAATCTTTACAGTCTAGAGCCAGAGACAATATTCCAGGATCGTCGTATTGGGCAATACCTTCAACAGTCCACAACCCTTCGGATGACGACAGAAGCGATAAATTGTTTCCATTCTCGCTCGAATTTGATTCGGTTCACTCGGCAACATTTTTTGTTCTTTCAATGTCAACCATGCTGGTCATTTTCAGCAACATGATCCAGATATACGATGAAATCCAGGACCAGCATGATAATCCTACCCCGTTGGAGAAAATTGTCGGTTTGAGAGATTCCGAAGCAAACTCAGATCAAGGTATCCCATCAGTGTATGACCGACCTTCAGTGGATGCCATTAAAGCGGAAGCTGATAGACTGGCGAGATATATCTGTCAGAGCATCGAATACTTATATCGCGTTGATCACGGAATCCTTGGGCCACAATCAACTACCTACTCACAATCCGTCTTAAGAAAATTTTTCCGCGAAACTAAGGGATATGAACGCGAACTTGCTTGGATCTTACAAGTCAAAGGCATGCAAGGACCTGGACATCGCGTCGGAGTGGAACTCATGACGTTCCAAGACGCAGAAGTTGTCGATTAGCAGTTCTTCGTCCGCATCAGTGGTTAACATCAGTAACCGAACTATGTAAACCTCTTTATTCCATCCTTCACCCTACAACGACGGCATGGTTAAAATGACGCGTCACATGGTCAACGTACACCTAGAAAATCCAATCGGTCAAATCAGCGCCAGAGACTCTTCCGTCCAATTTAATCTTGAGCGCCTCTCTCGATATCCCACCACATAAATACTCCCACGTGGGTGCATGACGAAAATTTACCTGCACTTGGAGCATACCCGAAGTTCGACTCTCAGTCTGCCGTTATCGCTCCCTGGAAATCTCGACCAGTCTCCCCATGGTGGCATATTTTTGGAGGCACCAGCACGTTCATCGATCCATTCCAGACAAAATGCAGTAACTTTAACACTTGTTTTCTACGAATCACGGTCGCTCAAATTATTCAGGTGCATCTCCAGAGCTACGCTTATGCTGTTTTCGACGCTAAGAATCTCGTCAGTTTTGAGCAGGATTTCGTGCTTTCCACACCAAAGCACGACGGGTTACCCACACGAAGCTCGCAAGATGGTATAATCGCCGTAAATAATGTCGATTGGTGTAATTGAAAGCCGAAATGCCAGAAACGAAGATGTATTTATGGCGAGATTTCCACACAGTTTCCATCTTCGAAGCCTACAACACGGTCGCAATTCTTCTCTTCAACATTCATCAAAATGGCTCCATCCGCGATTGATGTTGAACCAACATCCCTACCATCAAGAGAGCACCGTAAGCCACTCAAGGCATCAGGTTCGTTGGACCAATTTGAACAAATTGACGTGACGCCTGTAATTGGAACCGAATTCCCAACTGCGCAACTCACAGACTGGATCAATTCTCCGAATGCAGATGATTTGTTGCGAGACCTGGCCATCAAAAGTGAGAGCTTCCGATATACAGATCACCTTGTGATAATTAACTCTTCTCAGTCTCGGAACGCGGTGTGGTCTTCTTCCGTTCCCAAGACGGATTGACCAACGATATTCAGAAGGCATTGATCAACCGTTTGGGTCAATTGGTGGGCAAGCCGTCAACATCTGGACTTCATATCCACCCAATACTAAATGCTGAGCGCGAACTTGGCGGTACCGATCCCGAAATTAGCACTATCAGCTCTGTACAGCACAAGGCATTCTATCGAAAGAAACCAACTGCGGAGGAGCTAAGCCCAAAGAAGCAATACACTGCTCAGTGGCACAGTGACATTGCATTCGAGCCCATTCCTGCTGACTATACGTCGCTGCGTCTAGTGCAACTCCCAAAGACTGGTGGAGGTATGCTAGAGAGTTCCATTGACTTACCATATGATCGCTGACAAGCAACAGATACTCTCTGGGCCTCCGGCTACGAAATCTACGATCGCATCAGCGAGCCGTATCAACGATTTCTAGAAACTCTCACGGCAACGTTCGCCCAGCCTGCATTCAGTGAAGTTGCTGATCGTTCCGGCTTCAAGCTGTACGAAAAGGAGCGTGGCGCGCCAGAGAATGTCGGCAGCGAACTCAAAGCCGTGCATCCAGTCGTTCGAACCAACCCAGTGACAGGATGGAAAAGCATTTTCCCAGTTGGTGGCCATGTTAAACACATCAATGGCTTGACGGAGCACGAGAGCAAGCATCTACTCGACTGGTTCCTCGAACTCGTTTACAAGGGTCATGATCTTACCGCTCGCCACAAGTGGAAGAATGCAAACGACTTAGGTGGGTGTTTTTGCAACTAGAATCTAATCTTCTTGCTAACGTTTTTTAATTCTAGCCATCTGGGACAACCGCAGCGTTTTCCATACCGCAACTTTCGATTATGACGATCAAGGTGAGCGATTCGGCAATCGTGCCGTAGGCTTAGGCGAAAGACCATATTTTGATCCATCTTCGAAGTCGCGAAGGGAAGCTTTGCAACTGAGCACAACAGGTGTTCATCAATTTGAGTAAATTTGGAAACATTTCAGTGTACCATCACTCGGAGCGAGAATTCCGTTACCAATAGAAGATATCAAACGATTTTAGCTAAGCTTCTCATGCAGTGATTCATTGCAAACAACGTAGACGTTGGTATTGGTACAATAGCGACGGTATACCATCTTCGCTTTCGCCTCTAGTTATCTATCCTACAGTTGTATGCTCTGTGGAGGATTCTATTCCCTTTCGGCATTTTCGACGACGTAAAGCAACAAATACGCTTCTGCGCTCAGCACTTCGGCTTCACTTACTAAGACGACCTTGCTATCATCGAATAAAAACCAGTCGTCGTGTTCTCTGGAATAGCTGACGTAGTGACCAGATTCAATGCCGCCCTTATGCACGATGACGGCAGACAACGTGTAGCGAATAGATTGAGATGCGCTGAGTTGATATAGTTCCGTCTTTTTCGATGATTTGACGCGCAGTTTGTATTCTGTTGTGTACGGAGACATGTTCAAGCTAAGAGGAAAGAGCACTGGCGTCTCGAGTTTCGACGATTTATCTTTCGAGTGCGAAAAGCGCTAGCATACATGTCAGCAATCTATTTGAGTCCGCCATTGGGTCCAGTGTTTCTTACCTTCAAGTGTATACTAAGCACAGGAGGAAGACTCCTAACACTGAGCTGTTTCGTTGCATCGCAAGGGCTGTCACACTTTTGGCAAGTGTAATCGGCAGCTGCCAAACGCTCTACGCTCGTAAAGCGCCTCAGACACTCTTGTAGCAACATATTATCGCCTTCTTCCACAGCATGCTTTGCCTCGCCATTGAGCTTGCGCTTCTTGGCCTGAATCCTCAAATCAAGCGACAAATCCATGAACGGATCTTGCGCCGTAGTGGTATTTTTACATTTGTCGCAAGTAACGGTAGACGACAACTTCCCGTAGAATGTCTTGTGAATGATGCATGAACAGTCGCCATTTGTGCTGCCACCGTTGGCGCTGTGCAGTGAATTGAGTATAAATTGCATATATTCGTGCGCATCTTGCTGCTGGTATCCTGCAAGGTGCTCAGCACTCTTCCAACTTCTGATTAGCATCGGCACTGCTCCGTATCCCTCCGTCTTTTCGGTGCTGTAGAATTCCGTGAAGATTTCATCCAATGCACAAGACGTGCAGCGCTCTTTCTTCGCTTCATCTTTACATTCTGGGTGTCCACGAGAGAGATAAAAGGCTCGGAGGAATGGGTTGTGAAGGAGGGATTGAACGACGACGGACATGAAGCATGTGTTTCCCATATTGTAGAGACCTCTAAGACCGATGGCGCGGCATGGTGCAGGCGCAGTGTTTGCAGAGACAAGACGAGAATCTTCGGGTTCGCCGTTGACATAGTCGCCAAACTTACGCTTTTTAGGTCCTGTTATGGACTGTTAGTAAAATTTGAAAGGTTTCAGCTGTGAGACGTAACGCGCCTTGTAAGCGGATACTCTCAATGGTAGGATCGTAGACGAAGTCCTCGCAATTAGAGCAGTACAAATATCCACTCCTCGACTCGACAACTGCTTATATGTCAGTACTTGCTCTGAGCTCAGCACACTTCCGTTGTTACATACAAAATGAGTGAGACTTCGGCGCATGGAAGTGAGCCCTCATGGCTTCTTGGCTAAGAATGGCGGGACATTGCATGCATAAGAATGTCGGCTTGAGCGAGGGCAATGAACCATTCTTTCTCTTGTACGTTTGTGCTATCACAGGAGATTTGCCGTGAACTGTTTCTATGATGTTCGTGTAGAAGGTTACGAAGGTCTTCCACTGCTTGTCTCCGGCCTTGGAGAAGCGTTCGGTGTGTTCTAAGAAGTGTTAGCTCAAAGTTTTCAAGAAATAGATAGCACTGAAGTCGTACCGCATCCGAAAGGCACATTTGAGAGGCCGTTGGCGGCGAAGATGGATTTTGTCTTCGACACCTTGGGCGACGCGGTATTAATTACAGGCTTCGACGGTGTTGCGACAGCAGCGTCGGCCATGTTCAAGCGTGGCCACCGAATGCAGCTACTCCCAGCTACGGCGAAGAATGAAAAAAACGGCCGGAATCCGTGTCAAAGAGGAGGTTGGAGCGTGAATTTGCACGTCGTGTGCGTTGAAGTCACCGGAGATGGTTATAGACGTTTTCCATTTGGGTCTAGCGCGCGCCTCTCTATTCTATACGATCGGATTCATCAACCACAGAATGAGATGTTAGCGGCACGTAATCAGCGCCTTTGTATTCTTATTATTGAAGTGGCAAATAACCGGATGGTATATTCTCTCAGACAAACCACGTCTCTGGCTCTCTCGACACACCCGAAAGGAGCTCGCTATATGGAGAACAGAGTTCATCAATAGACAGACAGAACTCCGCGATTGATATTGAACCGAATAAATTCGGACTTTTAATTTGAAATTCTGTTGACATCAGCTAGAACCTCGAACTAGTCGTAAGCAAATATTTGGGTCGAAGCACATCGCAGCACCCTAATACGGCCATCCCGTACCCATTGGCTTCCGCCCATCCAGACCTACCAAATGCCGTGACTCCATTGCCAGAAACCAGTCCGTGACGCTGAGCAGTTTAGTACCGATCAGGTAGATATGCACTTCCACTCAACACCAGATTCGAATGGGTGAACATGACCTTGTAAACTGGACTCTGCTTGGTCGGGAATACGCTGATCTGGTCTGGAGTGGCTCCACCGGCGTCCTTCTTTTTCTTCTGCGTGCCGACTACACCGGCCGCTCCCGCAGCTGCTCCAACACCGGTACCAACAGTTCCGTCCTTCGCAGCTCCATCGACGGCCTTGGTTGCATCGCCGCCTTTCTGTTCGACATCCCACACTCGCACCGTGCAATCGGCGCCTCCTGACACAAGGACAGTTGACTCCATAGCAAAAGCCAGACTCCAGATGCCACCTTTACCATGGCCACGCATACGCTTGATTCGCCGACCAGTCTCAAGATCCCAAAGAAAAATGCAACCCGAGTCGTCGGCGCTGGCAAGCACCTTGCCATTCGGAGCACACTCCAGCGCCGTGATGTTGCCCAGGTGACCCGTAAACATGCGTACCGCCGTGCCCTTCTGCACATCCCATGCTCTCACGCTGCGCTCTGCGCCCGCCGTGAAGGCGTACGCACCGTTAGGATGCCACGCCACGTGCTCCACATCGCCGTCATGTCCTACGAACAACCGCAGAGATGAAACGGAATCGGTGCTCCACAGACGTGCAGTCCGGTCACGTCCGCACGACAAGAAGTAGTGACCCATTGGTGACCAACGAACGTCCCATACCGGTTGGTTATGTCCCTTGTAGATGACGAGTGGTGCATATGTTTCTAAACTCCAAAGTCTGATAGTCCTGTCTTCAGAACAGGATAGGAGCGTCCGAGGACGGGTATCAGGAGCATGTGAGTATGAAGGCTTGGTCGTAGAAGGTACGAAAGATACACTATAGATGGGACCGAAGTGACCGATCAACTTTCGCGATGCGACCGGTTTGTTGTCTGCTGGAGGGAAATCCGGGTGAGATGGTAGTGGTTTGCCATCAAGGGACCAGATTCGGATGTAGTGTTGAGAGGTTCCTGCTGCTACCATCAAGAGGTCGCCGCTAAAATCGAGACATGTGATGTTATCGTGTGTATTGTGGAAAGTATACATGATAACAGAAATGCCCGGTCCGACTCCTCCTGTGCGAGGATCAATTTTGAAGCGATCCCGGAGTTCGCGGATCTTTTGGACCTCCATGGCGACATCGCGGGCTAGAGGAGGAGGTAGTGGAACTTGATCGCGAGAAGGTGCATCTTCGATAGGTTCACGTTTAATCCGGCGGTCGAGTTCTTCGGTAAGAGAGTTGAGTCCGGCTTCAGGAGGATTTCGTTTATCCTCATCTTCGAGCTCACCGCGAATATCTTCCATGGCGTCGGCATCGGTTGGCAAACGACCAAGCCTCAGCTTTGGTAATGTGCTTGGTGCGTTGGGATCTGTGTTCGCTGAACCTGGGTTATGACCAGGAATACCCTCATCTTCAGGCATGACATCGGATGTCTCACCGCCGGCCAGCAGTGCTGACAAGCTTCTCTCATTGCCTAGTTGAGCTCGATCAACTGAAACGATATTGATGTGCTTGTTTAGAAGCTCAGTAATCTTTTTCGTGCCTTCTGCTTCCTTTGCTTCTAAGAACTGGTAGAGAAGCGTTTGAGCAGTGTTGGTCAATGTCACTTTGTACTTGTTCCGGAGGTACACTTGAGCAGTGGGCGACGTCTCTACATGAGAGGGTTGATTCACTGTAGACAACGCTCTGACATCGTCAGGATGTGTAGTGGAGAATGCAGAACTGAACTGTTTGAAGAAGGTTCCAGCACCTTTGTCGTAGTAGTCATCGGCGAGCCGTAGGACGCTGTAAACAAAGAGAGGCCAGAGAAGACGAGTAAATTCAGGTCGGTAAACTTCAAGGCTGTCATCTACAAAGCTACGAAACTGTTCGTAGCCTTTTGTGAGTAGCTCCACTTCATCCGGCTCCTTCGAGCTGAGCGCATATCCCGTTGAAGGATCATGATCTCTGGACTCTTTGCGGAGGGTGGCCTCTGTGCGCGTATAACCTTTCTTGAACAAGTATTCGAGAACCTATTTATCATAAACCGTTAGCTTGAATGGATCACGAGGTTTTGGAGAGAGTGAAACGCGCAGCTTGGCGGTGAACTGAAGTCATTTGGATCGCGCAAAAGGTCGAGGAACTGAGAAAAAAGCAGAGTATAAAGGTGCTGGTAAGCAGAAATAGGTTGTTATGACTCAACTACCTAAGTCTGGCGCTTTGCAGGAGCTTGCTTGAATCAAACAATCATAGAAGTTGTTCGATGGATGGTGATAGCAAATGAAATTAGTGAATAGAAGTTTAGAAATGTGTGCTCGAAGACTCAGCTGACGACCGGTTTTGTGACCACCATTCAAGTGTACGTCAATTGAATGCGGGTGAAGCCGCGGACTTGAGAGCGAAACGAGTATCTCAGATTATTGAGTGATCTAGAGAATGCTCATATGCTCTTTGAAGCAGGCTTCAATCCAGACGTAGCGCGTCTTCTGGGCTTCGATGTCAAATGCGCATCGCAGCAGAATACTTGCAAGCTCGTAGAGAGCGGACCCAGCAACAGATGTGGATGCACTTCTCAAAGAAATAAAGGATCGCAATTTATAGGAGGAAAGGCGGCACGTACAATCTGATTCAGATTCTGTTGTGAAGCAGTACTCTGAGGAGGAGGCGCTGGGTTGGTTGCGGAGGGAGCAACACTGGCGCTAGGAGGGCCGTTTGCGATGCTACCGCTCCTCGAAGGAGCTCCGGGAGGATTTGACATGGATGCTATGAAAGTGTTGGATTCTATACACATGTTAGTACCAGGCCCAGTTCCATGTGCATCGCAGAGTATCCTTCCAACGAACCATTGCAAGCACACCAACACCAACAGTCGACGCGCTACTAGGATAACTGGACTTAGGACCCGCAGTGAAGGAAGGCCAAGATTCGAACCAAGTTTGTGAGCAGATTTAGTCTTGAAGAGAAGAAGTTGCGCTATAGTAGGAAGCCGGATGGTTAACAAATGGGTAGTACTCCGTACGGCATGAAGCTGCGGTGGAAAATCGTGGCGCCGAACCTCCAATTGTTCATCTCGAGTTATCAACCGCAAACAACGCGGAACATTTCCCGCAGAGCCGATATTGAACGAGGCTTGATTCTATTTGGCGCCGCTGGAATGTAATCCAATGCTTGATTCAAGCTTCATTTCATTCGTTCATTTACCGTAGTCCTTGCATGAAATTGCTCCATCAACAAGTCAGTTTTACCAACAATCGCAATGAGCGAGCCTTCATCCAATGGAACGAAATCTGCGATTTCTGCTGGAGAGCACATTAAGACGCTGAATAAGATTGCTGAAGTATGAATTTACAATGGATTCACATTCCAAGCGCTGCTAATTCACAAAGGATATCCCCATCCTTCTTCAGTCAGCTGGCGCCGCAATCTCGCAGCTTCAAAGTAAACGGGAGCCTATTGACGCTACCGCCACAGAACTACCAGAGTCTGTAAGCGAACACATCGATGACTCTGATCCCGAGGCTTCACGCAAGCGTGCCTTCGTCTCCCACGTTCACACATACTATACTACGCTCAGACGAATCCGCGATCAACTTCGAGCCGAAGTAGACGCACTATCTGAAGCCGGCCTACTCGAATCCAGCCTTGAGGGTAATGCCTTGGGTTTCGGTGTAACAAATGGTGGACTGGGCGATCTCGATGTTGGTTGGTTAAACAGTCGCGCAAAAGACGTTGGTGCAGGCAAGGAGAGGGAATTGGTCAAGGAGCTAAGAGAGTTGTTGGAATATTACAAGAAAGAGAAAGAATCGGCCACGAAGATTCAGGCAGACGACAATGATGATGGATGAATGCTCTGATTACAAGATAACCATTATGAACCACTGACAAAACCGTATCATATACCTCAAGCGTCTGCCGCAACATTAGGCACGTACATGCTGAGGCACGAACACACCATGTGCGAAAAGGCGCAACGCTGCATAAGTGATGTTGCAGTCCTAGACATTGGAGAGGCTGCCGATATGGACGAAGCCGACATATTGGCTTTGGAAGACACCTCGATGGACACTGAAGGATGGAATAACATGCATTGATGAAGGCGCTGCCCTTGTCAAAATTCAAACGCCAATGAACGAGAAAGTATGTCCTCATCGTACTCCGTACGCTACCGATACAGCTCCACAACCTTCTTCCCAACTACCTTCTTGGTTTTCATTCCTTCCCACTTCCTAACGAGGGCATCTTGCACGCCTCGCTTTTCTTTCCACTCTTGCGCCGCCCGTTTGGCTCGCTCACAAAACACTGCTGCCAATGCCACAATCCTCATACTAGGCTTCCTCGCTCTCTCCCTGAAGCTTCTGTCCGGAGAGATACCCATTTCTTCAATTAGCCTCAAGTCGGCCTTATTGCACCGCCCGTACATATCCACCATGAGCAGGAACCACTGCTTCTGCCAGCCCAAGCCTTGCCTCATACCCTGCTCCCTATCGAGCTTCGCTCGCAGGAACGTAAGCGTCTTGGTCAGGCCGCGGATCTCTTTGCCATGCTTCTTTTCGGCTTCCATAAGCTGGACTTGTAGGCGTGCTACTTCCTCGCGCTTGTCTTGTATCTTAGCTTCCGTCGTGATGTGCTGTTTTGATGTTTCCTCGACGTCTTGCAGCTGTCGTTCCTTTGCGCCGAGCTCCTTCTTCAGCCGTGTCAGTTCGAGGCGGAGTGACTCCACTTGCAATGCAGATTCTTTGAGAATGGTGCGAAGTTCGGCGGTCTCCCCATTGTCAACATCAGTGGACGCCTTGTTCTTCCGATCAAGAGCTTTATGGAGGTCGGCCTGAAGCTGTCGGATAGTGTTCTGCAAGTTATCACGCTCCACTTGTGTTTGTCTTTCTTCTTTCTCGAGCCGGTCGATCTTGGACTGAAGCTGTTCACTTTCTCTTCGTGCGTCTCGGAGCTCCTTTTTGATTGGCGACATATTGCTCTGTGTTTTGTAGACTTCTTCACTCTCTCTCTCCAGTCTCGCAACCTGATCTTTCAGCTCTTCTTTGTCCGCTTCCGCTTCATCAATCTGTTGCTCTAGTACTGCAATCTCATCTTCGAGATCCTCCTTCTGCGTCGCCATATCGTCTCTGAGCTGCTCGATCATTTCTAGCTGTTCATTTGCTGAGTCTATGAGTTTCTCAATTTCCTTGTCGCGAGCACTCAAAGTCTGGCGAAGCTCTTGAAGATCAGTGTCACGATTGCGAACAATGGACTGAAGGCCTTCGAGTTGAGAGTCTGGCTCCTCATTCGCTTCACGTAGGACTTCAAGTTCAGATTCTCGGTCCTTAAGAGTCTGCTCCAGGCGTTCCACATCACGTTTGAGGTCGTTTGCTGAGGATTGGGCGGCCTTGAGCTCTTGGGATATTGTAGCGCCTTGAGAGTCGCGTTCACTCAGCTTGATGCGAAGGGTCTTAAGCTCATCGAGAGCGACAGTTTGTGCCTCTGTGACCTGTTTAAGAGTTGACAGTTCTCGGTCGCGATCTCGAACAGTAGCTCGAAGCTTTTCAAGCTCTTCACTAATCGCATCCTGACCTTGAAGGGTTGTACGAGTGTTCCTGAGCTCACGTTCTTTCTCCTGAAGAGATTGGCGAAGCTGCGAGATCGTCTCTTCCATGCGACCCTCTTCCTCATGCTTGCGTTGGATGTCATGGGCGTAGTCGTTGAGCTGCTTCTGGCACGTTTCAAGTTGATCTTGGATACCCTCGAAAGCGTGTATTTGAGATCGTAAATCTTCGATTTCATCTTCCTTTTCTTGAGAGAGCTTCTTCAGTCGCTCTTGAGCGTCCGCGGCCGCTTGTTGTGCGAGCTGAGATTGATTGTCGCCTTTGGATTCCGCAAGCTTGAGCCGCATTTCGAGTGATTCAATCTCGGATATCTTCTCTTTCTCAACCGAGTCAAGCTTTCGCTGAACGGTCTCCAATTCAGCTCGTTTCTCGCGGTCGTATGTTTGCAGTCGTGATTCAAAATTACGAAGTTGCTCCCTCTTATCGTGCTCAGCCAGCTGAAGCTGTTTTCGCAGATCTTCGATGTCGGCAGCATGCTCTTCGTTTACAGCGTCTAATTTTTGCTGAAGTGAAGCATCATTTTCCTCCTTATCACGTCCAAGTCTTTGGACTTGCTCACGAAGAGAGTCCAATTCTGCGGTCTGCTCATCGATTCTGCGGTCTCGCTCCTCAAGCTCGACGTCGATGTCACCAGCCGCGGAGTTAAGCTTTTCTTGTAATGTTTCCAGCTCTTCATCCTTTTCGTCAATGGCTCGTTCTTTGACTTTCAGTTCTGCCTCAAGCTCTTCAAGATCTTCTCGAAGCTTTTCGATCTCCTCGTTGCTGTTCTCGCGATCTTCACTTTCCTCTAACTGTCGCTGCAGCTTTTCGATAAGCTTAAGTCTCTCATCTGCTAGCTGTTGAAGGCGCTCTAGCTCCTCATTAATAATTTCACTCTTATGCCTGCTCTTGACCTTTTCAGCATATTCCTTGAATTGTATCTTGTATGTTTCGATACTTTGCTCCGCTGCAGTAAGCATCTTGCGATACTTCTTCAAGTCTCGTTCCAGCTGAATGGCATTCGTTCTAAGCTCAACATTGTCCTTCGTTGCCTGCTGAAAATGATCCGGTCCGCTCTTTTTCAGCGCTTCCTCGAGGAAATGTATTTTCAGTTTCAGGCCAAAGTTCTCTTTGTCAATCTGCTCAAGCTTGTTCTCCTGCTCCTTGAGTGTAAGAACGTTTTTGTCAACTCCCAACTCTCCGTTTCCCAGTATGACGTGCGGTGTGCTGATGTCGACGGAACTGCTCTGAACGGCCACCGGTGTTTTGTCGCCATCTATCATGCTACTGCTGCCAAAGTCGCTGGCTTCCGGTATGTAGGGACTACTAGGTAGCGTGAAGCCTGGTTTCAATGCGGCAGGAGTAGAAAGTCCTCCTCGATTTTCCTTGTCTTCTGCTCCTCGTAGTCTCGCAGCATTTCTCGTCGCGCTTTGAAGGAGTGGAGTGAATTCGACTTTGGCTTGAGCGTTTCGTTTGAAAGCCAGAGGAGCGCGTGGGGTTGCTAAACTTGTGCTACCCATCTTGCGCATATTGCTGATCAAGTTATCGCGTCCATCCTGCGGAGGCATGAATGATGGCTCCACCGCGGAGAAAGATATGTCGCCAACGGTTGTGTCGAAGCGGGTGCGGTCTGCGGCGTCTGTCCGCGGCGTGTCGATGTAATTGTGTGCCATTTCTCTGGAATTTAAATCAATTGCTATAATTTAGCAATTGACAAATGGCTAGATAGTTGCTAAAGCGAACGGTGCCGCAAATTCAGTAAATATGAAGTTGTTGTTGTTCAGCGTTTCTATTGTTTACAAACTGTCTTGGCAGTCGTTTTGATGCCGAATGCGCTAAACTTGTTTAAGCCTAAGGCACCAACACATCAGCCCGTCGGAAGAAGGTCTAATATTTTGCTTTGCTTTCGGACTTGCCACTCTACTTCTTCAGCTTCATGTTTTCGTCAAAGGAAGAGCTTGAGTCGCTCAGTCAGGGATTTGAAGGATTCATAAAATCCCTTCCTGAAGACACCGTCCAGTATGGCGTCTATGTCATTAGCTCCAAACTTTCCGACTCACAGCTTCGATCACGATTAAGCGATATCGAGAGAGAATCAAAAACCCTGGTGAAGAATTATCTCAAGGATTATATCTGGCAGAAAGAGTCTTTTGCTCTTCAGTTGAAACGAAAAGATGGTCTTTTGCTTTTGTCAGGCAGCACTAACTTCGGCGATTCCGTTGCAGACGAATGGCTTATTGTGTGGATTCTCAAAGAGCTATCGAAGAAATTCACAGACGCATGGATAAAAGTCTACGACAATGACGGAGACTTTCTTCTCATCGAAGCCGCTGATAAGCTTCCGACATGGCTCACTCCGGAGGTATCCGAAAACAGAGTCTGGCTGAACGCTGGGAAGCTTCTACTTATTCCTATCGATGGCCATCGCAGCCAAGATCCGCACCAAAAACGCTCAAAAGGACTGAAAATTTCAGAAACTCTGGAGATGATTTCGTCATCAGCTTCGTCTCTAGTCGATGATCCTGCAATTCAATCTGACGCGTTTCGGCGGATTCTTAACTATCCGGCTGAAATTTCGTCCAACCTGCACAGTTCACTTATTACAATTCCTCGTCTATTGGCATTTGTCCTTAACCGACTCCCTTCAAGCATCAGCCGTGCCGTTGAAGCGTTTTATCTTCGTGACCCGATATCTATGAAACCTCTTCAACAAACCAACACGACAAAGCTTCGATTCCCTCCCAAAGATTTTGTTACTGTCGCTGTGCGCTTCAATAAAGTGGGCTTTGCACAAATCAAGTCTCAACAGTTTCCAGTACCACCTTCATGGCGAGTCGCGATGGCAAATTTGATGGGAGAGAAAGAGCTTTCTATGACAGAAATATCGCGGCTGGAAACGGGTATGAAGGTTGTCTGTGGCTTCGAGATGCTCATCCAAGCGGCGGCGCGAAAGAACGATCGGGTGGTCCGCGAAATCGAGATCTTGCTCTCCGACATCCACGAAGACGAAGAGATATTGCCAACTGACGACCAAATTCAAAGGTGGACCAAACATGAGGATGACGAAGCTTGGCTAGACATTGACTTTACCGAGTTTGATCGCGAGCTCAGTGGCGACGCTCCAGTTGGAGACAGTGCTAAAAATTCAAAGGCTTGGGCAGACAAATCTGCACAGGAGAATTTGAAAAAGATCGTCGAACGGTTTCAAAAATTTATGAATGATGAGGATGCTGGCCTGGATGGTGCTGATCTTGATGAAAGTGATATCGATGATGAGAATGACAGCGAGGACGAAGTCAATTTCGATGAGAGGCGGTTTGCGAGTTTAATGAAAGAAATGATGGGATTGCCCCCAGAGGACGTGGCTGGAGTGGAGGCGGATCTAGGTGGCAGTCAAGATCTTCACCGAAGTACTGACCAGAGCGATCCAAAAGAAGATACCGAAGCCGGACGATCAGCCTCCAAAGATATCGCATTTGCAGAATCCAGAAGATCTAAAGGCAAGCAAAAAGAGATGGAAGATGAATCTGACGAGATTGATGAATCTAGCGATGACGAAGATATTAACATCGACTATAACCTTGCTCAGAATCTGTTGGAAAGTCTGAAAGGACAAGTTGGAGCCGCCGGGCCAGCAAGCAACTTAATGGGACTGATGGGAATGGCTATGCCTCGAGATGAGCCAGAGAAGCCAAATAAACCTTGAATATCAATTTTATCGTCTAGTGTACTGCTACTACAGTTTTGAGTCGGACTTCTTGGTGTCGAATCGGAAACCCTATCAAAGTCAGTGAACATTTAGACCTATCAATTTTGCTGCACTTACAATTGGCCCTTTCCAAATACTTTCGATGATGACATTCACAATCACTGGTACATCGGCTTGGAAACCTTCCTTTGCTGCCTTTGCTAACTCGTCACTCGTTCGGACAAAGTAGCCTTTACCTCCAACAGCCTCAGCCAATTTCTCATATTTCACCTCCCAACCCAACGTTGAGCCTCTCAGACTGTCAGAACCGAGCTCTCCAGTTGCTGTTCTTTGCTGTCTCTCCTTCCATTCTGCTTCGCTGTTCGAATCACCGCTGTAGATGCCACCATTGTTGATGATGAAGATCAGAATATCCATCTTGTGTCTTGCCATAGTCTCGACTTCCATTCCTGAAAATCCAAATCCGCTATCTCCTTCCAGGCAGACTATTTTCTTTCTCTTCGTGGGACCGGAAGAAGCCTTTGCTTTCGGTCCGTTATACGCTTCGTGCGCAGCAATCGCATACCCCATTCCTATGCCCATGGTTCCGTAAGAGCCGGCATCCAATTTTAATCTTGGGTGTTCAAGTGGGAATATACTCCTCGAAATGTCCATTGTGTTTGATCCTTCGCTCACGTAGCAAATTCCTCCTTCTTCAGCTGGCGAGAGCGAGTGAAGCGTCCTTTTGATGATCTCGAATGCCCGTTCGTATGACAGCGGTACGACACTTTTCTGTGCCAATGCTGTTGCTGTTGCCTCATTCTTGTCCTTCGCAGCCCGAAGTTGCTTAGAAAATGCTGAACCGGCAACATTCCATCTCCAGCCATTCAAATGCCGGAGGAGTTGAGGAACAACGATCTTGATGTCACCTGTAATTCCCAACTCTGCAGTGCCGGCATTTTTTCCGATTTCTTCGGCGCTGATATCCACTTGAATAATCCTGGCTTCTGGATTCCATTTCGGATGCTCACCGAAGGACATAATCCAATTCAATCTCGCTCCCAGCATGAGGACGACATCGGTACCTTTCATTGCCGCGCTTCGTGCTGAAGATACATTAGATGGATGTGAGTCCGGTACTACACCTTTTCCCATGGGACTTGGCAGGAATGGAACACCGGTCGCGTTGATAAGCTCGCGCACTTCGTTTTCAGCTCTGGCGTAGGCAGCGCCTTTGCCAATGACCACTAGTGGAGCCCTCGCATTTCGTAAAACAGCTGCAGCCTTTGCGATTTGGTTATCGTCTCCTGCTGGCTTTGGTGATTCTGGCAAAGGGTGGACTTCTTTCAGGTCTTCGCCTACAGGTCCTGGACCTCTGAGGAAATCGGCCGGAAGGTCCAAGAAACTAGCTCCTGGTCGTCCGAAGTATGATGTACGATATGCGTCCCGAATAAGACGCGGAAAATCATCCACACTGCCAGGTCGTGTGGAGTACTTCGAATGTGGTGCCAACATGCTAACATGATCTAGTTCCTGGAAGCTGCCTTTCTGGTTGTTGTATGTTTCATTACTTCCACCAAGGAGTAGCAACGGCCATCCATTAGCAAACGCGTTACCAACCTGTTAGATCATTAGTATTCATTATCGAAACGTATTAGACCAGCAATTCTTACACCGGCAATTGCATGTATAACTCCAGGTGCTGGAACAACAAGGCAAACACCAGGTCGACCCGTCAGATATCCATAGACGCTGGCGGCATAGCTGGCAGACTGTTCATTTCTAAATCCTATGAATTTGATTCCATTCAAAATACAGAATTCGGCTGTTTCAGCGACGGGATAACCGACGATACCAAAAACAACGGTGACACCGAGCTCTTTCAGTGTCTTTGCGACTAGAGCTGCGCCGTATGCGTTCATATTGAAGTGATAAACTGTAAGTCCACTATTGCATATTGAAGTTTGTCGTAAAATTCATCCAGACATGTGCTTAGAGGAATATACTGATCACACTGGCTTGCGGGGTTCAGCCTGTTGTTTGCCGCGGCTTGGAAATTCACCACAGGGAATGCAACGCTTGGCCGAACAAGGAAACTTTGGAACGACAACACCAAGGCACTTTAAGGAAGCATTTACGGCTAAGCCTTCATAAGAGCTTGGATATCATATAATACTATGATAGCATAAATAAACCTACACGAAATCTGGTAAAGAGGTCTTTAAAATTCAAAAACTGCAGATCCTCTTGAGTACTCCTCGCTCATTGGTATCGAAATTTGATATCCCTGAACTCTGCGTTCAAAGCACTGCTTTTGTCCATGCGGTGTCTAACGGGAAAAAGGTGTACATCCACACGTCGCACTAATGACGACCGAGCCTTGTTAGGGGCTGCCGTCTAGTTTCATGAATGATGCCGTAGTGCTAATGTTCCTAGACCGACATTCCGTTCATCCAATACCAAACCAAATACTGCTCTGCTGCGTTCATCATGACCCTTCACTGCCAAATTCCTTTGTCCAGTCAGCATTGCGATCAAGGTCTGATTGGCTGACGGTTGGTCTAGCGGTTCGTATTGCTTTTTCGAAATCTTTGAGTAGTAGCGGTGGTTCGAGCAGCTGCTCTGACTCCACTTGAGTCCAATCCATTTCCATAGCACCTCTGTCACCAGGAGAACACGGTGTCAGTTTCTCCTTCTGGTCTTTGGGATCGATGACCTGGCAAGAACGCATGTTAGCTAACACATCATCCCGGATTAAGGCTTCAGCGAGACGCTACCTTCTTGTAATGAGTTGCAGTTTGTATCTTTCGAACAGGTTGCATTAACGCATCTTGCACTGCGATTGAAATATCACTTCCTGAGTATCCTTCACTCATCTGCGCAAGCCTCTTGTAGTCCTGTTGCTTCAGCTCGCATGGAGTCGTCCCCACCGCGAGTTCAAACATCTTCATCCTCGCCGCCATATCAGGTAAGGAGATATGCACTCTTCTCTGAAAGCGTCGTCGGATGGCCGCGTCTAGTTGCCAGGGAATATTGGTTGCGCCGAGGATAAGAACACCTTTGGAGTCTTTGCCTACACCGTCCATTTGCACCAGGAGCTCAGTCTTTATACGTCGTGATGCTTCGGATTCGCCTTCGCCACGAGGCCCACAGAGAGCATCGATTTCGTCTATGAAGATGATCGAGGGTTTATTTTCACGGGCCATGTTGAATAGTTGTTTCACCAACCTGTACGTAGAATAAGTGCTCTATACGTTGTTTGTGTGGTGAAACATAACGTACCGTTCAGACTCACCCATCCACTTGCTGACCAAATCTGAGCTACTCACGCTGAAGAAAGTGCTGTTCGCTTCCGTTGCTACCGCCTTTGCAAGGTATGATTTACCAGTACCTGGTGGTCCGTATAATAATATTCCTTTCCAAGGTTGTCTCTTTCCTTGGAATAGATGTGGGAACTTGATCGGCAAGATGACCGCCTCTTTCAATGCTTCCTTAGCCAGGTCCAAACCTGCGACGTCTTCCCACTTGACGTTTGGTTTATCGGAGAGGATGGCTCCTTGAAGAGCACCTCTTAGCTTCTTCGAATCCGGATCCTCATCATCGTCATCCCTAACACGTTTCCTGGTGAGCCTCAGTCTTCTCGCGCAAGACTCAAAGTGGTAGAAAAACTTACTTTCCCTTGCCGCCAGTGCCACTCACTTTACCATTCACACCCACAGCAGATGGTTTCTTTTTGTTACCTTCGTCATGCTCTTCCAAGTACGTCTTTAGCTTCTCCGCGCGATCCATGTACTCAGCCGTCTTCTGGCGGACCACCTCTTTGGATTTTGGAGACTTTTCCCATTTCAGAGCGAGCATAAACAGGTCCAGGGCATTCATGTAACCTTTATACGCTTCGGCATAGTTTTGGCTCGTGTCGAACTCAATGGCTTTTTTGACCGTGTCTATTGCGCGGCCGAGAAAGTCTGGCGAGGACATGACGTTTAAGACAGCGCTCCCTGGCTGAGAGCTGGAAATTCGGATAGATTATTGTAGAGGTTATGAGAACGTTTGAAGAGGTTTGGAAAAGATTCCAAGAATACGACGACCTGCTGTGGTAAAGGCAACAAGCTCGCGGCGAAACAGAGGTGTATAGATGGGCGCTCGAGGGCTGAGGATGGGTAGAGGCTTGTAGTGGGTTTTCGGTATGGCTATTTGTAGCTTCTAAGAGACGTGAGAAGTGCAGGTTTGGAGGTGGCCTGTGGCTCTTGTTGCTGTCGCTGCTGTTGCTGATCTTTTGTTGATGTCTTGTATTGCGGGTCTCGAACCAAAGAGCGATGTCACTTTTGCTTGGCATCGAACGCCCCACCAACGGGACGGCACAGAAAGTGGCGGCAGGGATGAGGCGCGAGCGGAACTTCCACCGTCACGCTTCGCTGCAAATTCTCCGTGTAAAGGCATGGCGGATCAGCAGAATATACTCCAACAGTTGTCCGATGAGTTCCAGCAGCTTCAGACAGGTACATCGCTCTCGTCATCTTTGATTTTAAGCCTAAGAAGTTGACGTTAGCCCAGACTTAACCACCAGCGTTCAAGCGCGACAGAAGCTCGAATCGCAACAACAGGAAAACAAAGCTGTACAGTCCGAATTCGCGACTCTAAAGGATGATGCGAACATCTACAAAATGGTTGGACCGGTGCTGCTGAAACAAGACAAGGCCGAAGCTGTGATGGCCGTGGATGGACGATTACAATACATTGAGAAGGAGATCGAAAGAGTGGAGAAGCAGATTGCCGAACTGCAGGACAAGAGTGAGCAGAAGAAGATGGAGGTAAGCCAAATGTTGTCTGAGTACCAAATATAATGCCTAATGTACTTCCTAGATCTACACGTTGCAGACGCAAATGCCACAACAGCAGGCTTCATAGTGGTTGAACGAGGATATATTTTTGCACCGCCATACATACAATTTGGGCGCTGCGGCGTTGAACTAGAACTCGATAAGGGCCGCGAGGATACTCATGCTCAGGATTGGTCTATCTGCACGTATTTAAGAGGCCTTTGCGGTTAAATACGAAGCTAGACGGAATGTGCGGTGGTGATGTCGGCAAAGCTTAGAAATGCCGCTTTCTGCATGAAAAGGACTGGCATATGTTCCAAGGAAAGAGTACCAAAGAGATTATTGACCGGTAGAAGAAGAGTATAAGGTGATCGGCGAGAAACTATGGTTCTTGCTCACAAGAGATTTTGTTCTGCCTGCTTTTCGACTTTATGAGTGGTCTGAGAAGCATTCTGATGATCGGCCTTCACCGTATGTGCGAAGTCAGATGGCTAAGCGGACCGCATTTGAATTTAAGGCTCTCGATTCGGATGTCTCTCTAGTGGACATAATTATTTTCAGCATCCATAAGATCCAGGTCTTTGGTATGCCAATGCGCTGAACCTTGCATTTTAGGTGGGCAATAGCTGCACCGCAAATCGCCCACCGCCGCACACCTTATCGCGATCTGGCGACGGCCGACAACTCCTACCCATTAGGTCATGCCGCAAAACAAAAGTTTACGCAATGCGCCTCTTTCGCTGCAGCTTTATATCAATATCTCGTGCCTTGAATGTCTCTAGGGTTTCAGACCCAATTCCTATCTAATTCGTGCTGTAAACTTTAATTCTTTCCAACCTCCGTCCCATGTCCTTCTCTTATCTCATAGCATCTTCGAAGATACAACATCATTAACTGGAAATTTTTATTATACAGTGCACCGCATAACAATTTAAATGCCACACTATACAATGGAGAAGCTCATTGAGCTCCAAACGGCCGAAGATCCTGCACCGATACGTCGCTGGCGAACAACCCCAGCTCCCATCCATCCTTCACACATCAACTCCCAACCGTTCGTGGGTCGTATTGGTGCCAACCAGCTTCAAGCAATCTCTCAATGTGATCCCGACTACGACAAGTTTCAGCAAACCCATCCCGATGCCGTTCAGTCTCCCAAGTGGGCAAATATCCTGAGTCTACGGCCATTCAGAGACATTCATCTGTGGCGAAACGCTTGCCTTGAAGGCGTCGGCTTATGTTGTTGGGTCTTCATCGCTGGTCTGGTTTCACACGGCATTGCTGGACTGTCCACCGCAACGTCGCTCGGGCCTGTCTTACCGGTTGCAATTGCAGCCGTGGTACAGTTCTTCATTCTCAGCCTCTTCATCTTCAGCCTTGGACCGGTGACGGGCGCCCATCTGACGCCTCTCATCACCTTTGCCACGTTTCTGGCAAAACTCACGTCTCTGCCTCGCATGGTTCTGTATATCACGTTCCAATGCGTTGGAGGCGTTGTGGGAGCGTATATCCTCCGCGCGGCGCTCGGTGGTGATCCAGCGACACTGGTGTATTCACCGGGCTGTTATATCGACCCAACACAAGTCCCTTCAAAGCAAGCCTTTGCACTCGAGACCATGGGGTCTCTTTTCCTTCTCTTCCTGGCTTTCGGTCTTGGTCTAGATCCTCGAAACCAAGGTAGCTTTGGCCCGGCTCTGGGTCCGTTCCTCGTTGGCTTCTCCTCAGCCCTTCTCCTCTTTGCCGGTGGAATTGCACGACCGGGATATTTAGGCTTGTCATGTAATCCAGCACGATGTCTTGGCTTGATGGCGGCAGCGCATCGCTTCACGTACCATTGGGTGCATTGGGTTGGTGACCTTACCGCGTGTATTATTCACGCCTTTATATATTATGCCGTTCCGCCGTTCTGTAACCAGCGAATTCAAGATTGAAGAACAGGAAGATTTGGCATTCAACGATTCATTCAGTTGGACCGGGGAAGATGTAAGGAGTCTGCGGCATACTCTAGAAATATCATGATGATCCGCCGATATCGTACGTTCTCCATTCTGAGGTTCCTGAGTTATGAGTGTTCATCATGCTATGATTATCGAGGTAGGGGATGTTGACAAAATGTGAGGTTGATTACTTGGGTATCTTATGTACCTTATGCAGGTGCACAAAGACAACTCGTGGCTTGGTCCCACTCGAAAAAACGGGCAAGAAGCTTTAACACTCCGCTGCTGCTGCGTCACGGTGCACTCGTCAGCTTACCAACTCCACTTTTCGATGGAATGCAATAGCATATTTTAACACTCCGAGCATTGATTCGGTAGCTCATCCGATAACGCGATACCTGCCGTAAACGCAAGCACTCTGCACATCGTTGTGGAACATCACCAGTCAAACGCAACGCCCCCACCATGCGCCTTCTTCGCACCGCGTCCACGTTTGGACTGCTCTGTAGCCTTCACCTTGTTCGAGCCTCTTTTCCCTCCAGCCATGAGACGCAGTTGCAAATTCAGCCTCACCGCATTGCAATCATCGGCGCTGGTGCTGCAGGCACCTCAACTTCCTACCACCTCCGCAAGTTTGCCAACCAAGCTCACATCCCACTCAACATCACCATCTTCGACCGAAATCCGTATATTGGCGGTCGCTCGACCACAGTAAATGCGTATGGCGATGAGTCTCAACCTGTTGAACTAGGTGCGTCAATCTACGTGGCTGTAAACAAAATTCTTGTAGACGCAATAGACGAGTTCAACCTGTCGTCTTCAGAGCCCGACATGATGGTTGCCACCGACGGCTCCAATGCGCCGGCGCTGGGATTTTTCGATGGTACTCAATTTGTCTACACAATTCAGGGTGATTCGTGGTGGGATATTGCGAAACTAGGTTGGCACTACGGCCTCTACTCGGTATACAGAACACAAGCACTCATGAAGGAGATGGTATCTAAATTCGTGCGGCTCTATGACGAGCCACTATTCCCCTGGGGAAGTTTGACCGAAGTAGTATACGAGATTGGGCTTTCCGAGATGATGGCGAAGACTGGTGAAGAGCTCCTGCGAGAGAACCGCATCAGCGAAAAGTTTGCGAGAGAATTTGTGCAGAGTGCAACGCGAGTGAATTATGCGCAGAACCTGAGGACCATCCATGCCATTGAGGCCATGGTGTGTCTGGCGACCGACGGCGCAATGAGTGTGGACGGTGGAAATTGGCAGGTGTTTGCAAACATGGCGAAGAGCAGCGCGGACTTCATTCACTTGTCGAAGGCGGTGAGTTCGATTGAGAAGGCAAAGGATGGAAAGTTCATGATTGGAACAAAGTCGCAAGAATGTTGCGAGAGTGAAGCAGACAGTCCGAGTGTGATGACTGAGGTATTCGATTCTGTGGTGCTCGCGTCACCTCATCAGCACGCTTCTCTGCACTTCAGTCCGGATCCTCAGTTCATCCCGGAAAAGGTTCCGTATGTCGACCTCCACGTTACACTCTTCACCTCACCGTGTCCTCTGGCTGCCTCTGGCTTTAATCTCCCTTCAGGCCAACCGGTACCTCTTACGGTCTTGACAACACTTCCCGAAGGCGAGATCCCAGTAGCAGGAAACAAATCACAAGCCGGTTCGCCAGGCTTTTACTCTATTAGTACACTTCGACAAGTGCAAAACCCCGAAACCGGGAAATCCGAATATCTGTACAAGATTTTCTCCCCAACAGTCATCGACGCCAAGTTCCTTGCGCAAATTCTTGGTCTTCCACAACCCTCTCAAGAAGATCAACCCTTCCCAATCTACCCGGGAGGAACGATTTGGGATTTGCCTAAGGATCAAGTGACGTGGATTCATCGCAAGCTATGGCAGTCGTACCCGTACGGGTTCCCGCGGACGAGGTTCGAGAAGCTGCGTTTGGACGACGGCATTTGGTATACCGCCGGGATGGAAGGTTTCATTTCGACCATGGAGACATCGGCGCTTTCAGGAGCGAATGTTGCGCGGCTGCTCGTCGATGAGCTGATTCGACGACGAGACGAAGATGGTACTCACTTCGCGTCCTATGTCATGAATGATGAGCAGAAGCCGCTAAGGTCAAAGCTGTGAACGCTTTCCAGGCTTTGCGTAAATTCATCTTGAGTAGCTACAAGACGGAAGTCATTGCGGATGCCTTGAAGGCCAAGGTATGCGCATGAGAACCAATCTCTCACACTTCTTTCCGTAGAGTTGCGCCCGCCCAGAGCACCGGTGCTAGATGGTCCGGCATGTTAAATCCAAAGAGGCTGATGAACCAGAGGAGGACCATGATGGGCACGGACGCAAGAAGTAGCTCCGTGTGTTGCAGGAAGGGCAGGGTATTGTAGCCCAGGAATGTGATAACGGCGTAGTATCCGTAGGCAAGCAAATACAAGCTATTACCGAAGAAGAGCGAAATCCAGTAGTCCTTGGCCACGAACGGCATGACCAGAAACTGCGCTACGTACAGAAAATACCACACCGGGAAAAAGGCCCGTATAGCAACGTCGAAGCAGTATCCAAACTCAAGCTGATCTCCGTCACCCGGCTGCATGAAAAGGCCTCTTCTCCTGCCCGGTAAGCCTGGCACACCAGGTCCCAGCAATCGGCCGACGAGAAAGTATGCAATGGTGGCGATGAGTAAGCTCGAGCCGATGAAGTGACCAAGTACAAAGACGATGGCGATCTTGAGAACACTGCCGACGCCACGGGCGTATGCCAGGCCCCACGCAATGCTAGAGAGCAACTGGAAGAACGAAAGCAAATATGTAAAGGATGGGTCGGGCCGGTGCCATGTATTTTTGGTCTGCTTGTGGTAGTAGATACTGCGGAAGACGCGCTTTGGTGCGCGGATCAGCGAGTACATTTCCCATGCCGCGAGTTCGAAGTCCATGGACGGGAATTTGAACAGCTGCTTGAAGAAGCGTGGTAACCGGGCGCCTGACGACGGCGCTAACGACGATGCTAACGGCGGATTGTAGGAGGAAGATGCCGGTCCGCCGAGCGGATGCCCGTTAGAGTTGTGTCGTGGAAGAGTTATCGAAGGATTCATCGCGATCGTTCTGGAATCGGAGTTGAGGGATCACAGGAGGTTATTGAAGTATATTCTGATCGAGTCTTGAGGGGTTTGGGCTTCAGAGTGAATGCTGTGGTGGTATTAGAATCGGTAGAAGTTTCGAATGGATACGGCCAAAAGTGGTATGCGATGAGCTATTCTAAATCAAGCGTATGTATGAGAATATAAAAAGCAACAAAGAGGAGACAATCAGAAGCAAGAATCATCGACAACGGGCTACTGCAGCTTCCTCGGCCCAAGAAAGAGAGATCGTGTGTCTTCTCGAAGTACTGGTTATAGATTGTTGGAGTGGAAAAGACAGCGAAAGCGAAGTATTGCGTCTCGTGCCGAAGCCTTGTTGCCTGGCTATTTCTCACTGCCTCACCGGAAATCTTTCAATCATTCTTTACTCCATCGTCTTTCACTCGTCGCTTCACTTTTTCCATCTCTTCTACCCGACCACATCTCCCTCTATTATCTCCACCTCGCTCTCACCATCTCACCATCCATAGTAATCATTGCACGCCTCCTTTTACACCCTTGGCAGCGCGTGCTACTGCCTTGTCCTTCTCCTTCGCCCACATTTTCCTTGAGGATCTGCACTTCTCTTTGTGATTTGACTTCGCGCTCCTGTGCTGTCCTGTCGCGTGCTACCTGCCGTTTGGCGGTATCATTTCGCGAAGATCGATCTAAGTGATCGTCTTTTGTTTGCGCTTTTCTTCCTTCACGTTCCTAGATCTCCATGGACGGTCCTCCGGAAAGCGAACAGTACGCGTATGATCCAAGCAATCCTGCACCTGCCGACGACGAGTCTGAAGACGATTACGATCCATCAAACTTCCTCGCGGGCGCAACTGCCTCAGCATCTTCCCCATCAAATATCCCTCCTGCCAAACCCGAAGCTGCCGATGCCAATGGCTCCTCGCTCTCAATCATGTCACCACCTCCAGAGCACGGCGTGGAGCCTTCGACAACAAATGGGTCACTGAAGCAACCACGCACAGTGGGAGGCTTTGTGGTCGATGATGAAGATGACGAGGAGGATGCAAACGGTCTGAATGGCTCTCTTAGCACTACAGGCACAACCCAAGTTGCGCAAGCGGCTGACAATACTTTTTCTACTTCAGAGCAATCAATAGAGAAAGCTACACAAAATACTGGTGTCGCTGCTCCCGCTCATTCCACTGTTGTTGCTGCTGCTACTACTGCTCACCCCATTTCCACTTCCTCATTGCGCTCCCCTGTTTCAAATGCCTCTGCTTCTGGCTATGCCGGCGCTTCTCTCAATCTCATCTCTGAGTCCAGTGCTCCTCTTTCCAAGACAAGATTGCCGCAAGATAGAGTTGGCATTTTAGAAGATCGCATAGCTGAGGACCCTCGTGGGGATGTTGAAGCTTGGCTCAACCTCATCGCCGATTACCGCGTCAAGAACAAGTTCGATGATGCTCGCAAAGTCTACGAGCGATTCTTTCAAGTTTTTCCTTCGGCCGTAAGTGCTCTTGTTTTCCTCTCTTTCCACCCATTCATACTGATTTACTATTAGGCCGAGCAATGGGTTCAATATGCCACAATGGAACTGGAGCACGACGAGTTCTACCGACTCGAACAGATCTTCAACAAGACCCTCATGTCCATTCCTAACGTGCAATTGTGGTCACTCTACCTTGATTACATTCGTCGCCGCAACAACCTCATCACCGATACCAGTGGCAACGCCCGAAAAGTTGTTACTCAAGCCTATGAGTTTGTACTGCAGAATATTGGAATTGACAAAGATTCGGGCTTCATCTGGCAAGATTACTTGAAATTTCTCAAGTCTGGGCCAGGTACCGTAGGTGGTACCACATGGCAAGATGGACAGAAGATGGATTCTCTTCGAAAGGCGTATCAAAGCGCAATTCGAATTCCAACTCAATCCGTCAATCCTCTGTGGACGGAGTACACCACTTTTGAAACCACTCTCAATAAGACAACAGTACGGAAAGCCTAATGGCGTACATGCTTACAAAAGGATGCTAACTTATTACAAGGGTCGACAACTCCTTAGCCAACAGTCACAAAATTTCATGACGGCGAAACAGCAATACGTGGCCCTCAATACTATCACTTTGAAGATCAATCGAACCACCATACCTCGACTACCTCCTCTTCCTGGTTTCGATGGCTATGAAGAATTCTCCGAGCAGATCGAGCTTTGGAAGAAGTGGATCCAGTTCGAAAAGGATGATTCACTGGTCTTGAGAGATTCGGACAAGAAAGAAGAGAAAGAGGAGTATAAGAAACGAGTCATTTACGCTTACAAACAAGCATTCATGGCTCTGCGTTTCGTACCGGAGATTTGGTATGATGCTGTAGAATTCTGTCATACGCACGACATGGAGAAGGATGGCGATGAGTTCCTTCTCAAAGGTATCGAAGCAAATCCGGAAAGCTGCCTCTTGGCTTTCAAGCGCGCAGACCGACTTGAGCTTGCGACTATAGGTGAAGCCGATCCGATTAAACGCGGTGCTGTCGTTAAAGCACCATACAACGCGCTGCTTGATGCTCTTTATGAATTGAGGAAGAAGGTCGAGACTCGAGGCGAGAAACGAATCGCGCAGATCCAGGCTGCCTTTGCAGAGAAAAAAATTGAGAACCTGCAGAAAGAAGATGATGATGAGGAAGACGAAGATCAAGCAACAGCTGCAAAAGAACGGAGGCAAGCTTTGGATGATCAAATAAAGGTGGCACAAGCTGGAACAAATGCACAAGTGGAGCTCATCAAGAAGACAATCACATCATCCTGGATCGCACTTATGCGCGCAATGCGTCGCATTCAAGGCAAAGGCAAACAAGGCGATCCTATCGGTGGCATGCGTCAAATTTTCGGTGACGCACGAAAGAGAGGTCAGCTCACACCTGACTTCTACATTGAATCTGGTCTTCTGGAACATGTTGCCTATCGAGATCCAGCCGGAACGAAGATCCTCGAACGTGGTCTGAAGCTCTATCCCGATGACGAGAATATTGCACTCGCGTACATCAAGCACTTAATCGGGAACAACGACACCACCAACGCTCGCGCTACGTTTGAGACTGTCGTTAGCAAGCTCACAAGTAAACCGGAGAATCAGTACAAGGCTAAGCCGTTGTTCCTCTACTTTCACGACTACGAATCCAGATACGGCGAGCTTTCTCAAATCACAAAGCTGGAAACCCGCATGGCCACATTGTACCCCGACGACCCTAAACTTCAACTTTTCTCCCATCGGTTCGAAGTTATCGACGCACATAACAAGACGTTTGATCCAACTTCTATTCAGCTTATCATCTCTCCGGCTACACAGGCCAAGGCCAAAACTACCGTCCTTGAGGTCACTGCTCAACAGGTGCTTCCCACCGTTGAAACTTCGACCGTCGACTCGCCTCGCCCAGAGGTGCCAATCTCCTACTCTAACTCACCAAAACGTCCCTTCCAAGCCGAAGAATCCGACTCCGACCTTCACCCACCTCGTAAATTCCAACGTGCTGAGTCACCTCTGAAAGGTGCAGCAGGCCGTCGTATTGCTGCAGCTGGACGTACAGGTACTCCAAACGCCGCTCCTCCTCCGCCACTCACAGCCATCAATTTCGTTCTTGCTGTGCTTCCCAAATCTACTGCCTCGCAGCATCTTGCGTCACTCATCAGTGTGGACAAGCTCGTCGCCATCATGCGTGGCGTCGATACGAGCCGCCCACCTCCAGAACGACTTGCAATTCCTCCTCCAATTCCTCCAGTTCTCGCCGCTGCTCAGCCATCCATGCAATCCCCACAAATACGGACAGGCTCCGGAAGCTGGTCGCAACCACCGGCGCCAACATCACAAATAGGCTATACCCAGGCCTATGGTGTACCTCCTCCTGTCCCGCCTTCGCAGCCTCCCACCGCCGCGAATTCGTACGGCGTGACACCTCCACTTCCAGTGCAGACTGGCCAATATGGCGCACCTGCTCCACAGCAGCCACCTGCTGCTGCCGGTTACTCTTATCCTCCACCACAGTATCAACAACCGCCGCCAGCTCAGTATCCATATCCTGGTGGCTCAAATGCTCCACCCCCACCACCTCAAGGCTGGCAGCAGCAGCCTCCGCCAAACACTGGTTCTTATCCCGCTCAAGGTTATCAGGGATATCGCTGAGGTTTCTGTGCGTCGACAAGCTTTTGCAAACAAATATCCATCGTGCATCCCCGGAGAATGGTATACATTGGATAAGGGATGATCACAACCGAAATATGCGGCGTTTTCTTTTCACTAAGGCACGGATGGGTCATAGTTTCGGGCAATCTGATTCCAGAGCACTGTGTTCTCTTTGAAGCGCATACGCATGAGAATGGACAAGGCGCAATACCCCGACTGAGGACTGGAAGTTCGGCATGTCCTCTGGTCATCTGTTTACATTCACTATTGGTTTCTGTAGCATGGACATGCAATGGGCTGGCTGATCGAGAATGATTCAGCTTCTGTGTAGAGTTTATCTTACCCTACTTCCTACACAACACAATGTAGAGGGCTAGGATATGCCAGCCTATACTGCCCAAAGATATTGACACGATCTTGAAACTCTGTTCTGGCATTTTGTCATGTGCATAACAACTCAGCTCCTCGTTGCTTGAAGCCCAAGGGCGGCTAAGTGTTCAAACTCGACTCCAGATCGTCGGTGGAACATTTTGCGAAAGCATCCGAGTGCTCAAAGGGAGATCAATTCATCTAATCACGGAAGATATACTAAAGTTTGGCCTCGGCGATGGTCACGTGTAGGTCGTGCTCTTCAAACAGCGACTTTGAAACAGGCCAGGGCAAAGTTCTTGTAGGAGCTTATGTGTCTCATCCAAACCACACAGCACCTGTCATTCCGTTTCCGTTCCGGTAAAAATGAATCCCGTGACGACTTGCTCCGGCACCTAAAGTTACGCCAGGGTCATGCATCGCGCGTCAATGTTTCACGAACATGTTCAACAAGACTCCCTATTGGGAGGATGCCAAGTCTCCCTTCACCGTTGTCAAGCGTCGTCGCAAGCTTTCTGACGCTCGAAGGCTTTGAGAGCAAAACTTTCTTATTTAGTCAAGCCTTCAATGTCCACTGACGTTGAAGCGTCGTGGATCTGGCAGTGACACAGAGCAGAGATATCAAACCTACTTGCAGGGCTAACGTATTCCCTCCACAGGTTTATAAGGACAACGCTTGGCATTCCCCATAATGCTATTCACTATCGCATCATCTCTCATCTGTCTTTGAATATTTGCAGTACTATATCTGTTTCTTTTACAGTTTATCGGCAGGGCCAAGCACGTTTTTGTATTACGTTCTTTGCATCTCCGACACCCCTTTCGCAGGCATCATCCAGAATGCATTTCAGTAAATACCTTTTGCTATTGGCTCTTTCGCTTTCCGTCTACGCCAAAGGAAACGAACATAACGGAACCGATGCAAGCGGTGCCGCACAGGATCACGGTGGCAAGAATGGAACCGAAGCACACGGTACTGCAAAGGATCACGGCGGCAAGAAAAACGGTACTGATCATAAGGGTCACAACCATAAGGACATTGAACTGTTCGAATGCGCCGAAATCACTCGTCTCATAGCCCTGACCAATCTCGTCAACAACAGTACTGCACTGGCTGCCTTCGAAAGCCATCATAACCTCAGCTCGACCGAGATACAGAAGCTTAAGGGCGAAGCGGCAAACGCAACTACCAAACTCACTCAACTGCAAAGTAATACTACACTCGTCCACGACTGTGCCGTCATTGATGCCAGCGAGAAGCTAAAGGCTCAGTGCCACAAAATTGATGCGTTGACCAAGCTTGCCGACCTTACGAACAATGCAACGGCACTGCAAGCACTAGAGTCGAAGCATAACCTGACTTCTGCTGAGATCACGAAGATCAAGGCCGAGGCTGCCAACGCCACGGCCGAGCTCACGAAGTTGCAAAGTAATGCTACCTTGGTGACGGCGTGTATGAACTTGGCCAGCCATACCAACGCTACATGTATGTTATGCACACAAGTTAAACCTGAAACATATAATTCATTACTTACTGTTAATAGCAACGGGTTCAGCTTCGGTAGCACATGCGACAACGTCCGATGCTGGTAGGAGTCCTCACTTCCATATCCTGGCGAATGGTATATTCCTTGCGCTCACTGTGGGCTTTGCGGTGATGTTGGCGTAATTGAGAAGGTTTTGTGGGGAAGTCGAGCAGTAGTACTTGACACGAGTAGTGAATTTATGAAAAAGTTATCAGGTCATGCTGCATAATAAGGGTAGGAAGCCTCGTGAGACCTGTATTATGCAGAATAATGAAGTGAACATTCCATGATCATTTTCTCGATCTATCCGATTTACATCACCAGCCCCTGCACCTAACCCAGACGTCTCTCACAATGTCGGCGTCTTCATCGTCCGAATCAATAATAAAGTAGTAGCCAAACCCTGATCCCGCAATGCAAGCATGATTTGGCCATATCAGCAACTTTTGTCCCGGCTTCAGCTCTCTCTTCTCGCTAACCGGCCCTTCCCACGTCAGCATTCCATGCTCCTGGCTGATGCGGCCCACTATCCACCCAGTGCGCTCAGCTTCGGGCAGATCTGGGTTATAGAACCCGGCTTTGCCATTCTCGTAGTGTCGATTCATTTGCAGGTGTGGATCGCTGTCTTCCCATGGTGATACAATGCCCCATCCGGGATACGCTTTGCATGGCTCGCGGCCGAGGGCCAACGTCCCCGCCGCAATTAGACCTTCGGGTTTGGCGCGGTGCAGATATAGCGATGCGACTTCGGCGAGGATGTAGAGACTGAGGCTTGCGATTGACAAACCGGCATAGCGATGTGAAGGTTCAGAGCTGAGGTTGTTGAAGTTTATAGTCTTTGGGCGAGCGTGTGTTGCGAGCTGCTGCAGGTCGAGTACGGGATAGACACCGGCGTGGAGCTCGATCGTCAGATCGACACCGTCGATTTCGAGGTCCGTACGCATCGTATTGAGCGTGTCTCGGAGGGTTTGAGCAGCTTGAGGGTCGCCCGCAAGGTTCTGGACTGCAGTTGCCGTTGGCGTTGCACCGACGGAGTATATGAATTCGTGTGAAACATTAATATTTTCTTTAGCCAGAAGCATTCCGACTTCATGAAGCTTTTCAAGCTCGATTTTGAGACCATTTACGGCGTCATCGACCGAGTTACCGCTATAGCTGTTCCCAAGGTGACTGTAGATACCATGAAGACAGATGGCATTCTTGTGTTCTTGTAATTTGCGAACGACTTCCCAGAACGGATGGGTGTCTGGCTCAACACCTGCGCGATGGTAACCTGTGTCTATCTTTATGACGACTTCGATATCTCCAGGCCATAATGATCTTGACTTTGCGATAACATCAACACAGTCAGAGTTGTCGACGAGTAGCAATATATTGCTACCATCTCCCAAGACTTTAGCCAGTGCTGCCAGTCTCGGTAGACTTGATGGTGAAGCCGGAACTCCGTATAGTATGTCGACTTCTGTTCCGTTCCTTTTCTTCCCCAGAAGCCAAGGGAGCAGATGTTCGATTTCTGCTATCGTCGACACAACCAGCTTAACATGTCTGTTACGTTTTGGATTAGATCCATTGACTTGAAGTTCTGTGAGTTCGGCCGTTTTGTGTGTCTTCACATGAGGCCTGAAGTCGAGTCCGCCAATTTTTTCAACTGCTGCGAGCATAGCATCACAGTTTCTTCGCACAGCGGCGATGTCAATTACTGCTGCAGGTGTGGGCAGTTGAGAAAGTCTTTTGCCAACATATTGTAGCTTTAAACCTTCTTCGGTTGGCTTTGGATAATGGTATGAGTTGAGAATGGACATTTTGTAATGAAACAAAGATTCTTAAAGGATCAACGAAAAATTCTGACGTCTTGCTGGAGTATGCGGTACTTACTGCTCGCATTACATCTTCTCCGATAGCGGTAGGATCAGCAGATCAAGTGAACCTCGACTATCGTGTGGCGAATGAATATTTATTATATACTATGAAGTTCTGGTTTTACCATCAGCCAGGGAGCGCGTTATTTCAAACTTTATCCTCGGTGGGGCTTGAGTTTCGGTGAAAGAATACGGGTAGTTGTGAGTGGTGAACACGCCCGTATCGGGAAGAACGCCACTTTACACATTCCATTGGTCTTCGTTTACTTGGCTATCGTGAAGTCACGTCCAAGTTCACCTTTCTTTTCCCTCCGTACCTTTTCACCCTACGGCCACTAGATTATCAATGCTATCCTGATCAGCCAATACTTAAGCTTGCTCTCATCTCAGAGCCTAAGAGATGGCTCCAGAAGGCACTCCCCTCAAGCGCAGCATGTCGCGGCCAGAAGCGCACAGGACCATCAGCGAAGCGCTCCGCATGGCTAGAGAGCGTGAGGAATCGGAGACTTTGCTAGGAGATGAAGAAATCTTCGAACCCGAAAGCTATCTGACTCGGACGCATTCTTTTCATGATAATCCACATGCGGCCTTGCCCGTCTACAAGAACATACACAGGTGATGCGCAATGACGAAATTTGAAGATACCTCGCCGCTGACTGTAGATTAAATTCAGAATCCGCAGATTAGTCCTAGCAAGCATAGGTCGGTTCGAAAATACGTCGATGGCTTTGATAAACACTCATTCCCTTTACAGATGATCCCTATACTTTGGATCAGCTGCTCGGCCCGCGCATCAACGTCTCCATCGTTCGTCCTCTCGTGGATCGCCTGTACGATCCGGACGACTGTTCAGTAGGTTAGTAGTCTATCTTCGCTTTTGCTATTATTGCCCAGCTTGATTACAGATCAACAACTCGTATCTTTCAAGGTCTGGTAATGGCGATAGTTAAGCACTTTGCTGACCTAACCACCAGTGTACTGCTTGCTCGTCAACCGTATACAATTTCTCCGAGAGCAGTCGTATCAAGCGCATCACCAAACAGTCAATTTCACCCGAGCTACTCTATGCGAACTTCTGGCGTCCAGAGTACTTCGCCGTCATATGGAAGATAATCCCAATCGAAATGGTCTTCTGTTTCTCGGGAATATTCTCGTCGCTGGCTTCGAACCATTCCAGAATGCTCCCGCTGAAGTCTTGCGAGATAGCGAGTATGCGAACTACTGGGCGCTGCAGAAGCGTGGTGGTTTCGAGACCAAGACCAACGCGCTCGAAGTTTCCATCATTTCCGAAGCCAAAGCTTTTCTGAGTTCCACAGCATGTCAAAGAGTCGTTGAAGCCGTTTATCTCGGACGTATAGTCTATACACCAAGCTCGTGGCTCGATATCATCCCGGACAACTACAAGCACCGTGGCATATCTCTATACAACCCAAGCAAAGCCTCAATCCTGAACCAGTACCGTCTCATTGTTCCGCGAACCCGTAATATCATAGAAGTGGCACAGTTTGCCGTTCTTCTTATCCTTTTTACATTGACAATGGTCAATCGCGATCATAGTCAATTCACGGGCTGGGAAATTGCCTTCATCATCTACGCTGCAGGCTGGTGCTTGGATGAATTCGCATCTATCCTTGAGCATGGATGGCATGTTCATACACAGAATCTCTGGACCTTCCTTGATGTCACGTTTATGTTTATTTACATCGTCTATCTCGTCGTTCGAATTCATGGAGCAGCTAGACACGACGATGAAGAAGCTCGCCAAGCTCTCGACATTCTCGCGTGTGCTGCTCCCATCCTCTATCCACGCATCGCATTCAATTTGATGCCAGAGAACATGCTATTCATATCTCTGCGTGCCATGCTCGGAGACTTCCTGGTCCTGACGATAGTTGCTGGGTGGTGCTTCTTTGGATTCCTCCTAGCAATGTCCTGGCTTAGCCGGTGGCGCAGCAAAGTCTCTGAGGAAGACGACCCGACTTCTATTACCATCGCCAAATGGATGCTTTGGATCTGGTTTGGACTCGATGGCACGGGTGTGACTCGCTCGGTTGACTTCCATCTGATCCTTGGACCAATCCTAATGGTGACCTTTGCGTTTCTCGGCAACACACTTTTCCTCACCATCCTCGTATCCATGCTTTCAAACACCTTCAGCCAAATCGTCAGCAACGCAACCGCGGAAATTCAATTCCGGCGTGCAGTCCTTACATTTGAAGGCGTCAAGAGCGATGCCATCTTCGCGTACCGCCCGCCGTTCAACCTCCTGGCGCTCTTCATCCTAGTACCGCTGAAGTTCATCCTCTCACCGCGCTGGTTCCACAAAGTGCACATCACGGCGGTGCGTGTCCTCAACGCTCCCATTCTCTTCCTCATCTGCAGTTACGAGCGGCGCTTCTTGTGGAATAGGCGGCAGCGATCGGCGCACGGCGCACCCCTGAAGCGGTCCAAGGCCAGCCTCTTCAATTTCAGCCAGTTCTCCGTGCACGGCGACATCCAGGCTGTTTTCGATGCTGAGCCGCCGCAGAGCCTGATCGATGAAATTGAAGAGGAAGACGAGCTGGACGAGGATATCTTGGAAGTCGGTATCAACAGGAACAGAAGCATCAGCCCTAGTGCAGCAGATCGCGTGAGGAGAAGACGGTGGAGTAGTGTCGTGCCGGATGATTGAGATGTCGTATAGACCTACTCGTGAAGATGCTCTTGAGTCGATACAGTTTGGAATAGAGCGAAGAGAGCAATTATCAGACTGGCATTGAGGGATGCGACGTTGTGGATTCGAGTTCAGTATGGCCTACCACTCTCATTTTCTAGAAGCCGATGATACCTGTATCGGATCGCATCAGATTGTCACTGATACCCCCATCCTAGAGGCTGATGTCAAACATATATTACACGCACAACGTTACTCCTTCAATATTGTCATAGATGCATGATGCGATAGCAGAATCCAATTCATCCTCGACTAACTGGCTGGAAATGTGAAATATGACGGAAATGTGCCATACACTACATCATGTCTAATCCCAATAGGCTGCGCCTCTATATGCTTCGTCTACCATGCCATGGCGTCATCATAATCCCAATCCAGAAACCCACCGCTTCCGGGAAGGATACCTACGCCATATCCACTAATTTAGAACCATAGCCATGTTCCCGAGTCGAAAGATATCAGACCAGGCAAAAAATCCAAGATTGCCATGCAAAACAAATTGAACTGAGCATCGTGAGGGCTGCGTTCTTGTTCAAGCCACGTGATGCGAATCTTGCGCACCAACACCTTTGCGTCGGGACTTAGACGTCGGAAGAAGTCGAGGATTGGAAGATAGTTGGAGCCGATGAAGTGGAAAGTCTTGGTAGAATAAAGTACAGCGAGTGCCTCGTGGTAGAGGACACGATTGGTGCGTAGGATGGCGAGCGAGAATTGATCCTTTGATTCCTTCTTCCGTTGGGATTGCCACTTGTCATCGGTGAAAGTGGTGTCGCAGTCGGTGTAAAACTTCAGATCCTGGCTTACTGTTGGGACGAGATAACGAAGAATGCACTGTCGAACCTCCGACGGTAACCTCAACAGCGGCGATGGATGCTGAGACCGGTCTCCGCCTAGCGATCGAGTGGAAGACTTGGTGAGTGAGCGCTTGCTCGGACTTCGTGAATTCAGGTCGATCCGCTGCAGATTTACGCAGACTGATGAATGCTCGCCGCGGTGATTAAGTCGAGCCTTCCCGGTAGAATGCGGTAACCTCCTGCCGCTACTCGTCGGGGAGTCTCTCTGTCCGATAGAGACAGCTCTCCGCCGAACCAGCACCCGCTTTTCGGGTAGACTGTCGAAGTCACCCTTGAAACAGTCAAGGGACATTGGGGACGATGACGAAGCACAAGGACGGGCGGTTGAGCAGGAGCGTCAACTTCATGATATTTATACGTAGGCATACATGGAGAGGTAGACGTTGAGTGGTCTCCAGGCGTCAACAGCTGATATCTTGGCGGAGGTTGATCAGGTGGGAAGCGTGGCCCTGGTCGGCTGCTGAGGTTTGGAGAGTCCGAGAGTGTCGCTGCTGAAGGCCAACTGGCTGGTAACTGACCTCCGTGGTTTGTGAGCCATGACTAAGCCGGCCCGCCACATCTCTCCCACGAGGTAATACGGGGGAATTACGCGCCTGCAGAAAGGCGAAGGAAAGTCGCGTTTTGGAAGCAGAAGCTTCAAATTTTGTGCGAGTGGGAGATCGAACATCGGCACACCACCATCCAACAACCTCGTCACCCAACTCAAGCTTCTCAACCTTCAACTCTCCTCTCTCCTTTCTACATCATCCTTCCAATTTTCTTCAACCGCGACCGCTTTTCTCCCGCTGAACACTCATCATGTCCTTCGGCGGGCAGGCGCCGACGATTATAGTCCTCAAAGAGGGTAAGATGCCAACCAGCTTCTCTGGCTCGTTGCTGGATCTGTGCTAATATTTTGCGCTCAGGTACCGATCAGTCGCAAGGCCGAGGGCAGATCCTGTCGAATATTAATGCCTGTCTCGCTGTCCAATCCACCATTAAAAGCACTCTCGGTCCGTATGGAGGCGACCTTCTTCTCGTTGACGAAAATGGCAAGCAGACTATCACCAACGATGGCGCAACTGTCATGAAGCTCCTGGACATTGTCCATCCTGCCGCGCGGATACTGGTTGACATCGCCAAGTCACAAGATGCTGAGGTCGGAGATGGCACCACATCGGTCGTGGTATTAGCTGGAGAAATCCTGAAGGAGATCCGCGAGTTTGTCGAGCAGGGAGTCAGCAGTCAGACTATCATCAAGGCATTGAGAAGAGCTTCGTCCATGGCGGTCAACAAAATCATGGAGATCTCCGTCAACGCAGCTGAAGGCAACCACAGAGACACACTGAGGAAACTTGCTGCGACGGCCATGAGCAGCAAATTGATACACCGGAACTCTGACTTCTTTACGAAAATGGTGGTGGATGCTGTGCTCTCCTTGGATCAGGACGACCTAAATGAGAAGCTGATTGGCATCAAGAAGATCACTGGTGGAGCGCTTGAGGACTCTCTGTTCGTCAACGGTGTCGCTTTCAAGAAGACTTTCTCCTACGCTGGTTTCGAACAACAACCTAAATCTTTCAAAGGTCCTAAGATTGTTTGTTTGAACGTCGAGCTCGAACTGAAGGCAGAAAAAGACAACGCCGAAGTCCGTGTCGAACAGGTTTCCGAATACCAAGCTATCGTGGACGCCGAATGGCAAATTATCTACAACAAGATGGAGGCGCTGTACAAGACTGGAGCAAAAGTGGTGCTGAGCAAACTGCCAATCGGTGACTTAGCAACGCAATACTTCGCTGATAGGGACATATTCTGCGCTGGTCGTGTGGCGTCGGATGATTTGGAACGAGTCTGTGAAGCAACTGGCGCCAGTGTGCAGTCGACTTGCTCCGACATTCAGCCGCAGCATCTCGGTACATGTGGACGTTTTGAAGAGCGGCAGATTGGTGGTGAGCGATACAACTTCTTCGAGGACTGTCCAGGAGCAAAGACATGCACGCTGGTGCTGCGAGGTGGCGCCGAACAGTTCATCGCCGAGGTTGAGCGCAGCTTGCACGACGCCATCATGATTGTTAAGCGCGCCATTAGGAACAAGACAATTGTTGCCGGTGGAGGCGCATGCGAGATGGAAGTTTCAGCATACTTGCACAACTATGCGGACGAAAAGATCCCCCACAAACAACAGAGCATTATCAAGGCGTTCGCAAAAGCTTTGGAGGTCATTCCACGCCAGCTTTGTGATAATGCTGGCTTTGACTCAACAGATATCCTCAATAGGCTACGAGTAGAGCACAGGAAAGGCAAGCAGTGGGCAGGCGTAGACTTTGTTAATGAGGGCATCGCAGATAATTTGGAACGTTTCGTTTGGGAACCGGCCTTGGTTAAAATCAACGCGATACAGGCAGCCACTGAAGCGGCATGCTTGATATTGAGCGTTGACGAAACAATCAGTAAGTCTTTATCCAACTCACCGGCGAGAACGCAGCGTCTAATCATCGTAACAGAAAACCAAGAATCGGAGCAACCGCAAGCACCTAGGCGTCCTCTTCCACCAGGCGCCGCACAACGAGCATTGCGTGGAAGAGGTCGAGGAATGCCAAGGCGGTAAGATATCTCCACATGTTGTTCAAAAGTCATAGACCGGATATCCTTGCATAACCTAGGCTTGTTTTAGTCCTGAGGATTATATTCAAGTAGCAAAAGAACGTGAGGAGCTTCCTTCGATGTTGGCTGAGCCGGCTGCACTGAGCCAGACAATATTCACGAAATGAAAACTTGGAGTCATTCTTCACTTTCTCATTTGCCCTACATGTCCCATTCGCCATTGTCATCCATGCAGTATCTACAAGAATTTAATTGCTGTCCAAAAAGGAAAAGGAAGGAAACACAATGGTATCTCGGTATCCGGTCACGAGTAGAAAACCAAAACCCTCCCGACCCATGATATCCAGCGTCTCGATCGCAATCGTGATGATTGTTTCCGGACCGGTTCCACCCAACGCCGTGATGCAAAATAGGTTTGGAGATTTATAGTGCCGTCTGTATTGAGACGACGAGAAGAAAACGTGAAGGGGATCCAATACCTTGGTCCCGGCAACGGTGACCAAATAAAATGCCACCCGAAACGCCTAAATGTCGACAGCGCAATTGGAGAGAGATGCGCGGCGGCAACTACCATGTGTTGCTCGCATTGGTCCAGATATGAACAAACAAGGAAAGGGTTGTGGAGAAGAATGGTGCTACAACGGGTCAATAGACTTTTCTGCCGCGTTAACGCAAGAAACTCACCTAAATCAATGCTTCGAAGTAGCCAAAAAATCCTTCCACATCAACCCATTCACATACTCTCAGGACTTGGAATTCCCGTGGCCTCGTCATCCTCCTTCTCCGGCTCCACCACCGGTTCCGCTCTTGGCATATCCAACTTCAGTTTACCAGCCGGCTTGATGATTCCGTTGATGTCCAAAGCTCTGCCTTCTTCCAACTTCCTCCTCTTCTTCGCCATCTGCTGCTGTTCTCGGAGAGGCCTCTTCATAGGGCTAGTGATCTTGCCCGTGGGCGGCAGTCTCGGTTTCGGGCGCTGCTGCTTGACGGGGCGGTCTTCGTCTTCGACAAGAGGCTCGTCATTGTTGTCTTGTAGCTTGTTAAGGAACCAATCCTGAATGAGGCCGATCTCATTCTTGATGTTTTCGATAGTAACAGGCTCAAAGACATCAGGCTGTTCCATGACGGCGCCGGAGCCGGCACTTACGTTGGTGTTCTGTGACTGGTACGCGTTGTGCATGCGGTTCTGAAGTAAGTGGAATGGCACGCTGAGCGAAGCGAGACCAAGTTCTTTGTCCAAGCCAAGCTCCTTGAACCCGAAGAAGTCTTCGTCGACATCTTCTGCAAAATCTCCACTGACGAACTGTTCGCTGCCGTCGTTGAATGCTCCAGCACCATCCACACCTGCGGCTGGATCTAGAGCCGGACGTAACAATTCTGCAAGATGAGTCTTCATGCGTTCATGCATCACGCTGAGCTTCGAGCCAAGGCGCTCCACATCTTCCGTAACGTAGCCGTCGAGTGCATCCAAGTCAACACCATTGGAATCAAGCGTGTGAAGGACTGTCTCCTCGAAGGTAAATCGTGGTTTATACACGGGCTCCCCAGCGGCGACAGCAGCTGCAGTATTGGCAATCTTCGGCGCTTCCACATATTTCTTGAATGTAGCGACGATCTTAGTGAAGAAGCTGACAGCTATGTCCGTAACAGCGTCGAGTGCAGAAGGCTGGAATTCCTCGAAGCCGGCATGATAGAAGATCTTACCAACAGAGCGCTCCAGTGCAGCTCGACAGACCCAAGGTGCCATGACAGGACCCTCGTCAGAGATAACTGTACGTTCGATATCTGCGTCATAAAATGGCTGCGGATCGTATTTCTGAAATTGGTTCTGGTACATCTGAAGCAAATAATGTCAGTATAATGCAATCAAACAAAACTTGAATCCTTTTACCTGTGTCTGGAGCTGCATCTGCTTTACAATGCCGATCTTGGCGGTAACCTTCCGCGTTTCCTGCATTTGACGCATATTGGCATACATCTTCTTGGTAAGAGCGCTTTCAGGAGCAGAAAAGAGGTTCGTTGGGAGAGCCCTCAAACACTCTTCCGCATGATTAACGACTTGACCATCAGGATCTTCTTCCCACTTCAAAAGAGGATCTAGATCGGGAATGGCAGAGACAGTGTCGTAATATTCCGGAAGGTAGTCATCTTCCTCTTCTTCCATTCCCTCTGCAAGGGTCTCACCTTGAAGAGCCTTGGAACCGTCTTTGATTGCGTCATCTTCAGTTTGGCTTGCCGATTGCTCGTCGTGGGGTAGAAGAACGCGTTGCTGGCGCATCCACCGGCGCATTCCTGCCTTGCTTCTGAGTAGAGCAGGTTCATCAGGGTTGATCTTGTCAACACGGAAGAGTCGGTGTCTCTCAGCCGCAGCCGTTGCACGGGCCTTCTTGGTCGTTTGCTTCCAGAAACTATACTCCCAATCATCAACACTGGGATCTTCTGCGGTTTCTGCAAGCTCATTAACAGAATTGCCAGCCTCCGCCTCAGAAGCATCGGCCTGACTGGGAGGCGCGCCACTGTGAATAATGCCATTCGGGCCAAGAGGAGTGAGAGTGCCAGGCGGTGGAGTGTTGAAGCCATTTTCCATGGGGGCATCAGAGCCTGCGCGTGAGAAGGCGTTCTTCAGGTTTGAAGAAGAGCTTATCGAGTGTAAAGATGGTTTTGACTCAGTGGCAGAGAAATCTTCGTTGATTGCAGGAGGAGCCTTTCGGGTTGTTGATCCTCCTTTCTTTCCCTTTTTGCTGGGCGCTTTACGACCTCGGGAAGCCATGATGGGTTCTTCGTCATCGCTGTCCTCAATTCCATCAAGATCTGCATCGAGACTCTGCAACCGTTGTTCTTCAGCCTCGACCTCTGCACGATCTCTCACCACAACATCTGGAATCAAAACGACAAGCTTGTCGGTCTGCTTCTGCATGATCAAAGCCTTCTTGCGTAAGGGATGATTTGGATCGCTGTTGTACCGAAGGCAATTGTTCCAGATTAGATGCAGATCGTCAACGAATTCCTTTCTGGACTTGTACTGGAAGGCTTTGAGTTTCTTCTGCATGGTTCCAATGTCCATTGGTTGCTTAATGATAGAATAGTAATCTGGTGCTTCGCGCTTGTTGACTTTTTGCAGAAAGGGACCAGAGTGTTCTGTCATGGCTTTGAGCTCCTGCAGCACACGCTCGGCCGCCTCATACAGTTCTTCCTGGCCGATCTTGTCCTCGCTAGCCCATTTGCTTCGATTCTTTCGAACTTCACCGATCAGTCGCCTGAGCTGCGAGTCTTGCGCTTTGACTAAGGATCGCTTCGCGTCCACACGGGCGAGTAGGTGCTTCAGCATTAGACTGGACGCGCCGAGATTTGCCGTGCTCAATGATCCTTGTTGGCTCGTGGCAGCGGCAGCGCCTGCAGCGCTATTGCCTTGTTCTCCCGATATCTCAGCATCGACTTGCCGATCAAGTTCGTCCAATTTCTGCTGTTCAAGCATAGCAATTCGGTCATTTTCCAGGGTGTAGTAAAGAAGATTGAAATGGCCTTTGGCTTCCTCTTCCGCAGCCTGTTTATCCTCTTGAAGCCTTTTACGCGTCTCTTCAGAGTTCTTTGCTTGGTCATTGGATGAGGAGCCGCCTTTCAGGTCGAGCGGTGGAGGTTTCGGTGGTAAGGGGGGTGGTATAGAAGAGGGAGAGGGTCTGGCTTGGGTGGTAGCATTCGCCGCAGCCCTTAGTTGCAGCGGAGATTGACTGTCTACCTGCTCTTCATCATCTTCGTCGTCGTCACCATAGTCATCTTCATCAATGACTCTGGTGGGCTTCTTCGGAGGTTCGGCGGGTTTAGCGATGTCGGCAGTAGGGAGAACGGCATCAATGGCACTACCGTTTGGCAGCCGGTCATCATCGGGAGAGGCATCGACACTGAAAAGTCGGTCCAGGCGCGCTTCGCTCGCCTTGTATCTGTTCCTGAACTCGACCACTCGCGGGTCTTCCTCTGCAGTAACGTCTCCGGCCCCCGTGGTGGGTTCATCGCCCATCACGGGGGTCCGAGGGCGCGGAGCATGCAAACCGAGAGCGGACAAGCGTTGCGATGCATAGATATGTTGGCGCGACGATGAAGAAGGCTGAGGAGTGCCGCTATTCATTGGAGAAGGAGGTCGGGGTGGAGGAATTGATGGGGGCACCGGATTGTGCCTCTGCCGCCCACACAACGGTCGTGAAAGGGAGAAATCGGACTCTCATGAATTCTCGATACGTGGCGAGGTCGAAAATGAGAAAAATTAGATGAGAATCGATGGTTTGGGTGCGATAATCCGATGAGGGAGACTTCGTACGTGATATGAGATTCGGCGTTGGCATTGCAAAGACGTTGCGGAGAATGGATTCCCAAGGCTGCAAGGCCCAAACAAACATCAGGCACAGAGGCATCAAATCAGGCAATCAAAGATGCGACGACGCTTTTCGATCGCTTCCGCCATCTGTTGTTAGCAAAGCTTCATTTGCTCAACCAAGTCCACCAGACTCCTTCAAAATGCAGATGCGGTAGCTGCCGCTCAGCCACCAACTCTCCAGATCATGCGCATCAGAAAATATCCTCTCGGTAAGCTCCCTTATACTCCTCGCTACTACCGAAGTAGCTCCTCCCGACGGAACTCCCAACCCGCCTTCGTCCACTTATAAAGCTCTTCTCAGGCTGTGACGCATGAAATTGGATCTTTCTATCCAGTGGATTACTTTGCTTAGCACAATACGTCTGGCTGCGGACTCTAACGTCGACGCAACTTGGTCTGCACGTCCTCTCGGGTATTGTTTCCTAACTTGAAGCTCATTTAGGTGCATTCATCGTCCTTATCCTCGCATCGGGATACCTTGGCCTCGCACCAGTGACGATTCCGACAATTAAGCAGAGTGACAAAGTCCTCCACTTCATTACCTTCTTCCTTCTCACCGTAAGCTCACCAGTTGTTGAACAAGTTAGTGTCGCGAGCTCATATGTTCTCCAGATATGCTTTTACTGGATTTTGGAAACGAACCGTCGACGGAATCTTCAATTGACAATCTTTGTTTGTACAGTTGTACTTGGTGTTGGATCTGAGATTCTTCAAGGACTTCTTCCGGTAAGTTCTCGTCCGGCATCAAGCCTTCCGGAGCTAGCTAACCATCTCGATAGAATGGCCGCGATTTTGATCCCTGGGACATCGGAGCAAACATCCTTGGTTCTTTATCTGGTGTTCTCTTATCAACATGGTACCATAAGCGGATGCTAGAACGGAAGCGCAAAGCAAAAGGATATAGCAGTGTACCCGGTGAAGAAGATCTTGAGCTGGGCGAGAGCAGTGGCGAACAAGAGACCGGCGTGACCGGAAGCAGGCCGGAGACGTTGGAGGAAGAAGTTGACAATTGGGACGAGAATGCTCAAGACTGGGACGAAGAAGAGCACGAAGCAGTCGGAGGCGAAGACAATACTAAGAAAGCTGCTCAGAGCAGTTCGCAAGAAGATGACGCGATAGATAGCAAGCAACGGAACGATTGAATGACTTCGGGTATTAGACTTTAGTCGGTCGGAATTCACACTTCTCCGGACACGGCAAGGATGGTTTGGTCTACGGGACGCTACCGTGGCGACGAATCCCTTTTGTAATTCCTAATGGCGGCTGTATCATCTGACCGCTAGCAATATAAACCTTACATGCCCAACCGTAGCGCCTTAGGCTGTGAATCCGCCAGGCCATGCATTTTCAAGGTTCATGACTATTCTACTGTCCTGCGGCGGCCGTCTTCGCCGCTTGCTGCGGATTAATCTTTTTGCCATCCTTGTTGTACCGGACGCGTGGCGGAGGAGCACGGTTGCGACGACCTTCTCGTGAGCGGACACTTGAGGCTGAGTTAGAAACGATTTTGGATCATCTTGACAAAGTTGCCATACCGGACGATCTTGCCGTGAATGGCGCAAGAGACGCAGTACTGCAGCTTGAGATACATCTTCGGCACAGTGTATTCTGGGTAGACGGAGGCATCAGAAATATCACCTGCTAGAGGTCAATACAAAACGGTGGCCAAGAGGCTTGTTAAAGTTGCATACGGATGGCAGCGGATTCGACCATGTTCCTTATGGTGAATCTCTTGATGGCTTTGTCCTTTGGCGTGCATCGCGAGCAGTTGGAGCAGCGGATGGGCTTAACATGGCCACGACCCTTCTTGTTACGGCCGCTATAGATTGGGTTCGTCAGTGGGACTGCTTCCAGTATCACCGGTACATCCAATCTTACTTGTTTGCTCGCTTTTTGACCATTTTGAAAAAGTCTTCTGAGCGAGTCCTTTCTGTTGGAGTTTAGTGAGCAAGTAATGAGCGATGGCAACGGGTATAGCTTACACTCGGATGGCATAAACCTCGTAGGAGAGTCGGGGATGTATGGCGGAGTTGCTTTGATTTTGCGAGGGAAGTTGGAAAGTGTCGGTGGAATATCACGTCTTGGCAAAATGTTGGTGCCGAAGATCTAATCTTATCGCATCGGCAGGCTGTAAGGCTGCCACAAATTGTTGACGTTCGATTCGTCTTCGATTTCTGCGTTTGGACAAGGAAACAAGCATTGCCCTGTTCCATGAATGGTTGCTTAACACGCTCCGATTTGCATCTCTCGCAAAGCTACGCATCCACGTAGCTGCATTGGTCCAATTGCTTAACCGGAATCAATTCGTCCAAGAGCTACCGGCGTTCACGATCGCAAGCCAAATCCTCCTACTCCCGACCCGCGCCGAGAACACTAAAGGGCCCTCCTGCCCGTGGCAACCTAACTTTCTGTCAACAACGCGTTCTCCACCAAGCGTGCCTGGTCGACGACATCTACCATCGCATCAACATGTCTGGCACTGGCACATACAGAGGCACGCCTAAAAGCAGAGCTCAGGCTCCCTTCCAAGATTCACCTTCGCACATACCACGTCCGGCTTTGGAAACGCATCGAAGCCAGGCCACGAGTGCCAGTGATGCTGGAACATCGACGGTGAGCGCTAGCAGAGCGAAGCAAAGCAAACGAGATGAGGTTGGTTTCAAAAGCTGTCTTCAACATGAATTTCGACTCTAATTGGTGGTGTAGGCCATCCGACGAAGGATCGAGACCGATCTGAACAAGAAGAAGCATCAATCGGGACGCGTACGTCAGACCAGAAAAGCTCCTCCGGGAACCGTACTAGCATTGAGACCGAGTCCTGCTCTGCAAGTAAAGCCACACATTACAGTGGCCGAAGCCGCTCAATTGATGGCTGCAAGACGTGAGGACTGTGTGCTGGTGACGGACGATGACGATCGCATTGCCGGTATTTTCACGGCCAAAGATCTTGCCTTTCGCGTTGTAGGAGCCGGTATAAAGGCAAGAGATGTTACAATTGCAGATATCATGACCAAGAACCCATTGTGTGCGAAAACAGACACCAGTGCCACAGATGCTCTGGATCTTATGGTCCGTAAGGGCTTCCGCCATCTTCCAGTCATGGACGAGAACCACGATATTTCTGGAATTCTGGACATTACTAAGTGTTTCTACGACGCCATGGAGAAACTTGAACGTGCATATAGCTCATCACGCAAGCTGTACGATGCTTTGGAAGGTGTACAAGCCGAGCTTGGGACCAGTCAGCCTCAGCAAATTATCCAATACGTGGAAGCCATTAGAACCAAGATGTCAGGTCCAACCTTGGAGTCGGTTCTCACGGGACTACCGCCAACAACGGTCTCGGTGCGTACCTCGGTCAAGGAAGCCGCCCAGCTTATGAAAGAGAACCATACTACGGCGGTATTGGTGCAAGATCAAGGAGCCATCACTGGTATTTTCACCAGCAAGGATGTTGTTCTTCGTGTCATTGCCGCAGGTCTTGATCCTGCTACTTGCAGTGTCGTTCGCGTAATGACTCCGCACCCTGATTTTGCGCCCATGGATATGAGCATTCAGGCTGCTCTGCGAAAGATGCATGACGGTCACTATCTGAACCTTCCTGTGATGAGTGAGGCAGGCGAGATTGTCGGTATGGTAGATGTCCTTAAGCTCACCTATGCAACTCTTGATCAGGTAAAAGTTTTGTATGATTCTGCCCCGCCGACTGATGTTAACGTTGCACAGATCAACAGCATGTCAACCGGAGACGGTGAAGGCCCAGCATGGAACAAGTTTTGGATGTCGCTTGAGCACGAAACCGAGTCGATGATGTCTGGTGAGGGAAGCAGTCATCGTCCACCTCATACACCCGATGCTCGATCTCTCATGTCACCTGAAGTTACTCGTCCTGGACTGGCGGAGCGTGGTGATAGTGTGATGCCTCACGAATCTGCATCACATCACGGTATGGATTCTCCAGACCATTCCAATGTCGCGCCACAGTCTCCCGATGCGGCTTTTCCATTCAAGTTTAAGGCTCCCAGCGGCCGAATGCACCGCATTCAGATCGTGTCTTCTGCGGGCATTGCGGAGTTGGTCTCTAGCGTTGCGCAAAAACTCGGCGCTGAGGTTGAGCAAATTGGCGGCCTGCCGGAGGTGCAAGATGGCACGCTCGGCAAGTCGGGTTTCGCGCTGAGCTACCTAGACAACGAGGGCGACTCGGTCTCCATCACGACAGATCACGACCTCCTTGAGGCGATTGCGCTCGCTCGCCAGTCCCACCGCGACAAGGTCGATCTGTTCGTGCACGATCCAGAGAAAGCGCCGCTGCCAGCTACGCTCGACCCGCAGCCTGCTCTGGCGAAGCCGCCCACGCCACCCGAGTCGGTGCTACGGCAGCGCAAGGCCTACGAGGATGAAGAGGAAGAAGAGAAGGCAGAGGAAGGACTGGAGAGGGTGAGGCGGGAGCGCAAACACCAGACTGTGCAGCCTCAGCAGCAAGAGCAATTGATCGCCGGCGTGCCGAACGAGCTTCTCCTTCCAGGTGCCATTGTCACGCTTGCTGTTGTCATTGTTGGAGTCTTCGCAGTCAGCCGTGCTTCAAGTCGGTAGAGCGGTTTGCCTATGTTTTTTGTCTGGCGGAGATGGGTGTGGTGGTTGGTTGATATCTTATATCCCAGCGTGTTTGTAGTAGTCTCATATTGTAAAGGGTTTTTGACAGCAAGGGGTTCCATGGTAGAGCGGCAGGTAATTTGATTGCAACGAACATGATTCTAATTGGAAAGTTATGCTCGGCCGAATTTCATGTTCAAATAATTTGATAAGTGTTGAAGATGCTGGGCTGTAATGGTCACGCCTAAGGAGTTTGATTGGCCCGACGATGCTTGGAGCTCGTGAAGGCAGACAACACGCGCAGCACACAAAATAATTCTGCCAACTCAATCCAACAGCAACGCGTCTAGCTTCTCTTCCTCTTCTTCACAAGATCGCGCCTCGGCACAGCTCGCGCGTCTTCTTGCATCCATCTTTTACCTTAATTCCTTTCAAATCACCTTTCACGTGTTTCGAGCCACGTTCCACAACGACAAGGTAACGCTTCTCCGCGCAAGGCAGCTCAACCTTGCGCTTCACTTTTTTTCTCTCAGCATCACAACCTCAACACCGACAAGCCCAACATGTCGGTTCTCGGCCCAGACATACACAAAGCTCTTAACCAGCTGCTACATGGACTGCAATCCTCTGACAATGTCGTCCGGAGCCAAGCCGAAGAGACCCTCAACAATGAATGGGTGACACCGCGGCCTGACGTCTTGCTTATGGGCTTGGTGGAGCAAATTCAAGCTGCGGATGACCAAAATGTACCCTTTCCTTCATGTTCAAGCTTAGGCGCCAAATCAGAGACGTTGACTGACGCTACGATTCATCAGATCCGATCATACGCCGCCGTCCTCTTTCGCCGTATCGCGACGCGAACACGCAAAGACCCTGCTTCGGATGCCACAAAAGACCTATTCTTGACCCTTCAACAGCCGCAGCGAGATGCCATTCGTCAAAAGCTTCTAGATTGTCTGACGGCTGAAGCGGCTGCCACCGTCCGCAACAAGACCTCTGACGCAGTCGCTGAGGTCGCTAGGCAGTACACCGAAGAAAGCGAGCCATGGCCTGGTTTGTTGGAACGTTTGTTCAGTCTCAGCCAGTCTCAAGATGCCACACAGAGGGAGGCTGCCTTCCGCATCTTCATGCAGGCGCCAGGCATAATAGAGAAACAGCACGAAGAGGTCGTGTTAACAGTATTTACAAAGGGTTTCAAAGATTACGATGTCTCTGTGCGACTTGGAGCAATCGAGGCCTTCGCGTCCTTCTTCCGTTCAATCAACAAGAAGTCGCAAAAGAAATATTACGCTTTACTGCCGGATATTCTTAACATCCTCCCTCCATTGAAGGACGCCGGAGATTCCGACCAATTGTCGAGTGCCTTGACCGCTTTGACCGGTCTTGCGGATGTTGCTCCGCGTATGTTCCAACCTCTGTTCAACAACCTTGTCACTTTCAGCATCAGCGTAATCCAGGATAAGGAGCTTAGCGATCTGGCGCGCCAAAACGCTCTCGAACTTATGGCGACCTTTGCCGATCATGCTCCTGCAATGTGCAAGAAAGATCCTTCGTATACATCTGAGATGGTCACTCAATGTCTGTCTCTCATGACTGATGTTGGTGTGGATGACGATGATGCCGCTGAGTGGAATGCTTCCGAGGACCTCGATGTTGATGAGAGCGATATGAATCACGTTGCCGGCGAACAGTGTATGGATCGGCTGGCCAATAACCTCAAAGGCGAGGCTTTGCTTCTTCCCACTTTCAACTGGCTTCCACGAATGATGGCATCATCCGCTTGGAGAGATCGACACGCCGCACTCATGGCAATCTCTGCCATCTCCGAAGGTTGTCGCGATTTGATGGTCTCTGAACTTGACAAAGTCTTGGATCTTGTGCTGCCTGCATTGAGAGACCCGCACCCACGCGTACGCTGGGCGGGTTGCAATGCACTTGGTCAAATGAGTACAGACTTCGCTGGACCAATGCAGGAGAAGTACCATCAGATCGTTCTTCCAAACATCATTCCTGTCCTCGAGTCTCCTGAGCCACGAGTTCAAGCGCACGCTGCGGCAGCTCTGGTCAACTTCTGTGAAGAAGCGGAAAAAGAGATTCTCGAGCCATATTTGGACGACCTCCTCCGTCATCTCTTGGTTCTTCTGCAGAGCGACAAGCGATTTGTCCAAGAGCAGGCGCTTTCGACTATTGCCACAGTTGCTGATTCTGCTGAATCGGCCTTCGGTCGCTACTACGACACTCTCATGCCGTTGCTCTTCAACGTGCTGCAACAAGAACAATCGAAGGAGTATCGCTTGCTGCGAGCCAAGGCTATGGAGTGTGCAACTCTCATTGCATTGGCAGTGGGCAAGGAACGCATGAGCGCCGACGCCATCACACTAGTGAATATTCTGGGTCAAATCCAGAACAGCATTACCGACGACGATGACCCTCAAGCCTCCTATCTACTTCACTGCTGGGGTCGCATGTGCCGTGTTCTCGGACAAGACTTTCTCCCATATCTTCAAACCGTCATGGGTCCTCTCACCAAGCTGGCCGCCGCAAAAGCTGACATTCAATTGCTTGACGACGAAGAACAGGTCGGACGTATCGAAGGTGACGATAATTGGGATTTGGTCCCATTGAAAGGTACAGATGGAGCCGCTCTTGTCAAATCAATTCCTGGGCTTAAGAATCGAGTCTTACTGTTTGCAGGCAAATTCATCGGCATCAAGACTAGCGTTCTCGACGACAAGAACATGGCCATTGAGCTCATCGTCATCTACGCACAAGTTCTCCAGGGTGCATTCGAACCATATGTCAACGATATCATGGACAACATCGCCCTTCCCGGACTTGCTTTCTTCTTCCACGATCCTGTGCGCGTCGCTTCTGCCAAATGCGTTCCTCAGTTGCTCAACTGCTTCAAGAAGGCCCATGGAGCCGAGTCGCTACAGTTGGGCGCCCTGTGGGAACGCACTGTTGAGAAGGTTCTGGAAGTGCTTTCTACCGAGCCTGCAATCGACACGCTTGCCGAGATGTATCAATGCTTTTATGAGTGCGTCGAGGTTGTAGGAAAGAACTGTCTCACGCCAACGCACATGGCTGCGTTCATCGAAGCCGCCAAAAGCGTTCTCGAGGAGTATCAACAGCGTGTGCAGGAACGTCTGGAGGATGCCAAGGAGAAAGAAGAAGGGGAAGAGGAATCAGAGGAGACTCTTTTCGCCATTGAAGATGATCAGACTCTACTATCCGACATGAACAAAGCTTTTCACACGGTCTTCAAAAACATGGGCACCGCGTTCCTGCCGTTCTGGGAGCGTTTGATCGACGTCTACGATGCTGCCGCAAGATCCGACGACGCAACGCAGCGTCAATGGGCGATCTGCATCTTCGATGACGTCCTTGAGTATTGCGGGCCAACATCTTGGAACTACCACAACCACATCATCCAACCACTCATCAATGGCATGCAGGATCCTGCTCCCGCCAATTGCCAGGCTGCGGTCTATGGCGTCGGCGTCGCAGCTCACAAGGGTGGAGCAAATTGGGCTGAGTTTGTCAGTGCGAGTCTACCATCGCTCTTTGCCGTGACACAGCGCCCGAACGCACGCAAGGATGACGATGTCTACGCGACGGAGAATGCATGCGCCGCTATTGCTAAGATTCTCAACTTCTGCTCCGGTAAAGTTCCGAATGTGCAGGAGGTGATTCGGGCTTGGATTGACACGCTGCCTGTTGTCAATGACGAAGAAGCTGCGCCGTATGCATATGCCTTCATGGGTCATCTAATCGAACAGTAAGTTTTCGTTCCTCTCTATTCCGTCTGACGTTGCTAACCTTAATTCCACAGACAAAATGCTGTCGTCATTTCAGAAGCAGCCAAATGCTTTGGCTTCGTCGTTGAAGCGCTCGAAGCCGAGACTCTACAAGGCCAAACTGCAACTCGCCTCGTCAATGTCTCCAAGCAGCTCATTGCCATGGCTGGTCTCAATGCTGATCAACTCCTCGCCAATATGTCGCCGGAGACGCAGCAAACCGTACGAGCTTTCTTCGGCTAATGCAGAGGTACTTACGCCCCTCTTCGAAGTATATGCTAGCGAAGTAGTATGCTGCTATGATTGATGATAGCGTGATTGATGGAAGAAAGGGTTGGCGATGCTTTACCCTCTGTGCATATTCCAGTGCGGTGTTGGCGTTGAAACGGCATGCGAAGAAGTGATACCTATAACTGAAGCGTCAATTGTTCGCTGGATTGGGATAGAACGGATGGATATTTTTGTTGATTTGCGCTATCAAGTGGTGCGCATGCCGTTTTCTTTCACCGTGGCCACATGTCTCGGCTATTTCTTCAGCACCAAGACGTATGCGTTCTCACCGTCGTCACTTTCATACCCAATTGATAGAGTATCCTCGCGATTTCCTTTAATTTCTTCCCTCATTGAACCGCTTTTTTCTTTATGCAAAAGTTTATTCGTCGATTTTTGCGGTGTCAGTTCCAGCTGACCCATCGGCGAAGGCGTCAACCGTTTCGGCGTCTTTCCAGCTCTCAAACGGTCTAGCTCCACGCTCCAACGAACCGATGGTCTCCCAGATGACAAGAAACAATAGAAGTCCTGTGGGTATGGACAAGAGCTGGGTAGGATTCAGGTCTCCGGCCAATGAAACGCAGGCTAAGATGATAGAAACCAGAAGGCGCGGTATCATCCGTAAGTGCTGGCCATGTTAGCTACTCCAGATGCCTGTTGTCGGCTCCAAAACTTACTTTGGGAAATAGCAGTGTTTTCGGAGCATCTTCACTCAAATGCAATTCTCCAATAATCCACAAGCACATCAATCCAGCAGCGAGTCCACTACAAAGCAACCAGCGCTCACCATGAGATAACTCTTCCACGCCGACCGAGACGGCGCAAACGTGACCGCCTAGTAGAAGCGATGCTGCCATTGGAAGGTGAATAATAAACCAGGTAAATGCCGACGAAATAGAGCGCCTCAGTGGATGTGTACTGACAATGCTCCCATCTGTATTCACGTACAGCCAATTCAGCGCAAATGCAACCACGAGAGTCTCTACAGCCCTAAAGAGGTTAAGATGTAAACCGACACCAGCAGGACTACCAACGATGATGCCGTAGAGAAACTCGCCAAGAACGATAATGTAGAAAGCAGCTTGGCGATCTACCTCGTGCGGGACGTCGACAGCCGTCGAGTACTCTAGCTTCAACAGCCTCTTGACCCACGGGCCGAACGAGAAGATCCACACAACCTCCTCGTAGACGATGGCGACGACGGCGACCGCGATCTTCGCTCTGATGCTCACGGTCTCGAAGAACAGCGGAACCCACAGCAGCAAGCCGACGAAATTGAGGGCGGCGAAGATGCGAGCCTGCGGGCGGTGCTCGGTGCTCGCGAAGCTGTACACGGTGTAGGTGGAGGCCATGGTAAATCGCGCGGTCATGTACACGCCGACGGTGGTGCGCATGGCGCCGATGGAGTCAGCCACCGCGTTCGCGTTGTTGCCGTAGCCCACGAGCAGCGCCATGATCCAGAGGATGAGACAGCGCTGCAGCAGGTCGTCGTTATAGTAGCTGTTCATGATCTCGCGCAGGTCGGACCATGCGTGCCAGGCCGGTGCGAAGGTTAGCATGTACTGGACGAGATTTGCTCCTGATGGGTTCTCGGAGAGATGTTCCGTCAGGTTAGCAACGAGAGCGACATCTGAAAATTTATTAGCAAATATTCGTCAAATCGCTAGACTTCAATTGCATCAGAATACGAAATCTCCGCAAATCTTTTATTGCACAACATGTAAAGGACAATGCAAGCTCGAATATGAAGGGAATATGGGAAAGCTCACATAGCAAGTCCAAAAACAGTTCAAATCGCCCTGCTTGTCTCTCGCCTTCACTAGCTTTACGCAATTCGCCGCCATGGAAATACTGCAGTGCTTTAGGTCTTCGCAGCAAAAATCTTCGTGTTCCATCTTGCGCAGATGCGCACTCCATATGCACACGTTCGGGGCCCATTATGTACAGACGCTCTATTAGGACTGATACCGATGCCGAAAGATTGGCTCTCTGAGATCTAAAAAGGAAGCAATGCAATTGGAATTGGAGATGAGAAGGAAGCAAGGATACGAACTGGGAAGCAGATTGCCACGAAAGTAGTGGTGAAATGGCGATAGAGTAATTAGAGCTTGAGCTTGGACCCGATACGAAAGGAATGAAGGATGCAGTAGATGTTGGTCAATTGGCGACTATGACAGTAGAATTTACAGGCACAAAGTAAACGATAATCAGCACTTGACTTTATTGAACAAGAGAGAAGATTTTGAAGACGGAACGAAGCTTTGAGATCCAACCAAGTGCGGCCAAGCAGGCGCACTCAAGACGCCCGCAAGACACCCACAAAGATGCACTCGAGCCACCGATTGACCCGCGCAGACGCCACGTCTTTTGCCCCTGTCGCTCGCTTCTACTTCGTCCATACGTCGTCGTCCACAACTTCCATCGCGCCAGTTCTCTTCCTTTCTCCTTCCACCACCCATTCTATTCATTCAAACGTCGACATTCGCATTTCAGTAGTGCCGATCATTCAGAGTAATCATAATAGCCAACACAATGCCCGCCGCCAAGCTCGCAAGCAAGATCCGGCGGGCCAGCACCCTATTCATGAGGGAAGGAGACGCGCAGCTGGAGAAGGATGAGAAGTCTCAGCTGCACATGGCCACTGGAATCAGTCCTGGCATTCAAAAGAGATCGAGCATACTAAGGCCAAAGGGAAGCTTTCAAGAGAAGATGACGGGATCTCTCAAGCTCGGCAAGCAGAAGCCGTCGCCAGCATGCAGTAGTCTTGCACTTCCAAGGTGAGTTCGACATCATAGAGCCGCCATTGCTGCTTGAATGCGCGTGTTTGCAATCATGACTGACGACAACATCTACAGGGACTCTCTCATTCAGCTCTTCCTGTCTTTGCCCAACGAACTACACGTCCTCATCCTATGTGAACTCGATCTCCAAACAGTTCTGTCACTGCGTCTTGCCTCACGCTCTTTGAACAGCTTAGTTGCTTCTTGTGAATCAGCTCTCGTTCGCTACTACACCAAGAACGTCTGCACGGCTCTCGAAACCTACCTCTACCCTCCACCAGGACCCAACGAAGCAACCATACACTACCTTCTGAACTGGAAACACCGCAAGAACACATCGAGAACGTTATCTGCTCAGTTGTGCAACTTTGTTTCACGCGAGATACTCTTCCGCAACACGCTCAAAAAGCGATCCGCCTTCCAACCGACGTGGAACCGAATGTTTCAGAAGCTTTGTCCGCTGATCTTCACGCTGAACCACTTCTTCGAGTCGTACCGGCACTCACTACTATCACGGTGTATCGCCAACAGCAAGGAAGGCAGCACGTTCGCGATCGTGGCCGGACCAGCGCTGTGGGACGACCAGATGCAGATCATGGACGCGTACGACCCGATCCTGCTGCTGGACCTGTACCACTGCTACGGGTTCCTGCTGCAGGCGTTCGAGCGCAAGCTGCGGCCGCCGAGCTACGCAACCGGCCTGGAGCGGCTGCTGCGCGGGTGGACGGCCAAGCCCGCCACCACGCAGGAGATCGAGGTGCTGCTGATGCTCGGCGGCATGGACATGATTGGGCGGGTACTGGGCCACGGCGCGTACAACGAGCGGCGCCGCGCGCTGGACGCCTTCATCCGCGCGCTGGACCCGGCCGCCAACCCGGGCGGGTGGCGGAGCGTGTGGGAGGGCCTGGGGCTCGACCCCGTGGCCGTGCCGCTGGACCGCATCCCCGCCACGCGCCTGGGCATCCCCGCGCTGCACCTCATCTGGGTGCCCAACGCGCTGAATCTGCTGCTCGCCAAGGAGGTCATCGAGCATGTCGACTTTGGCGGCGACAGCAGCGTGCGTAGTACCCGCGACTTCGTCAGCGACCTGGTTGGCTGGGACATCCTGCGGTACTCGAGCGCACCGCCGCAGCACCACCACGGCCACCACCACCACAGCGGCCAGACGGCGGCGGGTGGTGCCAACGACGACAGCGATGAGGACGAGGACGAGGAAGATCGTGACAGTGACAGCGAGGACGACGGTGCCGACGACGGCTGAGAGCTGCCGCTGTGGCAAACGCTCTTTTCGCGGCCGATGGATTATTACTGATCCGGGAAAGTTCACGTATTCTGGTTGGGAGATACAACAAGCAACACCGTTGGAATGACTAAATGTGTCATGCATGCTTTGTAGTTGCTCTGACATCCATGTAGGCTGCGTCTTTGTGGGGAAACACCATGCACACGACCCATACAACGTAGCGGATGGTAGCTTCCATGCAACGTGGATGGACTTACACTACTCATGCGCTTTGATTATGCGGCGGTTTGGAGCATCTCTTTAACCCGGGGCAGATGCGACGTTGCTGTGCCATTTGACAGATGTATCTGCAATTTGAAGGCTGGAGACGATTGAGGCTACATGCTGCAGTCTGGTCCACTATAGTATCGTCATTCGCAGGGATGCGATGAATTGACGGGACTCTGTTCCGCTTTCACGCCCACCACTCAATATTCATAATCGCTCGCTGTAATGCACATGAGATAGTATGACACCAAATAACTTGCAGTCTCTCCAAATGGCTTCCAGATGTGTAGAAGTTTCCGTCCACGCATGATTCGGCAAAAAAGCCTTACATAGCTTCATCGTGATCTAGCCAACAGCGACAAAAGCTTTATTCGTCAGGTGGATTGAAGTCGGCATTCGCCACCGTGTATCCTTTCATCAGGTCGAAACCCGGCAGCGTAATAATTACATTACCTTACCTTACTCCGAGTGCCCGAGTTTCAAGCCTGGAGCTTACGGCCTTTTGCGCCGATTGTGCGTACAACACGGAACGGCAACCGATATCTTTTCCTCAGATATGGTCGTGCCGTGTCATGAGCTGCTCCTTTCCAGCTGGCCGATTCCAAGGCTTTCGGTATCGCCGTTCGAACTTTCTCGCGCGCATTCTACACTTCCAGAAAGTTTCTTTGCACGCCTGCCGCGGGTTCGCACGAAGCCGGATCAGGTCAATGGCTCAGCCGGCCTCGCACGAGTCTGGTTACCTCGAAGGACGGAGCTACTCCGCACGCAAGAGTCGTGCCGCAAGCGCGGACGCAGGTTGGCGTTGCTGCAGTGTGTTCATAAGCCTTATGATGGAAGCCATGCGCCGAGGAGGCAAAGGCGACGGGGTCGTGCCAGAGCCGAAATGATCATTCGCGCAAAGGTGCTGAATGGTTGGTTATTAGGCGTCGGCCGATTGCATGTTTGTGGTGGCGTGAGTGCGTTCATGGGCTGAATTTGGTCACTTGCTGCATGCTGGTGAAGTGAGCAAAACTCTTGCAAAAGACGAATCGACTGGTCCATCAGTCAAAAAGCCGGAATGGAGTGAAGTTTCGCCACGGTAAAGAAAATTGGTATGCCATGGTTGCGATTGATTTCCTTCAGTAGGGAAGCAGTGGAGTGTGTGTGCTGTGGCTCCGTGTTGCGTCTCGTCCCTGTCAGCTGGGGGCTGCAGCCAGCTTACTGAGTGGTCATAAGCCGCCAATTGGGGTCTCAAACGACCTTCGAGTCGGTGACTTTTCCTGACTGAACAGCGTTGTGGTTTAGAGTATGTCAAGGGTACACTGCGACATGTGAACTGGCAAGATATTTCTTGACTTTAAGGTTACCTGGCAGGCTCGCCGACCCGAGAAGCTTGTTCTAGTTATGGCTCATACTCAGTTGCGCTCCGATTGCCTCATAAGGAAATATCTTTTGTCGCGAGACGTCGCTGCTGATGGTGAGAAACGGGAACAGCAGTTCGCTTAGATGAGTGCGTCTGATAGAGCAGAAAAATTGACATCCTTATCCTTGGAAAGGTCCTTTGCATTTTGCCATTTTGTTCATGCAATAAACTTACTTGAAATGGCTATCAACTATAAGCTTATTGGGATAGCTGCTGTTGACCTTGGGAGAGTCCGCAAATTAGGAGTGAAGCTTTCCTGGCGAGGCTGAAATTGGACTGTAAGAGAGGTCATCATTCAAGATCCTTCGGATCGAGTGCAGCATCGGTTTCGGTTTCCGCTCAAAGTAGAGGAAAAGATGTATAATCGACGATCACTCGTAAATCTAACGAATGATACTCTCTCCCTTCCTTACATTTGCAGTATTTGCTCATGCCGCAAGTAGCACTTTCTACAAGTGGATTGGTTTGCAATAACAAATCGGCTGCTCAGCTGACCATGAGAGAAGGGAGTACGTGATGATTGGGGTCGTTGAAAAGGATGCCGAATCCAAACCATCAGCTGAAGCTTTGCGAAGAGAAATTCACACCGACTTTTAACTAGTTAGCGGAAACTTATTGTTACTAATTGTATCGAAGACGAGATTGTAAACATGTTGCAAAGCTTTCATCTGGACCCTGGAATCCCGAGCTAGTGGCTCTCGAAACGTCGACTCGACTACCCAAAGCGAACAAAGTAGCTGGGGATCAAACGCTGAGCTGGCACCAGGGCAGAAATCGTTTCCATTGTCTACAGTACTACGGGGAATGGTAAAAGCGTATGGATGTTAGCGATGCTGACTGTAATCTTGGGCCCCAGCACGGGAGTTTGTAAGACAGGCTAATCTCAAAACATATAGCGAAGGAGCTGGCCGAGATGGATGTGGCTTGATTTTATGCAGCCGCTGATGGTAAATATGCTTCTTTAGGGCTTTGAGGCGTGCTGGCAGCGTGTGGTGCCAAGGTTCAATGTGATTGTTTCGAAGCGACGATCAGCCAAGGAACTTTTACCTCATCGAAAGTTGGAGAAAAGACAGGCCGCGGTCGTCGCAAGAGGATGACAAGTCTCCAAGGCTTGGACACCTCTTGGAGATGTGTGGCTGGGTGGTGACGACGAGATTTGAGTTCAACAGCGCAGGGTCCAAGATATGGAATCCAGAGTGGAAACATTTACGACCAGGCAGCCAAGAATAGGGTCAAGAAAATACCAAGTCTAGGCGAGGCACATTTCAGGACCGTACTCCGTTCGTTTGCCGTAATTGTAGAGAATCTGACACGTAGTCGTTGAAAGAAGCCAGAATTGGAAAATAGTAGCGATTGGTGACAGGTGCCAAATGTTGCTGACCTGACACAGCCGCTTGCCAGGAATCGCAAATGGAGCGGTATACGATGGTAAAAGCTTGGAAATGAAAGGCGTAATCAAGAAACCACAACTGCGCTTCAGATGGGGGCCCTTTGAGCTTTCTGTTGAGTCTGTGTGCTGGCGCAACCAATGGCAACCGGTCGCGGGATGACTTAATATGCCGAAAGCTTGCATAGTTAGCTGCTGAACTGACGTTGAACAGCGAGGATTTTTTGGGGGCAGTCGGCCGAGTTGATGCTCCTGGAGGTCCCATAATTGTGCTCATGGCGAATGGACTTCAGCCGGCCAAGCGTGCAGGCATGGCATGGCATCCCATCGCAGCACATCGCATCGCATGGCATCAAAAGTCGCACTGCTCGCCATCTCCGGGGTGCAGATTGCAAGCAGCGTGCGGGCCAAGTCCCAGGGCTGGAGTATTCTGATGCGGACCAGCATCTTCGCACGAAACAATGGAACCAGAAATTCAAACCTGGAGATTGATAAGCATCACTCTACATTCTACCCAACGGAAAGCGGCTCCGTCTTCCTTTATCCCACAGGGCAGTGTCTTTTCGCATTTCGGGTCACCGATTAGCAAGCAGAATTGGAGCACTTTGATGAGTTGATTCGGCATGGCTGCCGAGAAACATCGCCATCACACAAGCAACGCCAACCTTTACCAAGAACATTACGGACCCCAGTTTCGAGCTTCGGCGCCCAATCGAATTCAACATGATTTGCAGAACGGAGGTAAGGGTGGTCCGCTGGAGATTGAAACTGAACGAATCTCTCCGTCCACCGTTCTTTTACGCCCTTCCATCTGCCTCGTATTCGTCCCAGGCAGACGCGTTAATGAAAGGATAGCGACGAATGCTGCGTCGCGCTTTCAAAAACGGTATACGAGTCGGTCCAACTTTTGCGAGAACGCCTGCTCTCCCACACACCTTTCATTTCTGCTCGGCGTCTCCTTCTTCACGAGATATTACGAGCGGCACAATAAAACAAGGCAGGCAGCGCCGACTACTCGCCGTTGGTCGGCGGTAGTCTTGACGTAAGCACCGAGGGCTGAGTGCACACGCGCGCAAACTAAAACGGAGACATTTTGATGGATGGGAAACAGGCTCTGTGGGAGCTGGATTTCATCTAAGTCCGAGCGGTCCGTTATAGCCGCAATTGTGGAAAGGCTCATGACGGTTGATGGAGATTTGATGGTAACGTTACGGTAAGAAAAGATGATTGACTCGCAGCGGAACGACAGGGCCCATTAGCCGATAACATTGTTATTCACCACGGTACATTAAATTTTGCCTAAGCGTCTGTCGGTGCTGGATTGTTTCCGTAATCCGAAGTGCCCGGCTGATCGTCATTGCCAGCCAACCACGCGCTGACCCCCCGTCAAATCTCATCCCACCCCGTTCTGGAGACTTCTGTTCGTCCGCCGAAGCTGGAAAGGAGGTACGAGTTGGCCTGGCATGGTCCACGAAGCCCTGAATTTGAGTGTGCTCTGCCGTGTCGCCGAATTTGCGAGGACGGAGCGCGTTACGTTGTCACAAGGATGTTTGGCCGGGCCCCAAGTTCACCGTTGCACTGACTGATTGATTATCAGTCTTGACTCTTCACAGGGCATTGGGCTTACCTTCTTCTCAGTGGAACCACCTCGATTGCCGCCAAGCCCAGATGGGATATGTTTCGTAAGGCTAAGAGGCCGGGGCGCTCCTTGCTCGGCCCAAATTGTCTGCAACCGTCCGAACGATGATGTGGGTATTCGGGCGCTCGTGGCCAAAGCCTGCAGTTCACTCAGCAATTATTGCATGAGAATGACCTTAAAACTGCCGCTAGATCGAGTGACAGATACGCTCAGTCATCCCAGCCCCAGGCTGCGAGAATATAATAATACTCGTCCCGTCCACCACCTGATCTATTCCTTTCCCATTTCCGCGGACGGCTTTTTGTGAACATTGTATTTTGTTATCCGGTCCAGACTTTTTTCTGTTTGATAACAAATCAATTAATCACTTCAACGAACCTCCAACCATATAACGTCGTGACTCGATCACTTTCATTTCTGGCGACCAGACATGGTGGCTGACAGTAGTGTATCGTCGCCCTCTAGACACTCAATGGACTCCGACGCAAATGCTCGCAAACGCGTATGTAAGGCGTGTGACAGGTGTAGACTAAAGAAGTCAAAGGTATGATCTCCTCTATCTATTCTTTGTACCGTTCGCTCACTTCTACACAGTGCGACGGAGCGAACCCGTGTAGTAGATGTAAACAGGACAATGCTATCTGCGTATTTGGTGAGAGGAAAAAGTCTCATGATAAAGTATATCCAAAAGGGTACGTCACCCACTAACATGTGGCGACAAATTAAAGTTGCTCACACCACACAGATACGTAGAGATGCTCGAGCAGCAACAATCTCAGCTGGTGGCTGGCCTGCGAGAGCTATACAGGAAACTTCAGGCTGGCGAAAATTGGCCAGGTGCAGCTCTCGACGGCGTCCACGATGGTCATCCTCTAACTCACGATATCCTCGAACGACTCGATCTACTACATGCGAGCCCGGATAGTCCCATTAAACAGGAAGGCTTCGAGGAGGACCTTACACGCCTGCAACAGCGTCTCATCGATAACGGCGCATCATTCGTGCGAAGAAGAGGTTCAGTGAGCTCCGATTCTGATCCTGGTATGGCACACTCCGAAGCTTCGCATGATACTCCTCCCATGCCAGCCATGAGCTTTGTAGAACCATTCCTGAGGAATCGCGCGCCACCAACGCCGCCAGATGGAAGTCCATTTCCACGACCATCTCAACTCTCCATTCCTGTGAAGCAGCAATTCACTCCACAGACGGTCGCACCAACCTTCACTCCACAGCAACTGCTTCAGCAACAATGGATGGCGTCACCGACTTCCTTCGACGTGAACATGGAGATGGACCTTGTTCCATCATATGATCCGTCCATGAACTTCGAATACAATCAGTTCACAACTTCCCCAATGCCGCTCGGAGAGTTTGGCGGCGACGACTTTGACTCATTCATTAATTTCCAAGCCATGGCGTCGCAAGTACGTCAAGGCTGAGCGACCGCCCGAAGTTGTCACTCTGTACAATTACGCATTTACATTAGGTGGAACAAAAGGGAAGGAGAGCTGAGCTGATTTTGTTTTGCGTTCAAGCGGTCGATCACTTCAACAACGTCATTCACTCCGAGGAGTTGAGGAGGCCTCTTCTTCAGGCCACACGCATCTGAGATGGAGTTTCTTTCACTGGCGCAGATCCAATTTCAATAGAGTAGGTTTTCCAAAACGTAGTCGACTACGATTTAATGGGATGGGTTTGAGGCGTGTTCGGTAGCATCTCCGAACTGCCAGACCTTCGATGACTATACTTTGTAACGCACTCTACTCAAGAACGCGGCTTCTGCTTGACGGAGCGCTACTGTACTTGTTGCACTAAGAGCCAGTAATCATGACGAATTCTAATTCAAAGAAAAACGGGCCGAGTTTGCCGAGTTGCCTCGCAGTTCTGATTACAATGTATTCTATCCAAGCCTACGCGCATAATTTCCGCTGCTCAATACTGTCAGCTCACAAGATTCGCCACCTCGAAAATCCGACTTTCAACCTGCAGATGACTCAGGTTTCACTGGGCCCTTGTCGTCATACATCTTAGCTCTCTCTGGTTTGCTCGGTGAAGCAAGCGGATTGCCGAACAAGCGCAATCGTGGTCGTGGTGCAGCCAGATCGGTTTGATTTTTGATCATATCAGTAAGCGCAGAATTACGTGCGTTGGGAAACAACAATTTCCACAAATGACTGCGGTGTTTCGACTAACCTCTCAACTAAGGGACTCACTTAACTCTCCGTGATCGATGAATCTTTCCTCCAGCAGAATGAAAATTCATTGCGCGGAATAGAGTAGTGGTAGCGATTGCTGCAGGTGTCTAACGGGACATCATTGTACTAGGATGTTCCGTGGGATCGTTCCCCACCATTGAACCATCACAATGCGACGGTATCTTCGGAAAATGAATACAACATACAACAGCATTACGTGACTTATGTTCTCAGCATCGCTATGGCAAATTAAGACATTCACAACGTCGATAGCAGAAGCAGTCAACCACTAAACTCGGTGTTACTGTTGCAATTGCTCCGTTCTAAGACAACTCTCTAGGGCTTCATCAGGGACCATCACAAGCCGTACCTGACGAATACCCACCGGAGGAGGTTCCAACCTACGGACTGACTGATGTCAGCTTCCCGTCCAAGCTTGATTCCAACCTCATCTATCCGAATCTCCATGTATGTGGCCATGATGTCGAATACCAAGCAGTCGGTTGTTTTTCTTCCTCTTGGAGCCATTATTCAGGAGTACCGCGTGAATGGCATCAATATTGTCCAGAACTTCCCCACGGCTGAGCTCTATCGGAAATACAACGAGCCATACTTCGGAGAGACCATTGGTCGCGTAGCCAATCGTATATCGGGAGCAAGAATAAATCATTTGAACGGCCGGTCGTATCAATTACCAGCTAACAACGGACCTAATTCTTTGCACGGAGGAAAGGTGGGATGGGGCAAACGCATCTTCGACGGACCATCCACAGTAGAAAGACATGGCAGAGAAGCTACTCTGTTCAAATACGTCAGTCGAGATGGAGAGGAAGGGTACCCGGGAACAGTCGAAGTGAGAGTTTGGTACATGACTCGGACGGAGTATGAGCAAGGATTTCAAGTCAACATCCTCGAGGCTGAGTACGAGGCTGAACTTATTGGCAATGAAGATGTGCAAGAGACAGCAGTAGCAGTCACCAATCACTCGTACTTCAATCTTGGAAATGCCCCTACAATTGAAGGAACGGAAGTGACACTATCGACAAATTTACACCAAGTCGTAAACGATGTAGACATTCCAATAGGTCCTATCAAACCTTTCCCTGGCATTGAGGTCGACAAGACTTTCATCCTCGGACCAACAGAGCCCGACATCGATCACTGTTTCGTTTTGAATACAGAACCTGAAAGCATACCGGTCGATACGCGAGGTCTTCCCATGCGCAAGCTCGGCACCTTCCATCATCCGACCACCAAGATCCATCTTGAAGTGCACAGCTCAGAGCCAGCATTCCAGTTCTACACCGGCCAGTACATCGACGTCCCCGCAGTTGGCGGACTCCCTGCGCGTGGCAAGCGAGCCGGGTTTTGCGTAGAGCCCAGTAGATACATTAACGCCGTTAACGTCGACCGGTGGAGGAGCATGGTAGTCCTGCGCCGTGGTCACAAGTATGGCAGTCGCTTCACGTATCGTGCATGGCAGGAGGGAGCGTGACCGGTGCTCATCGGCAAAAGTACTCAATGTTTAGTATGTCCAAGCATCATCTTGCAGACTTCCAGAGTGCAAATGGAAGCTTACACTTGCTTCTACGTGCGTTCCTCAGCCTTACTTGCCGCTCGTTGCGAGAAAGGTGGAGCCATAATTCGGGCTGCGGCATTTTCCCCCTTAGTCTTGTGATTTTATGTCTCCTGCCAAGCCGGACGATTGAGAGGGCAAATGCAGCCGAGCAACCATGATGTGCACAGAGACGGAGTTGAAAGATGGAGAATTGGTGCCGTTCCCGCTCGGCGTCTTTGTGCGGACGTGTGCAAGCGCTTCGGACCCCGACAAGGATCCGAGCCGGCGCCGGACCGAGCTTTCGCCCGCCCATCGATTTCATAAAGATTTGCCTCTTCGCTACGGCCTGTGGGCCAGTTTTGGGTCGATATACTGAACAATTCCCGCTCTTTGAACCTATCCCGAATTTCCATTGCAATTTTCCCAAATAATGTCTTTCCAGGTGTGGCGGAACACCAACCGTGGCGGAACAATGCATAGGTACTTTGACATTCAAGCAATAGAAATTCTGACTGCGTCTTCATACAGTCCCTAACGAAATCGGTTTCGCCCCTTTGAGCGCGTACACACAAACCCAGCCACACCAGCTCTACAGGGATGTGACGGGAACTTGAACGTATACGGATGAGATTGTGAACCCCTCACTACCATCTGTATCTCACTTCTGACGAAGTCTTCGAGACAACTCTCATGCTTACGCTAAGATAGCAATACACTATCTATCCTTCCTCTCGTCCCTTTCTTAGTGCCTCCGTGAGCAAGTCTTAGCAACCCTTCTACCAAAGCCATAAATCGCGTTCAGCCGCACGACAGTGGAAGACAAAACACCGAGGCAAACTGCGAAGGCCGCTCCTTGCCTTCCCTGGAGCAATTGTTGGCATCACTTCCGCAGCCGCGAATCACAAACAGCTATCGTTTCCATGTTGTCCTAAATACAGCGACGCCTTCTCTTCCACTAGAGTACGAAGCGTCAATTGTTCATCCAACATGCACTCGCCCGGCATATTCATATTGAAAGCAGATTTTTCTTCGAAACGGCCATTAGGGAGTGGATAGGATGGAAGAAGCGGCGAGAGGCTTAAAGAATGTTAGCAAGTTGCGGCGAGCAACGCCATTGCAATATGCGCCTCTAACAAATGCTCATCACTAATAGGAAGCGCATAAAGCAATAGATGAAGTGTCTCTTCGCAACTGGAAGGGAAACCCTATCAAAATGTACTTTGATTGTTATCCAAGCCTATATCCAAACATACTATCAACCAAAGTGGAACCTGGTTCAACGACAAAACGTAACAGCAGGCTTCGTTTCCTCAAGTAAGACGTTCAATCCCACAAGTACTGATCTCCAGCGCCAACGTAAAGGCGACTGCTTTGCTGGAGATTTTTTTTCGTTTCGGACTGGAGTCCGCTTGCCGCCGGTGCAAACGTCTTAACGCTAGCTCCGAGGGAGTGCACCGGTATTCGCATGATGTTGGTTGTGAACACGGTTGACGTCAAGCTTCGGACAGCCGCCACCCAATGGATGCTTGTCGAGCATTGGGTACTACAGCCTGGTTAGTAGGTGGCCGAGATGTTCGCAGCCGTGTGGCGTACCTTTTTATGTTTTTGGTTTTACAATATTTACGCCAACTCCGTAACGCCAACTCCGTAACGCCAAAAAAAAAAAGCCTCCGTAACGCCGCCGATGCAGTCGAAAGTCGAGGGAGTGTGTGCAAGTTTATATATCTCAGCAACCCCTGACCGGCTGAGACAGACTCTTTCACTTACAAATGGGCCTCCAGGCGACCGCACCTTCCGCGACAAGGATTTCGGCGTCAAAAGGCCCGTGGCGGAAAACCATTGGTGAGGAAAGACAACCACGAAATTTATTACCTGCACCACAGCCACCACCAAAGCAGGAAAGCCCAACCGAAGGGCTTCACCGGTGCCAGCACTGCCCCGGCCTTTTCATCTGTACAACCTACAAAAAATGCCGGTTAGGCGAACTGGTAACAGAACGATAGGAAGAAACTACAACTCCATCCCACGACATAGGAATCAAATCAAGAGATGAGTAAAAAGCGGCCAAGGCAAAAAACGAAAGGCGGGCAAAATGCGGGAAAGGGACAACAGGCCTCCAGAGAACCAGCGATTGAGCCGGCTCAAGAACCGCCTAGCTCTAGCTCTAGCTCTTCAAATGGCGATCCTGCTCAAGAGCAACAAGCTATTGTAGATACCACTCCTCTGTATTCCGAATTTCCGATCTACTATCCCAACGGGACGGAGGCTGTTTCTCACGAGACCGAAATTCGATTGATGGAACTTATGCCGATATGTATGGGAAAGCCCATCCTTTGCAACATGCATCGGTTCAATTTACGAAAGAAACCCTTTATCGCTCTATCATACACCTGGGGCAAGTACGGCAAGACAGAAACAATCAACTTGAATGGCCACAAGATTCCTGTAACGAAGAACCTCCACCAGGCACTGATGCAACTGCGCAAGCCCGTAGATCCTGTGTTTCTGTGGATTGATGCTCTCTGTATAAATCAAAACAATGTGGAAGAGAGGAATTACCAAGTCACACAAATGCCGAAGATTTACAGTGCAGCCCAAGAAGTGATAGCATGGCTAGGTGAAGGAACGGATCAGAGTGATAAAGCTATGGAGCTAGTTACACTTTCTCCGGCGGATCTCCGGGAAAAGTTGAAGAAAAAGCGAGATATTGTAAAAAGAAGCTTGGAAGACCTATTCTCCCGGCAATATTGGACCCGAGTCTGGGTGGTACAGGAATTGGCATCAGCCAATCGAACTCGACGAACTTGTACAATACAATGTGGCAGCAAGTCAGTTTCATTCAGCGAGTTCAAGAGTTTCTTACGGGCGATCCTATGTCAGTTGGACTTTGCCGACCTCAAAGACCCAAAGCGGCCAGGTTATCTCTTGTCTCTCAGCACACAAGATGACAGCAGGACGTTCTTGGACGTCCTTTGGCAATCGTCAAGCCTAGACGCAACAAACGATCTCGACAGAATATATGGGATCCGCGGAATCTCCCCTAAGTTCTATCGTGATCAGATCAAGGTTAATTATGCGCTTGAGTTTCAAAATCTCTGTAGAAAAGTCATGACACTCATGATAAACAAAGAAGAGAATCTCAACGTCCTCTGCTATTTCCACAGATACCAAACTACACCTGCATCCCCATCTTGGCTCAGGAACTTCAAGCAACGAAACCCGGGAATCCCACCAATGATGTATGCTTGTGACAAAGGCCGAAAGGCGAAGGCTGAGATCAAAAATGGTATTCTGCGAACAAGAGGCGTCTGCATTGGCTCTATCAAAGAGAAGCGAGTGTTCAATAAGACAACCCGTAAAGATTTGTCTTGGAAATCGGGCAAGACTGACCTCAAGCTGGAGTCCGAACTAGCTGCTATCGACACGATAACACGCAAAGCACTCAGAGAAAGCCGTTTCTTAGAAATGTTTGCTGGAGGGAGACAACAGGTGGAGAGCCAGATCGGTAGCGGGTACCGCACACAGTGGCAGTACATATGGAAGAAACGAATTGCCTTCGAGAAAGGCACAGTCGGCTCAGAGGAGTGGAAGCTATACGACGCATCATTCTGCAAGATCTTTGGAAGGCTGATCGGTCGCGCCGTTTTCATGGCAGTTAATGAACTTCCAGGAAGAGACGCTGCGCACACGGAGCAGGCTGCCGACATCGTTACACAGCAAAAGCAAGGGAACCTAGGTTTGGGCCCTCAAGATATGCAGAAGGGTGATCTTGTCTGCGTCCTGTACGGCTGTAGATTACCTGTTATTCTTCGGAAGGACGGCCGCTTTTATACATTCATTGGACCGGCCTATGTGGATGGTGCGATGAATGGGGAGTTTGTTCAGGAGAGCAACAAAGGAGACAGGTTTTGGATCCAGTGAAGCTTACGTCTTTATGGCCCATACCACTTCTGCGAACCTTAGTTTGTACTGATTATTGAGGCGCACTAGTTGATCTCCAGTATACAGGTTTATCTCCACGATGATCCCTTAGACCAGGGCAAGTTAAAGGAGGCAGAGAAAATGTACCAGAGCGCACTGCAAGGATACGAGAAGGCATTAAGCTCCGAACTTGTCACCACTTATATTCCTACATTGTAAAGTCGAGGCCGACTCGAAGGATAAGTACGACCGGACGCCACTGTCGCGGGCAGCGGAAGGATGACACGAGGCGGCGGTGCGGCTGCTACTCGACACCGGTAAGGTTGGCGCCGACTCGAAGGATGGGGATGGTCTGATACCGCTCTTGTGGACGGTATGGGGAGGGTACGAAGCTATCGTGAAGCTTCTACAAGCTTGCTCAGCTACCTAGTCTTCGGGTATCTGATGAGCCTGCAACCCACCCGCCTCCTCACAGGTGAGCGCCCCTTATGTAGTTCTAAACAAATGACTAGGAACTTCGTTAGTTCACAAACCGGCTGCCACGTGAATTAAATATCTAGCTCTAAGGTCGGACTATTTCTAACTTAGACGAGTCGAATGATGATGTAATACTAACACGACTAGGAAATACACAACAAATTCACCTGAGCATTGCAGGGGACTTTCGATCAAGTAACCATGTCATTGCGCTAGCTCATCTATGGGCAAGTTCATGCTCAACCCCTGTACAGCCACTGAGGCTGAGTTTGTGTGCGCGCTCTCGAAGGGTGAAACCGATTTCGTTAGGGGCTGTATTTGAGCACTTCCACTTCCGTCGTGGCTTGTGGCCAATCCTGAACATCCTTACACCCACTCCTCTGAAATTACGTAGTACATTCACATCGTCGCCGCCACTTGATTTGCGGAGAGCGTCATTTCATGGTGTAACAAACACCCGCTCAGCCCAAAGCACCACCATCGAGCTCTCTTCGACTCTCATACACAAAGAATGGTTTGATCTGGGTGTCCGAGCCATTTCCCCCCACTGGGCAATTATTGCCAGCCCGGTGGCGGCCGTGGCCTGCAGTGTCCTGCGACATCGTCACACTGATTGGTACGGTACTTCCGAGCAGGCGATCAAGGGTTCCTGGCATAAGCCCTGACTATTGGCTGTCCTCCGCCAACAGAATAGCAGAATGCGAAGAGGCCTGCTTCCAGAAAGTAGAGAGTTGGGATCCATCAAGGGTCAAGTTCACCATTCTCTACGTTTGCGGGCTTTGGTGGCTGATTGACGAGCCGGTTACACTTCACGGTTGGTCGGATTCTCTTTCATCCACGCCTGCACCATCCCGAGAGTAGCTAGGCACGATTAGTCAATCCTACATTGCATGAGAATTATATGTTGCAACTGATGAAAAAATGATGGCCGCGATTGCCAAGCTCTCAAAAGTCTTGTCGCGCGAACTAAGCTTTATGCCTGGTTTTACGTTCTGGGCATGCATGATCTCGACTGCAAGGTCTCAACTGCAAGGCTCGAAATCCTTCGCATGCCGGTTTCGAGTTCAATCATCCCATTGATGAAATATTTGGTTTACCATTAATCAAAATATCTTCAGACTTTGCCAACGTAATGGTAATACTGCCACCAGAGCTCAAATTCTTACAATGGAGCTTATGCCGTTGTCAAACTCTGAGAACTTTGTCGCCGTCTTTGATATAAACTTGAGAACACGGACAACTGAGAGGCTAGTGAGCAAAGGCAAAGGAGAATAGCCTTAAAACTCCAACTTCCCTTGGAAAAACCAAGCTGGCGAGCTCCAGAAGATCAAAGAAAGGAATTAAGTGGTGTCGGTACTGGTCAGATGTCTGGCTTATAGTCAATAAGTTTTTTCTCCCTTACAAATGTCACTGGGGAAGCCATCGGGGAGGAAAATCTGCCTTCCCAGCTCTCACTAATTATGTTCAGCGTATAGTAACTCCATGGGTATTGAGAAGCTTGATTAGCGTGGTAACTCTTCTGACCCAGACGCAATCGAGGCTGTAGGGCATGATCGCTACGAGAAAAAGGACTTCGTGGGGCCGCAAGGAGACAGCGAAGATGTGGATGCATGTGTAGGCTTGAATACTCTTGATTGAGGCAACAAAATTCGCTGATCGGATCCTTGCGCATGGATAGGGTTGTTGAGCGCCATAAAGAACGATGAGTGCTTTGGAATGCTCGCAGAACAGGAAATGAAGCTACAAGTGAATGGCAGAGATCGGATAAGAGCGTCAAGAGAATATGACAAGACTTTTGAGACGCACCCTGGGCGCTACGGCATACGTCGTGATCTTACCCCATTCCGGAACGATAAGACTCCTCAAGCCAGAGCCGGCCCCGCCCGCTGTCGAGTCCAGCTTTCCTCTGAGTCCAAGGAAAGTGAGCGAGGCAAGAAATGTGCAAAATCATCCAGACCATTGCGATATCTGTTGTCCTCCGTGATGGAGCGGGCGCAGAAATGCAGCGACTCGAATGGCAAGTCCCGCCAAGGCAGGCCGCACCAATTAGCGGCGATCTACCCACAATCCTCGCCACGGTTCTGCATCTAACAAGAGTTGTAGCGCTTCCTCTTCCCAGCGATGATGATGACGAGGGATCGAGGGAGAAGCCTTCGCAGACGGATAACCCTTCGCAGAAGGATAAATTGCCGTTCATAAACCTCGGCGTGCAGTCCAAAGGACGGCAACCCAAGAACGGAACAGTCGTGCGCTCTCATGTGGCCCGTACAGCTCGGCGTACGAAACAGGAGAGATATGAACGGCTCAGAAATGGAGGACTGTTAGAAGTCTCCTTTGTAAAGGGCCATAGCTCTCAAAATGAGCTAGATTCGGCGACCGCCGTGATGCAGATCGAACGATTCTTTCGAACCTCTTGGGCGTCGAACTCAACCAAGCTATCACAACGACCTTCCATAGAGTTGCAAATCAGCGCTCTCCAAACTTACAAGGGGAAGACTACTCCACACTTACATGATTTGTTCGGTTACTGTAAGGCTTAGGCTTAGTGTTGTAACCTCACGATGGCTAAGCTAATCCGTTGGATTAGATGGCGAGAACATATGGGGCTTTTTCTATCCGGCGGAAGATGGTATGCCAGCTCCTCTTACGCTCGACTGGTTCTCGTTAGTCCGCAAATATCCACCTCTATTTCATGCAGCGTGCTACGGAGCGGCACAGTTCTTGGATATTGTTCGGGGTTCGCTATTCTACTCAGTTACGCCCGAGATAATAAATCACAAGGCTGAGGCCATTCGCTTGATCAAGCAAGAAGTGGAAACAGGCATCAACTTACCAGAAGTACTCATCCTTGCGATATTAACCTTGGTAGAAGAAGCGAGCGTGATTATCGAGCGAAAACGCGCCAGAGCGATATCGAAGCCGGAGGTCTCGCCGTTCAGTCCTCCTTCTCTACTGATGGATTGGTAGGAGACCTTTCAAGAACATCCCATCGTTGTAACCTAACTAATGCCCGGTAGGGAGCAACTCGGGGGCACAAGGAGCGAGGCCCCACATGCTGCTGGCTACGTGGCTCTTGTGCGCATGAAAGGTGGTGTTGAGAAATTGCAAGAGCGAGTCATTCAAACAGCTGTAGCATAGTAAGGCCACGTTCAAGTAACGCAACGCTAGGCTGACGACTACTGACAACCAATTAGTAACGGCCTTCTAGAAGCAATGTTCGAAATCTCAAAGCCGCCAGTCATAGGGTTCTATACCTTGCCGAAGCTTAGAAGTCGTATGGCAGACCCGACCAGAAATGTACCATTACGAACAGTCAGTGCCAAACAAAGGAGCAGTTTCACCGAGCTACTCGCCTTTGGCCTAACCCGGGAAGCTCTCGATGCAATAATGGAGATGGTAACCGTTATGAATGTCGTCGAAAACTTTATCCAAGGTTCCCTGGAAAATGCTGACCTGCTAGCCCTCTCGTCCATGCGGGATCATGCTCGCCATAGGCTCTGGTCTCTACCAACAGGTGAAGTTCTCCTAGGCGCTAGCGGACAGTTCAGCCTTTACGAGTGTTTTCGGTTAGGAGCTCTCATGTTCGCAGTCTCCTTGTTCTTCCCAATGCCTCGCTCCACCGGGATGCCGCAGGAACTCATGCAGCGGATTAAACAGTGGATTGAGCAGACGGATATCGCGCTTCTGAGTAGTTTAGGAGTAGGGCGGTTCTTCATCTGGCTGCTGACGCTCACCGGCATCGCAGCGGACTGTTTGCCTGAGCGACAATGGTTTGAGGAGAAATTGACCGATCTTCTTATGTTGGAAGGGGTATCCACGTGGATGGAGGTCGAGAGCATCGCCGAATCGTTCATTTGGGTGCAATCAGCTTGTGAGGAAGGCGCGGTGAAGCTTTGGGAGAAGGTGGCTGCGAATCTTTCGTAGCAGGCAGGAGATTCAGGTTTCCTTTAGCAGACAGGTAAAAATGAAATCCAAAATTGCGTTGGTGAAAAGAGAAGCGATCCGGTTGTAGCCCACTCAATTTGTAGAATGTATGGAAATTGCGAGGTGGATATGGTATCAGTTGCGCCCATGCAATTCCCAAAAAGGGAAGCCACTCGAGGGCTGATTCCGTTGGTCGGATCGCCGCCTTGCAGGGCTGGCGCCTAGAAGGATGCAAACCCATTGGTCGATTACTCGCTTCCGCACCATGACTGCAGAATTGGCGTCGTTTTCCGGCGTTCGCTTGAAGAACTTCCGCGACGTGCATACAAGGCCGCTAGCAAAGCCATACGGGCATATGCCCGGGCTTGAAATACCAATGAAGCAAAGAGCGCATGACGAAGGCCCAGCCATTAGATGGTGTCACATTGGCTGTGAAAGAGTCGTAGCAGGGATCGATTGTGATGCCGGTAGGCGTCAGATAATTAGAGCATCAAAAGTCTTCCACGCCAAAGCGTGACAGGAAAGGCGAGAACTTCGACAAGTGCGCCAAGAATCTCGTGGGAAAATGCAATCAGATGTGTATATTATTATAATTCGGTCGAATAAGAAACCCTCATTACTTATACGTTGTGTAGCGGCTCTTCCTGGCCTCCCACGAAAGAAGATATCGTGAGCATCCTTCCATACAGTAGAACTGTAACTGCTAACTGACTCAGAAATACTAGTACCCTTCACCAGTCAAAAAAGACATCGGTCAAAAAAGACACCCGTCAGCTTCGAACGGGAAACAAAAGAAACTGGACAATGAAACAAGGAAAATGAAACTGCTCACGTGGACGCTTAGGCGCGCTAAACAAACCGCTACGTCAAGGAGGCACCCCTATGCGCGGAGAAACTTCCGGAAGGTATTTTGCTCTCGTCAATATTGCCTTTAAGGCTGGGAGCCGTGTTCTGCTTTGATGAAACTATCGCAAAATAACTCCGAAATCTGAGGAGATGCAGATGGTTGAGCTTGAGCCCGGGGGTGCTAGCTGAAGCGGCGATCGATGGCGTCAACGAAACGATCGTCGGCGTGACCAACACTGTGTTAGTTTTCGTTGCAGGGTGGTTTCCAGGAGGAGAATTGGCTGTAGAAGAGGACCACATCGATTATATCTTTATAGACTTGCGAGGGAGAGAGTTCAGAGGCCTACAGTGTAAATGCGTTCCGCCACGGTTGGTGTTCCGCCACACCTGGAAAGGCATTATCAACTCCTCATTTTCGACTCGTATTACGACATAGTTGCGTGCTCTGATCTTGGATAAGTCCCCGTTGAGCCTCTTCGTAAATGCTCACCGAGAATATCTCGCGTTATGGTCGTGTAAGCGATTATCAATTAGTCAGATCGCTCACATTTGTCGGGCCAGAGATCCAGATCTTCACGAATAGCACTTCTTCTCCTTGCAGAAACCAGACGATACATTTCCAGTTATGCCTCACTCGGACAAATCGAACCGGATGCTCCTTCGACGCTTGCATCCACTCGTAAGAAATGTAGGATGCAGGCGTATACTTCTGCGACCACCTGTTCCAGCTCGGCTGCGCCATTCTACACTCCCTTTGACATAATTTTTGAGCCTGTGAACGACCTATGACTTATCTACTTATCCGCGTCAGAAGCTATTGATCTCTGAAGACTGGCAAAGTCTTCATTCAGCGTGGCGAAATGCCTCAATCGTCACTACTTCCTACTGAGAATTTCAAGATGGAGGTGTCCAATCGCCTTGCATTCCACACTGCATATCGCGACCTTGTCGGGATACGGGCACGCTTGCGATGTTGCTCTTTGCAAGCTGTAAGTCTTCAAAGATGGAACAGCAGTCATGTCGTTAATGTTTCTAGTAAAGTAGAGCGCAGAGATTTTGAGAACGAATTACGCTGCTTGAAGCCCTCGAGTGCTAACCTCCCGGCGAGAACAGTTAAATATCGTGTCGTCTTGGCGGGTCCTCATGTCATCCACCTTCAATAGAACTAGTTTCATTCATGCTCTTGCTACATGCTAAAGTGTTATAAGCTATGTTTGCAAGTACTTCTATCGACGGCTCCCACTTTGAACGGACTTTGTGGCGCTGCCAGCTGTCCGGGATAGCCAATGAGCTTCAACGTTAAACAAAGCCGGGCACAGCCACGCTTTCATCTTCAGCATGAAGCTGTTCAGCTGTTCAGCTGTCCTCTCTTATCACTCTCAAAGCCTTACCCATCCACCCTCGTCGTCCTTGTTGGACATAAACCCCTTTCGATCCGTCCTTAAGCTCCCGCAGGAGCTGCGAAAGAAGCCGTAAATATGCCGAATCCCTTAAAATGGATCAAGCAACGTCGCACACCATCTCTGGCGTCTGCAAATGCTTCAAGTAGCCTATTTCCACAGCTAGGCCAAAGTGGTGGACAAGCGAATGAGCAATCGGAAACAAGGCAAGATGGCGCGAGCCAAACAAGCAATCGGACGACGGCGGACCCTCGTCCTCCGAATAGTGAAGTTGTAGGTGCCGTGACAATAGTAGAAAACCCTGCTGTCGATTCCATTGGAGAAGATAGTAGCTATGGAATCAAAGTTGTCTATAATCCTCCTTCCACCGATCTCGACATCGTTTTTGTGCACGGATTAACAGGCAGCGCCTTCGGAACATGGTTTCACAAGAGTACTGAAGTACATTGGCCGCGAGACCTCATTAAGAAGGATATGCCGAATGCACGCGTTATGACGTTCGGATATGATGTTGACGTCGCACGATGGTGGCAGCACACCGCTCAAGATGGAATTTCTGGCTATGCCAACGACCTACTTGGAAAATTGGCTAGGAAAAGGCAAGGTGTGGTATGTTCATTTTTCTGCCGTTCTGGCATCTTCTAAAACTCCGGTCTTGGAGTCAATTGCACAACACATCTGTGTGATCCACACGTATATCTAACGTGAACTAACAGGGACAACGCAAATTAATTTTCGTCGCACACAGCCTTGGAGGACTGGTCACGCAGAAAGCAATCTATCTTTCTCGAGAGTCTCGCTTCCCACATCTCCACGCTATCGAGTCGTCTACCGTCGGGATATGCTTTCTCGGAACACCTCATCACGGTGCTGGTCTTGCCGACTGGGGCGCAATACTCTCTAACATTGCGAATGTTGCGAAACCTGCCAACGTAGCCCCTGTCAATGTGCTTAAACGTGACTCAGAAATACTCAGAGATATCCAGGACAGTTTTCACAATGTTCTTGAGAAGAGGAAAGAAGAAAGAGTAAATATTGGGCTTGTCTGTTTTTACGAAACGCTCCCTTATATCAGATTTCTTATTGTGCCCAAGGAATCTGCTGTTATTAGTGGAGAACTTAATTACCCCATCCACGCAAATCACATAGTAAGTGCATTAGAAGCTACTTCCGTATATCATCGTCACACTGAAGGCTACGTATAGGACATGACCAAATTCAGTGATAGAGCAGCTCCAGGATATGAAGATGTAGTCGGAGAGATTCAGCGATTGGCAACCGGGCATAGCATACGTCCAGTCGAGTCTGGCCTTGTTGACGGTGGTCGACTGACCCAGTCAGGTTAGATCCGTCTTTAATTACAAATGAAAGTAACGTTAGGTACCAGTTCCAAAGTAACTAATATTTTGATGCTCTATAGCTCCAGCAACGGAATCGCACAAGCAATCTGATCGGATGGCAATGTCCTCAAATCAAACGAAGCAGCCATATTACTACATTCCGTTGCAGAGGAACAAGCATTTCGTTGGTCGCAAAGACGAGCTGCAAGACGTCAAGCAAAAGCTCTTCGTGGTAGGAACGTGCTCAAAGGTTGCAATAGTTGGCCTTGGAGGCGTTGGGAAGACCCAGATCGCGCTTGAACTCGCCTATCAAGTTAAGGAGTCGTTAACTGGATGCTCCGTTTTTTGGGTTCCAGCTGTGAGTGCCGAAACTATGGAGCAAGCGTACAAAGAAATTGCAACACTCCTGCGAATCCCGGGCTACGAAGATCCAAAAGAAGACATCAAGCAGAAGGTAAAGCAGACCTTGAGCACTGAGAGTGTAGGACAGTGGTTATTCATTGTCGATAACGCAGACGATTTGAACATGCTCTCAGCATCTAAACCAGGGGCGACAAGTCTATCTAATAACTTTCCCGAGAGCACATTGGGCTCGATAGTTTACACAACGAGGACTCACGATGTGGCTCTTCATCTGGCTGACGAAATCGTGCCAATGGATAAAATGTCCCCAGAAACCGCGAAAGAACTTTTGAAGACGATTATCTCGAGGCCGGAGGTCCTGAAAGATGATCGGCAAACGAGTGAGCTGCTCGATGAACTTGAATTTCTCCCTCTTGCAATCACTCAAGCAGCTGCATATCTTAACCGAAACAAGATCTCGATTTCTGCTTACTTAGGACTCCTCAAAGATACTGAAGAGGAGCGGATTGCCGTTCTCAGTAGGAATTTCGAGGACAAGACAAGATACAGCGGGTCACGAAACGCTATTGCTGCAACCTGGATTGTATCGTTTGATCAAATCCGCGCCTCCGACCAAGACGCCGCCGATTACCTCGCCTTTATGTCTTGCATTGAGCCAAAGATGATTCCACAATTCGTTCTCCCACCACTCGAGTCTAAGGAACGCAAAATTCATGCGCTTGGAACCCTTCAAGCTTACTCATTCATCATGGAGCGTGAGGGTGGCCACTCATACGATCTTCATCGCTTGGTGCATTTAGCAATGAGGAATTGGCTTCAAGAGCAAGGCCTCATCAGTCATTGGATCGATCTGGGGATTCAACATTTCGCGACTATTTTCCCCAACAGTGAAAATTGGGAGGAGCGAGAGATTTGGCAACAGTACCTGCCCCATGCCTCAAGAATTGCGAGCAGCACCCATGCAGAAGAATCTAAAAACTGCTATGTACTATATTTGAATATTGGCAACTGCTTGATTGTGGAAGGGAGGTATTATGATGCAGAATATTGGCTTTCGAAAGCATGCACTCTATGTGTTGCGAAATATGGCAACAACCATAGTGCAACGTTGCGTTGTGAATATTCGTTGGGTTCAATATTACGGAAAATTGGAGAATACAACCGGGCCGTGCAGCTACTTGAGCATGTCGAACAGAGAAATAGCATATTGGTGGAGGATCATCCAAATCGACTGTCATCGCAGCACGAACTAGCTACGGCCTACATTGAAAACGGGCAGATCCGAGAGGCAGAGCGGCTACTCGAGCACGTGGTGGAGATAAGCGAGAGAACGCTGGCAGAAGACCATCCAGATCGGCTGACATCGCAGAACCAACTAGCTAGGGCCTACGTGGAAAACGGGCAGATCAGAAAGGCGGAGCGGCTACTCGAGCACGTGGTGGAGATAAGAGAGAGAACGCTGGCGGAAGACCATCCACATCGGCTGACATCGCAGCACGTACTAGCTATAGCCTACATGGAAAACGGGCAGATCCGAGAGGCGGTGCGGCTACTCGAGCACGTGGTGGAGATAAGAGAGAGAACGCTGGCGGAAGACCATCCACATCGGCTGACATCGCAGCACGTACTAGCTATAGCCTACAGGGAAATCGG
>Ga0335072_10000271_pt1 | contig 110857 bp, 91 predicted proteins | sample Lox_Sample_21_FD_206725 | JGI IMG/M metagenome (GOLD analysis project Ga0335072, IMG submission 206725) | Soil microbial communities from Loxahatchee National Wildlife Refuge, Florida, United States - Lox_Sample_2.1 | ecosystem: Environmental > Terrestrial > Soil > Wetlands | place: USA...
CATCTTCAGTCGCTTCGACAAACTCGATCTCGTATTCATTGCCTTCATCTACTTCGCGCTCGTCGTCGAGGCCCTGCGCGAGTGTTAACAGGCCCTAGCTAATTTAAAGGCACTTGCCCTCGCCCGGCACCGCGGAACGGGCCCTTCCCGCGCGCACTGTACAGTCGCGGATGCGCCGGTATAATCGCGCCTCCTTCGAAGGCTCGTGCTTTGAGGAGTCAAGTAGATGCCGGCCAAGAAAACCGCGCCGAAGCCCGCCAAGGGCAAGAAGTCCGTGAGCCGCACCGCTGCGGCCCGGAAGGTGGCACCGCGCAAGCCCGCGGAGCGGGCCAAGCTCGCAAGCCACGCGCGCGCCAAGACAGCTGCTCCGAATCGCAAGCCCTCCGCCGTGAATGGAACCACCCGAGAGACGGACCTGATGCGCTCCACGCCCGATTCCCAGCAGACGCCCGCGACACCGGGGCCAGCGGCGCCGCCGCCGAAGGCCGCGCCGGTTGCGCAACGGATACCCCCGGTCGTCGCCGACGCCGACGACACCGAGGCAGCCGAGCCCGGCAGCCTTCTTGCCGGACCGCGCAATGTACAGCCCTACATCGTCAAGCGCGGCGAGCAGTACATGAGCAAGGAGCAGACGGAGCACTTCCGCCAGATCCTGCTCAACTGGAAGCGCGACCTCATGGAGGAGGTCGACCGTACCGTCACGCACATGAAGGACGAGGCGGCGAACTTCCCCGACCCCAACGATCGCGCGACCCAGGAGGAGGAGTTCAGCCTCGAGCTGCGCACGCGGGATCGGGAGCGCAAACTCATCCGCAAGATCGACGATGCGCTCAAGCGGATCGAGGATGGCAGCTACGGTTACTGTCTCGAGACCGGCGAGGAAATCGGCATCAAGCGGCTCGAGGCGCGTCCGGTTGCGACGCTGAGCATCGAGGCTCAGGAGCGGCGCGAGCGGCGCGAGCGGCAGTACGGCGACCGCGACGACCGCTACCGCTGACCGGCCCGGCCCCAACCGCGAGCGCGCCGCGCCGCCGCGCTATACGGGGCGCTTCGCGCCTTCCCCCACCGGCCAACTTCATCTCGGCTCGCTGGTTGCGGCAGTGGGCAGCTTCCTCGACGCGCGCCATCACGGGGGGCACTGGCTGGTGCGCATCGAGGATCTCGATGTCAGACGTGTGGTCCCGGGCAGCGCCGACGCGATTCTGCGTCTGCTCGAGGCATTCGGACTCTCATGGGACGGACCGGTCGTCTATCAGAGCCGGCGCACCGAGCTGTACGACCGCGCACTGCGCGAGCTCGATTCCAGCGGCCTGACTTTCCGGTGCACCTGCTCGCGCCGGGCGCTCGCCGAGCAGGACGAACCCTGTTATCCCGGCACCTGCCGCAACGGCCCCGCCCGCCCGGGACCGGCTTCGATCCGCTTCCGAGTCGATGACCTGGCGACGGTCTGCTTCGAGGACCGCATCCAGGGTCGCTGCGAGCTCCCACTCGCCCAGCTCGGTGACGTGATCGTCCGCCGCCGTGACGGGGTCCCCGCCTACCAGCTTGCCGTGGTGGTGGACGACGCGGCGCAAGGTGTGACCCACGTCGTCCGGGGCGCGGATCTGCTCTCGAGCACGGGTTGGCAGCTCGCGCTCGCGCGAGCTCTCCGACTGACCTCCCCCACCTATGCTCATTTGCCGCTCGTCGTCGAGCCGGACGGCAGCAAGCTCGCCAAGTCAAACCGCTCCGTACCGATCGACCCGCACCGCCGCGGGGCCTGGCTCTGGGAAGCATTGAGGTTATTGCAGCAGAACCCGCCATCCGAGCTTGCAAGCGAGCCCCCGGAGGTGGTGCTCGGATGGGCCGCCCGCCGCTGGGACCTAGGGCTCTCGCGGGGCCTGCGCACCGTCCAAATGACGGCGACGTGACGCCACTCTCCAGAGCGGCCCCCCGGGGGGGCGCTTCGGGTGTCACCCCGCCCGTCCCGCGCGCAGGGGGCCCACTCGCCTGATTTGGGTGCGCTACGTCCGATGTACTAAGGTATGCGCGCGGGGACGTGATGGCCAAGGCCGGCAGCTCACCAGCAGCAGAACGAGAGCTTGATCAACGGGGCTTGCCATGAGTGAACCGAGAGTCATCAAGAAATATCCGAACCGGCGCCTGTACGATACGGTGGAGAGCCGCTACATCACGCTCAGCGACGTGCGTAAGCTCGTCATCGAGCGTATCGACTTCGTGGTGATGGACAAGAAAAGCCAGGAAGACATCACGAACAGCATCCTGCTGCAAGTGATTGCCGATCAGGAGCACGGCGGCGACCCGCTCATGAGCCGGGACTTCCTCTCGCAGATCATCCGCTCCTATGGCGGGGGCGCCATGCAGGGCTTGATCGGGTGCTATCTGGAGCAGAGCTTGAAGCTGTTTGCGAACCATCAGCGCGAGGTGCGCGAGCGGGCCAAGAACGTGGTAGGAGTCGATCCCCAGGAGGCCGTCGCGGCGGTCGTGCAGAAGAACTACCAGCGCTGGCGCTCTGTGCAGGACCAGATCTTTCGCTCACTGATGGATCCGCCGCGCGCACGCGGCGAGGATGACGGGGCGCTCCCGAGCGCCTGAGTCGCACCTTCCCGGGCGGGTGCGACCTCAGGCCGCGTCGACGTTGCGCATCGACAGGCGGATACGGCCCTGCCGGTCCACCTCGAGGACTTTCACGCGGATCACGTCTCCCTCCTTGAGCTTGTCGCTCACACGCTCCACGCGCTCGTCCGAGATCTGCGAGATGTGCACGAGCCCGTCCCGTCCGGGCAATATCGTGACGAACGCCCCGAAGTCCATGAGGCGCGCCACCCGACCTTCGTACACGCGGCCAACCTCCACGTCGGCGGTGATCAGCTCGATCCGTCGCTGAGCCTCGCGTCCGGCGGTGCCGTTAACCGAGGCGATCTTCACGGTGCCATCGCTTTCGATGTCGATGGTGGTGCCCGTCTCCTCGGTGATCTGGCGGATGACCGCCCCGCCCTTGCCGATCACGTCGCGAATCTTCTCGGGGTCGATCTTGAGGGTGATGATGGAAGGCGCCCACTCGGACATCTGCGCGCGCGGGCTGGCCAGTACCTTGTTCATCTCGCCGAGGATGTGCAGCCGGCCCTCGCGCGCCTGATCGAGCGCGATGCGCATGATCTCGGGCGTCACACCCTCGACCTTGATATCCATCTGCAGCGCGGTGACCCCGTCCTGGGTGCCGGCGACCTTGAAGTCCATGTCCCCGAGATGATCCTCGTCGCCCAGAATGTCCGTGAGAACCTTGAAGCGCGTGCCCTCGAGCACCAGCCCCATCGCAACGCCCGCAACCGGCGCCTTGATCGGCACCCCGGCATCCATGAGCGAGAGGCTCGTGCCGCACACGCTCGCCATGGAGCTCGAGCCGTTCGACTCGAGAATCTCCGAGACGACGCGGATGACGTAGGGGAATTTGGCCATGTCCGGCATCACGGCGGCGACGCCGCGCCGCGCGAGATTGCCGTGGCCGATCTCGCGGCGCTTGGGCGAGCCGAGCATGCCGGTCTCACCGACCGAGAACGGCGGGAAATTGTAGTGCAGCATGAACGGCTCGCGCCGCTCGCCTTCCAGTCCATCGATGATCTGCGCATCGCGCGTGGTGCCCAGAGTCGTGGTCACGAGCGCCTGCGTCTCGCCGCGGGTAAAGAGCGCCGAGCCGTGGGTGCGCGGCAGCACTCCTGCCTTGACGGTGATCGGGCGCACGGTCCTTGCGTCGCGACCGTCGATGCGCGGCTCGCCGTTGAGAATTCTCTGGCGGACGATGTTGCTCTCGAGCCTGAAGAGTTGCGACTCGACCTGCTCCTCGCTCCACTTGCCCCCATCCGCCGCGGCAAGCGCCGCGAGCGTTTGCGCCTTGATGTCCTGGATTCGCGTACGCCGCTGCACCTTCTCGGTGATCGTGTAAGCCTGCGACAGCGCCGCCTGAGCATGGAGCGCAACACCGCTCGCAAGCTCGGCATTCTCCGCCGGCGGCCGCCAGTTCCAGCGCGGCTTGCCCGCCTCTTTGACGAGCTCGGCGATGGCTCGGATCGCGCTCTGCATCTCTCGATGCCCGAACACCACCGCTCCGAGCATCACCTCCTCGGAGAGACTCTGCGCCTCGGACTCGACCATCAGCACCGCCTGCTGCGTTCCGGCGACGACCAGCTCGAGCTCGGAGTCGGCCAGGTCGGGCGCGGTGGGATTGAGCAGGTACTGCCCGCCACGGTAGCCGACGCGTGCCGCTCCGATCGGTCCGCTGAAGGGAACTCCGGAGAGCGACAGTGCAGCGGATGCGCCGAGCATCGCGGGGATATCCGGGTCGATCTCGGGGTCGACCGACAGCACGGTCGCGACGACTTGCACATCGTTGTAGAAGGCATCCGGAAACAGCGGCCGGATCGGACGATCGATCAGCCGCGAGGTGAGCGTCTCCTTCTCGGTGGGCCGTCCCTCCCGCTTGAAGAAGCCGCCCGGAATGCGACCCGCCGCATAGGTCTTCTCGACATAATTGACGGTGAGCGGCAGGAAGTCGCGCCCCGCCTGCGGCTGCTGCTGCGCCACCGCGGTGACGAGCACGACGGTGTCGCCCATTGCGACCTTCACAGCCGCATCGGCCTGGCGGGCGAGCTCGCCGGTTTCCAGCGTCACTGGATGCGGCCCATAGGAAAACGACTTGCTGAAGACGCTCACGATCGGCTCCTCACAAATACGAACGGCAAGGCCACGAGCTGGGCGGGTTCACCCACCGCGCGCATGAGCTGCGCGACTGCACGAGCATTCAGCGGCGCAGTCCCAGGCGCTCGACGAGCTCCTGATACTTCTGCGGCTGCGTCGCTTTGAGATAGTCGAGCAGCTTGCGGCGCTGATTGACGAGCTTCACCAGTCCCCGGCGCGAGGAGTGGTCGCGCTTGTGGGCAGTGAAATGCTCGCCGAGCCCGTTGATTCGCTCCGACAGGAGCGCGATCTGGACCTCCGGCGAACCGGTATCTGTGGGGTTGCGGCGGTACTGCGCGACGATTCCACCCTTCTTTTCGCTGCTTAACGGCATTGCGCAATATTCCCGGAGGCTTGTCTCGTTACCCTGACTTTTCGAGGCGCGGGATTCTACTCGCTAGGCTCCCCCGGGGCCAGAAGAAACATGCGCTTGGGCCTTAACTCACCATTCCACGCCTCGCCGAGTCCGAGGAAACGCCCCGTAGGGCCGTAGAGCCGGACGCGGCCCGCGAGTTGCGGCTCGGGTAAGGCGACCGTCTGACCGCGCGCCAGCCGCATTGCGCCGTCCTGGGTCACCGTTACGGCGGGCAGGCCCGGCAGGGTGCGATCGGCGGGAATCAGGCGGGGGGAAGCTCCGGCGTGGCAGCTCGCCTCGAGCGCCTCGAGGGTCTGCATGGACTCCGCCTCGAATGGCGCCACCCACAGGCGCCTGAGGACAATGACGTGTCCACACGTCCCAAGGGCACGTGCAATATCCGCCGCAAGCACGCGAATATAGGTTCCCTTCGAGCACAGCGCCTCGAGCTCCACGACCTCCGCGCGCAGGCTGATGAGGACCAGCTCGTGGATCTCGATCTCCCGCGGCGCCCGTTCCACTTCGATGCCCGCACGGGCCAGGCGATAAAGCGGCTGACCTCCGCGCTTCAGGGCGGAGTACATCGGGGGCACCTGCGGCTGGCGGCCCCGGAAGCGCGCGAGCACCGCTGCGAGGGAGGTGGCGTCGAGCTGCGGAACCTGCGCCCTCTCGACCACCGCGCCCGCACGATCGCCCGTATCGGTTGCGGCTCCCAGGGCGATCTCGAACCGGTAGCGCTTGTGCCCGCCGACGAGCTCTCCGGCGATCTTGGTCGCCTCTCCCAGACAGATCGGGAGCATCCCGGTCGCAAGCGGATCGAGGCTGCCCACGTGGCCTGCCTTCTCGGCTCCGGTCAGGCGGCGAACCCGCTGCAGCGCGCCGTTCGACGAAAGCCCTTCCGGCTTATCGAGCAGCAGTACGCCGCTGGGAGGGGCGTGCGCGAGCGCGTGCCGCTCGTGCATCGCGTGGCTCATGACTCCGCGGGTCCGCGCGGCTCGACGGCGCCCGCGATCAGATGATTGAGGCGCTCTGCCCGGTCGAAGCTGTCATCGAACACGAACTGCAGTCGCGGCGCATAGCGCAGCGCGAGCCGCCGCCCTGCCTCTCCGCGGAGGTATCCGGCGGCGTGCGTGAGCCCCTCGCGGACCTCCGCCGCGCGATCTGCCGAGCCGAACGGCACGAACAGGACACGCGCCGTCTTCAGATCCGGCGCCACGGCGACGGAGGTGATCGTGACATTGCCCACGCGCGGGTCCTTCACCTCGCGACTGACGAGCTCGGCAAGCACGCGCTGCAGCTCAGCCTCGACCTTGCGATGCCGCGATTCGCCCATCACTGCAGCGTACGCGCCACCTCGACGCGAGCGAAGCACTCGATCTGGTCCCCGACGCGCACGTCCTGGTAGTTGCGCACCCCGATGCCGCATTCGGTGCCGGCGCGCACTTCGCTCACATCGTCCTTGAAGCGGCGCAGCGATTCGAGTGCGCCCTCGAAGATGACGACATTGTCGCGCAGTACGCGAATGGGGTTGTTGCGCCGAACCAGCCCCTCGGTCACGAGGCACCCCGCCACGACCCCGAATTTGCTCGAGCGGAACACCTCGCGCACCTGCGCGATGCCCACGATCTGCTCCTTGATCTCCGGCTGAAGCAGTCCGCTCATCATCTGCTTCACATCGTCGATGGCCTCGTAGATGATGCTGTAGTAGCGCACGTCGACGCCCGTCTCCTTGAGGGCGTCGCGGGCGGCGGAGTCCGCACGCACGTTGAAGCCGATGATGCGCGCGCGCGAGGCCGCGGCAAGCTGCACGTCGGAGATCGTGATGCCGCCAATGCCGCTCGCGATCACCTTCACCTGCACCTCCTCGGTCGAGAGCTGGCCGAGCGCATCGCGCAGCGCCTCGACGCTGCCCTGCACATCGGCTTTGAGCAGGATGGCGATGACGCCGGCCTTCTCCGCCTCGAGCTGTGAGAACACATCCTCCGAGCGCGTGGTCGCCTGGCGCGCAAGCTTCACGTCGCGGGACTTTCCCTGCCGATAGAGCGCCACTTCGCGCGCCTTGCGCTCGCTTTCCACCGCGAGCAGCTCCTCACCCGCGTTCGGTGCCCCGGCCAGTCCGAGCACGGCGACCGGCATCGACGGCGGTGCCTCCAGCACCGGAGCCCCATGCTCATCGAACATGGCTCGCACGCGCCCGAATTCCCCCCCGGCGAGAATCGGATCACCCATCCGGAGGGTTCCCTTCTTCACGAGCACCGTCGCAACCGCTCCGCGGCCCTTCTCGATGCTCGACTCGATGACGACACCGCTTGCAAGTCCGGTCGCGGGCGCCTGCAACTCGAGCACCTCGGACTGCAGCAGAATCGCCTCGAGCAGCTGATCGATCCCGGCGCCGGTGCGGGCCGAGACGTTGACGAACATGTTCTGACCGCCCCAGTCCTCCGGGATCACCTGCTGCTTGGCAAGCTCGGTGCGCACCCGGTCAGGATCGGCGTCGCTCTTGTCGATCTTGTTCACCGCAACGACGATCGGGACATTGGCGGCGCGGGCATGCTGAATCGCCTCGATCGTCTGCGGCATGACGCCATCGTCGGCAGCGACCACGAGCACTACCACGTCCGTGACTTTCGCGCCGCGGGCGCGCATCGCGGTGAATGCCGCGTGGCCGGGAGTGTCGAGGAAGGTGATCGTGCCCTTCTCGGTCTTCACCTGGTAGGCGCCGATGTGCTGCGTGATGCCACCGGCTTCGCCCGCGGCGACCTTGGCGCGCCGGATGTAATCGAGGAGTGACGTCTTGCCGTGGTCCACATGCCCCATGACAGTGACCACGGGCGGCCGCGGCGCGAGCGCGGTGCCCTGCTCGACCGTGCCTTGCAGGTCGGCCTCGATGTGGTCGGCTCTTTGCACCTTGGCCGTGTGACCGAGCTCCTCCACGACGAGCACCGCGGTGTCCTGGTCGATGGGCTGATTGATGGTGGCCATCGTGCCCATGTTCATGAGGACCTTGATGACCTCCGTCGCCTTGATCGCCATCTTCTGCGCCAGCTCGCCGACGCTGATCGTCTCCCCGATGGAGACCTCGCGCTTGACGGGAGTGGTCGGCATCTCGAAGGCGTGGCGCGCATCCCCGCTCACCGCCACGGCGCGGCTCTTCAGGCGCTTCTTCTTCTTGAAGCGCGAGCTCACATCGGTGGCGACGTGCAGCTCCTCGCGACCGTAACGCGTGGGTTGGCCGGGCTGGCGATCCTCGACCTCCTCCACGACCGGCTCCTCCTCGACCGGCGCCGGGCGCTCGCGCGTTTGCTGGTCCCCCGCCGAGCGCCGCTGCTGCTCGCGCTCGCGTCGCTCGGCATCCTCGCGCGCCTGTTGCTCGGCAACCCGCCGGGCATCCTCCTGCGCGCGCTTGCGGGTCTGCTCCTCCTCGATCCGGCGGCGGTTCTCGGCCTCGATACGCTCGCGCTCGCGCCGCTCGGCCTCGAGCCGCTCATTCTCGCGGCGTGCGGCTTCCTCGGCCTCGCGCCGCTTGGCCTCCAGGTCCTCTTGCTGCAGGCGTGCCTGCTCCTCCAGCACGTCGCGCTTGATGTACCTGCGGGTGCTGCGCACCTCGACATTGACGGTGCGAGCACGGCCCTGGACGCTCGCGAGCTTCAGCTCGCTCTGGGTCTTGCGCCGGAGCGTGATCTTGCGAGGTGAGCCACCATCGCCTTCACTGCCATGGCTGCGCCTCAAGTGCGTGAGCAGCTCGAGCTTCGCCTCGTCACTGATGCGATCCTCGGGGCCCGCAACCTTGATCCCGGCCTGGTCGAGCTGCACCAGCAGCCGATCGACCGGCACCTTGAGGACCTCGGCAAATTGTGAAACCGTTACGTCAGCCATGAACTAACCTCGCAGCCACCTTGCAGCCTAGTGGCCGGCTTCGAACCAGGGCGCGCGCGCCGTCATGATGAGCCTGCCGGCCTCCTCCTGAGCGAGCCCATCGATGTCCGCAAGATCATCGACCGATTGCTCCGCCAGATCCTCGCGTGTGCGCACTCCGCGGCGCGCAAGCGCGAGCGCGAGATCCGGGCTCATGCCCTCGAGCAGGAGCAGGTCATCCGAAGGCATCGATTGATCGAGCGTCTCCTCGCTGGCGATGGCCTGGGTGAGCAGCACGTCACGCGCGCGGTTGCGCAGCTCCTTCACCATCCCCTCATCGAACTCCTCGATAGCGATCAGCTCTGCCTGAGGCACGTACGCGACCTCCTCGACCGTCGAGAAGCCTTCCTGAACGAGGATGGTCGCGACGTCCTCGTCGACGTCGAGCTGCTTCATGAACGTCTGCACCAGCTCGCGCGCCTCGGTCTCACTCTTCGCCTCGGCGTCGGACTCGGTCATCACGTTGAGGTCCCAGCCCGTGAGCTGGCTCGCGAGGCGAATGTTCTGCCCGCCCCGCCCGATTGCCTGGGAGAGCTTGTCTTCGGCCACCGCGATGTCGATGCTGTGGGAGTCCTCGTCCACCACGATCGACATGACCTCCGCAGGAGACATCGCGTTGATCACGAACTGCGCAGGATTGTCATCGTAGGGAATGATGTCCACGCGCTCGCCGGAGATCTCGTTCGAGACCGCCTGCACGCGCGAGCCGCGCATCCCGACGCAGGCGCCCACCGGGTCGATGCGTGGATCGTTGCTGCGGACGGCGATCTTGGCGCGCACGCCCGGATCGCGCGCAGCGCCCAGGATCTGGATCAAACCCTGCCCGACCTCGGGCACCTCGAGCTTGAAGAGCTCCATGAGGAACTCCGGCGCAGTGCGGGTGAGGAACAGCTGCGGTCCGCGGGGCTCGGAGCGCACCTCCTTCAAGAAAGCCTTCATGCGATCCTGCGGCTTGACCTGCTCGCGCGGAATCATGTCCGTACGCGGCACGAAGCCCTCGGCATTGCCGCCCAGATCCACGTAGATGCCGTTGCGATCCACGCGTTTGACCACGCCGCTCACGAGCTGCCCGACCCGGTCCTTGTAGGCGTCGACCACCTGCGCACGCTCGGCCTCGCGCACTTTCTGCACGATCACCTGCTTGGCCTGCTGCGCGGCGATGCGCCCGAAGGCGACCGATTCCATCGATTCCTCGACGAAGCCGCCCGGCTCGACCTTGGGGTCGAGGTCCCGCGCATCCTCCAGGCGCAGCTCGTGCTCGGGGGACTCGAGCTCGGTCGAGTCGTCGGCAAATACCTTCCAGCGACGGAAGGTCTCGTAGTCGCCGCTCTTGCGGTCGATTGCCACCCGCACATCCCACTCCTCGCCATGCTTCTTGCGGGTAGCGGATGCGAGTGCAGCTTCGAGTGCCTCGAAGATGACCTCTTTGTCGACGCCCTTCTCGTTCGAGACGGCATCGACGACCATCAGAATTTCCTTGTTCACGGGTATGGTTACCTCATGCCCCAATCATCACAGCGGCGCGAGCCGCGCCTTTTCGATCTCACGGAACGGCAGATGCACCATCTGCCGGTCCACCTCGAGCGCCACGCCCTCGTCCACGACCGAGCGCAAAGTGCCGGTGTAGCGCCTGCGCCCCTCGCGGGGCGTGAGCTCCACGAACACTCGCGAACCCACGAACCGATCGAAATGCGCCCGGGTACGCAGCACTCGGTCGTCGCCTGGCGAGGACACCTCGAGGGTGTAGGCCGCGGCGATGGGATCCTCGACATCGAGCAGCGCCGACACCTCGCGGCTCGCCCGCTCGCAATCCTCGAGACCGATGCCCTCTGGCTTGTCGATGAAAATGCGCAACGCCCCGCGCCCCCGCGCGGGGGTGAATTCCAGCTCAACCAGCTCGTAGCCCAGGTGAGCCAATAGCGGCTCAATAAGGGCGACGAGCCGCTCACGCAAGGCCCCCGCCATGAGCTCGAGCTCCCACCACAAACAAAAAAGGGCCGTAAGGCCCACTTCCACCCGAGCACCACCGCGCACGAACGCGCTCCCATCAGCGCGGCCCCGGCAGCACGCCCAAAAAAGAAAAGCCCCCTCGGGGGCTTTCCACCATCTAGCATTCGGCGGCTTCGCGCATCGCCGACGGGGTCGAGGTGCCTGCACCCCACCCACCGAGGGCGCGAATTCTACGGCAGCCGGCGCGGTGCGTAAACCTCTGCCGATTCAGGCGTCAAGTCCCCGTCTCCGATGGGGACTACAGGGGCAGTCCGACGTAGTTCTCGGCGAGTGAGGTCAGGGCGGCCGGCGAGGCGACCAGGTACTCGAGCTCCGCCTGCTGGATACGCCGCTCGAAAGCGGTGCGCTCGGGAAAAGCGTGCAGGAGCGAGGTCATCCACCACGAGAACCGCTCGGCCCCCCAGACCCGCCGCAGGGCGCGCGCCGAATAGTGCTCGAGACCGGCCTGCGAGCCCTCCCGGAAGTGCTCGATGAGCCCCTCCGACAGATAGCAGACATCGCTCGCGGCCAGGTTCAACCCCTTGGCACCGGTCGGCGGGACGATGTGAGCCGCGTCCCCGGCGAGGAACAGCCGTCCGTAACTCATGGGCTCTGCGACGAAGCTGCGCAGCGGGGCGATCGTGCGCTCGAGCGAGGGCCCAGGATCGAGCTTCGCCGCGGTCTCCGGGTCGAGCCTGCGTCCGAGCTCCTCGTAGAAGCGCTCGTCGGGCCAGGCTTCGGGCCGGTCCGTGGCGCTGCACTGAAGGTACAGCCGACTGCGGGTGGACGAGCGCATGGAACACAGCGCGAAGCCGCGCTCGTGATGGGCGTAGATGAGCTCGTGCGAGATGGGCGCCCGCTCCACCAGGATCCCCAGCCAGCCGAAAGGGTAAGCGCGCTCGAAGGTGGCGAGCTTCCCGGCGGGGATGCTCGCGCGGCTTGCCCCGTGGAAGCCGTCGCAGCCGGCGATGAAGTCACACGCCAGGGTGTGCTCGTGACCGGCGCACGTGTAGCTCACCTCGGGTTGCAGGCCGTCGATGCCATGCAGCGCAACCGATTGTGCCTCGTAAACCGTCATGGCTCCGGAGACGGCCCGCGCCGCCATCAGATCGCGGGTGATCTCCGTCTGGCCGTAGATCAGCACGCTGCGCCCGCTCAGCCGGCGCAGGTCGACACGGTGCCGCGCGCCCGCGAATGCAAGCTCGATTCCCTCGTGAACGAGGCCCTCCTGGTGCATGCGCTGACCGATTCCTGCGGCCTCCAGGAGTGCGACGGTGCCTTGCTCGACCACGCCCGCGCGTACCCGCCCCAGCACGTACTCGGCACTGCGTCGCTCGAGGATGACGTTCGAGATGCCCTGCCGGGTGAGCAGCTGCCCGAGCAGCAGGCCCGCCGGGCCTGCGCCGATGATTGCGACCTGAGTACGCATGCTTCAGGCGCGCCGCGGAGCTCTCTGGGGTGGTGCCTCAGATCGCAGGCGCAAGCCTCACCTCTCGATCTTGAGCTCCCCGAAGGCGATGCCGAGCTCCCAGCCCTGACCCTTGGCGGAGAGCGCGAGCGACACCTCGCCCTTGGTCATCGCTTGTACTTGCGCGGAGTTCACCGCGCCGGCGTGCGCCTGCGCGCTCGCATAGGAGCCGAGCAGATCGCTCATGCTGCTGACCTTGGAGAACTCGCCGTGGCCGGACTCGACGGACTTGCCGACCGTGACACCGCCACCCTTCGCGGAGAGCTTCACTTCCATGGAGCGCCCGTTGGAGCAGTGGATGGTCCCATGACCCTCCGCGGTCTGATAGAAGGCCGACCACCCCTTCATCGTGAAGGTCATCGTGCATTTGAGGTTCGCATCGGCGCGAGCCGGCGCGGCCCCCAGCACCGCCAGAGCGAGCATCATCGCGCATACCTCGAGAGCTCTACGTATCCACATCGCTGTAACCCTTTCTGTTGCCGTCCCGCTCGCTCACGCCGTGGCCCGCAGGCGCTGCTCGATCATGCTCTCGGGCTCGCCCGTGTTCACGAGAAGCGCCTGCTTGCGCATGAAGCTCGAGATCCCGGCACGCCGGCCACCCATGCCGGAGAACTTGAACGACTCCCACTCGGCAACGCCGAACCCGGCGAACGTGAGGAAGGTGTCCTGAACGCTCACCACGCCCGCGTCGATGCGGTCCGCGATGCGCCGCGCCTCCTCCTCCTCGCCGCCGATCACCGCGGCCGATAGGCCATAATAGGAGTCGTTCGCCAGCCGCACCGCCTCTTCCTCGCTACGGTACCTCATGACGGGCATCACGGGGCCGAAGGTCTCATCGCGCATGATCTTCATGTCGTGATTCACTTCGGTGAGCACGGTCGGGTGCATGTAAAGACCCCCGCCGAGCTTGACCGACTTGCCGCCCGAGCGCAGCTGCGCGCCCTTCGCGAGCGCATCGTCGATGTGCTCGTCCACGATCTCCGCCTGGCGCGCGGTGATGAACGGACCGATCTGGCCGCGGCTCGGGTCCGGATAATTGAGCTCCACGCGCGCAGCCTCCCTCACGAGCCGCTCGACGAAGCGATCGTGCACCGATTCGTGTACGTAGATGCGCTCGATGGAGAAGCACACCTGCCCGGTGCTCGTGACGGCACCGCGCAGCACCGCGGTCGCAGCGCGCTCGAGATCTGCGTTCTGGGTGATGACCACCGGGTCCTTGCCACCGAGCTCGAGCATGGAGGGGATGAAGCGCCTGGCGCAGGCCTCGGCGACCTTGCGCCCGTTGGGCACGCTACCGGTGAAATTGATGATATCGACGTGCTCGATCAGCGCCTGTCCGGTCGCGGCATCGCCGACCACGTAGGTGAGCACCTCCGCCAGCTCGGGCACCTCGCTGATCGTCTGCATCAGGGGACGCACGAAGCGTGGCGTGAACTCGCTGGGCTTGACGATCACTGCGCAGCCGGCAAAGAGCGCCGGTACCGCATGCAGCGTGGAGAGCATGAGCGGAGCGTTCCACGGCCCGATCACCCCGAGAAGCGGATAGGGCCGCAGATTGGTGTCGAAGCGAATATGCGGCATGGCGGGGGATTTGCCCGAGCGGTGCAGCTCGCGGAAGATCGCCGGCGCGTGCGCGGCCAGACGCAGGATCGCGCCCACGATCATGTCGGGCGCAACCTGGGAGATCTGGCCATATCCGGTATCGGTCGAATCGGCCTCGACCAGCGCCGCGCGGTGGGCCCGGATGCGCTCCACCCAGCGTCGGAGCACCTCCACACGGTGCTCGACCGGCGCACGGCCCCAGCTCTCCTGGGCACGGCGCAGCCTCTGGCAGGCGGCGGCGACCTCGGGCTCGGATGCGGGCGTGATGTACAGATCGATCTCGCCCGTGCGCGGATTGCGCACCGGAAGCGGCGGACGGACGGGGATGGCGCTCATGAGGTGATCCTATCACTCCGGGCACATCACCTTGCGCGCCGGATCGCCGCCCCGCGGGTTCGATAGAATGTGTGTCGCACCATCGGATTTCGAGATCCCTCCATGGAGACTGCATTGCTGCGCAGCGTGACCGCTGCTGCGCTCCTCCTGGCGGCCGCCTGCGGGCGGGCACCGCCTGCCCCGCCTCCCTCGCCCCCGGAGGTGGGCATCGTGCGCGCGCACGAAGAGTCGGTGCCCCTCACCCGCGATGTGGTCGGACGCCTGGCGCCGCTGCGCACGGCCGACGTGCGGGCGCGTGTGGCCGGCATTCTGCTCAAGCGTCTGTATCGGGAGGGCTCGGAGGTAAAAGAAGGGCAAAGGCTCTTCCAGATCGACCCCGCGCCCTTGCAGGCTGCGCTCGATGCGGCACTCGCGGCCCTTGCGCAGGCCGACGCCAACGCGAAGAACGCCCACGTGACGGCCGAGCGCAATCGAGCGCTGCTCCCAAGTGGCCTCGTCGCGCGCTCCGATGTGGACAATAGCAATGCCAACGAGCGCTCGAGCGCAGCCTCGGTGAAGCAGGCCGAAGCGAACGTCGAGGCCGCACGCATCAACCTCGGCTATGCGACGGTCACCGCGCCCATCGCGGGACGCTCGGGACAGCAAGCCGTCACCGAGGGTGCCCTGGTCGGCCAGGGTGAGGCGACCCTTCTCACCACCATCCAGCAGATCGATCATCTGTATGTCAACTTCGACCGGCCGGCCGATGAGATCCTGCGCCTGCACGAGCAGGAGCAGACCGGCGCCGTGACACTCGTCCGGCACGACACTGCGCAGCTACAGGTCATGCTGCCGAACGGCCAGCCTTATCACGAGATCGGAACGGTGGACTTCTCCGATGTGACGGTGGATCCGACCAACGGCGCGCTGGCCTTCCGGGGAATCGTTCCCAACCCGGACCGCCTCCTGATGCCCGGCATGTTCGTCAACATCCGGGTGCTCCTCGGCCGGCTCAACCATGCCTTCCTGGTCTCGCAAACAGCTGTCCGGCGCGATGCGACCGGGGCGTACGTCGAGGTCGTGGGCGAGGACGGCCGGGTCGCGCAGAAGCGCGTCGATGCAGGCACGATGTCCGGGAGCGACTGGATCGTCACCAGTGGCCTGACCGATGGCGATCAGGTGATCGTCTCGGGCGTGGACAAGGTCAAGCCCGGCATGCTCGCCCGGGCAGTCCCCTACAACACGGGCGCGGCGATCGCAGCCGCGCAGCCGGCCTCGTAGCGCGGCATGGCGAAGTTCTTCATCGATCATCCGGTCTTCGCATGGGTCATCGCGATCCTGGTCACTCTCGGCGGGATCATCGCGATCACCACGTTGCCGATCGAAGCGTATCCAGACATCGCCCCGCCGCAGGTCAGCGTCTCGGCGAGCTACCCCGGCGCCAACGCCGACACGGTCGAGAAGACCGTGACACAGGTCATCGAGCAGCATCTGACGGGGCTCGACAACCTGCTGTACTTCACCTCGAGCTCCAACTCCCAGGGCAGCAGCGGCATCACGCTCACCTTCGCTCCCGGAACGAATCCCGACATCGCCGCCGTGCAGACCCAGGCGCGTGTCCAGCTGGCCGAGCCGCGGCTGCCTGCCGAGGTCAACGCGCAAGGGATCTCGGTCTTCAAGCAAAGCGCCGGCCAGGCGTTCGTCATCGCGCTCAAGTCCGACGACGGCCGGCTCGACTCCTTCGCGCTCAACAACATTCTCTCCTCGCAGATCATCGATCAGATCGAGCGGGTGCCCGGGGTGGCCTCGGCCCAGCAGTGGGGATCCGAATACGCGATGCGCATCTGGCTCAATCCGGACAAGCTGCACGCCTACGGCCTCTCGGCTGCGCAGGTGCTGGCAACCGTCGAGGATCAGAACCTGCAGGTCGCCGCCGGCTCGATCGGCGCGATGCCCTCGGTGCCTGGCCAGCAGCTCGACCTCACCGTCACCACGCTCGGCCGCTTCAGCGCCCCGGAGCAGTTCGAGAACATCATCGTCCGTGCGGATGCCAACGGCACGACGGTGCGATTGCGGGACGTGGCGGAGGTGAAGCTCGCACCGTACTCCTACGGCAACGATCTGCGCATCGACGGTGCACCGATCGCCGGCTTCGGGGTCCAGACGCTTCCGGGCGCGGACGCGCTGGCGGTGCAGCGCGCCGTCACTGCACGCATGCGGCAGCTGCAGTCCTCCTTGCCGGCGGGCGTCACGTGGTTCAGTCCCTTCGACCAGACTCAGTTCATCACCATCTCGATCCGCGACGTGGCTTTCACGCTCGCAGGCGCCGTGCTGCTCGTCTTCCTCACGATGCTGATCTTCCTGCAGAGCTTCCGCGCGACATTGATTCCCGCGCTCGTGATGCCGGCGGCGCTGATGGGCGCGTTCATCGGCATGTACGTCGTGGGTTTCTCCATCAACATTCTCAGTCTGTTCGGAGTGGCGCTCGCGATCGGCATCGTGGTGGACGATGCGATCGTCGTGATCGAGGCCGTCGAGCGCATCATGCGCGAGGAGCAGCTCACTCCACGCGCTGCCACGCGCAAGGCGATGGAGCAGATCACCGGGGCGATCGTCGCGATCACACTGGTGCTCGCCGCGGTCTTCGTGCCGAGCGCGCTGCAGCGCGGCAGCGTCGGTGCCGTCTACCGCCAGTTCGCGCTCACCATCGCGATCTCGATGCTGTTCTCGGCATTCTTTGCGCTGTCCTTCACCCCTGCGCTCTGCGCAACGTTGCTGCGCCCCACCCACCTCAGGCCGAACGTGGTGTTCCGGGGGTTCAACTGGCTCTACGAGACGGCGCTATCCGCCTACATACGGCGCGTGGGGCAGGCCGTGCGCCACGCCCCGCGCTGGATGGCGGCATTCGCGCTGCTGCTGGCGCTCGGTGCGTACCTGCTCGTGCGGCTCCCCGGGGGATTTCTTCCGGAGGAGGACCAGGGCTACTCCTACGTGATCGTGCAAAACCCGCCGGGCACCACCATGGACCGCACGGTCGAGGTGTTGCAGCGTGTGGGGAAGATTCTGCATCAGAACCCGGCGGTCGCGACGGTGATGCAGGTCGCCGGATGGAGCTTCATCGGTCAGGGCGAGAACGTGGGGCTCGCGTTCGTGCGTCTGAAGCCCTGGAATCAGCGCAAGATCAAGGCGGACGAGTTCATCCGCTGGGCCAACATGACCTTGGGGCGAAGCATCCGGGATGCGCAGGTGTTCTCGGTGAATCTCGCAACCGTACGCTCGCTCGGCAACTTTGGCGGCTTCGACTTCTACCTCGAGGACCGCGCCGGCCTGGGCCACGCGGCCCTGATGCAGGCCGAGGCGACGCTGCTGGCCGAGGCTCGCAGATCACCGATCCTGACGAATCTGCAGCTGAACAGTCTCGCCGATGCGCCGCAGCTGCACCTGAGCGTCGACCGCGTGCAGGCAGAATCGATGGGTATGTCGGTGAGCGACATCTACACCGCGCTGCAGCTCATGCTCGCGCCGGTGTACGCGAACGACTTCTTCTACGGCGGCCGGGTGCTGCGCGTGCTCCTCGAGGCGGATGCGCCCTATCGAATGAGTCCCGAGGCACTCAATCACTTCTACGTGCCCAGCACGCTTGCCGGGGCCGGTGCGACGGGTGCCTCTGCCGCTGCGGTGAGTCCCGGCACGACGACGAGCACGGCCGCCTCGACCACCGACACGTTTGCCTCATCCGGCTCGGCCACAACGCCGAGCATCCCCACCATGATCCCCTTGTCGAGCGTCGTCCATGCCTCCTGGGAGGTGGCACCGACGACGCTCACCCGCTATGACGGTTACTCCGCCCTGGAGATCACCGGCTCGAACGCAGCCGGATACAGCTCCGGGGAGGCCATGCGCGAGATGCAGCGCCTGGTCGGCCAGTACCTGCCGAGCGGGATCGGCTTCGACTGGGCTGGACAGTCCCTGCAGGAGATCGTCTCCGGTGCCCAGGCGCCGATGCTCTTCGGTCTGTCGATCCTCGTCGTCTATCTGGCGCTGGCGGCGCTCTACGAGAGCTGGGCGATTCCGCTCGCGGTGATGCTCGTCGTACCGATCGGTGTGCTGGGGGCCATCCTCGCCGCCCACCTGCGCGGCCTGCCCAATGACGTCTTCTTCAAGGTCGGGCTCATCACGATCATCGGGCTCGCCGCGAAGAACGCCATTCTGATCGTCGAGTTCGCGGTGACCCAGCACGCGAGCGGCCACACCTTGCGCGCGGCGGTGATCGAGGCGGCGCGGCTGCGCTTCCGTCCCATTCTGATGACCTCCTTCGCTTTCATTCTCGGCGTCATGCCGCTCGTGGTCTCGAGCGGTGCGGGCGCCAATGCGCGTCATGCGATCGGCACGGGGGTAGCCGGCGGCATGCTCTCGGCGGCGCTCCTGGGAGTCCTCTTCGTCCCGGTCTTCTACGTGGTGGTGCGCCGGCTGATGGGCGACCCACTCGATGGCCCGCAGCGAGTGCGCGGCCAGCCGCCACCGGCACCCGTGCCGGCGGCGAACGAATGAGTCTCCCCGTCCCCGGCGCCGCGCGGGTTGTCGCGCGCGGCGCGGGTACCGATAATCGAGCGCGTATCCCGAACCGCTGCAACGGAGCACCGACCCATGCGCTGCATCACTGTGCTGTACCCGAACAAGGAAGGCGTGCGCTTCGACTTCGACTACTACAAGAAGAAGCACGCGACGCTCATCATGCGGCTCTATGGCAAAGGCATCAGCAAGTACGAGCTGCGCAAGGGATTGAGCGGTCCGGACGGTGGCAAGCCCACCTACGTGGCCACGGTCAATTTCTGGATTGGCGACCAGAAGCTCTTCGATGAGGCCCAGGGCCGGCATACGCAGGAGCTGATCGCGGACGTTCCGAACTTCACCAACGTGCAACCCACCATCCAGTTCGACGAGGTCGCGGACCAGCAATAAGCAACGTGGGTCGCCCGCGCGCGAGAGGGTATGAGCACAGCTTCGACTACGTGATCGTCGGGGCGGGTTCGGCGGGCTGCGTGCTCGCCAACCGGCTGAGCGAGGAGCGCGACTCGACGGTGCTGCTGCTCGAGGCCGGCGGCCCGCCGCGCGGTGTGTTCGTGGACATGCCGGTCGCCTTCCCGACCTATGCAGCCTTGCCACGGCTGAACTGGAATTTCGTGAGCGAGCCCGAGCCCGGGCTCAACGGCCGGCGCATTCCGGTTCTGCGCGGCAAGGTCCTCGGTGGCTCCTCGACCATCAATGGCATGGTGTATGCGCGCGGCCATCGGCTCGACTACGACGACTGGCGCGCCCTGGGGCTCGCGGGCTGGGGCTACGCGGATGTGCTGCCCTACTTCAAGCGTTCCGAGAAAAGCTGGCTCGGCGAGGGCAAGTATCACGGCGGCTCGGGCGAGCTCGAGGTGACCGTTCCGGATGCCTCGTGCGTGCTCTCGGACATCGTCGGCCAGGCGACTCAGGCGGCCGGCTATCCCATCACGCACGACTATCACGGCGAGCAGTCCGAGGGCTTCATGCGGATGGAGATGACCGTGACGCGACGCGGGCGGCGCGCAAGCACGCTGCGCAGCTTCCTCCGTCCCGCCCTGCAGCGGCGCAATTTGCAGGTCCATTCCCATGCGCTCGTGCATCGTGTACTCCTCGAGGGCGACCGCGCGGTCGGCGTGGAGTATCTCCGGAAGGGTCGGCCGCAGCGCGTGCGCGCGCAGCGCGAGGTGCTGCTCGCCGGTGGAGTGTATGGCTCCCCGCAGGTGCTGCTGCTCTCGGGCATCGGTCCCGCGCCGCAGCTGCGCGCCCTGGGGATCGAGCTCAAGCACGATCTGCCGGGGGTGGGCAAGAATCTCATCGAGCATCCACTCACGTTCACGCTCAATGCGGCACGCCCGGTGACCTTTGTGTCGCAGCTGCGCATCGACCGGGCTGCAGCGTCGGTGCTGCGCTGGGCGCTCGCCGGTACCGGACCCTTCGCCACCAACGCCTGCGCCGGCAACGTCTTCGTGCGCACCGAGCCTCATCTCGACCGCCCGGACATGCAGCTCACCTGCCCCGCGGGAGGCGCGGCCGCCGAGCCGGGCGCACGGATCTGGTATCGCCTGTGGAGGCCGCCAGCCCATGGGCTTGCGGTGGCGGTGTCGATGATTCGCGAGGACAGCCGCGGCGAGGTGACGCTGCGCTCCACCAATCCGGAGGATCCGCCGCGCATTCTCTTCAATCTATTTCGCGAGCACAGCGACGTCGCGCGTATGATCCGCGGCATTCGCGCGGCGCGCGACATCTACTCGCACGAGCCGCTGAGGAGCCTCATCATTCGCGAGATGCTGCCGGGGGCCGACCAGAGCTCCGACGCCCAGCTGGAGGCACATATTCGAGCGACCGGCGCGATCACCCAGCACCCGGTCGGCACCTGCCGGATGGGGCTCGACGAGCGGGCAGTGGTCGATGCCGATCTGAAAGTGCGCGGCCTGCAGGGACTGCGCATCGCCGATGCGTCCGTCATGCCGAACGTTCCGGGCGGCAATACCAACGCACCGACGATCATGGTCGCCGAGAAGGCGGCGGATCTGATTCGCGGCCGGCAGCTGCCGCCCGCACGGCTTTAGGGGGACATGGGCATGCGTGCAATTGCAAGAGGCGCCTTGGGCGGTTCGCTACTCGCGGCGGTCAGCCTCGGGATGGCGATGACCTTTACGTTGCTCGCGCCGTGGCGTGCGGTGCACGCCGAGCACGGCGATGCTCAGTGCGGGGAGACGTGCTTGAAGGGGTTCATGGATGCCTACCTGCAGGCGCTCGCCAAGCACGATCCGTCGGCCGTTCCGGTCGCAGCGCACTACCGCTACACCGAGAACGGCGCGCAGATCTCCCTGGGCGAGGCACTGTGGGTGACGTTCAACTCCTATGGTCCGTATCGCCACGACGTTTTCGATCCCCAGACGGGCGGCGTCGCATCCTACCTGTCCATCCTGGAGAACCACGAGTTCCCCTTCCCCGACCTTCTTGCCGTGCGCCTGAAGGTGGTGCACCAGAGGATCGTGGAGATCGAGACGGTGGTCACCCGGCATGCGCGCAGCGCAGCGAACCTCCCACCGAAGGATCCGAGCTGGATGCAGATCATGGAGCGCACCGAGCCCCAGGCCACGCGCCTGTCGCGCGCGGCGCTGGAGCAAGGGGCCCTCGGGTATCTGCGCTCCGTGGCCTTCCACGATGGCAGCCTCGCCCCGTATGCTGACTCGTGCATCCGGCTCGAGAACGGCAACGTCACCGCGCTCGGGCCGCACGATACGCCACCCGTACCCCTTGGGGCTGCACCCACGCAGGTGCCCGGCGAGCCACCCCGGCCGAACCTTCTCGGCATCGGCTGTGGCAAGCAGCTCGGCTACCGGTCGTATTCGTTCATCACCGGGTACGAGGACGCCCGCTTCCCGATCGTGGACGTGAAGCGCCAGCTCGTGTTTGCCGTATTCGACTTCATGCGGCGGGGTAACGTGGAGAGCTGGACCTACCAGGGCCATTCCTTCGCGATGCCCGAGGGTATGCGCTACCCGAATGAGATTCTGAACACCGAGATGTTCAAGTTCGTGAACGGCAAGATCTCGCGCGTCGAGGCGGTCTTCGAAGGCCCGCAGGCCTACAAGCGCGGCACGGGCTGGCCAGGTGGCACGCCGGCCGAGTCGCGCCCGATCGGCCAGTGACCTCTCTGCCTGAACGATCATTCAATCCTTCGCCCCCTCCCTACCTTTCGAGGTAGGCACTCTAACTATCTGTATTTAAGAAGTTAACATCCCGTCCGCACAGCGGGTTGCATCTCGCGCCGCTTTGGGCGAACATTTCCGTGGGGGAGTTTTCGAGGATTGAGCGTTCGTTCAACGGCATGGTCCGGTGCCGTCGGAGCGGTGCTCGCACGACAATGAATTCCAAGGTCTCATACGCGGTGGCGGTCATCCTGGGCAGTGTGCCCTGTGCTGCACTTGCCTCCACGCCGACATCCGACTCTGCCGCGGGCGATGCAACCGTAAGCGCAAGCCCCGACCCGCAGGGTGCACCCGCCACAGCGCCACCCACCCCCGCGGCCGATGCCGAAGGGGTCGCGGAGGTGGTCGTCACAGCTCAGCGCCGCTCCGAGAGCATGCAGAACGTGCCCATCTCGATGCAGGCGTTCACGGCCGAGACACTCGAGCAGCTGAACATCACGACGTTCGACGACTACGTGAAGTTTCTGCCCAATGTCACCACTGCCGACAATGGGCCCGGCCAGAACGAGGTATTCATGCGGGGCCTCTCCGCCGGCTCGCAGGCCAGTCAGGGCAGCGGCTCGACCGGCCTGTGGCCCAACGTCGCCATCTATCTGGACAATCAATCCGGCCAGCTGCCCAACCGCAATCTCGACATCTATGCAGCCGACCTCAATCGCATCGAGGTGCTCGAGGGGCCGCAAGGTACGTTGTTCGGCGCGGGTGCCGAGGCCGGCGCCATTCGCTACATCACGAACCAGCCGAATCTCTCTCAGACCACGGGAAACGTCAGCGCCGGCTACGGCGTGACGGCACACGGCGACCCGAACAACAATGTGACTGCCGTACTGAACGTTCCGCTGATCGCGAACACCTTTGCGATCCGCGCAGTGATCTATGACGATCACCGCGGCGGCTATATCGACAACGTGCCCGCGACCTTCACGCGTAACAACACCGATATGGGCATCCACTACGCGTACTATCCGGCCGTCGATGGGGCGTGCCCGAACGGGCTGCCGAACACCGGCTGGTGCGTACCGCCCGGCAGCCCGAGCATCAACAATGCCGCGCTCGTCGGCAACAACATCAACCCGGTGACCTACCAGGGCATCCGCGTGGAGGCTCTCTACCAGATCAACGACGCCTGGAGCGTGCTCATCACGCAGATGTATCAGGACATGGAAGCCCAGGGTGTGTTCTACCAGCAACCGTTCTCCTCGGATGGCTCGCCGCTCGATCCCTACGAGGTGACGCTGTTCAATCCTGCATCCGATCGGGACAAGTTCGAGAGCACGGCCTGGACCGTGAACGGCAAGTTCGCTCAGCTCAATGCCGTGTACACGGGCGGCTACCTGGTACGCAACGTGGATCAGGTCGGTGATTACACGAATTACGCACGCGGCGTATTCGCCGACTACTATCAATGCTACGGACCCGGGTCTGCCACGAATCCCCTGACCTCGACCTGCTTCTCGCCGAGCTCCACGTGGCACTCGGTCGAGCGCAACGAGCACCTGCAGAACGAGGTTCGCCTCAGCACGCCGGACGACTGGCGTCTGCGCGCGATCGCCGGTGCCTTCTACGAGGACAACAAGCTCTACGACGAGACCGACTGGATGTACAAGACGGTGCCGCCTTGCACGTCCGACGGTGCCGCGGGCACTCCGGGTAATACGGGCTGCGAGACGAACATCGGCACATTTGCCGATGCCACCGTGCAGAACCCCGGAATCCAGAGCAACAACAGCTCCTTCTACCAGGACACGATGCGCGAGACGAAGCAAACGGCAGTCTTCGCCTCGGCCGACTTCGATCTGTTGCCCAAGGTATTGACTGTCACCCTCGGCACACGCTGGTTCCGCTTCGATAACTCCTCGGTCGGCAGCGTCACCTCCACCTTCGGCTGCTTCCAGGCGGGCGCCCCGCCCTGTCTTTCGGCCTTCAGCTACGATCTCAACGATGAGCATCTTTCCGGCAGCGAATCGGGGCTCAAGAGCCGCGGGAACCTGACCTGGCACATCACCCCGGATGCGATGGTGTACTACACCTTCTCGCAGGGCTTTCGCCCGGGCGGATTCAATCAGAACGGCGGCTCGACGTACGCGCCCGGAACCGACGGAGTCGCTCAGTACATCCTTCCCAAATCGTACGAGTCGGACAAGCTCACGAACAACGAGATCGGCTGGAAGACGGAGTTCCTCGACCGTCGCCTGCAGTGGAACGGCGCGATCTACCGCGAGAGCTGGGACAACGTGCAGATCGAGTTCTTCGATCCGGGCGTGACCGGCAACATCTTCTACGACACGAACGGTCAGAACTTCCTCATCAAGGGAATCGAGACCTCGCTCGTTGCGCGCGTGACGACCGGCCTTACGCTGCAGGGCGCCGCATCCTGGAACGAGAGTCGGCAGACGAACTCACCGGCGTTGATCGATACCAATCCGATGAGCAACAACTACGGCAAGCCGATCACCCAGGTGTGCAGCGCGAGCGGCACCGACTGCGCGCCGATCACCAATCCCTTCGGCCCCGTGGGCTCTCCGAGCGCCGATGCGCCGCCGATGCAGTTCAGCTTGCGAGCGCGCTACGAATGGCACCTCGGCAGCTACAGCCCGTTCGTGCAGGTCGGTGCCACTCACAACGATCACGCCTTCACGCAGGCGGGCTCGAATCCGACCTTTGCTCCGGGCGTCATCACCACCTCGAGATTGCGGTTCGATCTTCCGGCGTACTCCACCTACGAGGCCTCGGTGGGCGTCGCGAAGGACACCTGGTACGCCACCGTCTACGGACAGAACCTGTCCAATTCGAATGCCGCCACCTTCATCAGCACCGACCAGTTCATCGAGGAGCAGACCCCGCTGCGCCCGCGCGTGATCGGGGTGACCTTCGGCTACAATTTCTAGGTGCGGGTCGATCTCGAGGTTGAGCGCATTCGGTCGCTCCTGAGGGAGCGGCGCTTCGCCGGGGCTCTGGGCGCTGCGGATGCGTTGCTGATCACGGTTCCGGAGAATCGCGATGTCCTGTACCTGCGCGCCGTGGCGCAACGCCTGCTCGGGGCGGTGCCCGATGCGCTCGCGACGCTGAGCCACCTCGAGCGGCTGCATCCGCGCTTCAGCGGCCTGTACCAGGAGCGGGGCCATTGCTACGTCGCGCTGCGGCAAGCGCCCCAGGCGATCGAGGCGTTCCTGCGCGCGGTGCAGATCAATCCCGCGTTGCCGGCGAGCTGGCGGGTGCTCGAATCGCTCTATCGCATGAGCGGCGAGTCGGCCAATGCCGCCACGGCGGCCGCTCACTCGGAAACCCTGCGAGCCCTGCCTCCGGAGGTGATCCGAGCGACGGCGCTGTTCTGCGATGGCGAGCTCGGCGCGGCCGAGGAGACGATTCGCGCCTTCCTCCTGAAGCACGGCCATCACATCGAGGCGATGCGCCTGCTCGCCCGCATCGGCATCGAGCGCAGCGTGCTCGACGATGCGCAGCTGCTGCTCGAGGCCGTGCTCGATCTGGCCCCGGATTATCACCTCGCGCGCCTGGAGTATGCGCAGGTGCTTCTCGAGCGCCATCTATACCGCGAGGCGCAGCGCGAGGCCAACAGGCTCCTGCGCGCCGACCCCTCCAACCGGAACTACCGGACTCTCTACGCAACGGCTTGCGTGGGACTGGGACAGCATGCGCACGCGATCGAGCTGTACAGGCAACTACTCCCCGGGGCGGGGCAACCGGCCGAGCTGCACCTGTCGATCGCGCATTCACTCAAGACACTGGGTCTTGCGGATCAGGCGATCGCCGAGTATCGGGCTGCGGTTGCAGCTCGCCCCGACTTCGGCGATGCGTACTGGAGTCTTGCGAATCTGAAGACCTATCGATTCGAGGACGCAGACCTCGAGCGGATGCGCACGCTCGAGGCGGACCCCACCACCTCCGCCATCGACCGCTACCATCTGTGCTTTGCGCTCGGTAAGGCGCTCGAGGATCGCGGCGAGCATGAGCGGTCGTTCGGCTACTATTCGCGCGGCAATGCGCTCAAGCGTTCCGAGACTCGCTACCGCCCGGAGGCCATCGAGCTCAACACGCGCCTGCAGATCACCGTGTGCACTCGGGCGCTGTTCGCTCGTCACGCAGCCAGCGGCTCGGCGGATGGTGCGCCGATATTCATCGTCGGACTCCCCCGCTCCGGCTCGACGCTGATCGAGCAGATCCTCGCCTCGCACTCCGCGGTCGAGGGGACTCACGAGCTGGCCGATATACCCCGGATCGTTGCGGGACTGCAAGGACGAGACGTCGATCCCGAGCATCCACGCTATCCGGCGGTGCTCGCGGACATGAGTGCGGCGGACCTCAAGCGCCTCGGCGAGAAATATCTGCACGACACTCGCAGCTACCGCACCGGCAGGCCGCGGTTCATCGACAAGATGCCGAACAACTTCCGGCACATCGGGCTCATCCACCTGCTGCTCCCGAACGCCACAGTGATCGACGTGCGACGCGAGCCGATGGCGTGCTGCTTCGGTAATCTCAAGCAGCTCTTCGCCAGGGGCCAGGAGTTCACCTACGGCGTGGAGGACATTGCCCGGTACTATCGCACCTACCTCGAGCTGATGGAGCACTGGGACAGCGTGCTGCCGGGGAAGGTGCTGCGTGTGCACTACGAGGATGTCGTGAACGATCTGCAGGGGAGCGTCCATCGGCTGCTCGAGCACTGCCGGCTGCCCTTCGAGGAGGCCTGCCTGCACTTCTACAGGACCGAGCGCAGCGTGCGCACGGCAAGCTCCGAGCAGGTGCGCCAGCCGATCTATCGCGAGGCGCTCGAGCAGTGGCGCTGCTACGAGCCCTGGCTCGCTCCGCTGCGCGATGCACTCGGCGATGCGCTCACACGCTACCGCCCATCGCGCCACCTAGCCGAAGTCGATCTCCTCGTCACCGATCCACAGTCCGTGCAGTCCCGATGAGCGAAAGGGGAGGATGACCCGCGCGATGTCGCCATCGCCCAGGTGCTGGGCGTCGGCGATGATGAGCTCCGAGCGCATCTCCGCGTAGTTGGATGCGACGCCGATCAGGTACCCGTCACCCTCGGCCCGGCTCCCCTTGCGCGGGACGAAGCACGACTCGCCGAGGCTGTGCGTTGCGCCTGCGAAATAGGAATCCACACGGCGGCTCTCCAGATCGAATCGGCAGTAGGAGTTCATCACTCGCCCGCGCAGCTGCCCCGCCTTGTGCTCGTCGAAGGGCTTGGTCGCATCGTTGTATGCCGTGAACGCGTAGCGGTTGGGCAGGGTCATGAAGCGCGTGTCGATGCGACCGATGTCCTGGACCGGGGTCTCCCAGAGAAGCTCCTCCTCATAGGTGTCCCGCCGCGAGCGAAGATCGAAGGTGTACTTGCGAATCCGGGCGCGCGCTCCGGCAGGACTCCAGGGCTTGCCGTGCACGGACTTGAAGAACGGGAAGAAAGCATCGTCGAAGAACGCCGCGTACAGCGTGACCGTGTGGCCTTCAGTCCGGGCGTTCAGGATGTGGATCATGGCGCGCGCGGGCCCCTTGAACCAGCGAATCTCCCGCGCATCGCCCTCGCGCGGCAGGATCCCGATGACGCTCGGCTGGGTCTCATCCCACCCCCAGTGCAGATTGCCCGCCTTGAGCCAATCGAGACTCGTGACGTACGGGCCGCAGGGAAAGATGAAGTGCTTCTGGGTCGCTGCCATGTCGTGAATCATGCGCACCTGAGGCACCTTCAAACGCCACTCGCGGCTGACGCGGCCGGCCCGATCGAGCGTGTAGGCCCAAAGATCGGGCGAGCACAGCCCGGTGGCCTCGTAGCCGTAGGCGAGCAGCTCACCGGTCACCGGATCGATCTTGTTGTGTGCCGAGAAGGTCTGGCTCGTGTACCCGCCGTGGAAATCCCACGGACCCAGGGTCTCGAGCGTTCTGGGATCCATGCGGTAGGGCAGCGCATCCTCCTTGATCGCGAACAGCATTCCGGCGAACGCGAGCGTGTGGGTGTTCGCGGTGGTGCGCAGCGAGGGGTGCGCGAGGGTTTGCTCGCTGATGCTGGGGTCGTCGGTGAACGGATTGCGGTACTTGCCGTAGAGCTGCCGGTGAGCGCGGCGATCGTTCTCCCAGCGAGGAGTTCGTACCCAGCGGCTCTTGTAGTTCACCACCCCGTCCTTGAAGCGGTACATGTTCATGTAACCGTCGCCGTTGATGATGCCGTCATCGGCGAACTTCTGGGGAAAGTACCACTCAGGGCCCACCCGGACATACGCGCCGGCCAGGTCGCCGGGAATCTTGCCGATCACTTCGCAGTCGTAGACATCGGCCTCGAAGCGCATCGGCTGGTCGAAACCGCTCGCGGATTGAGAGAATTGCGGCACGATCGTTACCCCTCGCTCAGCCGTACGGATGCCGGCTCAGGAACTCACTCTCGCTCAGCGCCGCGAGTGCCTGTCCCGATCGCGTTCCGGCCGGTGGGATGTACGGCTCGGCCATCCCGCTCGGGTCGAGATAGGGACGGTCCATGTGAAAGCCGACCACGGGGGTTGCGGGCACGGCAGCCCGAGCGCCCTGGCGCGCTCCCTCGCCCAGAAGGGTCGATGGACTCATCGACGCTGCCGCACCGGCCGCGGCTGCCGCTGCGACGAAGGCGCGTCGCGACAGGCGGCCACGCTCGGCCCTGTGACTTGCATCGTGCATCTTCAGACTCCTCATGAGAAGGCGAGCCGCTCCTCGGGGATCCAGTTCCCGTGCACCTGGGCTCCGAGCCGAAACGGCAGTATCACGCGGGCGACATCCCCTGCGGCCAGATTCATCGCATCCGCGATGATCAGCTCGGAGCGCATCTCGGCGAGGTTGTTCGCGACGCCGATGAGATAGCCATCCCCCTCGGGACTGCCCGGCGCGCGCGGCACGAACACCCCCTCGTTCAAGGAATGGGTGTCCCCTGCGAAGTAGGCGCTGACCGCTCCCGTGTGCATATCGAAGCGGCCGTAGCAGTTGGTCACGCGACCGCGCAAGTTGCCCGCCCGGGACTCGTCGAATGGACGCGTGGGATCGGCAAAGCCGGAGTACGCGTAGCGGTTCGGCAGCGAGATGTAGCGGTCATCGATACGGCCGAGGCCGCTGATCGAGCCCGCGTGCACGATCTCCTCGGCATACCCGTCGTGGCGCGAATCGAGCCGGAAGACGTGGCGCCGAATGTTGGTGCCGTGCTTGGCCGAGGGCGAATCCTCGTTGCCCGGATCGGCGGGAAAGAACGGGAAGGGGTTGGTTTCCGACACCGGCGACTCGAGGATCACCCTGCTCCCCTCGGTGCGCGCATTGAATGTATGCACGATCGAGCGGGTGGGTCCCTTGAACCAGCGCAGGTCCGCGGCGCCGCCGTCGCGCGGGAGGATGCCGATGTAAGTGGGCAGCCGTGCATCCCACGCCCAGTGGATCTTCCCGGCCTTCAGCCGCTCGAGGCTGGTGGTGAACGCAAACACGGGAATGACGATGTGACGCTGCGTGAGCGCAATGTCATGGATCATGCTCACGTACGGGGTCTTGAAGCGCACCTCACGCGTGACCGCGCCCGTCCTGTCCACGCTGTAGAGATAAACGTCGTTGGATGCAAGCCCCGTCGCCTCGTACCCGTAGCAGATCATCTCCCCCGAGACGGGGTCGAATTTTGGGTGAGCGCTGAAGGTTTGGCTGCGGTACTTTCCGCCGAAGCTCATCGGTCCCAGCGTTGCGAGCGTCTTTGGATCGAGCTCGTAGGGCGGACCGTCCTCTTTCATCGCGAAGAGCTTGCCGGCGTGAGCCAGGACGTTCGTATTGGCGAGCGTTCTCAGGTACGGCTGCTCGATCGTGCGCTCGCGAATGGTCGCATCGTCGGTGAATGGGTTGCGATAGTAGCCGTAGAGCTGGCGCTTGGCGGCGGTGTCCGCCTGCCAGCGCGCGGTGCGTACCCAGCGGCCGCTGAAGTCCACGACGCCGTCCTTGAAGCGAAACATCCCGACGAAACCGTCGGCATTGAAGATGGAGTCATCCGAGAACGTCGGTGGATAGAGCCATTCGGTCCCCACGCGGACGAACGCCCCGTTCATGCTGCGCGGAACCTCGCCGATCACCTCGCAGTCGTAGACGTTCGACTCGAAGCGCTCGGGCGCATAGAAGCCGCGCGCGGTGGGATCCTTGGAAAAATCGACCACGGGCTTACCCCTCCTGCACTCTCGAGACCGGATCGAGTTACGAATGTACCGCAGCGGCAGCGTCGGAGACGAGCCCCGCGCCGATGATGAACAGCTCGCAAGGCATATCGGCGCTGAAGATTGCGGCCTCGCCCGGCTCGAGCCGCGCGGCCGAATGAGCTTGCAGTCCCACCGCTGCGCAGCGGGCCGCGCCTGCGCGCACGAAGATCAGCCGCCGGGAGCGCGCTGCCGGCAGGGGATACCGGCAGCCGCTGTCGAGTGCGACGAGCTCGAGCGACAGATCGCGCTCGGCGAAGCTCGCGAGCCGCTTACGCCGAGCCCCGGGCAGCTGCGGCACCGGCTGCCAGTCGAACCCGCTCGGACGCAGGATGATCGGTGTCTTGTAGCGCGGTCTGGGGTAGGCGAGCGGCCGGCCGGTCACCGCCTGCCAGATGGCCTGGTAGGCGTCCTCATTCTTCTTGCCCTCGCCCCGCGTGCGCTTGAAGACCCCCTCCTCGAAGGCTCCCTCGGCCGAGAGCAGCTCACGGCCGCGCTGCACCTGCTTCACGCTGAGGTAGCCGAGCCCGCTCGCGCCGCCGATCTGCAGCAGCAGCACGATGCGGTTCGGGCCACCCTGCTGGGGCCCGTAATGGACCCCCTCGGGGAAGTAGCCGATCTCACCCGCATCGACCGTCAGATCGCGCGCGATGGGCACCGAGCCCTCGAGGCAGAAGCGCACCTGATCCCAGGCATGCCTGTGGCGCGGCGAGTAGTAATCGGATTGCTCGTTCGCGAGGACGAAGAGGTAGTTGTCGGGGCTGCCCTCCTCACCCTCGAAGAGCACCTTGTGCGTCATGTGCCCGGCGCGATGCGCAGTCAGAGTGCCTCCCCACTGCATGCGGTCCGCGTGTACGACATCCATCGCCGGAGACCTTCAACCCGCCGCGGCCCGGCTTCTTGCAGCGTGCGCCCCTGCAACTCGCCCGAAAGTCGCCGGGCGCAGGACGGTGCTGTCCGTGCGCACACCGCCGAAGGCGAACGTGATCGCACAGCTGAGCGGGAAGGCGATGTACGCCGCCACGGTTTTCTCGAGCGTCGCTGGATCGAGCTCAAGCTCGATCGCAAGCTGCGACAGTGTGCCTGCGGTCTCGCCCATGGTCCCCTCTTGCTCCGACCTGCACCCAGAATATAGAAGAGCCTGCGCACTCGCGAGCGGCGGGCTTGCAACGCGCGAACATCGGGAACAAGCTTGGGCGCAAGCGAGCGCCCCCCGGGTCGATGCGCAGCGCACAAAGGACGGCCACTGCGCCCTCGGGCGGCACGAGCCTTCTGTCCTCACACCAAGAACATCACGACGAGGAGATCCGACATGCCGAGCCTTCTGCAACGGGCCGCTACCGCGGCCTTCATCATCCTGAGCTGCGCGAGTATCACTGCTCTTGCACAGGATCACGCCTACAGCGAGGGACCCGTCATCAACGTTTCGTACATCCGTACCGTCGATGGCAAGTTCGACGACTACATCCAATGGCTGGACACCACGTGGAAGCAGGAGCAGGAAGCTGCCAAGCGTGCGGGCTACATCACGGACTATCAGGTCCTGCTTGCCAATCCCAAAGGGCCGGAGGACCCTGACGTGATCCTGGTCATCACGTACCCCAACTGGGCCGCGCTCGACGGCGGCCTCGCCAAGGGTGACGCCATCGCCAAGCAGATCGAAGGATCGGTCGCAGCTTCCAATCAGGGTGAGTTCGATCGTGGGAAAATACGCCGCGTGCTGGGCAGCGATTTCATGCAGGTGGCCCGCCTGAAATAGCATCGCGACGAACCGCGAGGGGCGGGGCCGGGCGCACGGCTCCGCCCCCTTCCGGATCAGATTCTGAAGACCTCGCACGAGGCGGGATGGAAGAGCTCATCCACCGAGAGCCGCCGGGGCGAGAGCCCCTGCTCGTGGTGGTAGCGTAGAAAGGTCTCGAGCGCAGCGCGGTTCGGCTCCAGGCCGTACGGCCAGAAGTCCTCCCCCATGAGCCGCTGTGCGTTGAGCAGTTGCTGATCGAGAAACGGCAGCATCACCTGCGAAGCAGACGTATCGCGCAAGCGGGCCCATCCGGCGCTTTTCGCCTCTGCGAACGCCTTCACGATCGTCGCGGGCAGCCACGGGTGGCGCTCTGCCAGATCACGACGAACGCCGACCACGTGCATGATCGGGAAGATTCCCGTGCGGCGAAAGTAGTCCGTCGCAGCCGCCATGGGATCGGGGAACAGCCAGCCGACCGGAACGCCCGGGGTGCCAAAGTAGGCGGGCAGACGCGGGCCGATGAGACCGTCGATATCGCCCTGCTCGAGCAGCTGCGGAAGCGTGCGATTCGGTGGCGCCTCCTCGACACGAACGTCCGCGGGAAGATCCAGGCCGATCTTCTCCACGCGGCCCGGCTGCTCCATCCCGCCACGCACCCAGATGACCTCCGAGGGGCTCAAACCGAATTCGTCGTGGAGCAGCCCGCGCGCCCACACGCAGGCGGTCAACTGATACTCAGGCGTTCCGATGCGCCGGCCTTTGAGGTCCGCGGGCGTCCGGATGCCGCGATCCGTGCGCACGACGATCGCCGTGTGACGAAAGGTGCGCGACGGGAAGACCGGCACGGCGATGTAGGGGCAGTCGTCTCGGGCGCATCGCAGGACCATGCTGCTGAGCGAGAGCTCGCAGACGTCGAAATCCCGATGGCGAAAGGCCCGGAAAAAGATCTCCTCCGGAGACAGCACCAGGAAGACCGGCTCGACCCCATCGATGCGTACGCCCCCATCGATGAGCGACCGCGTGCGATCGTAGTCGCCGATCGCGATGCAGAGCTGCAGCTTCATCGGTGATCGCCCCACACTTCGCGCGCCACCTCGACCACCAGCCGCAGCTTTGCGACCTGATCCTCGAACATGAGCGCATTGCCACGACCGGCGCTCGCAAAACCGCATTGCGGGCTCAGGGAGAGTTGCTCGAGCGGCAGATAGCGGGCAGCCTCATCGATCCGCCGCTTGAGATCGTCCGCGCTCTCGAGCGCTCCCTGCTTGGTCGTCACGAGCCCGAGCACGACGGTCTTACCCTTCGGAACCAGGCGCAGCGGCTGGAAATCCCCCGCTCTCTCGGTGTCGTACTCGAGGAAGTATCCGTCCGCCTCGATCGAGTTGAACAGCACCTCCGCGACCGGCTCGTAGCCACCTTCTGCCAGCCAGGCGCTCTCGAAGTTTCCCCGGCACAGATGCACAGCCACGGTCATGTCCGCCGGCCGTCCCTCGATCGCCTTGTTGATGAGCCGGGCGTACGTGAGTGGCAGCAAATCCGGATCCTCGCCCGCGCGGCGCACCTCCTCGCGCATGTTCGGATCGCAAAGATATGCGAAGTTCACCTCGTCGATCTGCAAGTAGCGGCAGCCCGCCGCGACGAGATCGGCGACCTCCGCGGCATACACACGGGCAAGGTCGGAGTAAAACTCCGCCAGGTCCGGATACGCCGCCTGATCCACGGCGCGGCGACCGCCCCTGAAGTGCAGATTGCTCGGCGAGGGTATCGATATCTTCGGCACCGCCCGCGCCACGGACTTGAGGAACTTGAAATGCTCCACGAAGATCGGCTCCGGTCGGCCGACCTTGCCCGCGACGCGCAGGGCCGAGGGTGAGCGGTGGATGTCACCCGCCTCGGTGTGGAAGCTCACGCTGATCGGCGAGGGCGACACCACGACATTCGACAGCTGCTTGAAAAAGTCGAGGTGCCAGGACTCACGGCGGAACTCGCCGTCGGTCACCGCTTTCAGGCCGAGATCCTCCTGCAGGCTCACGACCTGACGGATCGCCGCGTTCTCGATCGTGGTGAGCTCCGCGGCAGACAGCCGACCCTCGCGAAACTGCTGCCGGCCTGCAGCGAGCTGCGGGGGCCGCAGCAAGCTGCCGACGTGCTCTGCACGAAAGGGCGGGCGATCAGGCTCGAGCGGCATCGGAGGTCGCAGTGGGGGGGAATGGGGCGGCCATCACCCGCGCAATCCGATCCAGACGCTCTTCGACTCGGTGTACTCGTACAGAGCTTCCGGACCGAGCTCGCGACCCACCCCGCTCTGGCGAACGCCCCCGAACGGAACCGAATAGGCGACTTGCCGGTAGCTGTTCACCCACACCGTTCCGGCACGCAAGCGCGACACCAGACGGTGTGCCCGTTGGACATTCTCGGTCCACACGCCGGCGGCAAGCCCGAACGGGGTGTCGTTCGCAATGGCGAGGGCCTCGTGCTCGTCGCGGAATGGGATGAGACAGGCGACCGGCCCGAAGATCTCCTCCCGTGCGACCCGCGACTGATTGCTCACCTGTCCATAGACAGTCGGCTCGACGAAGAATCCGCTCCCCGCCACTCGCCGGCCGCCGGCGAGCTGCTCGAGACCCTCCGAGCGGGCGATCTCGAAGTAGCCCAAGACTTTCTCGAGCTGCGCTTTGGAGGCGAGCGGGCCGAACTGCGTGGCGCGATCCAGTGGATCACCGATGCGCAGCTCGCGCGCGCGCCCGACCAAGAGCGCCGCGACCCGGTCGTAGACTCCTTGCTCGATCAGTACGCGCGAGCCGGCGACGCACGTCTGACCGGAGGCCGCGAAAATTCCCGCGAGCACTCCCTCGACCGCGGCATTCAGATCGGCGTCTGCGAAAACGATATTGGGCGACTTGCCGCCGAGCTCGAGCGACACGCGCGCACAGCGCTCGGCCGCCGCGCGCGCCACGAGCTTGCCGGTGGCCGTCGAGCCGGTGAAGGTGATCTTGTCCACCCCGGGATGCTGGATGAGCGCCGCACCGGCTGAGCTCCCGAATCCGGTCACGACGTTGACGACCCCATTGGGAAAACCTGCCTCGGTTGCGAGCCGGGCGAGCTCGAGCGCGGAGGTCGGAGTTACCTCGGAGGGCTTCACTACGACAGTGTTGCCGGCGGCAAGTGCCGGGAACAGCTTCCAGCCGAGGATCGCGAGCGGGGAGTTCCACGGCGTGATGGCAGCGACCACTCCGACGGGCTCGCGCAAGGTATAGGTCGAGAAGCCCGCCGGACCGGGCACGCTCATACCGCTGTGGGTCTCGGCGAGACCCGCGAAGTAGTAGCAAGCACGCGCGACGCCATCGATGCCCGGGCGCATCTCGCTCACGAGCTTGCCGTTCTCTCGAATCTGCTGATACGTGAGCGCATCGGCATTGGCCTCGATGAGCTGCCCCAGGCGGCGCATCAGCGCCGCTCTTTGAGCGGCCGGCTGCCGCGGCCAGCCGTCATGATCGAACGCACGACGTGCAGCGGCGACCGCGCGCTCCACATCCGACGCATCAGCCTCTGGCACCTGGCCCCAGCTGCGCTCCGTGTAGGGATCGACACAGCGAAACGTGCGGCCCGAGCGGGCCGGCGACCATTCGCCATCGATGAGCATGCGGTACTCGCGGTCGAGACCGTCGGGCTCGCGGCGCAGGGTTGCCGCGGACCGCGGCTCGTCGGTGAGGATGCTCATGGCCATTGGATCCGAATCATCATCGCACAGGCGCGCTCGCACGCGGAAAGGCAATGCGCCAGAGCGTCCCGTTCGCATCCTCCGAGACGATGAGCGCGCCATCGCGAGTCTCTGCGACCCCCACCGGCCTGCCCCAGACCTGGGCGTCGCTCATCACGAATCCGGTGAGGAAGTCCTCGTACTCGCCGGTGGGAACTCCGTTGCGCATGCGCAGCCGTACCACCTTGTAACCGGTGCGACGGCTGCGATTCCACGAGCCGTGCAAGGCGACGAATGCATCCCCGACGTACTGCGCTGGGAAGGCGGCGGGCCCGGTGGTTGCGGCATAGAACATCAACTCGAGCGGGGCCGAGTGCGCCTGTAGAAGCACATCCGGCACCGTGACCTTGCCCTTGAGATCGGGACGCTCGCCGCGATGCCGAGGATCCTCGTGCGAGCCGATGTAGTACCAGGGCCATCCGTAGAATGCATCGTCACGCACCCGAGTGACGTAGTCCGGCGGCAGATCATCTCCAAGCCCGTCACGCTCGTTGGTCGCGCACCAGAGATCTCCCGTGGTGGGATTCACGGCGAGACCCACGCAGTTGCGAATGCCCGCGGCGTAGATGCGGCGCCGCCGCTTCCCCCCCGGATCGAAGGCCAGCACATCGGCCCGGTCGGTCTCCTCGCCCCATGCGGCGCCGAGTGCGCGCTCGGCCTGCCAGCGCCGGATCTCGGCGATCGTCTTCCTGGGCATGTCCTCCGCGACGTCCGAGGCTGAGCCGACCGACACATACAGCCGCGCGCCGGTTCGCGAGAAGGCAAGGTCGCGCGTCCAGTGGCCGCCGCCCGATTGGCTGAGCTTTGCGACCAGGACTTGCGGCGGTCCGTGCGGCTCGACATCGCCATTGCGGTAGGCGAAGCGCACCACGCGCTCACTCTCGGCGACGTAGAGCCAGCGCGGATCCGGGCCGATCGGATAGAAGGCGATGCCAAAGGGACGCTCGAGCCCCGAGGTGTACACGCGATCCTCGGAGGGCCGCGCAGCGCCCGGAGCGGCTCGCAGCACGCGAATGCGCCCGGCGAGCGACTCGGCCACGAAGATGTCCCCATTCGGCGCAACGCGCAGGGCGCGCGGGTCCTCGAACTTGCCTCCGAACCGCGCGACGGTGAACCCGGGCGGCACGCGCAGCGTTGCCCTTCGAGACAGCGGAACAATCTCGGGAGGGTCGGTGGCGGAGGCGCTGGCATAGGGTGCCGGCAGGTCGGCGAGGCTGACGAAATGGGCAGTGCCGGGTGAGTCGGCGCGCCAGTCGGTGGCGGTCGGATCCGCAGACGGGGCTGGCTGCGCCGCCGATGCGACGGCGAGCCAACCGCCCGCCGCGAGCATCGCGGCGCCCCTCACAGGACCTGCCTCGCGCCGGTGCCTAGGTCGCCACGAGCTCGGCGGGGTCGATTGGAAGCTTGCGAACGCGCTTGCCCGTTGCGGCAAAGATGGCGTTGCACAATGCCGGTGGGGCCGAGGGCAGCGAGGGCTCGCCGAGGCCCGTCACCATGTTGTCCGTCAACCGGAAATGCACCTCGACCGGCGGTGCCTGGTTCATCCGCAGCAGATTGAAGTCGTGGAAATTGGTCTGCACCACGCGGCCGCGGTCGATCGTGATCTTCTGTCCGAGGGCTGCGCTCAGGCCGTCGATGATTCCTCCCTGCACCTGATTGATCGCGCCGCTCGGATTGACGATCTGCCGGCCGCAGTCCACTGCCGCCCAGACCTTGTCCACCTTGACCATTCCTTCGGGCGCGACGGTCGCCTGAACCACTTCGGCGACATAGCCGAGATGGCTGTAGTACATCGCAACGCCCAGACCGGTGCGCGAGGGGAGCTTACGCCGGCGGTTGTCCCAGTCCGACTTCTCGCGCACGAGCTCGAGCACACCGATGGCGCGGCCACTGTCGAAGGGCGGCAGCGCCATGAAGCGCCGCCCGCCCGGTCCAGGCGGCTCGTGGATCACTCGCGCCGGACTGTACAGGTCGATCCGGTATTGCAGAGGATCCTTTCCAGCGGCGATTGCGACCTCGTCGATGAACGACTGGAATGCGAATGCGATCGCGTTGTCTCCGGGCGCACGCAGCGGCCCCGTCGGCACGCCCAGCAGGATCATCGACTGGCTGAACTCGACGTTCGGCACGAAGCGCGCCGGGAAAGTCGTGGGCTCCAGATCGGCGCTGTCGGAGGGCTTCTCGCCATCGCTGGTGAAGGTGACGAAGTGATCGCGGAACGCCGTGAGCTTGCCCTGACCGTCGAGGCCGGCCTTGAAGTAATGGAAGCCCGCGGGCCGGTAGTACTCGTGCTGAATGTCCTGCCGGCGGTTGTTCAGCAACTTGATCGGCAGACCCGTTCGCTGCGACAGGTACGCTGCCTCCACCATGAACGAGGATCCGAGGCGCCCGCCAAATCCACCCCCGCAGCGGGTCATGTGCACCGTGACGTTGCTGGGGGGAATCTTCAGCGTCTTCGCGATCAGCGCCTGACCGGCGCCGGGGTTCTGTGTGGGCGCCCAGATCTCGAGCTTGCCGTCCTGAAAGTGCGCGGTAGCGTTCAGGGGCTCGAGATACGCATGGGCGATGAAGGGATAGGCGTACTGTCCTTCAACGGTCTTCGCTGCGCTGGCGAACGCTTTGTCCACATCGCCTTCGCTATGAAACACCTTGTGGGGCGGCTGCGCCGCGAGCTGCGCTGCCGAGCGGTCGAAGCCTTCCGTGCTCTGGCTGGCCACCGGACCCTCGTCCCATCTCACGGCAAGGCTGTCGAGCGCCTTGTTCGCTGCCCACCAGTTCTCGCCGATGATCGCAACGCCGGACACGAGGGAGATCTGCATTCCATCCGGCAGCCCATCCGGATGGGCACCCTCGACGAGGAAGGCATCGTGAATCCCGGGCATCGCCTTGATCTGGTCGAGGTTCGCGCTGACCGCCCGGCCGCCGAACGCCGGGCATCTCTCGAACACCGCGTACTTCATCCCGGGAATGGACTGGTCGATCCCGAAGAGCGGCTTGCCCGTGACGATGAGCGGATTGTCCACGCCCGTGGTGAACTTCCCGATGATGCGGAAGTCCTTCGGATCCTTGAGCTTGATCTTCTGCATGCCCGGGAACATCCCAGGCGGGGGCCCCGGCGGTCCGCCGCGACCTGGCCGTGCCATATGGGCGGCCGCGGCGGCGTGTGCGGCCTCCTCCTTGGCGGCGATCGCTCCAGCCCTCGAGGCGAGCGCGCCATACGCCAGAGTCCGGCCGGTCGGCTTGTGCCGTACCTTGCTCGGCAGCGTGTCGCACTGCTCCTCGCTCACGTGCCACCTCTCGGCGGCCGCCTTGATGAGCATCGCGCGGGTGGAGGCGCCCACCATGCGCAGCGGCTCGTAGTTCATCGGGATCGAGAAGCTGCCGCCGGCGAACTGCGGGCCGTAAATCCTGGCATCGACGGGACCCGTCTCCGCGCGCACGTCCTTCCAGTCGGCGTCGAGCTCCTCCGCGATGATCATCGGCAGAGCAGTCTTGATGCCCTGCCCGATCTCCGGATTCTTCGCAATGATCGTGATGATGCCGTCGGGGGCGATCCGGATGTAGGCGTTGAGGGTGTACTCGCCCTTGGCAGCCTGCGTGGCCGCATCCGAGAACCCCGGAATGCTGAAGTCGATGAGCAGCCCGCCGCCGACGGCAGCCCCCACCTTCAGGAATGTGCGCCGCGAGGCCGACTGCGGTTGCGCCTGCTGGATGGCCATGCTCAAACCTCCCTCGAATCTGCGGTGGGGAGACCCGCCGCCTGTTTGATGGCGGCGCGGATACGGGTGTACGTGTAGCAGCGGCAGATATTGCCGCTCATCGCGGTGTCGATGTCCTGGTCGCTGGGCTGCGGCGTTGAGGTCAGCAGCGCCGTGGCCGCCATGATCTGGCCCGCCTGGCAATAGCCGCACTGAGGCACATCGAGCTCGATCCAAGCTTGCTGCACCTTCTGCCCGACGGGGTTCGCGCCGATTCCCTCGATCGTGGTGACCGGGGCCGAGCCGACGGTGGCAATGGGGGTGATGCAGGAGCGAGTTGGGATGCCATTGAGGTGAACCGTGCAGGCACCGCACAGACCCATTCCGCAGCCGAACTTCGGCCCCTTGAGGTCGAGTACATCCCGCAACACCCACAGCAGGGGGGTGTCGCCTGTCACATCCACTGCCTGGACCTTGCCGTTGACGCTGATCGTGTAGCTCATGCTCGGGGTCCCCCAATGGTGAGTGCGCCCCCGCACCCAAGGCGCGTGGCCGCAGCCGCCCGACATCGTACCAGACCATGAGCCCGCAAGGTGCGGGCACCCGCCGGCGCAGGCTCACCGGCCGTCAATAGAGCCGTTACCGCCTGGACCGGCTGGCCGGATCGGCCCCCGGTCATCTGCTCCATCACTCGAGACCCGCGTGCCGCAACGGCAGACGCGCGACTGCCGCCCAGTCGCGATCGCCGTCGCCGCACGCGAGCGCTTCGAGCAGATGATCGCGCAGCAGGCTTGCGAGGGGCATTGGAACGTGGACGGCCTCCGCCGCGTGCAGCGCCAGGCGCACGTCTTTGAATCCGAGCCTCAGCCGGAACGATGCCGGCTCGTAGCGCTGCTCGCCGATCAGCTGTCCGTAGCCCTGATAGACCGGACCGGCGAACAAGGTACTGGTCAGGATCTTCAGGAACTCTGCGCCATCGAGACCATGGGCGCGCGCGAGAGCGACCGCCTCCCCCATCGCCTCGATTGCGCTCGCAATCATGAAGTTGCCAGCGAGCTTCACGACGTTGGCGCGCTCGGGTTCCTCGCCCACCGGCCAGATTCTCTGACCGATCGCCTGCAGCAGCGGCTCCACGCGCGCAACGCTTGCGGAGTCACCCGCGACGACGATGTTCAGCTTTGCATCCCGCGCCACCTCGGGCCTGCCAAACACAGGCGCCGCAACGTATCCGAGGCCACGCTCGCGGTGCAGGCGCGCAAGCTCACGTGCGCACGACACGGAGACCGTGGCGAGATTCACGTGAACGAGTCCCCGCCCCGCCGACTCGAGCACACCTTGCTCCATGAGCACGGAGCGCAGGGTCTCATCGTCCGGCAGCATGCTCATGAGCACCTCGGCGCGCGCCGCATCGGCGGGTCGCGCCGCCGGTTGCGCACCGAGGGCTGCGAGCTCCTTCACCGGCCCTGGCGATCGATTCCAGACGATCAGCCGGTGTCCAGCACGGATCAGATTCGCGGCGATTGCCCTGCCCATCTGGCCAAGCCCAATGAATCCAGCCTCCATAACGCCTCCACGACTGAAGTGATGGTTTGCGACGAGCAGCGAGAGCACCGTGCGTGCCTGCCTGGTGATGGGTGCTCGAACCCAGGGTTGTTCGCTACTATGCAGCACCCATGCTCGTGCTGCAGCAGTCGATCGACGCGCTTTGCTCGGGGCGCTCGCGCGCCCGCGACTTGATCGAGGGTTGCCTGCAGCGCATCGAGGAGCCCGCAGGCGAGGGCTCGAGAGCCTTCCTGGGCGTCTTTGCCGCCGAGGCGCGCGCGCGCGCCGACTCGGTGGACCGGCTGCGATCAGCGGGTGCGCGGCTGCCGCCGCTTGCAGGTGTGCCCGTCTCGGTCAAGGACCTCTTCGATGTCGCCGGGCTCACGACCGCCGCCGGGTCGCAGGCCCTGCGCTCCTGCCCGCCCGCCTCGCACGACGCCTGGGTGGTCGAGCGGCTGCGCGCGGCCGGCATGATCGTGATCGGCCGGACGAACATGACGGAGCTCGCATTCTCCGGTCTGGGCATCAATCCGCATTTCGGGACGCCGCTCAATCCATACGAGCGCAATATCGGACGCATCCCGGGCGGCTCCTCCTCCGGTGCCGCCGTGTCGGTCACGGACGGCATGGCTGCCGTGGCCATCGGGAGCGATACGGGCGGCTCGGTGCGCATTCCGGCGGCCCTGACGGGCATCGTGGGATTCAAGCCCACGGCACACCGCATTCCCCGCCAGGGCATGGCACCGCTCTCCACGACTCTCGATTCCGTGGGTTGGCTCGCACCCACCGTCCGCTGCTGTGCGTTGCTCGACGCCACCCTGTGCGGTGGAAATCGCGAGCTCCCCGATCCGTACCCGCTCGGGGGCTTGCGCCTGCTGGTTCCGCAATCGTACGTGCTCGAAGGGCTCGACAGTCAGGTAGCCGCCAGCTTCGAGCGCAGCTTGGAGGCTCTATCGCACGCCGGAGCGCTGCTCCGGAGCACGCCGTTGCCGCAGCTCGCACGGCTCCCGGAGATCAACGCCACGGGTGGGTTCAGCGCGGCGGAGTCTTACGCGCGCTACGGGGCCCTCATCGAGGCTCACCCCGAGAAGTTCGACCCACGGGTGGCCGTGCGTGTGCTGAAGGGCCGAGAGCAGACGGCCGCCGATTACGTGCGGCTCATCGAGGCTCGCGCCGATCTCATCCGGCAGGTCGACCGCACGACCGAGGCATTCGATGCGCTCATCATGCCAACGGTCCCGATCGTGGCCCCCAGGCTCGAGGAGCTCAAGGACGATGCAGCGTACTTTCGAACCAACGCCCTCGTGTTGCGCAACCCGGCGGTGGTGAACTTTCTGGATCGCTGCGCCATCTCGCTGCCGGTCCAGCGCCCGGGGGAGGCGCCCGTGGGCCTCATGCTCATCGGCGAGCACGGCAGCGATCGCAAGCTGCTCGCCGTGGCGCGCGCCGCGGAGGCGTTGCTTACCGATGGCGCTTGATGAGGGGTGGCAACGCTCGGCCGGCTCAGCGCGGATTGTCGTGGTGCGTGTTGTCCACCTCATGCGAGATGTCGTGGTCGACACACGCGGTGGGCTCGACAAGGTCGACGTCCGTGAGCTTTGCGACGCGCAGAGTCGTCTTCCACGGCTCGGCAAGCACCTCCGGGTCGTAGACGGTCGCCTGCCACTGCAGGGTGTTCCCGATCCGGCGCAAGCGCTCGACCACGTGCATGGCCGTCGTATGGAAAGCTCCATTGTCGGTGAGCCAGGTATCGTCGCTGAAGTGCGTGCCATCCACGACCAGCGTATCTCCCTCCCAATGTCCCACCGCATCACCGAGCGTGCTGTCCTCCACGTCGGCGCGGTGCGCGCGGCCATCGGTCGGGACGATGCGCCAGAACGCACCTGACACATCGTCGTAGAGAAAGACGAGCTGCCCGGGAATCTGCACGATCTTGTCCGGAGGTCCGATCCGAGGCACTCCGGGGGAACGGCAGTGCAGGACCGGATCCATCTGCAGCTGGTGCTCGTTGAGCTCCTTCACCTTTGCCAGGAACTGTGACTTGTAGTGCGGGAAGTTCGGCGGCGGCCGCGAGGCTCGCGCCGCAACGGGTCGCGCTGCGGGCGCAGGCTCACACCCCGCCACGCATACCGAGCCGCCCGGAAGCTGTTGCGGATGCAGGAAGTCGATTCCCGAGCCGTTGTCCCAGGTGCCGTTCAGATCCGGATGCCCATCGGGCAAGCGCGGCACCGAGCCGGCGTCGGTCGCCTGCACTGCGCCCGGATAGCCGGAAGAGTCGGCCGCCCCGCCGCAGGAGCTCCACAGCAATGCCGCAGCCGCCGCCGCAGCGGCCAGCGTCGAGCAGGAAAGCCCCTGAGCCCTCGCGCTAGTGCTCATGGCGCACGACCTCATTTGTCCGGTGCGAACTGATAGTGATGCCCATCCGCATAGGTGATCATGAGCATGTAGCCCAGGTGCGGCGTCCCATCGCGCGCCGGGTAAGCATCGACCGTCGCGGATTGGCTGTTCCCGACCAGCATGGCCTTGCTGAGTCCTGCCTTGCGCATCATCGCCACCGGAACCGTCTCCAGACGCCACTCGGTGACCGAGCCGCCCGGCTCCTTGACCATGAGGTGAACGTAGATGTGTGGATTGGCCCACTCGACCTGCGAGACGACGCCCGTGAGCGTCAGCTTCTTGTGGACGTCGAACTCGCCGCCGACCGAATGATGTGCCAGCGCCACATTCGCGGCGAGAATCAGGAAGGATGCGAGCACCGCCCGCGACCGCCATCGAGCCCTCATGGGACCTCACCTTACTCTTTGGTCTGGCGGCACAAAAGCCCCGACCGGGCTTGCTTCGCCAAGGGCGGCAGCACGGCGTATCATGCACTTGGAACCCAAATCGCGGCACCCCTGTCGAGAGAGGCCTCTATGCGAAGACTCATCACCGCAGCGTGCTCGCTCACCCTTGCCGCGACGCTGAGCCTTGCGGCAGCCCAGGCGGCCGAGCCTGCCACACAAGCAACCGCGTCCCAGCCCAGTGCCAAGCCCGACCCAGGAGCGAAGGCGATCGGCGGCACCTGCCTTAAGTCAACCGGGTCGCGCATCGTGCCGAAGGCGGGCCAGTGCGTGCTCGCGCCCGGCCACGTGTACACGCAGCGGCAACTCGACACCACGGGCAAGACCGACACCGCAAGCGCCCTGGGAATGCTGGCGCCGAACCTGACCGTCTCGCATCACTGAGCACGGCCGTGGCCGCTCCGCTCGAAGTCCGCTAGACTGCAGCGCGACTCTCGATCGCGAGGGAGTGGATGGGTCGGTTTCGTCTTGCGTTGGCTTTGCCTCTGCTGGTGCTCCTCGCCCAGCAGGGTGCGGTGCTCCATGAGCTGAGCCATGTCTACTATGCGGGCCAAACTCTCGGCTCGCAGCTGCACCAGGACCAGCAGCTCCCCGACGACTCGCTGTGCCCGACCTGCCAAAGCTTCGCGCAAGTTGCCCATTCGGCGGTCGGGGCCCCAGCCGTTAGCGTTCCGCCCTCGAGCACCTATCTACCCGTTTCTTCCGCCGCTCACCCCACCCTTTCCGCCGACGCACCCAGTCCCCGCAGCCGCGATCCTCCGCAAATCCGAGCCTGAGAGCCTGTCTCTTTCGACGAATCAGCGCTCCGGTCGATCCGGCGCTGTGGCATGAGCTCATCTGCGGAGTGAAGCATGTTCAAATCGATTTGGCCGCCTGCTGCGGCCGGTCTTGTATTTGCCAGTTTGTTTGTCCCCCCCACACAAGCCAGCGTGGCGCCATCGACGGGCACGAGCGCCACATCCTCGGCGGCCGATCCGGGCGCGGCCCAAGCCGGTGGCCCCACCACCACGGGTGGCACTTCGGACTCCTCGAGTGTCACGACCGTGGTCGTCACCGCGCAGCGGCTGAACGCCGCTCGCTCGGAGATCGAGACGCAGACCGGCGCCTCGACCTATACCATCACGAGTGAGGCCATTTCGGCCGAACCCGGCGGCGCGAACGTTCAGCTCAACCAGGTGCTCCTGCAGGCGCCAGACGTGGCCCAGGACTCCTTCGACCAGATACACGTGCGCGGCGATCACAACGATCTGCAGTACCGGCTGAACGGCATCATCCTGCCCGAGGGCATCAGCGTGTTCAGCCAGACGCTCGATCCCAGGCTCATCTCCTCGCTCAGCCTCATCACGGGCGCCCTGCCCGCGGAGTACGGGCTACGCACCGCCGGGATCATCGACCTGACGACCAACAGCGGCCTATTCCAGCCGGGCGGATATGTCTCCTTCTATGGCGGCAGCCACGGCGAGATCGAGCCCGCGGCTGAGGTGGGCGGCAGCGACGGCAGCTTCAGCTACTTCGTCGCGGGCACCATGATGAAGAACGATCTGGGCATCGAGTCCCCCGACGGCAGCCCCAACCCCCTGCACGACCACACCGATCAGCTGCACGGCTTTGCCTATCTCGAGGACATCCTCGGTCCGAACGATCGCGTCTCCCTCATCCTGGGCTCCTCCGACGAGGCGTTTCAGATTCCGAATGCTCACGGTGAGGAGCCTGGTCTGGGGCTCGACGTGGAGGGGACAACGGACTTTCTGAGCAACAATCTGAACGAGACCCAGCACGAGCTGACGCAGTACGCGATTGCCACGTGGCAGCACTCCGAGGGCGCCTTCAACATCGAGAGCTCCGTCTCCGCGCGCTACACGAGTCTGCATTTCGCTCCGGACTGGGTGGGCGATCTGCTCTACAACGGTATTGCCCAGAACGCCTTCAAGGACGACACGGCCACCGCCTGGCAGACCGACAGCTCCTATCAGCTCAGCGATGCGCATACGGTGCGCGCCGGGTTCTACCTGCAGCATGACAGCTCCGAGAGCGAGACTGCCTCCTCGGTCCTGCCTATCGACGCTCTGGGCGTGCAGACGAGCGACATCCCCGAGATCATCCCGGACAACGGCACTCAGTCGCAGGAGATCGAGAGCGCCTACCTGCAGGATGAGTGGAAAGCCCTATCCTCGGTCATTGTCAACTACGGTCTGCGCTTTGACCACTACAGCGCCTACTCGAGCGGCAGCCAGGTGAGCCCGCGTCTGAACGTGGTGTGGCAACCGTGGGACGGCACGACCCTGCATGCCGGCTACTCGCGCTACTTCACGCCGCCGCCCTTCGAGCTGATCGCGGCCACGACGTTCACGAAGTTCGCCGGAACGACTGCCGTGCCGCCGGGCTCGGTGACCCAGGACACCCCCCCGATCGCCGAGCGCGCCGACTATTACGACGCCGGCGTGCAGCAGAAGCTGCTCGACAAGGCGCTCACGCTGGGCATCGATGCGTACGGCCGCACGGCGCAAAACCTCATCGACGAAGGACAGTTCGGCGCTCCGATCATCCTCACGCCGTTCAACTACCGCTGGGGACGGGTCGGCGGCATCGAGTTCACGGAGAACTATTCGCTCGCCAATTTCTCCGTCTATAGCAATCTCGCCTTCCAGTCCGCCAAAGGCAAGGGGGTCGAGTCGGCACAGTTCAATTTCCCTGCGGCGCAGCTCGCCTACATCGCCGACAACTATATCCACCTCGATCACGAAGAGCGGGTGTCGGCGTCGGCCGGAGTCTCCTATCTCTGGCAGGGGACGCGCTTGAGCCTCGACTCGATCTTCGGGACGGGACTACGCGAGGATTGGGTCCTGCCGGACGGCTCGGACGTCCCGAACGGCGAGCATACCGGGAGCTACACCGTGGTGAACCTGGGTCTGACGCACGCCTTCGTGCTCACCGGCTCGAACACGTTGACCGCGCGCTTCGACATCATCAATCTATTGAACAAGGAATACTTCATCCGCAGCGGCACCGGGGTCGGCGTCTTTGCGGCGCAGTACGGCGCCGCGCGCGGATTCTTCGGCGGCCTGACGTGGAGCTTCTAAACCTGATCTGATGTCACAAGACCCCGAGCGCCTTCCACCCATTCCTGCCGAGCAGATGACGGCCGCGCAAGCGAGCGCCGCAGAGGCGCTCGTCCGCGGCCGTCGCGGTGCACTGTTCGGGCCCTTCGTGCCGATGCTGCGCAGCCCGGAGTTCCTCGATCGGGCGCAGAAGCTCGGCGAGTACCTCCGCTACGAGAGCGCCCTGCCCGCGCGCCTGCGCGAGCTCGCCATCCTCATCATCGCGCGGCATTTCCGCCAGGCCTATGAATGGCACGTGCATGCGCCGGCGGCGGTGCAGGCCGGTCTTGCTGCCGCGACCATCGCCGACCTCGCGGCCGCGCGACGCCCGGGGGCCCTGCAGTCCGATGAGACCGTCGTTTACGATTTCTGTACCGAGCTGCTCCGCGAGCACGAGGTAGGCGATGCGACCTATGAGCGCACGCGCGCGCTGCTCGAGGAGCGCGGGCTGATCGATCTGTGCGGCGTGTGCGGCTATTACGCAATGCTTGCGCTCGTCATGAATGTTGCGCGAACGGCCCTCCCCGAAGGGGTCTCCACGCCCTGGTAACCCTCAGGCGAGCAGCCGCGCCAGCGCCTGAAGGTAGCGCGCCTGAAGGGCCGCACGAGCGACATGAACCCCACCGCTCACGCGCTTGCGCCCGCGGCGCCAGACGCAGTCGACCACGCGGCCACGGGCCGCGAAGATCCAGCCATCGAGCCACGCATCGCCGTGGCGGTGCGCAAGGGAGGGATGCTCCGCCGCAAGGCTCACGAGGTCCGCCTCGGCCCCCTCGCACAGCAGCGCCTCCGTGCCAAGCGCGCGAGCCCCTCCTCGCACAGCCGCCTCGAACAGCGCACGTCCCGTTGATCGCTCCTCCCCTGCCGAGAGGACGTTGCGCTTGCGCCGCGTGAGGCGCTGCGCGTACTCGAGTGTTCGGAGCTCCTCCGCCGCATCGATGAGCACGTTCGAATCGCTCCCGATGCCGTAGGTGCCTCCCGCCGCTCGGAACACGCTGGCCGGGAAGATCCCGTCGCCCAGATTGGCTTCCGTGAGCGGGCAGAGGCCGACGACCGCTTTGGCCTTGGCCACGCGCTCGAGCTCCTCGGGCGTCACGTGGGTTGCATGCACCAGGCACCAGCGCTCATCGACCTGGACATGATTCAGGAGCCACTGCACTGGACGCTCGCCGGACCAGGCGAGGCAGTCGTCCACTTCCTTGGTCTGCTCGGCGATGTGGATGTGAAAAGGCGCGCCCATGGAGTGAATCGCGGCGAGCTCCTCGGGAGCAACGGCGCGCAGGCTGTGCGCAGCAACGCCGACCGTTGCGCCATCGAGCGCCTTCGCGGCACGCCGGCTTGCCTCGAGCAGCCGTGCGAATCCATCGACGTCGTTGACGAATCGCCGCTGAGTAGGCTGGGGCTCGGTGCCACCGAAATTGGCGTGAGCGTAGAGCACGGGGAGCAACACGAGCCCCAGGCCAGCCTCGCTCGCTGCAGCGATAATCCGCTCCGCGCTCTCGGCAACGTTCGCGTACGGCCTGCCTTCGAGGTCGTGGTGCAGGTAGTGAAACTCCGCAACCCGTGTGAAGCCGGCCTCGAGCATCTCCATGTAGGCGAATGCCGAGATCGCTTCGATCTCTTCCGGGCCCATGCGTCCGACCAGCCGATACATGGCCTCCCGCCAGGACCAGAAGTTGTCCGCGACGCTCGTGGCCCTTTCCGTGAGGCCTGCCATGGCGCGCTGGAACGCGTGGCTGTGGAGGTTCGGTATGCCCGGAACGCCGACGGCATGACGCTCGTCTTGCGCGCCTGCGGGAACTCCCGCCTCGATGCGCTCGATGCGTCCCGCCTTGACCGTGAGGCGCACATCCTGGGCCCAGCCGGACTCGAGCAGCGCCGAGCGGAACCAAAGTCGAGCCTGCGCATCGGCGGTTCTCGCATCGGCAGCACCGCGGGCCGCATCCGCGCCGGATGAGTTTGCGGAGGTGTACAGTCCTGCCATGAGTGCATCACCGGCCTGGTTGAGCGTGACGCGGCGTTCTGCGCCGCTCCTGCTCAGTATTCCGCACTCGGGGGTGGATATCCCGCTGCAGTTCGAGCACGGGCTCGTATCGTTGTGGCTCGCCCGGCGCGACGCGGACTGGTGGGTGGACAAGCTCTATGACTTTGCGGGTGAGCTGGGCGCAACCGTCGTGCGAACGAGCATCTCCCGCACGGTCATCGATGTCAATCGAGATCCCTCGGGGGCCTCCCTCTACCCGGGACAGGCGACCACGGAGCTCTGTCCCACGACGAGCTTCGATGGCGAGCCACTCTATGTCGCTGGCGCCGAGCCCGATTCCCACTCGAAGGCGGAGCGCACGGCCCTTTATTTCCAGCCCTACCACGACGCCCTCGCGGCCGAGGTCGCGCGGCTGCGCGAGCGTCATCCGGCGATCGTGCTCTACGATTGCCACTCCATTCGCTCGCGCATCCCGCGGCTCTTCCCCGGAGAGCTGCCGCACTTGAATATTGGTACCAACGGTGGTGCGAGCTGCGCCCCCGCACTGAGCACCGCGGTGCGGTCGGCCTGCGAGGCGAGCGCCTTCAGCTGCATCACCGACGGCCGCTTCAAGGGAGGCTACATCACGCGCCGCTATGGACGCCCCGCCGAGGGCGTTCATGCGCTGCAGATGGAGCTGGCCTGCAGGGGCTATCTCCACGAGGAGCAAACGCCCGTGCAGCCCGGCTCCTGGCCTCCCCCGTACCAGGCGGATCACGCCTTCCCGCTGCGCAGCGTATTGCAGCGTGTGCTCGTCACCTGCGTGTCCTTTGCAGAGTCACGCGGCGGGGCGCTGCCTCGCCGCGAAAGCTGGTAGCCTCGCAGGCGAACACATCCGCAAGGGGGGCTGACGATGCCGTGGAAACGCAGGCCGTTCCGCGGAACCGATCTCGGGCGCGCGCTCAATGTCGCCGATCTGCGCGAGATCGCCCGCCGCAGGGTCCCCAATTTCATCTTCGAGTACGTCGAGGGAGGAGCCGAGGACGAGTCGAGCCTCCAGCACAACCGAGCGGCACTCCAGGCCCTGCGCTTCGTCCCCCAAACGCTGGTGGACACCCGCGCGCGTCATCAGCGCATCGAGCTCTTCGGGCGCGATTGCCCGGCGCCGCTCATCATGGCCCCGACGGGCGGCAACGGAATGGCCGCGCCGCTGGGCGACCTCGCGCTCGCGCGGGCCGCGGCGAGCCTCGGCATTCCATTCTGTCTGAGCACCGTCTCGACGGTGCGCCTGGAGCGCATCGCAGCCGAAGCGGGCGGCCGGTTGTGGATGCAGCTGTACGTGATGCGCGATCGCAAGGTCGCCGCCGACATCGTGGCCCGCGCGGCTGCGGCCGGTTACGAGGCGCTGGTCTTCACCACCGATGCCAATGTGTTCGGCGCGCGCGAATGGGATGTGCGCAATTACCGCCGACCCGGCAAGCCGACGCTCAGGAACTTGCTGAGCGCGCTGCGCCATCCGGGGTGGCTCTACCGGGTGCTCATTCAAAACGGCGCGCCGCGCTTCGAGAATTTCCTGTCATTCCTGCCGCCCGGCGCCGGGAGTGCCCTGGGGGGCAGCACGGTGATCCCCAAGCTCTTCGAGCCATCGCTCACCTGGGATGACGTGAAGTGGCTGCGCGAGATCTGGCGCGGAAAGCTTCTGGTGAAGGGTGTGCTCAGCGTTCCCGATGCCGAGCGCGCCGTGAGTCTCGGCTGCGACGGCATCGTGCTCACGAACCACGGGGGCCGTCAGCTCGACTATTGTGTCTCGTCGATCGACATGCTTCCCGAGATCGCAAGCGCAGTCGGCAAGCGCACCACGATCATCGTCGATGGGGGCTTCCGGCGGGGCTCGGATGTGATCAAGGCCCTTGCGCTCGGTGCCGAGAGCGTCATGATCGCCCGGGCAACGTTGTACGGCCTCATGGCAGCGGGGGAACGCGGAGCGCGCCGGGCGCTCGAGATCCTCATGAGCGAGATCGATCGCACGCTCGGGCAGCTCGGCTGCTGCTCGGTCGGCGAGCTCGGCCCGCACCTGCTGCGAGGGGGGCACCTCGCGCAACGTCCCCCAGCCACGTGAGGCGCAAGCGATGAGTTCTACAGAGTCCGCTGCCGGTTTCGCGAAGGCCATCACCCGGCTGGATGCCACCGCGATCGTGGCCGGCTCGATGGTCGGCTCGGGCATCTTCATCGTCTCTGCCGATATCGCCCGCCAGGTCGGATCCCCGGGCTTGCTGCTGTGCGTGTGGCTCCTGGCCGGGCTCACCACGGTGATCGGGGCGCTCACCTATGGCGAGCTCGCCACGATGTTCCCACGGGCCGGTGGCCAGTATGTCTATCTGCGCGAGGGGATCTCGCCGCTCTTTGGATATCTCTACGGCTGGACGCTGTTCATGGTGATTCAAACGGGGACGGTTGCAGCGGTCTCGGTCGCGTTCGCTCGCTTTACCTCGGTCTTCTGGCCGGCGCTCTCCCCCGAGGTGTTTTTCGGCTTCAGCCTTCGGCTCCCGAGCGGCCCCATCGATATCGGCCTGTCGCCCCAGCGGTTGCTCGCCCTCGCTGCGGTGATCGTCCTGACGGCGATCAACATTCGGGGTGTGCGCACGGCCGCGCTCATTCAAACGTCACTCACGATCCTGAAGGTGGCCTCGCTCGCCGCGCTGATCCTCGCAGCGCTGGTCATCGGACGGGATCCCCGGGCTCTCGCCGCAAACTTCGGCTCATCCCTGTGGCCTGCGGGCGGTGTGCACCTGGCGGTCCTCCCCGCGATGGGCGCGGCCATGGTCGGCGCCCTGTTCGCGATGGACTCCTGGAACAACGTCGGCTTCGCCGCCGGGGAGTTGAAGAATCCGCGCCGCGATCTGCCCTTCTCGATGACTGCGGGCGTGCTCACGGTGACGCTGCTCTACCTGCTCGCAAATCTCGGCTATCTGAGCGTGCTGCCCCTGGCGAGCATCGCCGCCGCGCCGCAGGACCGGGTCGCGACCGCCGTGCTGCAGGCGGTGTTCGGCGCAGCGGGGCTTGCGGCCATGGCGGGCGCCATCATGATATCCACGTTCGGGTGCGTGAACGGCCTCATTCTCTCGGGCGCGCGCGTCTATTACGCGATGGCGCGCGATGGGTTGTTTTTCAAAGGCGCCGGGACGCTGCATCCGAGATATCAGACGCCGACCTTCGCACTGAAGCTGCAGGCCGCCTGGAGCTGCGCGCTATGCCTCTCGGGAACCTACAGCCAGCTGCTCGATTACGTGATCTTCGCGGCGCTGCTCTTTTATCTCCTGACGGGCGTCAGTGTGTTCGCGTTGCGACGCAAGCGGCCGCAGCTCGAGCGCCCGGTCCGCGTGCCCGGTTACCCTTGGCTCCCGGCGCTCTATGTGCTGCTCACCGCGACCATCGCGATCGATCTGCTCGTCGTGAAGCCGCGCTACACCTGGCCTGGGCTGCTCATCGTGGCGCTAGGAGTGCCGGTGTACTACGCTTGGAGACGCGCGACCCGGCGCAGCACACGCGCAGCCGAGCCCGCGTGAGGCGCGCCGCCACCACCGCATCGCGATGCATCCGCTGACCGCCGCATTTCTCGTCACGCTACTGCTTGGAACCGGCTTGCGCCTGTGGCTCGCATCGCGCCAGGTCGGCGCCGCGCGCCGGCATCGCGAGCAGGTTCCCGAGCCCTTCGCAGGCCAGGTCTCTCTCGCCGAGCACCGCAAGGCAGCCGACTACACCATCGCTCGCGTGCGGCTTGGGCGAATCGAGGGCGTCGTCGATGCGCTCGTCGTGCTCGCTCTCACGCTCGGTGGCGGCATCGACCGGCTCGACACTCTGTGGCGCAGCGAGGCTTTACCCGAGCCCTGGCGCGGCCTCGCTCTGGTTGCGAGCGTCCTCGTGCTCACCATGCTCATCGGCCTGCCGTTCTCGCTGTGGCGCACGTTCCGCATCGAGGCTGCCTTCGGCTTCAATCGCACCTCTGCATGGCTCTATCTGGCCGACCGCCTCAAGGGCTTGCTGGTCGGGGTGCTCCTCGGCGGACCGCTCGTTCTCGGCGCCCTGGAGCTGATGGAGCATGCCGGCCGGCTGTGGTGGCTGTACGCATGGCTCGGCTGGCTCGCCGTATCTTGGACGCTCGCGTGGGCGTGGCCGGCGATCATCGCCCCGCTCTTCAATCGCTTCACTCCCCTCAGCGATGCGGCACTCAAGTCGCGCATCGAGACCCTGCTCGGCCGTTGCGGCTTCGCCTCGAAGGGGGTCTTCGTCGTGGACAGCTCGCGTCGCACGGCGCACGGCAATGCCTATTTCACGGGCGTCGGGCGCAGCAAGCGAATCGTGTTCTTCGACTCGCTTCTGGGGCAGCTCGGCGCCTCCGAGATCGAGGCAGTGCTCGCGCACGAGCTGGGGCATTTCCGCCTGAAGCACGTCCGTCAGGGCCTGATCGTCTCGGCGGTCGCATCCCTCGCCGGTCTTGCGCTTCTGGGCTGGCTTTCGCGCGAGCCTTGGTTCTACAGCGCACTCGGGGTCCAGCAGGGCTCTGCCGAATGTGCGCTGCTGCTCTTCCTGCTGGTCGCGCCCGTGTTCCTGTTCTTTCTGACGCCCCTTGGATCGCTCTGGTCGCGACGGCACGAGTTCGCGGCCGATCGATTCGCAGCCGAGCATGCGAGCGCCGCCGATCTCGCCGCGGCGCTCGTGAAGCTCTACCGCGACAACGCAACGACGCTGACGCCCGATCGCATCACCTCGGCCTTCTACGACTCGCACCCGCCCGCGCTGGTGCGAATCGCATACCTTCGCAAGCTCGCACAGCGCGCAGCAAGCTAGGCGGCTCGCGCGCGCCGCAGTCAGCTCACCTCGCGCCGCAGCGCATCGGCGGCCAGGCGATGACGCGAGGCAGTGCTCAGCCGGACGGGTGCGGTCTCCACGAGCAGCAGGCACAGCAGTCCGCCGGCCACCGCGCACGCAGCCTGCACCACGACGGGAGTGGTGACACTCCAGGCGTCCGCGAGCGCGCCCGAGATCGAGGTGATGCCGAAGCCGCCGACCACCTCCCCGATGCACACGACGAGGCCCATGGCCGTGGCGGCGTAACGCCGCGAGATCGTCTCGCCGGGGATGACCCCCATGTAAAGGGGGAAGGTTCCGCTACCAAACCAGCCGACGAACATGAGCGCGCCGATGAGGATCGGCGGCCCTGGAATGTAGAGTGCCGCAAGCGGCGTCAGCACACCGACGAAGCAGAATGCAATCATCACCGGCTTGCGTCCAAAACGATCGGACAGGGCGGGAACGGTGAACGATGAGAGCGCGGAGGCCACCCCGAGCGCCGTCAGCAGGTAGCTCATGACGGTCGGTGAGAGATGCCGATAATCCGTGAAGAACTTCGGCAGGAACGTCCAGCCCATGATGAACCAGGACACCATCACGACCGAGATGAGACAGCACAGGAGAATGTTGCGCACGCCGAGCATCGCCATGAGCCCCATGCGCTTGCCGCTGCCGCCGAGGCTGTGCGCATCCATCACGCGTTGCGCCGTCTTGTCCGGCTCCCGCACCCACAGAAGCACGGCGACCGCGCACGCAAGACCGGGCACCCCTGCGAGGTAGAACGCCGCGCGCCAGCTCAACTGCTGGGCGAGCGCAACCAGCAACAGCGGCGCGAGGCTCTGACCGAGCACCGAGGCGAAGAAGTTCTGCATGATTCCGGCGTTGATGCCGCGGCGATGCTCGGAGGACTCGGCCACCATCAAGGCGAGGCACACCGGAAGGAACGGGCCCTCGACCGCCCCCATCACCATGCGTGAGGCGAGCAGCACGGCAAACGAGTGGGCAAAACCGGCGATGAACGAGCACGCAGAGAAGATGATGAGGAAGCTGAGCAGGAACGGCTTGCGCACACCGCTCGCATCGGACCATCTGGCGATGAGATAAGCGCCCAGCGCCCAGGTCAGCGACAGCCCGGAGCCGAGCAGCGCGGTCTGGGTGTTGCTGAGGGGAATGTCCCGCTCGATGAACGGCACGAGGATCGTGCCGGCGTTGCGGTCGAAGAAGGCGATCCCGAAGGCAAAGCCGAGCAGCAAGAGCAGCCCGTTCTCGTAGGTGAAGAGGCCCCCTCGCCGGTGATTCACGCTCATTCCCCGTTCCCCTCACACTGACCGGTAAGGCACCGCATCCTGCGCTGCGCGCCACATCTCATCCGCGGCGGGCCGGTGCATCTCCTCGAGCAGGTGCCCGACCAGCCCCGCACAGCGCGCCGTCAGGACGATCCCGCGCATGACTTCCGTCGGGATCTCCGCCTCGCGCAGCGCCACGGCAATCGCGGCGCTGACGTTCGTCGGAAGTGCCTTGCCCAGGACCTCCAGAACGGCAGCCTCGAGCAGCCCGAGTGCCTCGATGTAGTGGCCCGGCGCGCCCTGCGCGCGCGCAATCTCGATGAGCCTCGCTACGCGCGGATCGCCGGTCTTGTGAGTGGGATGGCCGAAGCCGGGCAGCGCCTTGCGATCGCGCCGGAATGCTCGAACGGTCTCGAGCGCCAGAGCCTTTCGCTCCTGGACCGGGGCGGCGACCAGCTGGTCGAGCACCTCGGCGCAGCGGCTCGCGGTCCCCGCGAAGTGATCGCCGACGCCGAGGAGCCCTGCGGCCACTGCCCCCTGGAGCGACTCCGGAGCCCCAAGCAGGGTGAGCCGCGAGGCGATGACCGAGGGAACCAGCCCATGCTCCATGATCGCAACCAGCACGGCGTCGGTCAGTGCGACCTGCAAGGCAGTCGCATCCTTGCCGAGCAGATGAAAGAGCAGCATCTGCGTGAAAGAGAGCTTGCCCACGAGCTCGCTCACCAGATCGCGGCCGCGGACCTCGATGCGCTCGGCGGTCGCGCCGCAGAGCTCGGTGTGACGTGCGCTTCGGGCGGTCAATGTGGGCTCCCCTCTCTGCGTCCAGATCCGCACGGTAGCGGGCGAGCCCGATGCTGTACAACCCTTCGCTTGACAGCGGGCACGCCTATGGCAGTATTACGAATGTCAATATTAGTAATAACAGTGCATTCCCGAAGCGATGAGCGAGCAGACGCTGCACGAACTTGCCCGCCTGAGTGTCAGCTTGCCGAGCGAGCTGCTCGCCGAGCTCGATGCGATGGTGAGCGAGCGGGCGCTGCCCAGCCGCTCGCAGATGATCGCCGAGCTCATCCGCCACGCGCTCGCCGAGCACAATGAGGGGCTCGCGGACGCCGTCCTGGCAGGCACGGTGACCCTCATCTATCGCGCCGACAGCGGCCGCGTGCGCCAGGCTCTCGGGCAGATCCAGACGGCCTACGTGAAGGAGGTCATCTCCTCGCAGCACGTGCTGCTCGAGGATGACCAATCGCTCGAGGTGCTGCTGGTTCAAGGACCGGCGCCACGCCTGAAGGCGCTGTGCGACGATCTGCGCAAGGTTCGCGGGGTGCAGCAGATCAAGCTCGTGACCACCACGGCGCTGCTGCCGCCGCTGCACTCCCACGGGGTGGCCGAGGCAGCCTCGCACAGCGCCCCGTCCCGAGCAGCGCGATGAGTCCGAGCACCAAGGATCCGTTCGGCGCCCAGGCGCATGCACGCTCCATGGCGGGAACGGTCGTCGAGGCGATGCCGACCGTGCCTGCAACTTGCGCGAGCGCGCGGCCCCCCGGTGTCGATGCCGATGCGATGCTGTGGGAGGAGACCATCGCAAGCGGCGGCTACGCCTCGAAGGAGCTGCGCCGCGGGGCGCGCTTGCGTCTGACGGACGTGCACGGGGATGCGTGCGTCTCGATGCTGCTGTTCAACGCCGAGCGCCCCGTCGAGCGCCTGAATGTCGCGGACACGATCAAGGTGCAATGGTGCGCCTATCTGACGGCCGGCCGGCTGCTGCTTTCGGACATGGGACGGGTTCTGGCGAGTGTCATCGCGGATGACGCCCAGACCCACGATGTGTTCTGCGGAGCGTCGAACGAGGCTGGCAACACTCGCAAGTACGGGATCGGTGCCAACTGGAGCGCCCAGCCCAACGCACGCGATCGGCTGCTGCTCGGGGCTGCGAAGTTCGGCCTGGGGCGCAAGGACGTGCATCCCTGCATCAACTGGTTCAAAGGCGTGCGCATCGGGCCCGACGGTGCGACGGCCCTGGAATATGGTCCGTTCTCGCCCGGCCGCACGCTGACCTTGCGAGCGGAGATGGACCTCATCGTGGTGCTCGCCAACTGCCCGCACGTACTCGATCCACGGCCGCGCTACACGGTGACGCCGGCCCGCGTGACTGCGTGGCACGGCCCCGTCACGCCCGACGACGACGCGATTCGCAATGCGACTCCCGAAGGCCTGCGTGCCTTTCTCAACGTCGAGGAGTACTTCCGCCGCTGAGACGCTCCATTGAAGCGCCCGCGAGCCCCATCATGAGCGAGCCTGTCCTCCCAGCCCTGCCCGGCCGCATCGTTCTCGATACGGTCATTCCTGCGCGAGCACCCTGGGACCACATCGTGCGCAGGGGAGCGACACTGCGAATCATCGATCTGGAGGGCAATCAGTCGGGCGACTTTTTGATGTATGCGCTCGAGGACGATGCGGAGCGCTACAGCGCGCAGGACACGATCGCCGGGCAAGCGAACATTTTTCTGCGCACGGGCTCCATGCTGCTCTCCAACGAGGGCCGCCCGATGGCGCGCATCACCGGCACGACGGTCGCCTACCACGACACGATCGGCGGTGCCTGCAGCTGCGAGAGCAACACTCTGCGCTACGGACATCACACCAAGTCCCAGCATGCCTGCGTCGAGAACTTCCTGGAGTCGCACGTGCGCCACGGCCGGGGCAAGCGCGACATGGTCTCAAACATCAACTGGTTCATGAACGTCCCGGTCGAGCCGGATGGGACGCTCGGGATCGTGGATGGCATCTCGGCGCCCGGGCTGTACGTTGACCTGCTGGCGCAGATGGACCTGGTGGCCGTCATCTCCAACTGCCCCCAGATCAACAATCCCTGCAATGCGTTCAACCCGACGCCCCTGCGCGTGATCATCGCAGCGCCCGAGGCCTAGGCTTGTTCCGGAAGGTTCTGATCGCCAACCGCGCAACGATCGCCTGCCGGATCATTCGCACGCTGCGCCGCATGGGTATCGCCTCCGTGGCGGTGTTCTCGGACGCCGATGTGGGATCGCAGCACGTCGATCAGGCGGATGAGGCCGTGCGGATCGGTCCGGCGCCGGCGCGCGAGAGCTATCTGAGCGTCGATGCGATCCTGGCGGCCGCCCGCGAGCGCGGTGCCGAGGCGATCCACCCCGGCTACGGCTTCCTCAGCGAAAATGCCGAATTCGCCGCGCGTTGCGAGGCCACCGGCATCACCTTCATCGGCCCGACGCCGGAGAATATCCGTGCATTCGGGCTGAAGCATACGGCGCGCGAGCTCGCGCTCGCGCAAGGCGTTCCGCTCTTGCCGGGCAGCGCCGTGCTTGCAAACTCCATGGCGGCGCAGCGCGAGGCCGAACGGATCGGCTTTCCGGTGATGCTGAAGGCAACGGCAGGTGGAGGCGGCATCGGAATGCGCCGGTGCGCACGCGCGAGCGAGGTCGCCGAGGCGTTCGAGACCGTGCGCCGGCTCGCAGGCAGCCATTTCACCGATGCGGGCGTGTTCCTCGAGCGCTACGTGCCGCAGGCACGCCACATCGAAGCGCAGATCTTCGGCGATGGCACCGGCCGTGTGATCGCGCTCGGGGAGCGAGACTGCTCGCTGCAGCGCCGCAATCAGAAAGTGATCGAGGAATGTCCGGCGCCGAATCTGCCGCAGACCACCCGCAGAGCGCTGGGCGAGTGCGCCGTCCGGCTCGCATCGGCCATCCGTTACCGCTCCGCCGGCACCGTGGAGTTCCTCTACGACGCGCTGCGGGAGGAGTTCTACTTTCTCGAGGTCAACACGCGCTTGCAGGTCGAGCACGGCGTGACCGAAGAGGTCATGGGCGTCGACCTCGTCGAGTGGATGGTCCGATGCGCAGCGGGAGAGCGCGATTTTCTGGATGTCTGGACGGATGAGACTCGCACGCCGCAGGCCTCCGGCGTCGCCATCGAGGCGCGGCTCTACGCCGAGGATCCGGGAGAGGGCTTCCGCCCCTCGAGCGGCACGCTCACCCATGTGCGCTTCCCGCGGCAGGCGCGCGTGGAGTCCTGGATCGCAGACGGCAGCGATGTGGGCACGCACTACGATGCGCTGCTTGCGAAGCTCATCGTGAAGGGCGCGGATCGCGCAGCCGCAGTGCGGGCGTTGCAAGGCGCGCTCGAGGAAACGCAGCTCGCGGGGCTCGAGAGCAATCTCGAATGGCTCAAGGTCGTGGCGCGCAGCGCCATGTTTGCGCGTGGCGAGGTCTCCACGCTCGCGCTCGCCGGTGTCGAGTATGCGCCGCGGTCGGTGCGTGTCCTGAGCGGCGGGCTTGCCACGACCGTGCAGGATTACCCTGGCCGGCTGGGCTTCTGGAGCGTCGGCGTTCCGCCGTCGGGGCCGATGGATGGGCTCTCGTTCCGGCTCGGGAACCGGCTGCTCGGCAATCCCGAGGGTGCCGCCGGCCTCGAATGGACTGCCGTGGGCCCGCAGCTGCTGTTCAACCACGACGCAACGGTGTGTCTGGCAGGCGCGGCAAGCGATGCGCTGCTCGACGGGGTCGCGCTCGAGCCCTACCGGCCGCAGTGCGTAGCAGCGGGTCAGACCCTCAAGCTCGGTCGGCTGCGCGGTGCGGGCCTGAGGGGCTATGTGCTCTTCCGCGGCGGACTGGACGTACCCGCCTACCTCGCAAGCCGCGCCACCTTCACGCTCGGCGGTTTTGGCGGGCATGCAGGTCGCAACCTTGCCGCCGGCGATGTGCTGCACCTCGCCCCAGCGCCGCTCGAGCCGGTGACCGCCGAGTTGCCCGAGCCGGCGCGGCCGCCGATCGAGCGGGAGTGGACGCTGCGCGTGCTGTACGGCCCGCATGGCGCACCCGATTTCTTCACGACCGAGGACATCGATGCCTTTCTCGGGGCCTCCTGGGTAGTGCACTACAACTCGAACCGCACGGGCGTGCGTCTGATCGGTCCGCGTCCGCGCTGGGCGCGCCGGGATGGCGGGGAAGCGGGACTTCATCCGTCCAACATCCACGACAACGCGTACGCCGTGGGCGCGGTGGATTTCACGGGCGACATGCCGATCGTTCTGGGGCCGGACGGACCTTCCCTCGGAGGATTCGTCTGCCCGTTCGTGACGATTCAAGCCGACCTCTGGAAGCTCGGTCAGCTGGCGCCCCACGATGTGGTGCGCTTCGAAAGCGTCGACGAGGAGCGCGCGGAAGAGCTCGAGCGTGCGCAGAACGAGCTCGTCGCGCACCGCGGCTCGCACGCCGTGCGCTCCCCCCGCGCCGACCGCCCCGCTCGAGCACCGGCGAAGGCTCAGCCACTCGCGAGCCCCGTGCTGGGCGCGATTCCCGCGGCAGCCGAGCGCCCGATGACAGTCTATCGACGCCAAGGCGACCGGCACCTGCTGGTGGAGTACGGTCCGATCGTGCTCGATCTGGAGCTGCGCCTGCGGGTGCATGCGCTGATGCTCGAGCTCGAGCAGCTGCAGCTGCCGGGGGTCATCGATGTGACGCCCGGCATCCGCTCACTGCAAGTTCACTACGATGGGCGCCTGCTTCCACAGGCGCGGCTGCTGCAGGTGCTCGCCGATGCTGAAGAGCGGCTCGGCACGCTCGAGGACTTTCAGATCACCTCGCGCGTGGTGCACCTGCCCCTTTCGTTCCGGGACCCGGCCGTCGAGGAAACGATCGCGCGCTACATGGCGTCGGTGCGCGAGGATGCGCCGTGGTGCCCGGACAATATCGAATTCATTCGCCGCGTGAACGGTCTCGACTCTAGCGAGGATGTGCGCCGCGTGGTGTTCGATGCCCGCTACCTGGTCCTCGGCCTCGGGGATGTGTATCTCGGGGCACCCGTTGCCACGCCGCTCGATCCGCGCCATCGGCTGGTCACGACCAAGTACAACCCGGCACGCACCTGGACTCCGCCCAACGTGGTGGGCATCGGCGGTGCCTATCTCTGCATCTACGGCCTCGAGGGGCCGGGGGGCTACCAGCTCTTCGGCCGCACCATCCAGGTGTGGAACAGCTATCGCCAGACGCAGACGTTTCGCGACGGCAAGCCCTGGCTGCTGCGCTTCTTCGATCAGATCCGCTTCTTCCCGGTCACGCATGCGGAGCTTACCGACTGGCGGCGCGACTTCCCGTACGGCCGGCGCAGCGTACGCATCGATTCGGAGGTCTTCAGGCTCGCCAACTATCGCCGGATGCTCGCCGAGCACCGTCTCTCGATCGAGGCTTTCCAGGCGCGCCGCCAGGCCGCGTTCAATGCGGAGTGCGAGGAGTGGGAGCGTCGCAACGAGCTCGCGCGCCCGGATGGGATCTCAGGCACCACAATGGTGCAGGCGGAGGTGCAAGTCCCCGATGGCGCGGAGATCGTCGAGGCCCCATTGGGCGGCAATATCTGGAAGATCTACGTTCAACCCGGGGAGCGAGTCGAGAAGGGCACGGTCATTGCAGCGATCGAGGCCATGAAGACCGAGTGCCAGGTACCGAGCCCCGCAACGGGACTCGTGCGCGCCGTGTACATCCGGGAACGTCAGACCGTCTCGCCTGGCACTCCGATGATTGCCCTCGACACCGCAGTGCGGCCGCACACCGAGGACGGCTCACGAGCATGCCTGGAACGACCCTAGCCGGCATCGTCTCGGCCGTGACGAGCGGCGCCGCGAGCGCCGAGCGCGTCGCAACGCGCGTCCTCGCCGAGGCGGCCGCCTACGATGCCGTTCAACCGCAGGCCTGGATCAGTCGCTGCCAGCGCGAGGAGGTGCTCGCGAATGCGCGCCGCATCGACCAGCGTATCGCCGCGGGTGAGCGCCTCCCGCTGGCCGGCATCCCCTTCGCGGTGAAAGACAACATCGATGTCGCGGGCATGCCGACGACGGTCGCCTGCCCTGCATTCGCCTATACACCGGCCGCCTCGGCAGGCGTCGTCGAGCGCCTCACGAGCGCGGGGGCGATCCTCATCGGCAAGACCAATCTGGATCAATTCGCGACCGGTCTCGCCGGCACGCGCAGCCCCTACGGCGCACCGCGCTGCGTTTTCAATCGGGACTATGTGAGCGGCGGATCGAGCTCCGGCTCCGCCGTGGTCGTCGCCGCCGGCATCGTTCCGCTCGCGCTCGGATCGGATACGGCCGGATCGGGCCGCGTGCCGGCTGCCTTCAACGGAATCACCGGCTTCAAGCCCACGCGCGGGCGCTGGAGCACTCGCGGTCTAGTACCCGCCTGCCGCTCGCTCGACTGCGTGAGCTCCTTGACGCAGACCGCCGCGGATGCTGCGCTCGCCGACTCGGTCCTGACCGGATTCGATGCCGCCGACCCCTACTCGCGCATGCCCGGGCCGCCCCCGGAGATCGGACTCCCGTTTCGCTTTGGAACACCGCGGCCGGAGCAGCTCGAATTCTTCGGCGACTCCGAGTCTGCAGCCCTCTACCGTGCGGCACTCGAGCGCCTGAGCGCATCGGGTGGCGCCGCGGTCGAGGTGGACATCGCACCGCTTCTCGAGGCTGCGCGCCTCCTGTACTCAGGGCCATGGGTCGCAGAGCGGACGGTGGTCGTCGAGGACCTGCTGGCATCGCACCCCACCGCGATTCATCCGGTCGTGCGCTCGATCGTGCAGGCCGGCAAGGGGATCTCGGCGGTCGAAGCCTTTCGCGGATTCCACACCCTGCAAGGGTGCGCTCGGCGCGCACAGGCGCTCTGGCAAGGCATTGACGTGCTCGCGCTGCCCACTGCCCCCACGATCTATCGTGTGAGCGAGCTCGAGGCCGAGCCCATTGCGCTCAACAGCCAGCTCGGCCTGTACACCAACTTCGTGAACCTGCTCGACCTGAGCGCGATTGCGGTGCCGGCGGGCTTCCGGCGCAATGCGACCGGATTCGGATTGAGCCTCATTGCTCCCGCGTGGGCGGACCGCGGACTGCTCGAGCTTGCGCGGCGCCTGGAGACTGTCCAGTCGGCACCGGGCCCTCCACCCCTCGATAGCGAGCCTCGCGTGGCCGGCGTCCTGCTGGCCGTGGTCGGCGCGCATCTGGCGGACATGCCGCTTCACTGGCAGCTGGCATCACGCGGTGCACGCCTGGTTCAGCGCACCCGCACTGCGCCGGTGTACCGGCTGTACGCAATGCGCGCTCAAACACCGCCGAAGCCCGCGCTGGTGCACGTCGGCACGGGCGGGGGCGCAATCGAGGTCGAGGTCTACGAGCTCGACCTCACTGCCTTCGGCAGCTTCGTCTCCGAGGTGCCGGCGCCGCTTGCGATCGGCACGGTCGTGCTGCAGGACGGGGCACAGGTACGCGGCTTCGTCGCCGAGCCTCGCGCGCTCGAAGGCGCCGAGGACATCACCTCCGCGGGCGGCTGGCGCGCATATGTGACGAAGCGAGCGCATCGACACTAGAGGACCTCAGCCGTGAAGAAGCTCACCCCTGCCGCCCGTATCCGCTCGTCTCTGCTGCACGCGTGGCTTGCGACGGTCCTGATGCTCGTTGCGCTCGGCCCCCTCACGGCGCGCGCCGAGCTGAAGGTGGGCGTGTCGGACTGGCCGGGGTGGGTTGCCTGGTACGTGGCTCAGAGCGAGGGGTACTTCAAGAAGTACGGCGCCGACGTGAGGCTCATCTGGTTTGCGAACTACAGCGACTCGATCTCGGCGCTCTCGACGGGACAGCTCGATGCCAACAGTCAGACCTGGTCCGACACGCTGGGACCGCTCGCCAAGGGCCTCCCGCTCAAGGTCGTGCTGGTCAATGACAACTCCTCCGGCAACGATGCCGTGATGGTGGGCCCGGACATCCATTCCTTCGCCGAGCTCAAGGGCCACACGATCGCGCTCGAGCAGTTCAGCGTGTCGCACTTCGTGCTCTACACGGCGCTCGCACGCAATGGCCTCACGCCCCGCGACGTGAAGGTCGTCAATCTCTCGGCCGGGGATGCCGCGGCCGCCTTCATGAGCGGCCGCGTGGATGCGGCCGTCGTGTGGAACCCATGGATCAGTCAGATCGAGAAGAGCGGCAGAGGGCGCGCGCTGTTCACCTCGCGCCAGATGCCGGGTCTCATTCCGGACCTGCTGGTCGCGCAAACCGAGGCCATCCGTAGCAAGCGCAGCGACCTGGTTGGAATGATCAAAGCGTGGTTCGATACCCTCGCCTTCCTGCGGACTCACCCCGACCAGGCGGTGCGTATCATGGCGAAGGTCGTTGGTCTCGATACGCAGCAGTACCGGGTCTTCCTTCCGGGCACGCGCCTCTTCGATGCGGCGGCCAACCTCGATGCGTTCAACCCGAGGAGCCCTCGAAGCCTGGTTGCGGTCGAGCCGGCCATTGCAGGCTTTCTGCTCTCCAACAAGCTGATCGACGCAAGCCCCAATCCTTCGAGCGGGGTTGACCCCTCGCTCCTCGAGGAGGCGTTGAAGCGATGACCGGCCGAATGGGCCTCGCGCCGAGCTCCGTTGTGGTCCCGCTCGAGCGGCCGGCACCACCCGCTGCGGCCCCACCCGCAGCGGGTGCCGAAGACAGCGTGGTGGTGCTCGAGCCGCCACCCCTGCGGCGCGCCGCGACGCATCTGTGGACCATTCGCGGCTTCATCAGCCAGCGACGCTACTGGATGCTCGCGACCATCGGCGTTGCCGTGCCCCTCCTCGCCTGGTTCGCGCTTGCGGCGCTGGGTACCGTGAACAAGGTGTTCCTGCCCGGGCCCCTCGACGTGGCACGGCGCGTCATGACCTGGTTCAACGACGACGATCTCCTGGGCGATGTGCGAATCAGCTGCTATCGCGTCATCGCCGGGTGGGCCCTCTCGGCACTCATCGCGGTGCCGCTCGCGCTTCTGATCGGTACCTACCGGTTCGTTCAGGCGCTGCTCGAGCCGCTCACGGACTTCATCCGCTACATGCCCGCGGTCGCGTTCATCCCGCTCGTCATGCTGTGGATCGGGATCGACGAGGGCGCAAAGATTGCGATCATCTTCATCGGCACGTTCTTCCAGATGGTGCTGATGATGGCCGAGGACGTGCGCCGCGTGCCGATGGCACAGATCGAGGCGGCGCAGACGATGGGCGCCACGCGCCTGGAGATCATCGAGAAGGTGATCGTCCCCTCGGCCAAGCCGGCGCTGCTCGACACGCTGCGCATCACGATGGGCTGGGCCTGGACATACCTGGTCGTCGCGGAGCTCGTCGCTGCCAACTCGGGGCTCGGCTACGCGATCATCAAAGCGCAGCGCTTCCTGCAGACGGACAAGATCTTTGCCGGGATCATCCTGATCGGCGCGATCGGGCTTGCCATGGACCAGTGCTTCCGGCTGGTCCATCGATTAGCCTTCCCCTGGATGTACAAGCGCAGCTGAGCATGGCGAACGCGGTCCACTGCCGGGGCGTCTGGAAGCTGTTCGAGGCGGGAACCACCCGGATCACGGCGCTGCAGAACGTGAGCCTCGACATCGGCGACGGCGAGTTCGTGACTCTGGTCGGTGCTTCGGGCTGCGGCAAGTCGACGTTCCTGCGCACCCTGGCCGGGCTCGAGGCCCACACGGCCGGCGAGATCGAGGCGGGCGGCGTGCGCATTACCGGGCCGGGCGTCGACCGCGCGATGGTCTTTCAGGACTACAGTCTGTATCCGTGGCTCACGGTGACGGAGAACATCAAGTTCACCCGCCAGCTCTCCGCCCACACGCGCGACCGAACCTCCTCCGACGTCGAGGCAGCCGCGGGACGCGCCGAAGCGCTCGTGCGCCTGATGGGGCTTGCCGCCGTTGCGAGCGCCTATCCCAATCAGCTCTCGGGCGGCATGCAGCAGCGCGTGGCCATCGCACGTGCGCTCATGAGCCGACCGCGCATTCTCCTCATGGACGAGCCGTTCGGTGCGCTCGACGCCCAGACGCGCGAGGTGATGCACGATCTGATCCTGCACGTCTCCGAGCTCGAGCACTGCACGGTCGTCTTCGTCACTCATGACGTGGAAGAGGCGATCTATCTGGGCCGGCGCGTCGTCGTGATGGCTCCCCGACCCGGGCGCATCGACTCCATCTACGAGGTGCCGCTGCCGGCGCGGCGTGTACAGGACATGAAGCACACACGCGCCTTTCTCGAGCTCAAGACCCAGATACTCGAGCGCATACGCTCCACGTCAGGCATGAGAACCGACACCGACCTGCTGCAGAAGCTCTCGCAACGGGCCCCTGACCCGAGCGGCCTTTCCACGACCGAGCGCACGCTCGATCCCTGATACCGCAACCGCCTGCCCTACAACGGCGCACAAGCGGGCTATCACGCGCCCGGCTGGTGCGTTCTCGCGTCGAGCCCGCGACGCAACAACAAATCGAAGCACAGCGGCGAGCGCGTAGCCTCTGTTTTTCCAGTCTTTTTCCATGCCCGGAAGCGGTGCCCCCGTGCGGGCATACGGTTTGCACAACACCTCTCCAAAATGTGCGTCTAGGGTTCCGGCCCGCCAAGCGGCGGGTGGCTGGTCCGAGAGAGGCAGTCCAGAGCAGGCGTAACGCACGAGCGTTGCGTGTGCCTCTGGATACACGGCGGGACAAAAGCCCGGGAGACTCAGGTCGAGGAGACTTGTTCATCCTCGGGATGATCTTCCGCGAAGAAGAAAATCCCATTTGGGTCTCCTCGACGGTGCGATCACGGCATCAGGACTCGAGGAGGCATCTCGTTGTGAAGTCGAAGAACGCTCGCAGCTCGCGAACCATCCCTACCCGCGCCAAGCCACGCACGGCGATCGATGCCAGGGTGAGAGGGCTTCGGCTGGACCGAATGACCTCGCTCACCGCGGCTGTACTGACGGCGCTTTACGGGGCTCCCTGTCTGGCAGACGGTGCGGCCCCGCCATCGACCGCGGCCGCAGAGGGTCCGTCCTCCGACACGAGCGCCTTGCAGGAGGTCATGGTCACGGCCACGCGCCGCACCGTCAATGCCCAGGACCTTCCGATCAGCATCACGGCGATCAGCGGAGATCAGCTGCAACAGCAGGGAATCGAGGACATCGCAAACCTCGCGCAGTCGGTCGCCGGTGTCAATTACACCGACAAAGGGGCATTCGGCGGCGTCAACGGCTCGACGCTGATCATCCGCGGGTTGAACAGCGAGCAAACCGCCGGCCAGCTGGCGCTCGCCTCGCCAGTCGTACCGCCGGTCGCCACCTACGTGGACGACACCCCGCTCTTCTTCAATCTGCAGCTCCAGGACCTCGATCGCGTCGAGATCCTGCGCGGCCCGCAGGGCACGCTCTACGGGTCCGGATCGCTCGGCGGCACGATCCGCTTCGTCCAGAACGCGCCCGATCCGAGCCAATTCGATGCGCGCGGGGAACTCGGGGTGAGCGACACGGCTCATACCCACGCGCCGAACGAGGAGGCGCACGGGGTGCTCAATATCCCCTTCGCCTCGACGTTCGCGATTCGCTTGAACGCCGGCTATTCGTACGATGCCGGCTTCATCAATCAACCGAACCTGTACGTGCTCAATTCGCAAGGCGCCCCCGTCTCTGCGATACCCGGGGATCTGTGGAGCCCGCCCGTGAAGTATTCCCAGGACGGGACCAATCACAACACCGAGCGGAATGCGCGCTTCGCCGCGCTGTGGCGACCGAACGACGAGTTCCATGCAGAGTTCAACTATTACTATCAACAGATGCAGGCGGGCGGCTTCCCCTATGCCGCCACTCAAACCGCCGCCTACAACAATTGGATCAGCCCCGCGACGCAGCCGGTGGGCACCTTCACCAATCCGCCGCTCGTGAACCCGCTGTACAGCTCTCCCGTCCCGGCCGGGGTCGACTCATTGTCGAACGCCGACAACTCCTTGGAGAGTGCGACCGACAAGGTGGGGCTGGGCGCGCTCACTCTCGAGGGCGACCTGGGATTCGCGACGCTCACCTCGTCCACCTCGTATGCCGACCACCTCAATCGCTCCTCGGACGATCTGACCGCGCTGTATACGAGCTTCTCCTTCTATCAGAGCCTCTATGGGCAGAACCCCCGCTCGTTCGTGCAGGGACACGACGAGCTCGATGACCGGCCGTGGGCGGAGGAGCTGCGGCTCACCTCCAAGACCGGAGGCGCGTTCGACTGGGTGACGGGCCTGTTCTACCGCTACGAGAAGACGAACATTCAAGAGCACGAGTTCTACCCCGGCTATCTCGACTTCTACGACCAGTGCGCGCCGATCTACGGCCAGAGCAGCGGCAATGGTGTCTCGCCGTCGTACTGCGGCGTGGGTGAGACCGCCTACACCCCCGGAACGACCACTTACGTCGATGGCATCCCGATCATCAAGGATCAGGCGTACATCGGCGACTTCGAGACCAGGTTCCGCGACATGGCCGCGTATGGCGATGTGACCTGGCACATCACCAAAAGCTGGAGCCTCACGGGAGGCACCCGCGTGTTCAAGCAGGACGTGACCCAGGCGCAGCAGACCGGACTGCTGTTCGATGGAGGACCGTTCTTCGGCACCACGCCGCCGATTGCCAACAGCTCGCTGAGCGACTCCTGGGCCCGGGCGCTGTGGAAGCTCAATACCTCGTATCAGCTCAATGACAAGAACCTGGTGTACGCCACGTGGTCGCAGGGATTTCGTCGCGGCGGGGTCAACGCGCTGCCCGCCGCGGAGCCGGGCGAGGGCTATGTCACCCCGACGGCGCTCACGAAGCTCTCCCCCGATACCGTGGACAACTACGAGATCGGACTGAAGGGAGAGCTCGCGGGCCGCTTCCGTTACTCGGCCGCGGTGTTCGACATGCAGTGGCACAACGTTCAGGAGGGCGTGCAGCTCACACCGCTCGTGCTGCCGGCGTCCCTCAACGTCGGCCAGGCGGTCAGCCGGGGTGTGGAGCTCGAGACATTCACGCTCCTGTCCTCCCATTTCAACGCACAGCTCGATTACACGTACGACCAGACCAAGCTCACCGAGCTCAATCCGCTCTTCGTCTTTCCGAACGTCTCGGCACCCCCGCCCGCGATCGGCAGCCCGCTGCCCGGCACGCCCAAGGACAGCCTCGCGGCGACGCTCGAATACGTGCACCAGCAAGTCCTCGGATGGGAGTTGCGCTACGACATCACGGCGCACTATCAAAGCGCGATCCTGCCGGCGCTGTCGGCAACCGTACCGACCGCGGCAGGCTACACGATGCTCGACACGCGTTTGTCCTTCGAGCGGTCGCACTGGACCTGGTCGCTGTATCTGGACAATGTGACCAACAGGCTCGGGATCCAGTCGTACTCCGATCCCGCGCTGTACGGCAATCGCTGGCAAGCGGTCGTTTCGACGCCGCGTACCGTCGGCATGACACTCTATTACGCGCTCAACGAGTAACATGGGGGAATGCAGAGCGTAGCCGTCCTCGAGCGCCTCATTGGCTTTGCCACCGTCAGTCGCGACTCGAACTGGGAGCTCATCGAGTTCGTGCGTGAGTACCTCGCCGCGCGTGGCATCGAGTCGAGACTCTATCCGGATGCGAGCGCTCGCAAGGCCAATCTCTACGCGCGCATCGGCCCTGCGGTGGAGGGGGGCGTGATGCTGTCCGGGCATACGGATGTCGTGCCCGTGGACGGCCAGAGCTGGTCCTCCGCGCCGTTCGAGCTGCGCGAGCGCAGCGGGCGGCTCTTTGCCCGCGGAGCGGCCGACATGAAGGGCTTTCTGGCCTGTGCGCTGCGTGCGGCTGATCGGGCCGCCGGCCGTACGCTGCGCGCACCATTGCACCTGGCCTTCTCGTACGACGAGGAGCTCGGCTGTCTCGGCGTGCGCTCGTTGATCGACGACATGCGCTCATGGAGCGTTCGTCCGGCGTTCTGCATCGTGGGGGAGCCGACGCTGCTCGCCACTGCCGTGGGACACAAAGGCAAGGTGGCTGTGCGAGCGGCCTGTCACGGCATCGCGGCACATTCGGCTGCCCCCGAGCGTGGGGTCAACGCAATCCACCTGGCTTGCGACCTGATCGAAGCCACGCGCCGCCGCCAGTCGCAGATCGCACATTCCGGGTCGAGCGATCCGTCCTATGCAGTGCCGCACACTACGCTGCACGTGGGCGTCATTCACGGCGGCGCCGCGCTCAACATCGTTCCGGAGCATTGCGAGCTGGAGCTCGAGATCCGCAACCTGCCCGCCGACGACCCGCTCGCCATCCTGGAGGGTATCCGTGCCGATGCCGCCGCAATCTCCGCGAGCGTCCGCTCCGCCGGCATCGAGCTGGAGATCCTTCACGAGTACCCAGCGCTGCAGACACCGGCCGAGTCGCAGGTGGTGGAGCTCGCCGCCGCCCTCACCGGGCAGCGCGAAACGATCAAGGTCGACTTCGGGAGCGAGGGCGGCCTGTTCAGTCGCGAGCTCGGCGTCCCGACGGTCGTTTGCGGTCCCGGATCGATCGATCAGGCGCACAAGCCCGACGAGTTCGTGAGCCTCGATCAGCTGCAGCGCTGCGACGCGATGGTCGACCGTCTCCTGGAGGTGCTCGCTTGATCCGAACCGGCCGGCAATACCTCGACTCCATTCGCGATGCGCGCGAGGTATACATCGACGGCGAGCGAGTGAAGGACCTCGTGCGGCATCCGATGTTCAAGCCGCTGATCGACATCCGTGCACGCATCTACGACATGCAGCACCAGAGCGCAACGCGCGACGTGCTCGCCTATCAGGACGCGGGCGAGTGGCACGCGGTGGCGAACAAGCTGCCCCGCAGCGAGCAGGACTGGTGGGATAAGCGCCGTGCGACGGACACCATCCTCGAGGAGATCGGCGGCATCGTGACGCGCGTCGGAGACGAGACCGTCGGGGAGATCTGGTCGCTCTTCGACGGGCAGGACGTCCTCGCGGAGCTCGACCCGCAGTTCTCGGCCAATGTCCGCCAGCACGTGCAGGCGGTGATCCAGGGCGATCCGTTTCACGTCTCCGCGAACACCGATCCCAAGGGAGACCGGTCCAGGCCTCCTCAGGAGCAGGATCCCGACATGCTCCTGCACGTCGTGCGCGAGACCGATGCCGGTATTATCGTGCGCGGCGCGAAATACGAGACGGCGGCCGCGTACGCCAACCAGGCCTTCACCAAGCCGACGATCGCCAACTGGGGCAACGAGCAGCTGTCGGACTACGCCGTCGGGTTCATCTGCAATCTGAGCTCCCCGAACCTGAAGTTCATCTGCCGCACGGGCTTTGCGGGTCGCGCGCCGGCGGTGGACTATCCTCTCGCCAACCGCTTCGACGAGATCGACGCACTGGTCATCTTCGACGACGTGTTGATCCCCTGGGAGAACGTGCTGTTCTACCGTCACACCAAGGCGGCCAGCTTCATCCGGGCGACGCTGCATCGCTATTCGGCGTTCGCATTCGTGCAGCGCAATCTGAAGCTTGCGGATCTCGTGATCGGCGCGGCGCTGTTCAACGTGCGCCAGACCGGACTCGACAAGCAGCAAGCGGTGCAGGAGAAGCTCGCGCAGCTCGCGGTCTACCGCGAGGGCATCAACGCGCATCTGACGGCGGCCATCACCCTCGCCCAGCGCAGCCCGGCGGGTCTTCTCATGCCGAATCAGTCGCTGCTCTATGCCGGACGGGTGCTTGCGTGCTCCCAGCTGCACGAGTTCATGCACATCGCGCGCGAGCTCTGCGGAGGCCAGATCTGCATCACACCCGACAAGGCGGCCTTCGACTCGCCGGACACCCGGCCCTGGCTCGAGAAATACTACTCGGTCAACGAGAGCTGGATCGCGGAGGATCGCCGCAAGCTGCTTGCGCTCGCGCGCGATGCGCTCAACTCCGACTACGCCGGCCACCGGCTCACCTTTCAGCTGTTCGCGCAGTCCCCGCCCTTTGCGCACCTCAACGCGGTGTACCGCAACTTCGATTGGGATGGCCCGCTCGACTTCGCGCGCAAGGCGGCGGATCTTTCCGAGCGCGTGATGCCCCGCACGGGACGCCGGCACGGGGACGGTGCCGTGACGCAGTGGTTCGCCGCGCACCCCGGCGGCCACGCCTCGAACGAGCAAACGTGACGCCCAGGCGCCGCCCGTGCATACACGCCTGCGCAAGTTCAACACCCGCGACACCTACCCCGAGCAGCGGCTCGACAACGACCTGTGCCAGGTGGTGGTGGCGCGCGGCCGCATGGTCTTCCTGCGGGGTCAGGTCGGCCAGAGCCTCGATACTGCTCAGAGCGTGGGCATCGGCGACCCCGCGGCCCAGGCCGAGCAGGCCATGCAGAACGTGAAGCAACTGCTCGCCGAGGCCGGCGCAGGCCTCGAGCACATCTGCAAGGTCACGATCTATCTCACCGATCCGCGCTGGCGGGAGACTGTCTATCGCACGATCGGGCGCTGGCTGAAAGGGATCTACCCCGTCTCCACGGGTGTCGTGGTCGCGGCACTGGCGCGTCCAGAATGGCTCGTGGAGGTGGACGTCATCGCGATGATCCCCGATGATCCTTGATCGATGACCTTCTCGATCGTCGCGCGCATCGAAGATGCTCGAATGTTCGGCATTGCAATCGCCTCCTCTTCGCCGGCGGTTGCGGCGCGCTGTGTCCATGCGCGCGCTGGTGTAGGCGCCGTGGCGACGCAGAGCCTGACCGACCCCGCGCTGGGCCCGCGAATCCTCGATGCTCTGGAGCGCGGCGTCGAAGCGGCCGCTGCGCTCGATCGCGCCGTGCGCGCTACTCCCTTTGGCGCCTATCGCCAGCTCGCGGTGATCGGGCGGCACGGTGTCCCGGTCGTCCACTCGGGCGCGCAAACGCTCGGCACGGCAAGCGCGGCGTGCGGCACGCATGCCGCGGCCGCCGGAAATCTCCTGGCGCGAGCAGAGGTCCCCGCGGCGATGGTCGGCGGATTCGAGCGTGCAACGGGACACATCGGGGCACGCCTGCTGTGCGCACTGCGCGCCGGCCTCGAAGCGGGCGGCGAGGTGACTCCGGTTCACTCGGCCGGTCTTTTGATCGTGCGGGAGCTCAGCTGGCCGATCGTCGACCTGCGAGTGGACTGGAGCGACGCCGATCCGGTCGCAGAGCTCGCATCGATCTGGGACCGCTACGCACCGCAGATCGAGGACTACGTGCAGCGCGCGCAAGATCCGGCCACTGCACCGGGATTCCAGGTGCCCGGCGATGGCGCGACTTGATCCCCGCCACGCGAGGTCGCTGCTCCAGCGGGCCAGCGGACTTCTCCCCCTCGGTCGGCTGGTCGAGGCGCGTGCGCTCGCCGGTCTCGCCGAGCAAAACGCGGGCGGCGATGCCGAGCTTCTCGATGCGGTCGGTACGCTCTACAGCCGCGCGGGCGACCAGAAGCGGGCGCTCTCGGCGTACGAGCGCGCCGTGGCGCTCGCGCCGAACGATCCGCGGCTGCTCTTCAACCTCGCAACGGTGCGACGCTTCGTGGGAGCGCTCGCTGCGGCAGAGTCCGATTACGACCGGGTGATTGCGCTGCGACCGGACGACTACGAGGCGTATCGGAACCGCTCTGACCTGCGCCGGCAGACCCGGGAGCGCAATCACATCGCAGCGCTCGAAGGGCTTCTCGCGCGCGGCGTCCCGGGCTGGCAGGCCGAGGTACAGCTGCGCTACGCGCTCGCCAAGGAATACGAGGACCTCGGGGAGCACGAGCGCTCCTTCGTGCATCTGGAGCAGGGCTCCCGCCTGCGGCGCGCGCACCTCGGCTATGACGTGGCCACGGACGTCGCAACCGTGGATTGGATCATCCAGGCGTTCCCGCAGACCGTTGCGCCCGCGCCCGCCTCTGCCAGGCGATCCGGGACCGGGACGCCGATCTTCATCGTCGGTCTGCCGCGCAGCGGCTCGACACTGGTCGACCGGATCTTGAGCAGCCACCCAGCGGTATCCTCAGCCGGGGAGCTCAATTGCTTTGCGCATGCGGTGGTCGAGGGCGTGCGCAAGCAGTCCGGGCGCGCGCAGTGCGAGCGGCGCGAGCTGATCGCCCGATCCGCGCACCTCGACTTCGCTGCGCTCGGGCGCGATTACCTCGAGCGGGCGCGCGCCGCTGGGGCGACCGGGCAGTGCTTCACGGACAAGATGCCGCTCAATCACCTGTACTGCGGGCTGATCCGCCGCGCACTGCCCCACTCGAGGATCGTGCACGTCAGCCGCGCCCCGATGGCGGCGTGCTATGCCATCTACAAGTCGCTTTTCGACCAGGGGTATCCTTACTCCTACGATCTGCGAGAGCTTGGACGCTATTACGTGGCATACCGCCGCCTGATGCGGCACTGGCATGCGACGCTGCCGGGACAGATCCATGAGTTGACGTACGAGGGCCTGATCGCGGATCAGGCTGGACAGACCCGCAAGCTCCTCGAGTTTTGCGAGCTCGACTGGGACGACTCCTGCATGGATTTCCATCGTAACCCCTCCCCGACAACCACGGCGAGTGCCGCTCAGGTGCGCAGTCCTCTCTACGACACCTCGGTCACGCAGTGGCGACACTATCGCGCACAGCTCGAGGAGCTGCATCGCGACCTGGCCGCGGCGGGCATTCAGGTCGAGCCTTGATGCCAGAAGCTACAGCGAGCGGGCGGGCACCATTCTGGGGCGGAGACCCAAGCGGATGGGCCCAGCATGCACCAATCGAGTGCAGCGCGTTGCATCCGCAGAGCCCCACCCATTAGCTTCTCCCTCATGCGACGAATGGTCCAAGGCGCTGGCCGCGTGATGCTTCTGGCGGCGGCCTTGGTGGTGACGCCGCTTGCAAGCGCAGCCACCCGCCTCACGCTAACCCTGGGCGTCGTCAACTGGATCGGCTACGGGCCGATCTACTGTGCAGCAGCCAATGGCTACTACGGGCGCTACGGCTCGGACGTGCGGCTCGTCACCTTCACCGATAACTCTCTCATGGCCGGAGCGGTCCAAGGCGGCGAGCTCGACGCGACCACACTCACCTACGATCAGGTGATCGTCGCGGATGCTCGCGGCTGGAATCTCAAAGTGATCATGCCCGTGGACTATTCGACGGGTGGCGATGCGATCCTGGCCGATGCCGGCGTGAAGGGCATCCGGGACTTGAAGGGCCGCAAGGTCGCATTCCAGCCCCTTTCGCCTTCGGACTTCCTGCTCGGCTATGCGCTCGCACAGACGGGTCTCTCGGAGAAGGACATCCAGGCAGTCAACGCAACACCCGAAGGGGTCGCCGGCATCATGGCCAGCGGCGCGGTGGACGCCGGGGTGACCTATCAACCCAATGTGTCGATGATCCTCAAGCTCGGAGGCGGCAAGCGCTATCACGTATTGCTGTCCTCGCGGGAGGCGCGCGGGATGATCACCGATGTGATGGTCCTCAAGGCGAGCCGCATCGCACATGACCCTGGGCTCGCTCAGGAGTTGATTCGCGGCACCCTCGATGGCCTCGAATTCATGCACCAGCAGCCCGACAAGGCCGCTGCGATCATCGCGCGCGTGCTGGAGATCACCCCCGCCGAAGTGCGGGCGCAGCTGCCGAACATCGAGAATCCGCCGCTTGCCGAGCTCGGCGACGTTTTCAAGCCCTCGAGCGAGCTGCCATCGTTCTACGCAAGCGGTAAGATCATGGGCCAGATCCTCGCGAAGGAGGGGCAGATCGGCGCGCTGCCCTCCATTGCCGCTACCTACGACGCCAGCTTCGTGAGCGCCATGCAGCACTCGAGGGGAGCACTGAGGTGAGAGGCCTGTTCCGGCGGCCGGGCGCTTGGCCGCATGTCCTCGTGATCGGCTACACGGTTCTCGGTTGGCCACTCGGAGTCTGGATGCTCACGCGTCCCGAGCTGCTCCTGAATGCAGCCGGCGTGCTGCTCACGGCGCACACGCTCGTCTACTCCGGCTATCTACTGCACGACTGCGCACACCACGCAGTGTTCGCAACCGCAGCCGCGAACGATCGGCTGGGTATTCTCATGAGCTGGATGAACGGGGCATGCCTTGCCACCTATCAGCGCTTGAAGCGCAAGCATCTGCGCCACCACGCCGATCGGCTGGATGTGGTCACTTTCGACTATCGTGCGGCGCTCAGGGCGAGCCCGCGGTGGGTGCGTGGCGGCGTCCTCGCTTTGGAGTGGGCATACATCCCGGCCGTCGAGCTGATCATGCGCGGCATGATCATCGCCGTGCCGTTCTCATCCGGTGCCGCAACCGAGCGGACGCGCATGGTCCTGCTCCTCGGCCTCAGGATCGCACTCTTCGTTGCGCTCGCGATGGTCTCGATCAAGGCTGTCGCGCTTTATGCGCTCGCGTACGTCCTCTTCCTCACCGTGCTGCGCTTCATGGATGCGTTCCAGCACACCTACGAGGTCTACGTCTCGCGCTCCCTCGAGTCGGCACCTGCCGATCCGCGCCGGGACCGCCGCTACGAGTACTTGAATACGTACTCGAACCTGGTCTCCGAGCGGTGGTGGCTGCTGAATCTCCTGGTGCTGAATTTCCCGTATCACAATGCTCACCACGTGCGTCCGGGTGAGCCCTGGTACCGGCTGCCGGCGCTCCACCGCTCACTCTACCGTCCGGCCGATCAGCAAGTGATCACCTGCCGTGAGCTCTTTGCGAGCTTCCATCGGCACCGGGTCGCTCGCGTGCTGGCGGACGACTACGGCGAGGTGGCGCAGAGCGGCGAGCGGGCGAGCGGATTCCTCGGCGCGGTCGGAGTATCGTTCCTCACCGCGATGTGAGCGTCCCCAGCCCGCCCGGACCGAGTGACTCGACCCGAGGCGACCAGCTGCCCTGGGTGATGCAGTGTTGCACGTGAGCGGCGATGTCGCGCATGGGGGCGATCCATACCCCGCCCTTCTCGAGCATCCGGCCGATCATCCGGTGCGTGTGCTCCCAGCGCGCCAGGCGCCCGGACAGAAACGGATGCCACACCGCAACCCACAGGCCACCGTGGGTCCACATCGACTCGAATTCCTCCCACCAGCTCTCCCAGGCTCTTGCGGCGGACTGCAGCGGCATCTGGAAGCCGAGCTCTACGCTGTGCATGAAGGCGGGCCAGTCGTCCATGCCCCAGTGCGAGGGCAGCTCGAGCAGCGTGCCGCGCGCGGTGCCGATCAGATAGGGCACATCGTCGCCCATGAGCGAGGCATCGTAGGTGATCCCCGCCTCGAGCAGCAGCTCTGCCGAGCGGTGCGAGAAGTTGTAGAGAGGGGCGCGCCAGCCGGCCGGTCTCTCCCCGCTCAGCGCCTGCAAAGCGGCGATGCTGCGTGCCAGCGCTTCACGCTCCTCGGCATGGCTCAGCTCGTTCGGATGCTCGTGCAGGTAGCCGTGGGCCGAGACCTCGTGCCCGTCACGTAGCATCGCCTCGATCGCGTATGGGTAGCGCTCGGCGCACCATCCCGGAACGAAGAACGTCTGTCGAATCCGGTAGTGCCGGTAGGTATCCAAGATCCGGGGCAGCGCAACGTTCGGACCATAGCGCAGCATCGAGGCCGGCGACACCAGTGTGTGGGCGCGTTGCGGATGCGCAAGATAGAGGATGCTCTCCGCATCCATGTCGAGCGTGAAGCAAACGGCGCAGCGGGCGCCGTTCGGCCAGGGCACAGGGTTCGCGATCACGGCAATCCGGGGCGGCTCAACGGGCGGTCTTGCCGCCATCGACCGGCCAGGCAGCCCCGCTCACGAACCCGGCGGCATCACTGGCCAGAAAAGCGACCACGGCGGCGACATCCTGCGGCTTACCGAGGCGACCGAGAGGCACCGAGGCGATCTCCTGTGACCTCGCTCGCGCCGGATCGCCGAGCGACTCGAACTCCGCCTCCAGCATCGCAGTCTCGATCGGGCCCGGACAGACCGCATTGACCCGAATGCCGCGCGGGGCGAGCTCCACCGCGAGCGCACGGCTGAAGGCCAGAACGGCGCCCTTCGTCGCGCAGTACGCGCTGTATCCCGGTTGACCGATCAGCGCCAGCTCCGAGGCGATGTTGATGACCGATGCGCGACCGCTCGCCTCGAGCGCCGGGAGCAGCGCCCGGGTGGTCCGAAATGCGGCGGTCAGATTGACCGCGAGGAGCGACTCGAGAAGCTCATCGTCCGAGTCTTCGAAGGCTCGCCAGCGCGCGATCCCGGCATTGTTGACCAGGATGTCGCAGCGGCCGCCGAGCCTGTCCCGCAGCTGGGCGGTCACGCGCTCGGCGCTGGCCCGCTCGGCCAGATCGACGATGTACGGGAAGAACCGGCCGGCGCCCGCGAGGTGCTGCGCAGCCTTCCGCTCGAGACGCGGATCACGATCGAGCCCATGGACGGTTGCGCCCCCCTCCACCAGGCGCCGCACGATGGCGCCGCCGATGCCTCCGGCAGCTCCGGTCACCACGGCTGTGCGTCCGCTAAACAACGGTGAGGAAGGAAACGGCATGCGCACCGATGTACGTGTCAGCGCGCCGCGCGCCGCTGCCGGGCTCGCCGTAAAGTCCGACGACGACACGGCGAACGCGGTTCCGGTGCCAGGTGTTGAGGAGCTCACGGAGCGGCATCACGCACAGGCTCCGATCGCCGTAGAGCTCGCGATGCAACCGCGGCAGACGATACCAGGGCATCTGCGGCCTGTGATGGTGCGCGTTGTGATAGCCGAAGTTGAGCGTCAGCAGGTTGAGCCATGCGTGGCGCGCGGAGATCAGGTTCGAATAGGTATGGGCCTGCTCGTACGCACGGTCGCGACCGCTCATGGGCACGGGCTCGTTCGCTTGGACGAAGTACTGCTCGAACGTGTGATGGAAAGCATCGAAGAAGTTCAGCACGTGCAGCAGCAGCAGCGCGGCCACGGCGTACAGCGCGAGAGCCTTCAGCGACCACAACCCCAGAGCCACGAGCAGCAGGACTCTGAGGACGAGCATCCCCGCTGCGCGGGGCAGATGGGGGCGCTGGGACCGCACACCGAAGGGACGCCAGATCACCTGCAGGTGCATGAGAATCTCGGTCGCCGGCACATACGCCCACTCGAGCACTTCGAGAACCCTGCGTATCGCCGGGCGGCGCTCCATCAGCGCCTTCAGATCGAAGCAGGCGAGGTCGGCCCGATCCACGTGATGGCGAATGTGCATGTGGCGGATGCGCTCGAATGACGCATACGAGGATCCCGCGATGAAGCTCATGGCCTCGCCCACGCATTGATTGGCTGCAGCGCGTGCGAATAGCGTCTGATGCGCAGCCTCGTGAATGAGGTATGCGGCAAGCACCATGGTGTGCGTGCAGAGCACGACGCCCACGATGTTCAGTGCCGCCCCGGGTGCGCCCATCAATGCGAACGAGACGAGCCAGCCTGCGCACGTCCAGAAGAGCACGAGCGAGTTGGCGAGGGCCGATGGCCAGTCTCGGAACAGCATGTCCAATCTCAACTCCGTTCGCGCAGACTTGCAAGAGCCTTCAAACACTCCCTTCGCCGAGCCTCCATGCGCGCATCAACGGGTCGCCTGCATTGCCCCGCACTCGGTCAAACATTGAGCTCCGTGCGCCGAGTTGGTGCACTACCGAGGGGCTGTGGCTGCAAGCCATGCGCGCGGCCGCGGTCGCGCGCTACAATCTCCTCGTGTTCACACGAAAAAATGTGCATCGCGGGTTGCGGCTGCTTGCTCGATGGCCACTGACAGCCAGCTGATCGATCCGGCGGACTCGATCCTGGTCGTGATCGACCTGCAGCCGGGGTTCCTGGGCAAGCTGACGGCCGAGCGCCGCCACGCGGTCGTGGATCACTGCCGCTTCCTCGTGGAGGTGGCCACGCGCTTTGCGATCCCGATATTCGCGACGGTGGAGGATGTTCAACGCAACGGATGGACTGCGGAGCCCGTGAGCGGGTGCTTTCCATCCGGCTTGCCCCAACGGGACAAGAGGATCTTCGGCCTTTGCAGCCAGAGTGACCTGCGTAACGCCGTCCTCGCGCAGGCGCGCCGCACCGCGATTCTCATCGGGATGGATACGGATGTTTGCGTCCTGCACTCCTCGGTTGGACTGCGCGCGACAGGCTTTCGCGCGGTGATCGTCAGCGATGCCACCGAGGCGCCGGGGGTCGCGCGCGAGCAAGGACTGGCACGCGCGCGGGCTCTCGGGGTAGAGATCGTGGGCACGCGCGGACTCTATTTCGAATGGGTGCGCTCCCTCGAGGGGCTCGCGGTGGCAGAGGCCCCTCCGAGCATCGCGCCCCCTGCCGGGCTCTTGCTGTAGTTGCGCGCGGTGGCACGAGCCCTCGAGATTCACACGATCCAGCCGATCGCGCCCGACGAGCGACACGGCCGGGCCCGCGATCTGTTCACCGTGTGGTTCGGCTCGAACATCATGCTGCTGACGATCGTCACCGGCGCACTCGGTGCGACGGTGTTCCATCTTCCGTTCTCGTGGGCTGTCGCGGCACTGACGGTTGGCAACCTGCTGGGTGCGATCTTCATGGCCTTGCATGCCGCCCAGGGGCCGATCCTCGGCGTCCCGCAGATGGTGCAGACGCGCGGTCAGTTCGGCGCGCTGGGCGCATTGCTGGTCGTGGGCCTGGTGATCGTGATGTACGTCGGCTTCTTCGCCTCGAATCTCGTGCTCGCAGGGCAGGCGCTCCAGGCGGTGACCCCGCTCACGACCGTGAGCGGGATCGCGCTCATGGGGGTCGTGAGCGCAGCGGCAGCCATCTTTGGCTACGACCTCATCCACGCCTATGCGCGCGTCATCTCCTACGTCTCGGGCATCGCTCTCGTGCTGACCGCGCTGTGGATCCCGTTCGTGCATGGGCTGCCGCCGGGCTTCTGGAGCACCGGGTCGGTGAGCACTGCTGGTGTGCTCGGGACCCTCTCGGTTGCGGCACTCTGGCAGATCGCTTACGCGCCCTATGTCTCGGACTACACGCGTTACATGCCGGCCGACACTGGCGTGCGGTCGGCGTTCTGGGCGACGTACTGGGGCTGCACGCTCGGCTCCACGTTGCCGATGGTGCTGGGAGCTGCGGTCGGAGTATGCATCACCGGAGACGATGTCGTGGGAGGGCTCGGGGCGCTGACCGGCCGTCTCGCCCCCGCCGTCTTCGTGGTGTTCTCCGCGGCCATGATCGCAACCAACGCGATGAATCTGTATTGCGGAGCGCTCTCGGTCATGACGTTCGGCCAGGCGCTCGTCCCACGATGGTCGCCACGGGCCCCCGCACGCGCGCTCGTCGCGACCGTGCTGCTGGCGCTGTCCATCGCGCTCGCAGTCCTGGGGAAGGACTCATTCCTCGTCAACTACACCAATTTTATCCTGCTCCTCCTGTACGTTCTGGTGCCGTGGACCGCCATCAACCTCGTGGACTACTACCTCGTCCAGCATGGAAGCTACGACGTGGAGTCCTTTCTGCGCGCCGACGGTGGCATCTACGGCCGCGTGAACAAGGTCGCGGTCGCCTGCTACGCGCTCGGAATCGCGGTGCAGGTTCCGTTCATGTCCACGACGCTCTACACCGGGGTCGTTGCCCGCTGGCTGCATGATGCAGATATCTCCTGGATCGTCGGTCTCGCGGTGACCGGTCCGCTCTACTACTGGCTCGCTGCGAGCGCGCCCGGCCCGATCTTCTCCGCCTCCGCCTCTCGAGCCGACCCCACCGCCCCGTAGTCATCCCGCCGGACATTTCCGCAGGGCTGGCCCAGGCTCGTTCGCGAGCCGGTCATTCGCTAAGATGCCGCGCTTCGTCGCCTGCTCAAGGCGCACCAGACTGGAGAGCGGAATGCGAAGGTCCTTCCCTGTCATGCTCGGTTGCTGCGCACTTGTGGCAGCCGCCTCGGCCCACGCCGCCGGGGGTGGCACGCTGGCCGTGCACTGTGGTCATCTGCTCGACACGCTCGGCGGCCGCCTGCTCGGCGAAACCACCGTCGTGATCGAGGGTGCGCGCGTCAAGTCGGTTGAGCCCGGCAATACGCCCCCGCCGGGCGCAACCGAGGTCGATCTCTCGAGCCTGACGTGCCTGCCGGGGATGATCGATGACCACACGCATCTCACCAATCAGACGAGCCCGTCGACGTACGTGGATACCTTTCACTGGAACCTCGCCGATTACGTCGTGCGCTCGACCGTGTACGCGCGCCGCACGCTCTTGGCCGGATTCACCACGGTGCGCAATGTCGGGGACTCTCATAACGAGTCCGTCGCGCTTCGCAACGCGATCAACGCAGGAGTCATCGTCGGTCCGCGCATCTTCACCGCCGGCGTTGCGCTCAGCTCCACCGGCGGCCATGCGGATCCCACCAATGGTTATCGCATGGACCTTGCCGGCGATCCCGGCGTGATGCAAGGCGTGTTCAACGGCCCCGAGGAGGCCGCGAAGGCAGTCCGGCTGCATTACAAGCTCGGCGACGACCTCATCAAGATCATGCCCTCCGGCGGAGTCCTCGACGAGAGCTCGAGCGGCGACAACCCGCAGCTGACGATCGAGGAGATCAAGGCCATCGTGTCCACCGCTCACGATTACGGATTCACGGTCGCCGCGCACGCGCACGGCGCCGAGGCCATCCGCCGCGCCGTGATCGGCGGCGTCGACTCGATCGAGCACGGCACCTTCATGAACGACGAGGACATGCGGCTCATGAAGGAGCACGGCACCTGGTACGTGCCCACGATCATCGCCGGCACGTTCGTCGCGCAGATGGCCAAGGTACCCGGATACTATCCGCCCCAGGTGGCGGCGAAGGCTGCTGCGATCGGCTCGCAGATCCTCGGCACCGCCGGCCGTGCCTACCGCGCCGGCGTCAAGATCGCCTTCGGAACCGATGCCGCGGTGTACCCGCACGGGGAAAACGCGCACGAGCTCGAGTTGATGGTTCAGGCAGGCATGCCCGCAATGTTCGTGCTGCAAGCCGCCACGATGCACTCGGCGCAGCTCCTAAAGAAGGACGCGGATCTCGGGAGCGTGAGCCCCGGCAAGCTCGCCGATGTGATTGCAGTGCAGGGCAATCCGCTCGATGACGTGGGCGTCATGAAGCAGGTGAGCTTCGTGATGAAGGCAGGAGTGATCTACAAGCGGGACGGTAAGGCAATCGACCTGGACGTTCAGCCGCAGTGGATGCAAGGTCCGCCCAGCACCGTGCCCGCGGCGGCAGCTCAGGGCTTCGACTTCTGAGCCGACTGCTGCGCCGTGCTGGGCAGGATCGCCGGCACCTCCGTTCGACCCGTGACCGGATTGGCGTAGTGGAACGGAATGTCATACACGACGGGGAACATCTCGAACTTCAGCGTCGGCGGTGCGTCGGGCGGATAGACCTTGCTCTCACCCGGTGTTTCCGGTCGTGCGGCATGTGCCCACCCGCCGACGTAGCTGGTCGCAAGGGTGTTATAGACGTGGTCCTTGGAGAACCTCCAGATGCCGTCGACCTTCACCGCCTCGTTCTCGTAAACGCCCGCGGCGATGGCAGCCCGCGGGCCGAACGCCATCTGCTGCAGTGCCCGGATGCGAATCTTCGCCGACTTTCCGTCGGGAGCGACGTCGATCACCGGCTGCAGCTGCAGGTGATTGCCCAGCATTCCTGGTGAGGGACCCTCGTGTCCACGCCCCAGTCCCTTCAGCAGAAACTGATAGATGTGGTCACGACCCTGGTAGACGCCGCGCTGGGCGAGCTCCATCGAGCCGTCGTCGGCGAACAAGTTTGAGAGGTCGGTCCACAAATCCTTGTCGAGATAGTACCCGTAGGCGTCCTCCAAATTCTCGAGCTCGTCGTAGTCCTTCACGCGTTCGACGATTCGCTCGGCCTCCGCAAGCGCGCCATTCGCATCCCGCACGGGCCGCGGATTCCAGCGCTCGCCGGCAGGCATCAAAGTGGTGCTCACCGCCTGGGCGCTGGGCGCGCCGACCGTGGGATAGCGCGGCGGCTCACCCGTGACTGGATTGCGATAGTGAAACGGCGGAACGAACGCCTTGGGATAGATCGAATAGGTTTCGCTCGGCGGCCGATCGGGCGGCAGCACGGTGCTCGCTTGCGGGGCCGGCTCCGCGTCCTGAGCCCATCCCTTGTCGTAATCGGTGATGAAGGTCGGATAGTAGTGCAGCGACTGGAACTTCCACACCCCGCCCTGCTTCACGAACGTGTTCTCGTAGGTCCCCTCGCTCCACTTGCCCCATTGGCCGTAGATCCCCGTCATATCGAGCTCGCGGCTGCGCAAACGCGCCGTCGTGCCGTCGGGGGCCACATCGACGATCGGCTGGAGCTGGATGTGATCGTTCAGCCATCCATAGGTCAGCCCGTGATGACCGAGGAGCCCGAGGAACTCGCGGATGCGGCGCTTGCCGACGTAGACACCGCGCTGCGCCATCTCGATCGTGGCATCGTCCGCAAAGAGGTCCGCGACTTGGTCCCACATCGCGCGGTCGAGGTAGTAGCCATAGATCCGCTGCAGGTTCTCGATCTGCTGGGCATCCTGGAGCAACGTGGCGCGCTGCAGAAGCTCCGCGGCCGCACTCCCAGCATCGGAACGCTCGCACTGGCCTCGTTCCGAGATCGGGCGTGCCGCGGGCCAGACTTCCGCGCCTGCGTGCGTGGTTCCGGGGTTCGAATAATCGAACGGGGCGATGCAAGCGTTCACGAACCCGCCGCAGGATTCGCGTGGCCGGTCCGGTGGATGCGCGAGATGACGAAATGCGCGAGGCGGCTGTGCCGCAGGCGCTTGCGATCGGGCGGGGGCTGCCCAGCCCGTTTGATAGGGCGCTCCGAAGCCATCGTAATAATCGAGCCGTGCGATCTTCCAGACTCCGCCCTCCTTGCGGTAGCGGAACTCGTAGACGCCTTCGGCCCAGATCGCCGCACGGCCGTAATTGCCAATCATCGCAAGGGCGCGCCAGCGCCCGCGTGCCGTGCCACGCCCGTCCGGATCGAGATGGATGACGGGCTGGATGTTCATGTGGTTGTAGAGCCGCCCGTCGCCGAGCCCGAGCTCGCCCAGCTTCTTGCCCCCCACGTTCATGTAGAGGTGCTCGCGGATGCTCTCGTGACCGATGAACACGCCGGCGGGATAGTTGGCGACGGCATCCTGGGTGAAGAGGTCGGCAACGTCCCCCCACATCCCCTTGTCCACGTAATAGCCGTATGCGCGCTGCAGCTTCTCGATCGCGAGCACGTCCTCGGCCGCCGTGATCTGGCTCTGCAGCCGATCGATGCGCTGCCCAATGCACGCATGCGCGCGAGGACTCGCATTCCCCACCGCGGCGAGCAATGCCGTCACGAGGAATCCCGTGACCGTGAATGCCCTTCGCATGAATACGCCTGCTAGCGGCGCCGGAGATCGGCAAGCACGAGGGTGTCGCAAAGGCTCAGATCACCAGCATGCGGTCGATGGGGTCCACGCGCTCCCACAGGACAGGCGAGCAGCGCGCGGGCGAGTGAGGAATGGGATGCGCGTAGCGCGGCCGATGTCCGCAGATGTCGTCCACGTGCCACTCGTCGGCCTCGGATGCGCCCGCCTCTGTCGGGCACCGCGTGGGCGCCGCGACGCACACGCCCGTCGCCGCGACGAATGCAGCTGCAGTTGCGCTGCCCAGAAATGTCCTGCGGTCGATCGGCGCGGCATCGGCTGTCGCCGTGGAGAATTCCGGGCTCATGTGAATTCATCCCCGACCGGTGGCAGCGTGGACTGGGGATACCAGTTCGTATGGGTACCGCTGCGCAGGCGGAACGGGAGCTTCACCGTCGCGACGACCCCTTGCTCCATGCGCTGCGCATCGACGATCACGAGGTCCGACGACGTCGACTCGTAGTTGCTGCCGATCGCCATGACATACCCATCGCCCTCGGCCGTGGAGTTCTTGCGCGGCACGAACATCGCTTCCTGCAGACCCAGGACTCGATCGACCGCGCACTGCTTGATCTCCCCGCTCTTCACATCGAGTCGCTGCAGCACGTTCATCGCAAAGCGGCCCATCTTGGCCATCGCCGGGGCGCGCTCGGCGTCGGGTGCGATGTTCGGATCGTGGCTGCTCAGGTAGGCGTACCGATAGTCGAGGGAGAGATAGCGGTCGTCCATGCGCGGCAGGAAGCCCGGCGTGGTGGACACCACCTCCTCCTCGAACGTGTCCTTGCGCGAATTGAGATTGAATGTCCAGCGTCGGATCTGGGAGGGGTCGCGCTCGCCGCTGGAGGTCGGCAGCTCCATCGTGATCTTGCCGCCGCGGTCGGTGGCGTTGAGGAAGTGCAGCGTGTTGCGCGCGGGGCCCTTGAACCAGCGCACATCCTTCGAGTCCCCGTCACGCGGCAGCACGGCGATCATCGTGGGCAGGCTTCCATCCCAATCCCACATCGGCAGACCCTTCTTCAGACGCTCGAGGCTCGTCGTGCGAGCAATGAGCGGTATGAGGATGTGCTTCTGGGTGATCGCCTGATCATGCATGATGCCGAGGTAGGGCGTGGGGAATGACCACTGGCGCGTGACCTTCCCCTCGGGGCTCAGGGTGCAGACCGATACGGCCTTGCTCAGGTATCCCTTGGCCATGTAACCGTAGGCGATCATCTCGCCGGTGACGGGGTCGATCTTCGGATGCGCCGACATGGTCTCGGAGTCCCACTGCCCGTCGAAATTCCAGTCACCGAGTGTCTCGAGCGTCTGCGGGTCGACGATGAACGGCAAGGAGTCCTCTTTGAGCGTATAGAGCTTGCCGCCGTGCCAGTACATGTGGGTATTGGCTGCGGAGCGGTTTATGTTCTGAACGCTCGGATCGTCCGTGAAGCGGTTGCGGTAGACGCCGAACAGCCGCCGCCGCGCATGCCGCTCGGCCATCAGCCGCGCGGTTTTCACGTAGCGTGCACGATAGTCCACATGACCGTTCTTGAAGCGAAAGCGGCTGATGTGCCCGTCCCCGTTGAATCCCGTCATCCATTCGTTCATGGGAGGCCGGTACTCGAAGTCGCATTGCATCCGGTAGAAGTTGCCTTCGATGTCCGACGGGATCTCGCCCCAGACTTCACAGTCGAATACATCCGCCTCGAATCGCGTGGGGGCGTTGAACCCAGGCGGAAAGAGCGGGTGACCTCGGAAATCCACGTACGACGGCATGGCTGTTCTCCTGCGGAGCGGCTCGGGGCACTCGCGGGGCATCTGTCCGAACCCTGACGATGCGCGGCCCACACTGACCGGTGCCCGATGATAACTCAACGGCCGAGGGTCATTCGCTCCGATCGCGACCGTTTCCCGGACAGACCGCCGGTTTTACCCGATCAGAAATTCATCGTGAACGTGACCATCCACTCGCGCGGCAGGCCGGGTGTGCCCACCTGCGCCGGCGTCTCGTACAGGTTGCCGGCGCTCGGTACCGTCGCCCCCGGCAGCAGCGAGGTCGGCGCGCCGAGCTGCTGCCAGTAGAACTTGTTGAATACGTTGAGCACCTGCACCCCCACCTTCCACTTTGCTGCGTCGGGCGCGTACCAGAGCGAGGCATTGAAGAGGCTGTAGCCCGGAACTCTCCACTGCGGGATCTGATAGGTATTCTCCGGACCATTCGTGATATAGCTCTGGTAGCGCCAGTCGAGCCGCGGCGTCAGCGTGGCGCTGCTCGGCAAGCGGATTCCGTACTGCGCCCCGCCGCTTGCATCCCATTCCGGCTGCAGGCGAACCGAGGGTGCAATGTAGTCCGGATTCGTCACATCCGAGATCTTGCTGTGAAACTCCTCCCAGCCTCCGGTGAAGTTCAGGAGCAGACGATCGATCGGCTCGGCGTACGCCTCGATCTCGGCGCCCGGCATGTAGGCCGGGATCCCTGAGTAATAGAAATACGGGAAGTAGCCCGGTATGCCGGCGAGCCCGGTGCCTGCGGGGCATGGAGCTCCGGGTGGCAAGCCGAAGACCGGAGCGCCCGCGGTGGGCGAGGAGCCGGGGGTGCACTGCGTGCCGAGCGCGAGATTCAGATACGACTTGTAGTCCTCGTAGAACACCGAGCCATTCACCCGCAGGCGGTGGTCGAACCATTCGGTCTTCGCGCCGAACTCGTAGTTGACGGCCTCCTGGCCCGGAACGTTCTCCTCCAGCTGCCCGATCGTCTCGACACGCGCATTGAAGCCGGGCAGCGTGAAGCCGCTTGCGGCCTCGGTATAGAGAAAGATGTTCGGCGTGAGCTGGTAGTTGAGGCTGCCGCTCCAGTCGCCGCGGCTGCCCGAGCGCACCACCTGTCCAGGCAGATAGATGCTGTCGGCGGGCACGGTGCTGACATGCGTGAAGGTCTCCGTCAGGTACTGATCGGTGTACCGCCCGCCCGCCGATACGGACCATTTGTCGGTCAGCTTGTAATTCAGATGCAGGTATCCGGCCTCGTTGTTGGTCGAGAAGCCTTGGACGTTCTCGAAGTTCGGCAGCTCGCCCAGATAGGCGTCAGCATCGAAGTTGGTGCCGCTCGTCTCGAGCTCGCGCGCATCGTAGGAGAAGAATCCGACCGTATACTCGAGCCGCTTGTCGAACGCATCCCCCGTGAGCCGCGCCTCGTTGGAGAATTGGCGGTGGCCTTGCAGATAGTTCGTCTGCGTGAGGCCAAAGGGCGTCAGGTCGCTGTCGTTGTCCCAGTTCGTCGTGTAGGTGCGGTACGCCCAGATGTACTTGAAATGCAGCCAGTCCGTGATGTCGTAGTCGAGCGTGGCGGAGGTGCCGTATTCCTCCAGGATCTGCTCCGGGTTGTACGATTGCCCGGTCACGATGTCCCCGTACGAGGAGTAATTGTCCCACGGGCTGGGGGAGACGAAGTGCGGGTTGCAGGACACCCCGCCGCAGTTGCCCGCGTAATTCATGCCATAGAGCGTCGAGATCACACCGGGAATGTGCACCGGACCGAGCGTGCACCCCTGGCTGTAGCAGTTGTTGGCCAGATCGAAGGGGCCACCGTACGGGGTGAGGAGCGTCTGCAGCGGCGGATCGTCCTGCTGCTTGTAGTAGAACGCGTTGACATTGATCTCCATGCCGGAGATGGGCAGGTAGCGCAGCATGCCGCGGAGCTGCTTGTGGTCGTATCCCCCCAGCCCCCCGAGCGCACAGCCGGTCCCCTGTAGAGGGCTGATGGACTCGGGCAGCGTTCCGTAGACCGACTCCGGCTGACCCTGTGCTTTCATCTCGCAGGTGAAATCCAGGTAGTGCCCGATGGAATCCTCCTCGCGCTCGGTGGCCACCACACGCACGAACAGCTTCTCGGGGATGAGCGATGCGTTGCCGATCCCGACGAACTCGACTCGACGCTTCTCGCCATAGGTGAGCTGGACCGAGCCCGAATCGTTATCCTGAGGCTTGTTGGTGATCAGGCGAATCGCACCGCCGATCGAGTTCATGCCGAACAGCGTCCCCTGGGGACCATTCGCGACCTCGACGCGGTTGAGATCGGCCAGATCGAGCGACGAGCCGGTGAGAGATCCCTGGTAGACGTCATCCACGTATACGCCGACGGTCGGTTGGAACGAATAGTCGAAGTCGGTCTGGGTGAACCCACGCAGGCCGATGGTCTCGGTGGGTCCGAAGTTGCTCACGGGCTGGCGAAAGTATGCGTTCGGAATCTCGTTGCCGATGTCGTTGAGATTCTCCAGACCCTGCTGCTGCAGGTCCGCCGATGTGATGGCGGTGATCGAAAGCGGCGTCGATTGCAGGTTCTCCTCCCGGTACCGGGCGGTGACGACCACCTCCTGCAGCTCCCCGCTCGACTGCGCATCCGGCGCCGCCGGTTGAGAGGTGGGTGGTGTGGTCTGCGTCTGTTGCGCAAAAGCCAGGGTAAAGACGAGACACGCCGATGCGCCCGACAAGGCCACGAGCAACCGTCGGACAATGCAACGCCATCCAGACTGAGTGTTCACTTGCCCCCCCCTTTGAATCGACAACGCGCCGATCCAGCAAATAAACTGCGAGCTTAGACTAAAGTCCGGGCCCCAGTCTGCCCTCGGGCCCGGCGAGGGGAAACCCTGGCTTTGCCGGGTGGCCGCGGTGCGGTCGCCTTGTTGCGATCTCAACACAGGATTAACGCATGCACCGTTGCGCGACCTCTCTGCTGACGACGCTCGCCATCGCTTGGGCTGCAGCGGCCGCGTCCACCACAGCCGTGGCCTCGAGGGCCTCCGCCGGCGGTGCAAGCCCGGCCTGGGCAGCACCCATTCCAGCCTTCGATGCGCGGCAGCTCGCGGCCAATCCGCGGGAGGGTTGGTGGACCAATGGGGGCTCCCTGTCCAACGAGCGCTACTCACCGCTCGATCTAATCAACCGCGGCAACGTCTCGGAGCTGAAGGCGCGCTGGCGCGCGTCCCTCAATGGATCGGGCTTGACTCCGCGGGCGGGGAATCAGGCGCAGCCGATCGTCTACGGAGATGGCATCTACATCATGACCGGCGACGGGGATGCGTTCGCGGTCGACCTGCAGACCGGGAAGGTTCGATGGGAATTCAGAGCCAATGTGGACCCGAAGGTCGCGCGCCCGTGCTGTGGCTGGCCCGGACGAGGCGTTGCCATCGGCGATGGCATGGTGTTCGTCGGTGAGCTCGATGCGCGGCTGATCGCGCTGGATCAACGCACGGGCCGCGTGCGCTGGTCCGTGCAGGCCGAGGACCCCAGGGCGGGCTACTCGATTGCCAGTGCCCCGCTCTACTACGACGGGATGGTGATCACGGGATTCGCCGGCAGCGATCTGGGCACAAGAGGGCGCGTGAAGGCCTACGATGCGCGTACCGGCAGGCTGCGCTGGACCTTCTACACCGTGCCCGGCCCGGGGGAGCTCGGCCACGACACCTGGCCGCCGGGTTCGGACGTTTGGAAGCACGGTGGAGCTGCCGTGTGGCAGACACCGGCCATCGACCCGCAGCTCGGCCTGCTCTACTTCTCCACCGCAAACCCGGGGCCGGTCCTGGATGGTGCGATCAGGGCCGGTGACAATCTCTTCAGCGTGTCGATCGTCGCGGTGGATGTGCACACGGGCAAGTACCGCTGGCACTTCCAGCAGGTCCATCACGATCTGTGGGATTACGACTCGGCGAATCCGGTCATCCTCTTCGATGCCATGTACGACGGCAAGCTTCGCAAGGGCATCGCCGAGGGCGCAAAGACCGGCTGGGTGTACATCCTCGACCGCGTCACGGGCAAGCCGCTCGTCGGCATCGATGAGCATCCCGTCATGCAGCTCGCGCAGCAGCACACCTCGCCAACTCAGCCCTTCCCGATCGGCGATGCGATCGTGCCGCAATCGATCGACATCGCGCCGGAGGGTTACGACCTCGTCAACGACGGGCGCATCTTCACGCCCTTCGCCAAGCACCCGGCCGTGTGGAAGCCGCTGGCCGCGATCAACTGGCCGCCGAGCTCCTACGATCCCCGCATCCATACGATGTTCATCTGCGCGACGGACTCGCTCTGGGGCGCGGTCGGCGGCGATCCCAACTATCCCGTGGAGCCCGGGGCGCTTTACTCCGGCAGCGTGGTGCAGCGCTTCGCCGCGCCGCGCCGCGGCATCTTTGCGGCTCTCGATGTCACGACGAATCGCCTGGTGTGGCGGCAACAGTGGGTGGATACCTGCTACAGCGGCTCGGTCGTCACGGCGGGTGGACTCGTCTTCGTCGGCCGCAACGACGGCAGGCTCACTGCCCTCGACGAGCTCAACGGCCACAAGCTGTGGCAGTTTCAGACTGACGGCGGGGTCAACGCGCCTGCGAGCGTGTTCGAGAACGATGGCAACGAGTACGTGCTCGTGCTCGCAGGTGGCACCGCGCTCGCGGGCAGCAAACGCAACGATGGCCTGTGGCTCTTCTCGCTCGATGGCACGCTGCCCTCCCTGCCGCCCGGCTCGGCCGATCCCACGCGGCCGCGCCGCGCACCTGCAGGCACCACCACCCAAGCGGCAGGTACAACAGCCTCATCGCCCGCAAACCTCGATCATGGCAGGGAGATCTTCGTCACGGCGTGCGTGGTGTGCCATGGGGAGTCCGGTCAAGGCGGTGGAGGCCACGGAGGCCCGGCATTGACACATGTGCTCACGCGCGACTCGATCGTCACGGTGGTCACGCACGGCCGCAACCAGATGCCTGCCTTCGGCTCGGCCCTCGAGGCTCAGGATCTCAATGACCTGGTGGGCTACGTACTGAAGATTGCCGCGCAGCGCTGAGTGGGGCCGAGGCAGCGCGCGCTCTAGCGTGGCTTCGCCGCGAGGACCTTCACGATGTAGCTGGCCACATCGTTGAGCTCGTCGGCGGAATAGGTCGAGGCGAATGCGGGCATGTTGTGTCGGCCCATGCTCGCAACGGACAGGATGCTCGCGCGGCTCAAGCCCTGAACGAGCGGCGGCCCGCCACCAACGCCGCCCTGGCCGCCATCGCCGTGGCACGGAAGACAGGCGGCGCGATAGATCTGGGCTCCGTTCTGGATGTTCGCGGCGCGCGTCGGGAGCGGAGGCGCCGGAGGGCCCGCACCTCGGCCCCCGAATGCTGCCGCCATCGGTCCGCCTCGGGGTCCGCGTGCCGACTCGGGGATGATCGGCGGAATCTTGCCATCGAGGGAGAACATCCAGATGCCATCGCCGCGCTTGCCGTTCGCGAACGTCCCGCCTCCGGCGTGCACCACGACGTACTGGCGCCCTTGGTACTCGAAGGTCGTGGCCGTCGTGTTGACGCCTGCGTCCGTTTGAAACTCCCACAGCTTGGCACCCGTGCGATCATCGAGCGCCGTGAGCCGCCCGTCGCTGCGGCCCACGAACAGCAGTCCGCCGGCCGTCACGATCGAGCCGCTGTAGCAGATCTCCCGCCACTTCTGGCGCCACACCAGGCGGTTCGTCGTGACATCGAGCGCGGCAAGAATTCCGTTGTCGTTGGCCTCGACCGAAGTGAACCGGCCGCCCATGTAGGTCTTGTTGGGCTCGGGCGTCTCGAGGTGCTGGCTCACCACATAGGTGTTCATCCGATCGCTGGCACAGACGTACAGCAGATGGGTCGCCGGATCGTAGGAGCTCGGCGGCCAGTTGGCTCCGCCGATGCTGGCCGGCTTCACGATGACCGGCGTGGTCCAGAAGGGGGTGAAGATCCGGCCGTGGTTCGCAATGTCACCGGTGCCGGGAATGAGCGGCGCACCCTCGGGTGGGATCTCGATCTGCTGCGGGACGATGGCATCGCCCACGGGATACGGTTGCGTCGCCGCAGTCGCCTGACGCGGCTCCTGCGGCACCGGCCGCTCATCGATTCCGATCAGCGGCTTGCCGGTCTCACGATCGAGAATGTACGCCCAGCCGGTCTTTGAGACCTCGACGAGGCCCTTGCGCATCCGGCCGCCGACCGGAGCGTCAAATAGCACGACGGGATTGGGCGAGTCGTAATCCCACAGATCGTGATGAACCTGCTGGAAGTGCCAGCGATACTTGCCGGTGTGGGCATCGATCGCGACCACCGAGACCGTGAAGAGATTGTCCCCGCGCCGCACCGAGCCGTTGAGATTCGGACCCGGATTGCCGGTCGAGAAATAGAGCAGCCCAAGCTGCGGATCGACGGCCGGAGTCTGCCAAACGGCCGCGCCCCCGTGCATCCACGCATCCGAATCCCGTGGCCAGGTATCGTGCCCGACCTCGCCCGGCCCGGGCACGGTGTAGAACGTCCAGCGCAGCTTGCCGGTACGTGCATCGTAGGCCTTCACACGCCCGCGGACCCCCTCCTCCCCACCGCTCAATCCAACGATCACGAGCCCGTCGTAGTACAGCGGCGCCGCCGTGATGCTGAATCCGTCCTGCCACGGCTCGGCCTGGACCGACCACCTGAGCTTCCCCGTGCGCTGATCGAGCGCGACCAGCTTTGCATCGAGCTGGCCCAGATAGACGCGGCCATCGCCGAGGGCGGCGCCGCGATTTGAGCGACCAATGGGGTTGCCGCTATGTGGGTCGGGATTGCCTCGATATGTCCACAGGATCCTGCCGGTCAGAACGTCGACGGCGAACACATCGTCCGCCCCGTTCGTGACGTAGAGCGTCCCGCGATACTCGAGAATCTGCGTCTGGCCCGAGTTTCCTGGACTTGCCCCCGAGCCCATCCCCGTCCGCCACAACGCCTTGAGCTTCGCGACGTTGTCGCGATCGAGCAAGGTCAGGGGCGAGTAGCGCTGGTTGAGGACATTCCCGCCGTTGGTGATCCACGCGTCGCGCGGCAGTGCAAGCAGCTGCTGGGCCGTGAATGCCGGGGTGGCTGCGATCGCGTCTTCCGCGCTCGCATTCCCGGCAAGCCCGAGGCAGGCCACCATCCCCAATCCGAATCGGAACCCGACTCCTGACCGCACCCGTTACCCCTCTTTCTCGTGCGCCACCGGCAGCTGGCGCTACTGCAGTTCCGTCTGCCCCTGATCGGTGACAGGGTTGCGATTGTTCTCCTCGCAAATGAACTCGAGCAGATTCTGATCGCGGGACCGATGGTACGTGAAGCTCGTGTGCCAGGGCCGCTCGAGCGCGATGGGATCCTCGACCGTCATCTCATCGATGAGCGTCTCGGGGCTGTCGTTCGCGAGGTGCATGCGCTCGATGATGTGCATCTGATCGCTGTGCTGCATCCCCATGCCGAGCTGGGTCACGGTCTTGATGCCGATGGTGTCCACCACGAGCGTGCTACCTTCCCAGTGTCCGATCGAATCTCCGTAGAAGGTCGGGTCGAGATCGTCCGCGGAGGGGTGCTTGCGGCCGTCGGTGAAGATGTTACGCCACTGCATCCACGCCTCGAAGTGCATCGTCACTCGCCCCGGCGTGAACAAAAACTCGATGGGGTACTGTCCGACGCCCATGATCCCCGGCATCCCCGGCGGGCGGCAGTACGACCCCTCGTGGGGCACGTTGCCTTGCGTCGCCTTCACGGCACGCACCCATGCCTGATAGTCGGCGAGATACTTGCCCTTGAGCGCAGGCTGCTCGCGTTTGGCCCCGCGGTTGAAATTGAGCGTCCAGACGCCGCCCCAGTCCGGCAGCGCGTTGAGCGATGCGTAGTGTCCCTTGGGGAACGCGGCCGGATACGCCTGATCGGAGGAATCCGCCGCCCCATCCGCGGCGAGGGCACCCGCCGCCAGGCACACGGACGCGAGCGCAAGCAGATATCGAGATCGCATTTCGACTCCTCGATGAAAAGCTGGCCGAGTATAAGTCCAATCACCGCCGACGTGTCCGCGGATCCCCGGTCGGACCGCGCCTTGACATGTCATCACGGACACCGTACATGACAGGCATCGGTAACGGCCGGGAGTGGATCATGAGAATCGGACGGGTGGCGGGATTCGCTGCCGTGGCGCTTACGTGGAGCCTCGCTGCGCTGGCGCACCACTCCTTTGCCATGTTCGACCAGTCCAAGCAGCTGCCCTTGAAGGGGACGGTACGCGATTTTCAGTGGACCAATCCTCACGCCTTCATCGATCTCGACGTTCCCAACGAGGCAGGCGGTATCGATCTCTGGAAGGTGGAGCTCAACAGTCCGAACAACCTGCGTCGTCAGGGGTGGCACTCGCACATCATGCATCCTGGCGACAAGGTCACCGTCGTCATCAACCCGCTGCGCGACGGGGCCAAGGGTGGCCTGTTCGTCTCCGTGACTCTGCCGGACGGCAAGGTGCTCCAGGATCCCACGCGCCGGGGCGGTGGACCCATCAACGTACCGCAAGTCCACTGAGCGACGCTCCGCGGTGCGCCGCGGGCCTCGAATCAGATGCGGCCGGCACGCATTGCACCACTGCTCGCGCTTGCTTGGGCGCTTGCCGCCTTGACGTCGCCGCTCTACGCAGCCGAGGTGCTCGACATCGGCTTGAGTGCGCGGAACACGCTGATCGAGGGCACCGCGACGCCTGCGCGCTCGAGCCGGGCCCCCACCGTGCTGCTCATCGGCGGGCTCGCCGGCCCGGATGCAAGTGCTGCAGTGGTGCGCCAGGCGGTCGAGTCGTTCGAGCACACCCCGCGCGAGCACCGAGCGTTTCGCCTGCTGGCGATTCCTCTAGCCAACCCCGACAGCGCGCCGCTCGAATTTCCGCCGCAGGGTACGGCCTATCGCGAGCACGCCGAATCGCACGTGCTGTGGCGCTGGATCGGCGTTCACGCACCGGATCTGGTGCTGATCGCCGGCCCCGACGCTTCGGGGCTTGCGAGGGCCCTCTCGACCGAGTCAGTGGCCGAGGTCGGGCGGATCCCGGCCCGCACGCGCTTCTCGGGTGAGCAGCTCGAGCGGTTGCGCACCGCAGAGCTCGAGTCATCGGAGGCACACCGCGAGATCGATCGACGGCAGAGCCGCTCTGCGCTGGCGCTCGCCGCGGAGCTCGCACGCTACTACGGGCACGACTTCAATCTGCCGATCTACATCAACGCCATTGCGCTCGAGGCTCAGCTGCGTCTCGGCCACCAGCGCGAGGTCGAGCAGCTCGTACAGCCCTACGTCGATGGCTCGCGCGACAGCCTTGCACGCCCGAACTCGCTCGTCTTCGCCGGGCACCTCATCTTCGGTGCGCTCGCGCGCCGCACCGGCGATGCGCGCTACCTCGCCCGCGTGAAAGCGGCCGCGGACTTCGGCTTCGAGCCGGACGGACGGATGAAGGAGGCGATGCCCTTTCACGGCGGGTTCAGCGATTCGATCTACATGGGTACCGCCATCCTTGCGCAGGCGGGCGCGCTGACCGGCGAGCGCAAGTACTTCGACATGGCCGCGCGCCACCTCGCCTTCATGGAGAGGCTCGACCTGCGTCCTGATGGCCTCTACCGGCATCACCCCGGCACCGAGGTGGCCTGGGGTCGCGGCAACGCGTTCGCAGCCATCGGGTTCGCGCTGACGCTGTCGGAGTTCCCCCCCGAGCACCCGGACCACGAGCGCCTCCTGGACGACTATCGAGCACTCATGGCGCGACTGCTCGCCTACCAGGATTCGGATGGCATGTGGCGCAATGTCATCGACTACCGGGGCAGCTACGCTGAATACTCCGCCACGGCGATGATCGCATTCGCGATGCTCCGCGGAGTGGAGCGCGGCTGGCTGCCGGCCGCTCGCTACCGGCCTGGCGTCGAGCGCGCCTGGCAGGCGCTGCTGGCGCGCACCGCAAACGAGGGGCATCTCGTCGATGTGTGCGAGTCGACCGCCCAGGCCGTGAGTCTCGATGACTATCTACGCCGCGCCGCCATTCTCGGCCCCGATCCGCGGGGCGGCGCCATGATGCTGCTGCTCGCGACGGAGATGGCGGGGCTGGGATAGGGCCGGCGGCACGGCCGCCGTGTCTTGGTGCACGCGATCAAAGCTGGAGGGTACATGACCCGGTCATTCCTGTTGCTCATGCTGATCGGTCCGCTGCTGGTCCTGCGCGCCGTGGGCGGCGAGACCATGCAGGCGATCGTCTTCGTGGATGGCCATCTCGTGATGCAGTCGGTTGCCCGGCCGGAGCCCGGCCCCGGCGAAGTGCGCATCAGGATCCGTGCGGCCGCGATCAATCCTGCGGATTGGAAGCTCGCGCGCCGGGCCACTCAGTTCGGCCCCCATCCGATCTTCGGGCTCGATGCATCGGGAGTCATCGACGGGGTGGGCCCGGGCGTGACCGGCTGGAAGCCGGGCGATGCGGTCGTCGCACTGACCCGCCCGCCGCATGGCGCTTACGCGCAGTATGCGGTCGTGTCCGCAGATTTCATCGCTCCGAAACCACGCAAGCTCAGTTTCGAGCAAGCCGCTGGCATTCCCGTCGCCGGCATCACGGCGTGGCGCTCGCTCGTGGACGTCGCGCATCTGGGCGCGGGTCAGCGGGTACTGATCGATGGCGGCGCGGGTGGGGTGGGTTCGGCGGCTGTGCAGATCGCCAAGGCGCGCGGTGCGTATGTGATCGCCACTGCATCACCGAGCAATGCGAGATTTCTCAGGTCGATCGGTGCCGATGAAGTGATCGATTACACCGCCCGGCCGTTCGAGCAGCAGGTGAAGGACATCGACGTCGTTCTCGATACGGTCAATCCCGACGACGGCCTGCGTGCGATGAGCACTTTGAAGCCCGGTGGGATTCTCGTCTCGGTCGTCGGCAAGATGCCCGCGGACCGCTGTGCAGCGGCCCACATCCGTTGCGATGTCCCCGGCTCGAGCGGTGGCCAGCCGGCGACTCCCTACCTGCGCGAGGTGGGCAAGCTCGCCGATGATGGGAAGTACCGGGTGAATGTCGAGCGCGTGTTTCCCTTGAGTCGGGCCGCCGAAGCGTGGGCGCTCAATCAGCAGGGCCACACTCGCGGCAAGCTGGTGCTGTCGGTCTCAGACTGAGGGCATCAACACCTCAAGGCGCAGACTCGTCCCCCCGACGATCTCCTCGTATGGAATGCACGTCGATTGGTACTGCACGTTGCGCGTGGGGAAGAGCGGAAGAATGTGCAACTTGATCTGATCGAGCAGCTCGCACTGACCGTTCACATCGCGTCCCGGCGGGTCGAGCCGGACCTGTACCGGTTGCCAGTGGGCTGCAACGCTCCCCGGGGCACCGTTGGCGCTGTCCGCCTGCTCGGGCGACACGGGCTCGAGCACGTAGAAGCTGCCCGCGACCCCCGGAGACGGTGTGGGCTGATTGAAGCCCGCGGTGCACCCGGTCTCGTGCACGTCCAGGCCGGCCTTGCGGGCCCCGAGCTGGAGCAGGACCTTGCGCATCTGGTCCGTCAAGCCCTGGCACACGTACTGAGTCTGAAGGCCCGCGTACACGAAGAACAGCTGCTTCTTGACCCAGTGGGCCGTCTGCGCCGCCGAGGCCGGCGCTGCGTTCGCCGAAGCGTCGGTTGCCGCCGCCGTGCCAGTCCCCTGCGCGGCCGTGAGGGTCATGAGGAGCGCGGCCAGAAGAACTCGCCGCCCCCGCGAATATCGACGTTGCGAGTCACGCATCGAGTGACCTCCAAATCTGCTGGGCCGGAGCCTCTTCATGAGGTCCGGTCCGCTCTACTGCGCCCGGGCCAGCTCTCCCGTCCCGGCCCCGGCGGTGGTGTTTCGCGTATGGCTCGACCCGGTCCTGTCGGGTATCAGGACCTCGGCCTGCAGAGTGTTCCCACCCGCTGTGAGCTGGTGAGGGATGCAGAGGGTGTGGAACTGCACATTGCGCGCTGGAAACAGCGGCAGGATGTGCTGCCGAACCTGCTCCAGCAGCTCGCACTGGCCCGACATGTCCAGACTCTCGTTCTGGTGGTCGAAATGGACATTCACCGGTTGCCAATGAGCGGGCACGATGCCGGGGTGGGCGCTGGGGTCATCGGCTTGGCTCGGCGGCACGGGCTCGAGCACGAAGAAGGTGCCCTGGACCGCGGGGAAGGGTTCCGGCTCACCCAGGCGCGATGTGCACCCCGCCTCGTGTACATGCATGTCGGCCTTCCGCGCGCCCAGCTCGAGCAGGACCCGTCTGACCTGATCAGTTAATCCTTCGCAAGAATAATGGGTCGTAAACCCAAGATAGGTAAAATAAATTTTCTTCTGTTCCCATCGGGCTGGCTGCGCAGCCGCAGCGGCTGCCGCAGGGGCCGCCTGCACCCACGCCAAGGGCTGCAGCCAGCAGACAGCCAGCAGCGTGGCCATCCCGAGGAGCCGCGTGAAGCGAAGCCGATGAGCCGAATCGCGCATAGAAAGCCACTCGTATAACGCGCGGGGAGCCCTGCGGTGTACAAGCCGCGGCGTGCGCCCGTATCCTGGCTTGACCCTAGCGAGAAGCGCAACCTTGTTCCATCAGCTCCTAACGCCCGTCGCCGGTAGCGTGTGGCTGTCGGTCGTCGTGGCCGCGCTTCCAGTCGCCACGGTCCTCATTGTACTCGGTGTGCTGCGTCATCCGGCGTGGGTCGCATCCCTCGCTGGCGCCCTGGTCGGGCTCATCGTCGCCGTCGCACTCTGGCGTTTCCCGCTATCGCTGGCGCTCGACGCCTTCGCCGCGGGGTTCGTCTTTGCCGTGTGGCCGGTCATGTGGATCGTGGTCAACGCCTTGCTGCTTTACAACATCACGGTCTTGTCGGGGCGGTTCGCGGCGTTTCGGCGCTGGGTGCTGGAGCACCTGCCCGATGACCGCCGGGTCATCCTCGTGGTGATCGCCTTCTGCTTTGGCGCGCTGCTCGAGGGCATCTCGGGCTTCGGCACGCCGGTTGCCATCACGAGCGCACTGCTCGTGCTGCTCGGGTTCGAGGCGCGCGATGCGCTCGTCTTCACGCTGATCTTCAACACCGCGCCGGTGGCCTTCGGAGCGCTCGGCGTTCCGATCACAACGCTCGGCGCGGTGACCCATCTCTCCGATGTGACACTCGGCGCGATGGTCGGGCGGCAGCTGCCGTTCTTCTCCCTGTTGCTGCCGTTCTATGTGACTGCGCTCTACGGCGGGCGTCGGTCCGTGGGCGCACTGTGGCCCGTATTGCTCGTGGCCGGGGGCAGCTTTGCCCTGATGCAGTTCATCGCCTCGAACTGGGTGAGCTACGTGCTGACCGATGTGCTCTCCTCGCTCGGCGCACTCATCGCGACGGTGCTGTTCCTGCGGCTCTGGCAACCGCGGCCCGATCCGCAGTTCCGTGTTCTCAGCCACTCCCGCGAGGCGGTGGACTCCTCCGCGAAGAGCTCCGCATGGCAGGGCTGGGTGCCGTGGATCATCGTGAGCGCCGTGGTGATCGCATGGACGAGCTTCAAGGTGCCCGCCTACCTGGACACCAAGATTGCGTGGCCGCACCTGCACAACGCGGTATTCATCACGCTGTACGGCAAGGCATACGCCGCGGTGTGGGATTTCCAGCTGTTCGCAACGGGAACGGCGATCCTCCTCGCCAGCGTCATCACCGCGGTGTTGGTGGGCTGCCACCCTTCCGACTTCCTTCGCGCAGTCGCGATCACCTGGCGACAAAGCCGCCTCACCGTACTGACCGTTGGCTTGATCATGGGCCTCGCCTATTTGATGAACTACTCCGGCCTCACCTACACGCTCGGCCTCGGTGTTGCCTCCGCAGGCCTCGCTTTTCCGCTGCTCTCCGCCTTTCTGGGGTGGGTCGCGGTTTTCCTCTCAGGGAGCGATACCTCGGGCAATGCGCTGTTTGGCAACCTGCAGGTCGTGGCCGCGCACCAGCTGCATCTGAATCCCATTTTGATCGCCTCGACGAACTCCTCGGGCGGCGTCATGGGAAAGATGATCTCGCCTCAGAACCTCGCAACCGGCGCCTCGGTGACTTCCCTGCAGGGACAGGAAGGGGCGGTGCTCGCCCGGACGTTCATCCACAGCGTGATTCTCACGGTCCTGCTCGGGTTGCTGGTCATCATCCAGCAGTACCTCGCTCCGTGGATCATCCCGAAATAGGCGATATCATCCCGCGCCATGAGCCGACCGCCACTGGACCACCACCACGGTGCCCACGAGCACGGTGCCCACCAGCACGATGACCACCACCGCGGTGGCCACGCGCACGGCAGCCTCGAGCACGGCAGCCACGAGCACTCTGCCCGCGAGCATCGGGGTCACGGGCCCCTGCATTCCCACGGCGGCGGGGCCGACGAGATGCGCGTCGCCTGGGCGTGTCTGATCATCACGACGTTTCTCGCCGTACAAGTCGCGGGCGGGGTCATCTCGGGCTCGCTTGCGCTGTTGGCCGATGCGGGGCACATGGTCTCGGACGCCATCGCCCTTGCCATGAGCTGGGCGGCGCTGCGGATCGGTCGCCGGCCCGCCGATGTGCTGCGCTCGTATGGCTATCGGCGGCTCGAGGTCCTGGTCGCATTCGCGAACGGTTGCGCGCTCTTTGTCATCACGGCCTGGATCACCTTCGAGGCCATATGGCGGCTCGCAACACCGAGAGTGGTCCACGGTGGATCGATGCTCGCGGTCGCAGCGGCGGGACTGCTCGCAAATGCCGTCGCGTTCCTCATCCTCAGCGGCGGGCGGCGCGAGAATCTCAACATTCGCAGCGCCTGGCTGCACGTGCTCGGGGATCTGCTTGGATTCGCGATCACCGTGGTCGCAGCAGCGATCATCCTGGTCACCGGCTGGTCCCGAGTCGATCCGATCCTGTCACTGATCGTCGCGGTGCTGATCGCGCGCAGCGCCGTGCAGATCGTCCGATCGTCGGGCCACATCCTCCTCGAGGGGACGCCCGTCGGACTCGACATGGGGCAGGTGCGCGAGGATCTGCTCGCGAATCTGCCCGCCCTGCGCGACGTGCATCACGTCCATTGCTGGTCGCTCACCCAGGAGCAGCAGTTCATCACGCTGCACGTGCGCACCACCGCCGAGGCCGATCTCGACAGCCTCGTTCCGGCCATCAATCGCCGGCTCGAGCACCGCTTCGGCATCACACACTCCACGATTCAGGTGGACCACACCGAGTGCGCAGATGAGCACCACGCTTGAGCGGCGCGCCCTGATGGCAGCCGCACTACTCACGGCCCTCACGCTGCTTTCGGCCACCGCGCGCGCGCAAGCACCGCAGGTGCGGCCGCGCCCCGCGGCGGTCGACGACCCGAGGCTCGCGCACGCCGAGCAGGACCCGGCGAACTGGCTCATTCACGGCGGCAGCTGGCTCGAGCAACGCTACTCGCGCCTCACGCAAGTCAATACCGCGACCGTCGCACGGCTGCGGCCCGCGTGGTCCTTCGAGTTCGATACGACGCGTGGGCAGGAATCCACGCCGCTCGTCGTGGACGGAGTCATGTACGTCACCACGGCCTGGAGCAAGGTTTACGCGCTCGATGCGCGCACGGGCCGCCAGATCTGGTATTTCGATCCGAAGGTTGCCGGCGCAGCCGGTGTTCCCGTCTGCTGCGACGTGAACAACCGCGGCGCGGCCGCATACCACGGCAAGGTGTATGTCGGTGCGCTCGACGGGCGGCTGATCGCACTCGATGCGGCGACCGGCAAGCCCGTGTGGAGTGTCATGACGGTCGAGCCACATCACTTCTACACGATCACCGGTGCGCCGCGCGTGGCACGCGGCAAGGTCTTCATCGGGAACGCCGGTGCGGATTTTGGGGGCCGCGGCTACGTCAGTGCCTACGACGCCGAGACCGGTCACCTGGTGTGGCGCTTCTACACCGTTCCAGGCGACCCCGCGGCGGCGCCCGATGGCGCCGCCTCCGATCAGGTGCTCGCCACGTTGGCCCGGCCGACCTGGTTCGGTGATTGGTATCGGTATGGAGGCGGCGGGCATGCGTGGAACTCGATCGTCTACGACCCGGATCTCAATCAGGTCTACTTCGGAACCGGCAACGGCTATCCCTGGAACCAGCACTTCCGCTCGCAGGGCCGGGGAGACAACCTGTTCATCAGCTCGATCGTTGCCGTCGACGCCGACACCGGACGGTACCGGTGGCACTACCAGGAGACCCCGGGCGACACCTGGGACTTCGATGCGATCGCCGACATCACGCTCGTTGATCTCAAACTCGGTGCCCACACGCGTAAGGTTCTGCTACACGCACCAAAGAACGGGTTCTTTTACGTACTGGATCGCCGCACGGGAAAGCTGATCTCGGCCGAACCCTACATTCCGGGGATCAACTGGGCCACGCGCGTGGACCTTCACACGGGACGTCCCGAGGTCGTCGCGGCGGCCCGCTATCACCTCGCGCCGTGGGTGGGCCGGCCCGGCGGCGGCGGCGCGCACAACTGGAATCCCGTTGCCTTCAGTCCGCAGACCCAGCTGCTTTACATCCCTGCCACGGAGCTGTCCACGACGTATCGGCCCGACAAGTCCTACCGCCCGATCGAGGGAACACCCAATCTCGGGGTGGATCTCTTTGGCGCACAACACGGAGCTCTCAACGCCGGGCCCGCACACGCAGGCACGGCATTGCGGGCCTATCTGCTCGCTTGGGACCCCGCCCGGCAGCGGGCCGCCTGGCGCGCTCCGGGGGGCGGCGGCGGAGTGCTCGCAACCGCCGGAGGACTCGTGTTCCAGGGGCGAAGCCGCGACGGGGTGCTCGGCGAGCTCGATGCATTTCGTGCTACCGACGGACGCGCGCTGTGGCACTACCCAACGCCGAACGAGATCATTGCAGGACCCATCACCTACAGCGTGGATGGCGAGCAATATGTCGCCGCTGCGGCAGGCGCCTCGCTCATGAGCCACGGTGCGGCCCGCGTTGCGAACGACGGTCACCTGTTTGCGTTCAAGCTCGACGGCACCGCGACTCTGCCCGCCGACCCACCGCTTGCGCCTCCCGCCAATCCTCCACACGAGACTGCACCACGGGCCGAGCTAGCCGCAGGCGAGAGCCTCTACGGCACGTACTGCGCCCGCTGCCACGGCGTGGCCGGCGAATCGGCTAACGTGATCCCGGATCTGCGCCGCGTACCGGTCCTGACCGATGGCAGTGGCTGGCGCAGCATCGTTTTGGACGGGGCGCTCGCGCAGGGCGGTATGATGGGCTGGGCACACTTTCTCACCCCTGCGCAAGCGGAGGCTATCCGCGCCTACATCGGCGACCGAGCGCGCGCGCTGCAGCGCTTGGAGCAGCAGGCCGCGCCGCAGTGAGGGGATCGTGCCCTTGCAGGAAAGGTGTTTATACTTTGGGTAGCCCGCCGCCGTGCCAGAATCCGACGGTTTGGGCTGGACGAACCGGCCCTTCGGGAGATGCGCGATGAACGTTGCACAAGTTGCCGCCGAGATTATGAAGCGTGAAGGGACCGAGTACCTCCTCGCTTATCCGCTCAATCCGCTCACCGAGTCCTGCGCAGCCGCCGGCATTCGCCCGATCATCGTGCGCCAGGAGCGTATCGGCTTGCACATGGCGGACTGCATCAGCCGGCAGACCTCCGGCGAGAAGGTCGGCGTCTTCTGCCAGCAGATGGGCCCAGGCTGCGAGAACTCCTTCGGTGCCGTGGCCCAGGCCTGGTCCGAGTGCGTGCCGGTGCTCGTGATGCCGGGCGGTTACCCCCGCAACGAGTCCTGGGTACGGCCCAATTTCAACGCGACGCTGAATTATCAGCACGTCACGAAGAGCTGCGAGCTCATCACCACGCCCACGATGATCGTCCCGGCCATGCGCCGCGCCTACACCATGGCGCGCAACGGCCGCCCGGGTCCGGTGCTCATCGAGGTGCCGGCCGACATGTGGAATCAGGAAGTCCCGGGCGTGCTCGACTACACGCCCACCAAGCGCGCCCGGTTCGCGCCCGATCCGGCTGCGATCGATGCCGCCGCCGAAGTGCTCATCAATGCCAAGCGGCCGCTCATCTACGCCGGTCAAGGCATTCACTACGCCAAGGGCTGGGACGAGCTCAAGCAGGTGGTCGAGCTGCTCGAGGCGCCGATCTGCACGAGCCTCGAGGGCAAGAGTGCGATCCCCGAGACACATCCCCTCGCGCTCGGCTCGGGCGGTGTCTCGATGCCTCTGCCGGTCTTTCAGCACGTGCAGGACGCGGATGTAGTGCTCGGAATCGGCGTCAGCTTCACGGCAACGGGCTTCGGCATCCGCTTTCCGACCAAGGACAAGGTGTTCATTCACAACACGGTCGATCCGATGGAGATCAACAAGAACATCCCCACGGATCACGCGCTCATCGGGGATGCGAAGCTCACGCTCGCCATGCTTCACGAGGCGCTCAAGGACCGCCTCGGCGGCAAGCCGCGCGGCCTGGCCGCCCAGCGCATCGCCGAGATCAAGAAGCAACGCGAGGCGTGGCTCGCCGAGTGGATGCCGCTGCTCACCAGCGAGGACAAGCCGCTGTCGCCTTATCGCGTGATCTGGGATCTTCTGCAGGTGGCGGATGTGCACAACACCATCATCACGCACGATGCCGGCAGTCCCCGCGACGAGCTTTCGCCCTTCTGGCGGCCCACCGCGCCGCTGAGCTACATCGGCTGGGGCAAGACGACCCAGCTCGGCTACGGACTCGGGCTTGCCATGGGCGCAAAGCTCGCCCATCCCGAGAAGCTGTGCGTCAACATGTGGGGCGATGCCGCGATCGGCATGACCGGCATGGACTTCGAGACCTGCGTGCGCGATCGAATCCCGATCATGTCCATTCTTTTCAACAATCACGCCATGGCGATGGAAATCCCGCACATGGAGACCTCGACGCTCAAGTATCACTCGACCGACATCTCGGGCAATTACGCAGACTGGGCCAAGGCCCTCGGGGGCTATTCCGAGCGGGTGACCGATCCGGCCGAGGTCACGCACGCGCTGCTGCGCGGCATCGCGGCGACCAAGCAAGGCCAGCCCGCGTTCCTCGAGTTCATGACCACCAAGCACAAGGTGTACTCCACGTTCGCGCCGGGATACCAGAGCCAGAACAAGGAGCTGAAGAGCTGACCGCTCTGACTCACCACCCGGGCTGCTGCCGGTAGGGCAGCAGCGTCACGTACGCGAAGATGTGGTGGATCCTCCCGCCGCGGATCTTGAACGTCTCGATGATACCCGTCGTATTGGGATAGGACGCGAGACTCTTTGGATTGAGTGCCCCTGCCGCGGTCCTGCGCAACGGCGTATCGATGTTGCCCGGATGCTCGAACGTCGCGGTGACGTAGACCAGACCGCGCTCCGGATCGACCAGCAAGAAGCGCCGGTGGTCGATCTCGTGGATGTAGTTGAACATCTTCGTGTTGAAGGATGCCTGTGTGCTCATCGCCGGCCGCGATGCGCTCGCCGGGGTCGGCGCCGTCTGCTGGCCGTTCTCGATGCGCACACAGTCCGGAGCGAACGGCACGATATCGCCGTCGCCGTGAACGATGCCCTCGAAGTACTGATTGGCTGCATGGATCAGCGCCTGCCGAGTGCTGCGCTCGGCAACGGGCACCGGCTGGTCCCAGAGCGGATCGCTCCGCACCAGCGCATCGAACGTGCCATGCACGCCGCTTTGCTGCCGCACGACGTATGTCTCGATCTCACTCACGCGGCGGTCATGCGCCTTCAGACGCGCGCTCAGGAGCGCCGTCAGTCCGTTCTCCTTCACGGTCCCGTAGAGTGCGACCTGCTCGCTCGCGGGGTCCTCGATGTAGAGCTTGAAGGTGCCGAGCCCATCGATGGTTTGCCAGAGTCCGTCACCCAGTGCGAGCCGGTTGGTGTTCTCGGTGAACTTGACCGTGGGTGTGGTGGGCAGCCGCGCCGGATCGTGCGCGACGAGGGCAGCCAAGTACTGGTCCATGAGGCCCTTGAGGCAACTGCGGTCGCAGGAGCCTGGCGCGTCCCCTCGCGCCGCCGCGCCGCCTGCGACCAGCAACGATAGCAGCGCGAGCACCGCTGTGCCGTCGGGCACCAGAACACCTCGAAACATGACAGCCCCCCCTCGCTCTGATTCTCTGGCTCCACGGTCATCGTACGCTCGGCGCCCGTGTGATGGCAGTCCCCCGATCCTGGGCTCTGGTAGGATCCGCTTCGGGAGCGCATCACATGAGCCAGTTCGTCATCCAGCCGCATTTTCGGCTGCAGGAATGGGTGGCCGAGGAGAAGGGCTACTTCACCGCGGAGGGACTCGACTACGTCTTCCACGAGGAGGTGCAGGCAACCGACGGCAAGGTCCACGACCAGGGCGACAAGGTGGGCGCATACCAGTCGCTCGAGCAGGGTCGCTCCTCCACCGTGAGCTGCGCGTGTCACTGGACGGTGAACGTCGCCGCCGCGCGCGGTCACGGCAAGCTGTACACGGGCGCCTATTCGGTGGCCCCCGCAGCGATCTTCGTTGGGGCCGACTCCTCGATCAAAGACCCGAGCGATCTTGCGGGCGTCCCGATCTCGGTGGGCTATCAATCCGGCAGTCACTACTCGAGCATCCAGGCGCTCGAGCAGTATCTGCCACGCGAGCGTATCCAGCTGTCCTTCGCCGATGGGATGCTCTTCAAGCGCATGGAGCTGTTGATCGAGGGCCGCATACCGGCGGCGGCCCTGTTCAGCGGCCCCTGCTACTTTGCCGAGCAGCTCGGGTTTCGCAAGGTGATCGACACGACGTTCGTCATTGCCACGATGGTGAAGGAGGATGCGGCGCCGCAGGACCTGCGGAGGTACTTCAACGCGCTGCGCCGCGCCCAGCGCGATATCGACCTGCGCCCCGAGCTGTACACGCACTACTACCAGCGTGAGTTTCCCACGCGCTATCACGCCTCGATGGACACGCGCCGCTGGGGACCGGGCGAGCGCCTGGTGTTCGAGCCCTACACCCAGGAGGCGTTCGACGCCTCACGCGAGTGGATTGCGCAGCGGCAGATCTTTGGACGGTCCGAGCTCGGATCAGGCTCGTACGATGAGGTGAGCGTGAGTTGACCTCACGCGCACCGGCCATGACTGGAAGCCGCCCGTGAGGATTGGCGTCGTTTACCCGCAGACCGAGCTTCGCGGCGACCCCGAAGCGGTTCGGCGCATCGGCACCACGGCCGAGACGCTCGGGTATGACTATCTGCTCACCTACGACCATGTGCTGGGTGCGGTGCATGAAGGGCGCGAGCCGAAGCTCACCGGTCCCTACACGGACAAGCACCCGTTCCACGATCCCTTCGTGATGTTCGCACATCTCGCCGGGCTCACGCAGCGGATCGAGCTCGTGACGGGCATCCTGATCCTGCCCCAGCGGCAGACCGCTCTGGTGGCGCGGCAAGCGGCCGATGTGGACTTGCTCTCCGGTGGACGGCTGCGTCTTGGTGTCGGAATCGGCTGGAACCATGTGGAGTACGAGGCGCTCGGACAGGACTTCAAAACGCGCGGGCGGCGCGAAGCGGAGCAGGTCGAGCTGCTGCGCAAGCTCTGGACGGAGCCGCTCATCACCTTCAACGGCGATTTCGATCGGATCGATCGTGCGTGCCTCAATCCTCGCCCCACTCGGCTCATCCCGATCTGGTTCGGCGGCTTCTCCGAGCCGGTCTATCGCCGCGCTGCGCGCCTCGCAGATGGCTTCATCTTCACGGGTTCGCCCGAGCGCGCGATCGAGGGCTGGAATCAGATCGAGCGTTTCCTCGAGGAGGCGCACCGCGACACGGCCCAGTTCGGCAAGGAGATGATCGTCGGACGCCTGGATAAGGATCCCGCGGAAGTGGCGGCGCGCATCCACTGGTGCCGCTCGTGGGGGTGTACGCACGTTGCGGTGGATACGATGAACAAGGGCTTTTCGAGCGCCGAGGCGCACCTGGAGTTCCTGTCCGAGGTTCGGCGGCGCGTCGGTTCCTCATAATCCGGGAGAAGATCTCATGGCAACCATCAAAGTGCTGCAGAACGGTCCTTACCTCGTCCAGGGCGACGACGTGACGGCCGTCGATTGGAACGGAGCGACCTATTCGATCGCGAAGCGCCCGTTCGCGCTGTGCCGCTGCGGCGGCTCCACGACCAAGCCGTTCTGCGACGGCACGCACAGCAAGACCGGCTTCAAGGCAGCGGAAGCGGCGATTCCCGGGAGCGCCGATCGGCCCGCCAAGACCTAGGGTGCGGACACCGCATTCCCAGGCACCGCGGCTGCGGAGGCGTCCGGCGCGGGCACGCGCGGCGCGGATGATCGGGCGTGCGCCCACGCGTGCAACGCAACACCCGACAGCACCAACGGCAAGCCGACAAACAGGCTCGGGGAGAAAGATTCGCTTCCGAGCGCCCAGCCGACGAGCAGGGCGACCGGCGGATTGACGTACGCGTACGTGGACGCGAGCGTCGCTGATACGCGCTCCACCAGGAAGCGAAACGCCGAGAAGCCCACGAGCGAGCCGAAGACGACCAGGTAGACCCATGCACCCCACACCTGGGGAGTGCGGGGCAGCGACCAGTGCTCCCCGAGCAGCGCGCTGAGCGCCAGGCCGATCACCCCGGCACACAGCATCTCCGCTCCGAAGCCCAGCGCTCCCGGGGGCACGCGCAGCCGCGGCGACAGCACGATCCCGAACGACCAGCTCGTCACGCCGAGGAGGACGGTCAGCGCCCCGAGCGGACTGGCCTGCAGATCCCGGCCCAGCAGCATGACGGCCGCGCCGAGCGCACCCAGGGCGATGGCCATCCATTCCACCCGGCGCGGCCAATGACCGAACACCCCCGACCAGAGGGCGGTTGCGAGTGGGATCACGCTGCCCAATGCCACCGTGGCCCCGGAGCTGATGTGATGCTCCGCCACGGCGATGAAGCCGTTTCCCAGCACGAGGAAGAGCACCCCGAGGAGCGCGGCATTGCGCCACTCCGTCAGCTGCGGCATTCGCGGCCTGCGCAGCAGCTGCGCGGCGAGCAGCACGCTCCCCGCGACGAGGAAGCGCGTACCGACGAGGAAGAAAGTGGGCAGGCCCTGGATCGCGACCTTGATGGCGAAGTAGGTCGTGCCCCAGACCACGTAGACCGTCGCCAGGCAAAGAGCGACGGTCCATATCGAGGCTCGCGCTGCACGCTGCACGCTACGGCTCCACTTCAAGGGCTCACGGACACGCCTCGCGGATACTAGTGGCACTGGAGTGCCATTGCCTTATGCTTCTCAAGGTGCAAAGCTACTTGCGTCTTGCAATCAAAGATTCAACCGCCCGAGGACCTCGTGTATGGATACCCTGGATCTGAAAATTCTTGCAAACCTCGATGCCGATATCCGCCGCCCCTTCGCCGACCTCGCGCGCGAGCTGGGTGTGTCTCAACCGACAGTGGCCGACCGTGTCCATCGACTGGAGCGGGGAGGCATTCTCCGCGGTGGATTGCTGCGCGTGGATTATTCGAAGCTCGGGTTTTCCGTCAGCGCGTTCGTGAGATTGCGCGCCACACCCTCGCACAAGCGCGGACTCATCGAGGCGGCACGCGCCATTCCGGAAGTGATCGAGATGCACAGCGTGACGGGCGATGATTGCATGATCGCACGGGTGGTCGCGCGCTCGGTCGAGGAGCTCGCCGGCATCCTCAACAGGCTCTCGGCCTTTGCCGATTCGAGCACCTCCGTGGTGCTCGAGACCGTCATTCCGCTGCGCAACCCGATGCCGGAGCTCGGAACCTCACGAGGCCCCGCGCGGCGAGAGCCAGGCTTGCGGCGAACGACA
>Ga0335072_10000272_pt1 | contig 110565 bp, 93 predicted proteins | sample Lox_Sample_21_FD_206725 | JGI IMG/M metagenome (GOLD analysis project Ga0335072, IMG submission 206725) | Soil microbial communities from Loxahatchee National Wildlife Refuge, Florida, United States - Lox_Sample_2.1 | ecosystem: Environmental > Terrestrial > Soil > Wetlands | place: USA...
GCCGCTACCGCTCCGAAGCCGTCTCTTGGCTGGCCACCGCTTACTTGACCAAGGGCCAACTCGACAAGCTAGCCGCCGAAGGCGACAAGGAAATGGCCTTGAATCCTCCCAACCCGGCTTCCCTTGCAGTCATCGGCTCCAACCTCTCTAGGGCGGTCACTCCTTCCACCCCCAACGCTCAGCAGCATCTCGATCAGGCCGAGCAGTTCTGCAAAAAATCGCTGGAGACTCTGGCCACCGCCCAAAAGCCCAATGACGTTTCCGACGAACGGTTCAAGAGCGCCAAGGATACCGCGTCTTCTGTGGCTTATAGCGGTCTCGGCACCGTTGCCTTCCGCCGCGCCAAATACACCGATGCCATTACCGATCTCGACCAGTCCATCAAGCTCGGCGGCGGCAGCGATCCCGTCAACTACTACCTCCTCGGCAAAGCCAATGAGGTCTCCAACAATTTTGATCAAGCCCTCGCCGCATACACTAAATGTGCCGCCATTCCCGGCGGCATGCAGGCTGCCTGCCAGGCCGGCGCGACCGAGGTGAAAGCCCACGGCGCGGTTCTGCCCAAGTAATTTTGGCGCGCGGCGGCTTGCCGGCGTTTTTTGCGCCAGCTGCGCCCTTCGCTCAACGCAGCGCTCACGGAGTTGGATAAGACTCCGGAAAGCCGGTGACCAGGAATTTGCCGTCAGGCTCGCGCTCCAGTGACGGCGCGTAGAGTCCCAGCAATTGTCGCCGCCACCACATGCCCGTCGAGCGCTTCGTGGCCATATCGGTGAACCAGTATTGCCACAGCACCGCCCGCACCTGTTTCGGCGGGCCATTCGGAAACGGATTCGAGGCGAAAAGCGCCAGCACATCTTTGTCGTTGCTCAGCAGCGATTCCTCCGTCCGCAGCACCCACGGGTTCTCGCGCCATGCCCCCAGCGACGCGAACCACAAATTCCACTCGAAGCGCGGCTGGTATGGCGCATAAATTCCCGGCGCTTTCCCCGGATCCTGCGGCTTATACCGGAATGGATAAGCGGTCCAATGCTCGCCGTCATCCGAACCTTGGAACTCGATTTCGTAGCGTCGCCAGGTCATGCGCCCGAACAATCCATATTGATCAGCCACACGAAATGGCTCCAGCAGCGCCACCGGTTTCGCGGGAAGTGGCAACGCACCAAATGCTCGCTCCGTCAGCAGGAACACATTTGCATAGAGCATCCACGCCAACACAATCGCGGCAATCCAGACATAAGCCGCCAAAGCCAATTGCCGCGCGCTCGTTGCCAAAGTGGGCGCAGCGATTGCGCCCTGTTCCTGAGTCGGCGCATCGGCAGCCGCCGCGCTTTGGGCCGACAGATCAAGCTCGACAATCGCTTCCTTCTTGCTCGCATCCGGCTGCTCCAGATTCGCGCGAACGGGAGCAATCCACTTTCGGGGAAGGAAGCGCACTAGGAAGCGATCGTCAAGCAGCAAGAAGCCCAGAGCCAGCACCAGGTAATTCAGGAACGCATAGTTCGCCGTGAGAATGATGCTGATCTGCAAAGACGTAACGATGAAGCAGCAGACGATCCGAAAACGCCGCGGCAGAAAGAGCATCCACACCAACAACAGTTCCAACACGATGGTGAACACCGCGGTCGCCGCATGGAAACGATGCGGCAGTTGCGCTGCGTACCAACCAATCCACGTCGGCAACGGGCCGTTTTGGTAATACTGATCCATCGCCGTGAAATTCCTCCACGAAGGATCACCGCCGAAGTATTTCGCTAGGCCCGACTCAAAGTAGATGCTGAACCATACGATCTGCAGCAAGAACAGACTCGCTCGCGAGGGTGGTTCGCTCTCGCCCCAACCAGGCCGAAACCCTCGCGGGGCAAAGAAGATCGAGATAAGCCCCGCGGAAAGCAACATGCCATCGGACTGATAACCGGAAAAATCCTGTGCAGCCGAGACAAACGACAGAAACAGTACAAAGCAAATCACCAACATCGCCCGAGGCCACACATTGAGAACCAACAACACCGAAGCGATCAGCCCAACCCAGCACAGCGCCATCAACGCACGATCGCTGCTGCTGAACCAAAGCACCGTCGGCGCATACCAATAGCGTAGGCGGCTCATATCTTGCGCGACCACTTTCAGGTACATGCCGGCAGGCAAAAGTCCATCAGGTCCAAGCAAGCCGCGGATTTGGAAGAGCAGCGAATAGAACGCGGAAAGGTAAATGATGCCCAGCGCCCGGAGAAACAGCCATCGCGGGATCAGGTAGCCCGGCGGCCCGGGCGGCCGCGGCCCCGCAAACCATTGCACAAACGATGGCACCCAAGGATTCATCTCAAGGTCCAGAGCGATGATAACGCCGGTGCCACCGTTCCCGCCGTTTCGCACTTGGGAAACCGAGTCCCGGTACTGGGACCACAAGATTTGCCAAAAAAATCATTTGGGTTCCAGCAACTTTTCTAAACCTGTGGGGTTGGGGTCCGGAACCGCAGGTGGGGCTCGGGGGTGTCCAGTTCAGGGGAACCGTCGCGCTTGCTTGCCGGTGAAAAGCGGCCACTCGCCGGCTGCTGATTCGTAACGACAATCTGGAGGACGAACATGAAACGACTCATCGTTTCGTTGGTGAGTGCGGCGGTGCTACTCGTGTGGGCGGCGGCGGTCCGTGGTCAGGACTTGCTGGTGCCTGCGGGAACGCTGCTGCAATGTACGTTAGACGAACCGAATTTCTCATCGAAAACGGCGGCAATTGGCGATCCGGTGTTGTGCCACTTGCGGACCCAGCAGGAGTTCGGCCACCCTTTATTTCCCAGAGGCAGCATGTTGGGCGGGCACCTGGAAGCGGACAAAGAACCGGGGCATTTTGTCGGCAAGGGCTATCTGAAGATCTCCTTTGACCGCGTGATCCTGCCGAACGGCGATCTGCCGGTGCCGGCCAAGGTCATCCAGGCAAGGGGATACAAGGTCGACAAGGAGGGCGACATTGACGGAAAGGGTCATGCCACTCGCGATGTGGTGGAATGGATGATACCGCCCCTGTGGCCATGGAAAGTTGTGACCTTGCCCCTGCGGGGCCCTCGGCCAACGCTGAAAGGGGAGGAGCCACTGCAACTGCGGTTGATGGATGACATCGTAATTCCCCAGCACTTGGCGGAGCTGCCGCATTCGGACCGTCCGCCCTCGGCGATCATCATGCGGCCGAGTTCCTATACTGCTCCAGCCAACAACTCGGCCCCTGCGGAAAATCCGATGAGATTGGCGTCGGCATCGACCACCACTGCGCCGGCAGCGGCCCCACCAACAAATACGGCTGTGCCGCAGCCCCAGTCGAGCGAGAAATACACCATCCTTGTGCTGAAATCGAACCAGATCGTGGAAGCGGTAAAGTACCGCCGCGACGGCGATTATTTGTTTATCGAGGACTTACAAGGACGAACCGGGTCGCTGGCCGTGAAAGACGTGGATTGGCTAAAGACGTCGCAGATGACCGCGGAAGTGCGTTCCGTGGATACGCCGGAAATCTCTCGGCAGACCCATTGAGCGATTGAGTTGAGGCACAACAGAACTTTCGACTGCTAATGTCGAGCCGACATTAGCGCGCTAAGGGTGTGCGCGTGGTCGTAAGCGGCCCGCTTCTCTGGTCGAGGCGAACCAACCGCATCGCTTCAAAAATGCGAGCGTGTTGCTAGTTTTGGAATAGGTGAAGCATCTCTAGCGCACCTAATCCAAAAATAGCTAGGAGGCCCTTTTGTGTGTTGCGGGCTTAGCGGCGCCCAGTTCGGTGAGCTTCTGTTGAGCAGGGCCTTTGTAGGGGCTATCCACTGAAGCAGCTTCCGTGAAGGCCTTGGTAGCATCCGCGTTTTTTTTGAGATTGAGATACGCGTAGCCGAGGCGATATTCATTGCGAGCATAGAGGGTCGCATTCGACTTCAGGAATGGAGCGGCCTTGGTAAGGCTAACGACCGCCTGAGGATTGAGCTTTTTCTGCAGGTCAATTTGCCCAAGCGTGCTCAGCGCCAGCCCCTTTTGAATGGAAGTTTCCTGCTGCCATTGTTCATCGGTGAGAGTGTCGGGTTTTTTGGCTGAATCCAACAAGGATTCGACTTTCTTGGCGTAGGTTTCCGCCTTGTCGAGTTGATCGCCTTTTTCGCTGTAATCATCGGCAAGAAGCAGGAGCATGCCGATGTCGTCGGGATTCTTGGCCAAAACACCATTGGCGATGTCTTGCATTTTGGCGCGATTTCCGGCCGCCTGGTAGGCGGAAGCGGCCATAGTGAGAGCTTGCTCGCCTTGAGGAGTGCCAGGATACATCTTGGCAAAGCGCGCAAAATAGTCGGCGCGCTTGGCGGCGTCCTTGGCGTTGTAAGCGCCGTTCAGAAGCGCCTCCTGAACGTAGTCCTGGTCTTCCTTGAGCGAGGCAAGTTTATCCGCCTTGCTGCGAGCCCAGTCGCCGCCGTTGTAATCGGCGGGCGCGGGTGAGTTCCGGTAGCGCTGCAGGATGGAATTGGCCTTTTCTCCGTAGGTATACAACTTGTCCAGGTCTCCCTTTTCCGAAGCGGCGCGCACCATGTTGACGGCGTTGTTGTAATTGTCGGGATCCAGAGCGAAAAGCTTGTCGCCATACTCGAAGGCCTTATCGTATTGCTTGGCGTTGACGTAGTAATTCACATACTGCTCGTCGGCGACGATCTGAAAATCGCCTTCGGGATGGGCGTTCGAGAACTGATCGATCAGTGCGAGCTTTTGGGAAGGATCAGCGGCAGCGATGGCACTGAGTTGGTGATCAGCGTCCGATCCAGCGGGTATCGGGACGCTCTTGCCAAGTTGCTGTGCCTGGTTAGCGGGAGCGAAGAACGCGAGGAGCAACAGGGCAGTAAGAATCCGTGTGGACGACATACTTACCTCCCATGGGTTAAACAGCGGAGCGACAACCTCTTAACTGCGCATCTTAGTGCGGTAGTGGTTGAGGCGCAATGACTTTGCGCACAAACGGCCGGTCACCGGGCGGATTTGACCGGATTGGACGAGGCGCGAGATTATGGATGGTTTGGGGTGCCCACGATGTGCCTTGATGGGCGGTGTGACGTGATGGGCGGGGAAACGAAAGTGAAGAGAGGACAACAATGACCACAGTGCGGCGGACAGCGGCGGTTTATCGAAGGTTCTTGGTCGGAGCGATGGTATTAATCTGTGGCGCCCTGACGCTGCGGGCAGACGAACCGTACGCACCGAGCAAGGATTATGACTTGTCGCACTCGAAGGTGGTGTTGCGTTTTGATTTGGATCAGAAAAAGGTGATTGGAGACGTGACGCACACGGTATCGCCGGTACGCGGAGGCGTGGACAAAATCGCCTTCGATTCCGTGGGATTGCAGATCGAGAGCGTGAAGATCAATAAAAGCGAGGCGAAATTTTCCACCACGGATAGCAAATTGATCGTGGATCTGCCGAAAGCCGGAAAAATCGGCGAGAAGTACGATATCGAGATTAAGTACCAGGGAAAACCGACCAAGGGGCTGTATTTCATTCTGCCCGACAAGGACTACCCGAACCGCCCAAAACAGGTGTGGACTCAGGGGGAATCCGAGGATACCCGCTATTACCTGCCGACTTACGATTATCCCAACGATCGCTTGACGACCGAAACGGTGGTTACGGTTCCGGCGGATTGGCTGACGGTGGCCAACGGCAAGTTGATCAGCACGACCGATGACGGAAACGGTATGAAGACGTGGACCTGGCGCGAATCGTTGCCAAGTTCGACGTATTTGTTCACGGTGGTGACCGGCGAATTTGTGGAGGTCCAGGATCATTGGCGGAACACCCCGGTCACTTACTATGCGCCGAAGGATCGCGGTGACCGGCTGGCGCCGAACTACAGCCGCACACCACAGATGATCGATCTATTCAGCCGCACTTTGGGCGTGGATTACCCGTGGGAGAAATATGCGCAAAGCATGGTGGACGATTTCGTGGCCGGTGGAATGGAAAACTCCAGCGCTACCACGAATACGGCCAGTTCCTTACGCAATCCGAAGCTGGTGCCGGAGTATCCCACCGACGAAGACGGGTTGATCTCCCACGAATTGGGACACCAATGGTTTGGAGATTTGGTGACCACCAAGGACTGGGCCGATATTTGGCTAAACGAAGGGTTTGCCACGTTCATGGAAACGGTGTGGACCGAAGCGCACTATGGCAAGGAAGAGGCCGACTATGAGCGCTGGAGGGCGGCACGAAACTGGTTTCGACAGCAGAACTTGTATGCGGAACCGATCGTGCGTTACGACTTTAATGATACGAGCGAATTCAACGGAAATGCCTACGACAAGGGCGGCTGGGTGCTGTACATGTTGCGGCACCAACTGGGAGAGCAAGCATTCTATGCCGGTTTAAAGCATTACTTGGAGGTGAATCGCGGGAAAAATGTGGTTACTGCGGATCTGATCAAAGCGATGGAAGAGGCTACGCACACCGATGTGGATGAGTTCTTCAATCAATGGGTGTATGGAGCGGGCGCGCCAAAACTCGAGGTCAGCTACACCTACGACGTTGCCAAGAAACAAGTGGCAATGACGGTTAAGCAGACGCAAAAGGTAGAGGGCCGCGTGGGTCTATTCCGTTTGCCGGTAGACGTGGAGATTACCGAAGGTGGCGGCCCGAGACTGTATCCGATCGCTGTCTCGAAGGCGGAAGAGACATTCACGTTTCCATCGGAATCGGCGCCGCAGATGGTGCTGTTCGACAAGGGCAATCAGCTTCTGAAGTCCCTGGAATTCAAGAAGGATAAGAAAGAACTGCTCTATCAGTTGAAGAATGCGACGGAGGTGGCGGACCGCGCAGATGGCGCGGTGGCGTTGGGCAAGCTGAAGGGTGACGATGAAGCCGCCGCGGCCTTGGGTCAGGCAGTGCGCAGCGACAAGTCCGCCGGAGTACAGCAAACCGCCGCAGAAGCGCTTGGGGAGTTGAACAGTCCCGCGGCAGCAAAGCAGCTATTGAGTGCACTGGACGGCACAAAGGAACCCGAGGTGCGCGCGGCTATCGTTCAGGCACTGGGAACGTTTAAGGATTCGCCGGAACTGACCGCGAAGCTCGAATCGATTGCCAAGGACGATCCTTGCTATCGTGCCCGCGCGGCTGCGTTGGCGGCAATTGGCCGCCTGAAGACGCCACAAGCCTACGAAATCCTGACCGCCGCGGTGAGCGGCGATTCCCCGGATGGATTCCTGCGCAATGCGGCGCTCCGCGCGTTTGGACCCCTCGGCGACGACAAGGCGGTACCGCTGCTGAGGGAATGGGCCGCGCCTGGTAAGGACATCACTTCACGCCAGGCGGCCATCAATAGCCTGGCCAGGCTGCAGAAGGATAACAAGGAAATCACCAACCAGATTGCCAGCTATTTGAACGAGCCGCGTTTTCCGATCAGGATCGCCGCCATTTTCGCGCTGGGCTCGCGAGGAGATGCGTCAGCGATACCGGCTTTGGAGACGCTGCTGAAAAGCAATGACCTGAGCATTGAAATGGCGCCGATGGTGAAGTCGCAAATTCAACGGCTGAAAAATCCCGGAAAAGGCGGAATGGGAGGGCCGATGGGCATGGGAATGGGTGATGAAGCGCCTGCATCCAATGGGGCAAAAGAAGCCGAAGATCAACGGCTGAGTCACTTGGAGCAACTGGTCGAGGAAATGAATGCTCGGCTGAAGTCGATCGAGGAACGCTTGCCTCCAGCGCCAAAACAATAGGACAGCGATCGGAGATCAGAGAACCGCGATCAGGAACCGGGAACTGCAAATTACAGTTTCGCGGTGAATCAAGAGACTCCTCGCTTCGCTCGGAATGACAGGTTGGATCTTAGATCGTAAGCCTGCGTGGCTACGGCTCGGCAAGAAGGATGCGCAGGTCGCGCAGGTTATTCCCGGTGGGTCCGGTGACAATGGCGTCGCTGAGTTTGGCAAAAAAAGTGTAAGCGTCGCTGCTATGCAGGGCGTCACGGTGGTTTAATCCCAAGGATTTTGCGCGAGACAGCGTGTCACCGTCCGCCACGGCCCCGGCACCGGGGCTGTTGCCGTCGATGCCGTCCGTGCCAGCGCTGAGCACCGTAATTTTGCGGCCAGCAATTTTTTCCACGCAGCACAAGACGAAAGCAGAGTTTCGTCCGCCGATACCAGTGCCGGTCACTGGCGAACTGACTTCGCCATCGGCGATCAGCGCGACGCGTTGGCCCGGATTTTCACGTTGCCAGTCCTCGAGTTGCGCAAGCAGATTCGCGGCGGCTTGTTCCACCGGCCAATCGTCGGTGGAATTGTCGCAACAGCTCCGATAGCCATGGGCCTCCACGGCGTGATGCGCCGCATGGAACAGGTCGTCCATGCCGAGAAGCAGCTCAAAATGGGCGTCGGCGAAGGCGAGATGGCCGGACTTGGGCGTTTCGGGCAATTCGCTTTCCATAAGCCAGCGAGAGAGTGCAGCTGGAAAAGAGGAAGAGAGGCCATAGTCGGTAAATATGCGCCTGACGTCGGCGATCGTAGTCGGATCTGCGAGAGTTGGACCGGAAGCCAGCGCAGCCTCTTTCCCCAGGGGAACGTCGGTGACGGCCAGTGTAATTTTTTGCGCCGCCGCTGCAGCAAGGGCCAGGCGGCCACCTTTCACCGCGGAGAGGTGACGGCGTACCGTATTCATAGCTTCAATTGGCGCGCCACAGGTGACCAAGGCGCGATGAACGGACTGAATATCTTCGAGCGTGAAAAGAGGATTGAGCGGAAGTTCGAGTAAAGCAGAACCGCCGCCCGAGAGAAGAAAGAAAACCAAAGTGTGCGCATCGCTGGTGTGCAAAAGACGAAGAACAGCTTCCGCAGCACGCAGGCTCCCGTGATTTGGAATGGGGTGGCCCGCAAGGAAATACTGAACGCCTGGGACTGATTGGTTTGGTTCAGTCGGCGCAGCGACTACACCGGCGAACGCGGTACCGGCGGGCAAAATGGAAACAAGGCCTTTCACCATCGTATGTGCCGCTTTGCCGACCGCGACTACGACGATGCGCGAGATGGCGCGAAGCTCAATGGTTTTAGAAGGCAGAATGATACGGGAATGATCGAACTGGATCTTGCGCTCCATGACGGAGGGGATGTCGATGGACGCGAGAGTCTGTCGAAACATTTCGCGCACGATTTGTCTTGTAGGTGGCATGGTTTCCACCAACACAATTCAGCCCTTCAAAACCTCGGGGTTCAACATGTTGGGAGGACGCTGCCCCTGGAAGAGCGCGACCATATTCGTGGCGGCCATGAGCGCCATTTTCGAGCGCGTCTCGATCGAGGCGGACGCAAGATGTGGCGCCAGGATTACGTTTGGGCGCTTCAGTCCGGGATGAATAAATGGCTCATTTTCGTAAACGTCGAGCGCGGCCCCGGCGATTTTCTTATTTTCGAGGGCCGCGACCAACGCCGCTTCATCGACAACCGGCCCGCGGGAGGTATTGATGAGAAAAGCCGTCGGTTTCATGCGGAAAAATTTGGGAGCATCGAAGAGCCCGCGGGTTTCCGGGAGTAATGGGACGTGTAGACTGATGAAATCCGCTTCAGCCAGCAAGCTATTCATATCGCGAAACTCGGCATTCACGGATCGTTCCACGTCCTCTGAGGCGCGTACAGCGTCGGTATAGATGACTTTCATCTGAAATCCAAGAGCACGGCGAGCCACCGCGCGGCCAATGCGACCAAAACCGACGATGCCGAGCGTTTTGCCCCAGACATCCGCCCCGCAAAGTTGATCGAGATTCCAGCCTTTCCAGTTGCCAGAGCGGGCCAGCGCTTCGCCTTCGCCGAGACGGCGAGCCACGGCGAGAAGAAGAGTCCAGGCAAAATCGGCGGTGGTTTCGTCGAGCACGCCGGGAGTATTGGTGGCGACCACGCCGCGGCGAGTGCAGGCTTCCACGTCAATATTGTCAAAGCCCACTGCTACATTGGAGACGATGCGCAGTTTGGGGGCGATGCGGATCAGTTCGTCGTTGACCTTTTCGGTGAGCAGGCAGATCAGGCCTTCGCGGTCCTTCACGCGGCGCAACACTTCATCGCGGGGTGGCCGCTCGGCGTCACACCAATACTGCACATCGCAATTGGCATCCAGGAGTTTTCTTGCTTCTTCGAACAGCGGATGGGTCGCATAGACCTTCGGTTTGGGCATTCGCTAGCCTCGAAATTGTGCTGGGTCTCTACACTAACACAGCTGAGTAGGAAACTACGGAAGGCCTTGCCAGCGTGTAGCGAGCGTCACTATAGTGAAGTGGTGAGCCCGTCCGGTGTATCTATACCCGCCCCGCTGCTGCGCGAAATAAAATCGCTCCTGGGCGAAAAGAACGTTCTAGACAAACAGGAAGACTTGCTGTTGTACGAATTCGATGGGTCTGTCGAAAAGGGCCGGCCCGATCTGGTAGTTTTCCCCCACACGACGGAGCAAGTCTCGAAAATCGTGAGATTGGCGGCGGGGTACGAAGTTCCAATCGTGGGGCGCGGCGCGGGAACCGGACTTTCCGGGGGCGCGTTGGCTCGCGGCGGAGGCGTGATGATCGTCTTCGCGCGCATGAACAAAATCATTGAGATTGATGTGGAGAACCAGCGGGCGGTCGTACAGCCAGGGGTGGTAAATCTGGACATTACCCGGGCGGTGGAACACGCCGGGCTTTATTTTGCCCCGGATCCTTCCAGCGCCAAGTCGTGCACGATCGGGGGAAACGTCGCTGAAAATGCGGGCGGGCCGCATACGTTGGCTTACGGGGTGACCACCAATCACATCGCCGCACTGGAATTGGTGCTACCCGACGGCGAGATTGTGCGCGTCGGCAGCAAGCAGGGAGACGCGACTGGGTACGACCTTTGCGGTTTGTTTGTGGGAAGCGAAGGAACATTGGCGCTGGTTACAGAAATTACCGTGAAGTTGGCGCGGAAGCCTGAAGCGGTGAAGACACTATTGGCGATCTTCGAAACGATTGAAGATGCGTCGCAAGCGGTAGTGGAAATTACGGCTAGCGGAATCACGCCGGCAGCGTGTGAGATGTTAGATGGGTGGACGCTGCGGGTGGTCGAAGACTATGTTCACGCCGGTTACCCGCGGGATAGCGGCGCCGTGCTGTTACTAGAGGTGGAAGGGCTCACCGAGGCTGTAGACGGGCAAGCGAACGCCATACACGATGTCTGCAAGCGATGCCTGGCGCGTGAAGTGCGCGTGGCCAAAGACGACCGGGAACGTGACCTGCTTTGGAAAGGTCGAAAGAACGCTTTTGGGGCGCTCGGGCGCGTGGCGCCGAGTAACTATGTGCTCGACGGCGTGATCCCGCGGTCGAAATTACCGCAGGCGTTGGAGCGAATCAAAGAGATCGGCAAGAAATACGGATTCAACATCGGCAACATTTTTCATGCTGGTGATGGGAACCTCCATCCCATCGTATTGTATGACCCGCGGGATACGAAACAGTTCGAAAGAGCTATTGATGCCGCCAGGGAGACCATCCGCGCGTGTGTGGAAATGGGCGGTGCGCTTACTGGCGAGCATGGGGTGGGAATGGAGAAAAACGAGTTGATGAGCTGGCTGTTTAGCGATGCGGATTTTGCATTGATGCGGCGGGTACACGATGCCTTCAATCCCAATTCTTCGCTGAACCCCGGAAAAATCTTTCCATTGAGCAAAGGGTGCGGCGAAATTCGCATCAGGAAAAAAGAATCAGCGGGCGTTGAAGCATGAGCACAACAACCGATGTACCAGCTCGTTTGGCGGAAGTGATTGGATCGAAGCGCATCGTGGCCGCCGCCGAGGAGCTCGAGACCTACGCGGTGGATGGGAGGCTTCCTGGCGCGATTGTGCGACCAGTTTCGACCGAAGAAGCGATAGAGGTAGTGCGATTCGCGCGGACTGAAAAATTGGCGATCCTTCCGCTCGGCGGCCGGAGCAAATGCGAAGTAGGAATGACACCAGATCGCTACGATATTGCGCTGGATATGACCGGATTGCGGGAAATTGCGCACTACGATCCGGGAGATTTGACACTGAGTGTGGATGCCGGGATGCGACTGCGCGAATTAGAGATTCATTTGAAGCAGCACGGTCAAGTTTTGCCGCTGGCTGTGCCTTGTTTCGAAAGCGCAACGGTTGGAGGAAGTGTTTCCTGCGGAATTGATTCGGCTTTGCGGCTGCAATACGGAAGCGTTCGCGATTTTGTGATTGGAGCGGAGTTCATTGACGGCACAGGACAACTCTGCAAAAGCGGCGGACGTGTGGTGAAAAATGTCACCGGGTACGACCTGCACAAACTGTTGATTGGCTCGCTGGGAACATTGGGCGTGCTTACCCGAGTCAACTTCCGGACGTATCCTCTGCCGGCAATATCGGGTGGGTATGTCGCGTGCTTTGGCAACGCGCAAGAAGCACTGGTGTTCAAGAAGGCCGTTGAAAAATCTGGTCTGCCTCTCGCGAATCTCGAACTATTCGATCAGCGCGCTGCACGAATGATTCACGCAATTCTGGCTCGAACCGAAGAAGCTTCGCTGCCGGAGCTCGAGCGAGAGGAGTGGTGCGCTTACGGTTCGTTTGAGGGAAGCGAAGAAGTGGTGCGCCGGATAGGCGGCGAGCTGGAGAAAATTACGCGAGAAAGCGGCACGGGGCACAGCAGGATTCTGGAACCGGCCGAAGACGTGGTGCTCGGGGGCATGTTGCGCGAGTCGTTTGAGTGGTTGCGCTGGGGGGCGCCAGCTACGTTGCTTTGCCGACTGGCGTTGCCGGAAGTCACGGAGAAAGTGTCGACCGAGCTATCCCAACTGGCGGGATCGTTGGGGCTGGCTTCAGCGGTGATCGTGCGCGCGGCAGGTATTGTGTACTTAGGCGTTTTTGCCGAGACGGAAAATGAAGAAGCAATCACGGCCCTGCAGAAGATGGCGACGAGCGCCATGGCAATTGCTCGGTCTGAGAACGGACACGCAACGCTGCTTCATGCGCCGCTCATGGTGAAAAGAAGCGTGGTAGGGGCGAACCTTTCGCAGGCGCAAACGGGGTTACAGCAGCGCGTGAAACAGGCGTTCGATCCCTCGGGCGTATTCGCCCCGGGCCGCGTGGTAGGAGGAATTTAGAGGTTGGCAACGGCGGATTCGATTCCGGGAATCATTCCAATCTACGAGGATTACGCGCGCTGCGTACATTGTGGGCTCTGCCTGAATCATTGCCCGACGTACCGGCTTTGGCAGTTGGAGGCCGACTCCCCTCGCGGCCGAATTCGCCAAATGATTCTGGTGAAGGAAGGCCAGTTGCCCTTGTCGAGCGTATTCGTTGATCACATCGATAAATGCCTGGATTGCCGTTCGTGCGAAACGGCTTGCCCCTCCGGCGTGGAGTACGGAAAGTTGGTGGAGCATGCCCGGGCAAAGATCGAAACGGAATACCGCCGGCCGTGGCTTACGCGAGTGATGCGAAAAGCGGTTTTCGAGAGATTGTTGCCGTTTCCGCGGCGAATCGTAGCCGTGGCAGCACTTTTGAAGGTCTACCAGCGCTCCGGCTTGCAGGCTGCGGCCCGAGCGACGGGAATCTTGAACCTGTTGGGCCTGGCGGAGCGCGAACGGCTACTGCCTCGGATCGATGATGAGTTCTTCTTTGATCAATTGGGGAAAACATTTCATGCGCAAGGGGAGAGACGAGCGCGCGTCGCCTTCTTTGCCGGATGCATCGCCAATGTGACCTTCAGCGAACTGAACGAAGCGACGATCCGGGTGCTGACCGCAAACGGCTGCGAAGTTGTGGTGCCAAGCGGACAATTGTGTTGCGGGGCGTTGGCAGCGCACGCGGGCGTCCGCGAGGCCGCGCGAGAGCTGGCTCGCAAGAACATTCGCGCATTCGGAAGCGCTGATTTCGATGCGATTGTGACGAATGCCGCCGGTTGTGGTTCAACGTTGAAGGAATACGATCATCTGTTCGCAGAGAGCGAGCCGGAATATGCCGAAGCGGCGGAATTTCGGAGCAAAGTTCGCGATGTCACGGAGTTTCTGGCAGAACTTGGACTGTCGGCGAAGCTAAAAACGATGCGGGAACGCGTGACTTATCAGGATTCGTGTCATCTGCTGCATGGCCAACGAGTGCGGGAAGCGCCGCGGCAATTATTACGAGCCATCCCCGGCTTGGAATTGGTCGAATTGCCTCACTCCGACATTTGTTGCGGGTCGGCTGGGGTTTACAACGTTACCCAGACGGAAGCGTCGCTGGAATTGCTGTCCGAGAAGATGTCGGACGCCAAGAAAACAAATGCACGGTTCATTGCCACGGCGAATCCGGGCTGCTTGCTGCAACTACGTGCGGGTGCGGAAATGCACAAAACAGGCCAAGAGGTGTTGCACATAGTGGAGCTGCTAGATCGCGCAATGGAGAGATAGGGTTCGCGGTTTTTGCGGCACCGGTACTGAAACTTCTCTTACCGCTCGCCAATTAGATACCGACAGCCTTGTGGTCCCATCACCGCGGCGTGGACGGTGTCTGCGGGAACATCACAGCGTTCGCCCATAGAATAGGTTTTCGACACGCCGTTCATGGTGAGCGTCATCTCGCCCTGCAAGATAATGTGAGCCGTTTTCATTGCATGGGTGTGGTTCCCATAGCGCACGTTCGGTCCATCTTCCCAAACATACGTGTGAGTGAAACCTTCGCGCTTGAGTTGGGATACCAATTCGCTTTCGTACATCGGGTGATCTTAGTCTGACAAAAGCAATTCGCAAAGCGTCCAGACACGACAACGCCCTCCCTGCAGAAATGGGGGTTGCTGCAGAAAGGGCGTGCCGTCTTCAGGAGAGAAGATCGTTGTAGCTAAAACTAATCGCCCGGCGGCGCCGGCGTCGCATCAGCACTCGATGGCGGCGGTCCTCCAGGGCCACGCCGGGCGTGTCCGCGGAGCGTGCCTTGCTTCACGGTGTAATCGGAAGGCACAGTAAAAAGCGAGGCTGCCGGTTCGGTGCGTTGAATATTCGTCAGAGTGTAGGTTACTTGGCCGACGCGAGGATCGCTGCGCACGATCTTGACCATCAACTGCAAATCCGGGGAATACCATTGTTCATTCACCACGGTAATCGGATTGGCGTTGCCGATCTGTCCGGCGGGAATCACGCGGGTATAGCGAGTGCCTTGAGCAGTGATCCCGTTGATTGTCTGCATGCCCAAATCCTCTTTCTTCACAGTGCCATCTGCGATCTCTTGCTGGAGGCGCGTTTCCATTCTGGTCTGCACATTCGCCCCATTCCTCGGTCCTCCCGTCGGAATCGGTAGCTGCTCGGCGACTTTCGTGTCTGTATGCAGAAGGTAGGCGGCGGAGGCGACTGGATCGTGGATGGTAACCAGCGAGCGAGTCTGCCCAGCCGGAGCAAAGGCTCCGACTCCTGTGAAGGTGGTTTCGCGGCGAGTGCGTCCTTGGCTATCGCGATAGACATTGGACTGAATTTTGCGGTCGATCACATTGCCATCTGCAAGAGTCTGTTTGTCTTCGGTGACCGCGACCGCGCTATAGGGCGCACCGGTGACGACTTTTCCCGGATGCAATTCGCCAAACCCCAAGATTTCCATGCGCGGTCCGATCGGCCCACCCGGCATGCCTTCGGGTGGTGGCGGAGGCGCGACATCCGGTTCTTGCGCGGCGACGGAAAACACGCCAAGCAAACAACTTGCAGCTAGCAACAGAACAATCCTTTTCGTTTTCATCGCAATCACTCCTAACCTGCGGCCGGCGGTGCCGCTCAAGATCAATTGCTGACGCTGGTGCTCGTCTGCGGCAAGCGGATGGCTTGCGGCACACCGTCGTCTCCGACCAACAAATCCACCTGAATCAGATCAGCCGCGTGTTCTTCATTTACTGTCAGGCCCAGCGCGCTCAAAGCGCCGCGCTGCATCTGGACGCGCACAACGGTGGCATCCTCGGGCGCCGTGGGAATACTGTCGGGCAGCGGCGTAAACTCACCATAGTTATTCGAGGCAACGATTACATCATTCGACTCGGACTGCGCGGGAGCGTTTGCTTGGGGCACCGGACTGGCATTGTGAATTCCTGCCGGATTCGGCGCAGGATTCGTTTGCGTCTGCTTGGCAACGCTTGGGCCCTTATGGAAATACCAATCCGCCCAGCCAATACCAAGGACCACGGCCGCGGCAGCCGCCAAGCCCCAACCCAGAACTAGGGCGGCTCGGTGCGTCCTTACGGTCTTGTGCTTGGTGCGAAATTCCTGGCGCAGGCGCATTTCAATGCGCGGAGAAGCCTCAGCCTCAGCAGTTTCCACAGCTAATACCCGCAAATCCTCGCGCAAGGACAGCCAGTTCTCATGTAGGGCCGCGCAATGCGGACATTCCCGCAAGTGTTCGCGGGCGGCGATTTCCAACTGAGCATCGATCCCGGATGAACCGAGATCCAGTTCCGCAGTGGCAAATTCTTCACAGGTCATACTCACATCTCCTACAACACTATCCGCGCCCAGCGTTGGCGCGTTTCGGTACTTCGCGAAGCATTTCCAGCTTCGCCAGCAGCAAAGCACGCCCGCGATGCAGGCGCGATCGAATCGTTCCGACCGGACACTCGAGCGCGCGCGCCGCTTCCTCGTAGCTCATTTCTTCCAGTTCACAGAGGACGACGGCCTCGCGAAACTCAGGCGGCAATTCCAAAACAGCCGAGCGAACCTGATCACGACGTTCACGAAGTTCGGCCCAGTGTCCCGGGGTCATCTGTTCCCGAAGCTGGGGATAAGTCTCCCGGCCGGGTTCGCCACTCTCATCCAGCGAAAAATCCCGGGGCGTGCGCTCCAAATGCTTCATGATTCGGTTACGGGCCACGCCATAAAGGAACGCGCCCAAAGTGCCGCGACTCGGATCGTATTTTTTAGGTTCCCGCACCAACATCATAAAAACGTCCTGAACAATCTCTTCCGCAGCCCAGGAACTGCCGGTCATGCGCAGTGCGTAGCGGTAGATGGCAGCCTGATGACGTCGATAAAGATCGGTAAAGGCGCGTTCATCCCCCTTCGCCGAGCGCTTCAGCAGTACGTCATCCCTCTCTTGTGAATCGAGTTGCATCTCTCCTGGTATGACGCCCGCTTTCTACCTGTATTCCCACGAAAGGGGAAAAAGGTTCCCAGCTTGGGTTCTGCGTTGTTGAGCCTGCTAAATCCTGTATATACAACACCGAAGGGCCAGCAGAGTTTCACTTTTTTGTGGGCCGTAACCTCAATGTTTTCCGTCAGGTCGGAACATGTTCGCCGCGATGCGGGTGACCAGGCGCCGGGGGACTATTCGCTGTGACTGTGCGCCAAGGTAGTTGCCTAGTCCCGAGATTACATAGCTCTTTCCAGCTGCCAAGGCTTCCAAGCCGACCCGTGCGACCTTTTCTGCTGTTTCCTGCGCGTGCTTGCCGGTAAACTTCTCCTGGCCGGCCACCACATGGAACTCCGATTCGGTGGAACCCGGGCACAGCGCGCACACCCGTATCCCGTGGGGCTTCATCTCCTCGGCGAGGCCCTCAGCAAATAACAAATCGAAGGCTTTGGTGGCGGCGTAGGTGCTGATATAGGGAACGGCTTGGAATGACGCAGTGGAAGCAAGAATCAGCACGTCACCGCGCTTACGAGCAATCATGTCTGGCAGGTACAGGCGAGTAAGGTGGACAACCGCTGCGCAGTTCACCTGCACCATCTCAAGCAGTCGCTGTGGATCCACTTGGGTGAGCTCACCATATTGGCCGAAACCTGCGTTATTAATGAGGAGATCGATGGCCAGCTTCTTGCCATTCGTATAGGCATGGATTTCTTGTGGGGCATTGGGTTGGGCCAGATCGGCGACGAACGTTTCTACTTCGATCTTGTGCTCTTTTTTCAGCGTGGCGCCGAGTTTTTCGAGGCGCTCGCGCCGGCGAGCCGTCAAGACCAAGTGAGTGCCACACTTAGCGAGTTGCGTGGCTAGCGCAACACCAATACCTGCGCTGGCCCCAGTAACCAGAGCCCACTTTCCCTGCCATTCGGTTTTCATGGAGAGATTTTCTCAGGCGGAGTCGGTTTTGCCAAATCTCAGAACGGTGTCTTTCAGCCGGTTACCTTCGTGCTTCATGCGATCGGTCAGCCGTTTAGCCCACACGAACTCTGCGCCCAACAAGGTTAAACCGAGAAAAATAACCAACCATCCGGGTCCTGGCGTAAAAATCATAACGACGCCCACCAGCAAAAGAGTGAAACCCGCCAGAATCTTGAAGACGCGCCGAACCTGCTCGATCGTGCGAAAAATCATAAACCCTCGTGGGCGGAGGGGGACCTGAGCCTCTATTGTGCAGGGGGAGTACTCGGAGAGGCAACACCTATTGGATTAAGGGTGTTAAAAACTTATGTGAACAGAGAAACCACGCTTCTTCTGCGCTGTTTCATTCGCTGCCTGCGGCCGGAGTGGGTGGAGTGTTCCGGAGAGCGGTTCTGGGTGCTTTCAGCATTTCCAATTCATCGAGAGTCCGGGGCCAGTCGGACCGCAACAAACGCGATAAACTGCGATCGGCCAGCAGCCTGCCGCCCGTTTGGCAGCGCGCACAATAATTGGTTTCATTGTCGGCGTAGCGAATTCGCTGAATTTTCTCGCCACATCTGGGACAAGGCTTGCCAAAACGTCCGTGCACTGCCATTCCTTCGCGAAAAGCGGTGACGTGTTCAGGAAAGGCGATCTTGGCTTGCTCCACAAGTTGGTCGGTCCAGAACTGGAGCGTTCGACGAGTCGCTGCGAACAGCCGTTCCCACTCTTGCGAAGCGAGTTTGTGCGTCAGCGCGATCGGCGATAGTTGAGCCGCGTGCAGGATTTCGTCCGAATAGGCGTTGCCAATACCACTAAGCAGCCGGGGATCTGTAAGCGCCCTTTTCAAGGTACGGTTCTCTGTGGTAAGAGCTGCACGAAATGAATTTAAGTCAGCCGCAAAGATTTCGATGCCACCGGGATCAATCGATCGCAGCCCTTCCTCTCCTTCCAGAACGTGCAAAGACGCACGGCGCTTCGTTCCCGCTTCTGTCAGCACCAGAGAGCCGCTGGGAAAATCGAAAGCGGCAAGATTCTGCCGTCCGCCAAGCTTGGCTCCCGCCGGTCGCCAGTGCAGGCGCCCCGCGATCATCAAATGCAGAACCAGCCACAAGTCGCCGTCGACGCCGATAGCGATCCGTTTGCCAATTCGCCGCAATTCTCGTGCGACCTTGCCTTCAATGCTCGTAATTGGCGGCTGCACAGTTCGCAGGAGAAACACGCCAGCGAGACGGACCCGCTGGATTGGTTGCCCAAGTATGCGGGTTTCCAATGCGGTCAGATACGCCGAGATGTCCGGCAATTCGGGCATGCGCCTAGCTTGGAGTCGAATTAGCGCTTTTGCAACTCCGCACGATGTGAGTCGACCTTAGTCCGATGCGTCTGGAGTTAACTGCTTTGCTCATAGAAATTCTCTTCGTCGGCGCAAATGTGGTGTCGGCAGCCGGCGCGAGTCCTTAATCTTCACGCTGGGAATAATAATTCAGAAGCGAGACGACCACTGATGAGGAACCGTGCATCGGGTTGGTCTCAGAGTGAAAAAAGACGGAGCTCGCCAGTGCCAACTAGTTTGAGGCCGCAGTTCATTTCCCGCTTATGAACGCCTCGTACCATTTCTGCCATTCCGCGACGAACAAAGCAGGGTCAGCGTAATCCTTGGCTAGAGGCATCTTGTCCAAGATCGCTTCTCTCGCTGCTAAGTAAATCAAGTATGCGTGATGCATCTCTTTGGTGCGGTCGAGCCTTCCCTCTGTGGCTACAGCCAACCGCAGATAGTCTCTGGCGATCTCGTGGATTGTGTCGGTTCTTTTGCAGGTCATTTTGCCTTCTTCAGAGACTCGGCGTTGAGCTCTTCAATGGCCTGTTCTGCGCTGGGCCACACTCGCCACCTGCCCGCAGCGCCTTGCGGTTTCTCGTGGTCGTGCTCAATCGGCACAGGCAAGGAACCGCGCCCTCATACTCTATATGCACAATCGGCAGCTTTCGTGAATTGCTTTAATTTGCAGCAGATCGCCCCACGGAGAGGTACAATCCGGCACCCACTTAGCGGATCACCGCATTGATCGCGAGTTGTGTGCGAGGAGTGGAAGGCAAAACCAAGATGATGGTCGCACGAGATTAGAAGTCGGCTACTTCGTTCCTAAATCGACAGTATCCTGAATGGAAGCGTGGCTTCTTGTTGGATGGAGTCCACGTATTTAAAGAGATTGTGTTTTAAGTGCGAAAAAAGAAATGGCGGAGAGGGTGGGATTCGAACCCACGGTACGGTTTCCCGCACGCTCGCTTTCGAGGCGAGTACTTTCAACCACTCAGTCACCTCTCCGCAGTGGTCGGCGTTCCTAGTTTAGCAAAGGTGCGAATTACCGGCTATGGTGTGATAGCAAATTTGGCAACCTGCGTGGGTATGGCTTGGCGCGCGGGCGCGTTGGTCTGGCTAACGGCGGGAGGCAAAAAAGGATTGGAGCAGGGAAGCGGAATCGGAGGCGAGAACGCCGCTGCGCACTTCCACCCGATGGTTGAGCTTGGAAGACGTGAGAATCTCGAAACAAGAACGGACGGCGCCGCCCTTGGGATCGTCGGCGGCATAGACCAAGCGGGGAATACGAGCTTGGATAATCGCGCCGGCGCACATGGCGCAGGGTTCGAGAGTGACGTAGAGGGTGGTGTCAGCGAGGCGGTAGTTGCCGAGGGCGTGAGAGGCTTTGCGGATGGCGACGATTTCTGCGTGGGCGGTGGGATCGTTATCGCGAATGGTGCGATTGCCGGAACCCGCGAGGACTTTTTCGTTATGAACGAGGACAGCGCCGATGGGGACCTCGCCGGCCTCAGCCGAGGCGCGTGCTTCGTCGAGAGCGAGCTGCATGAACTCGAGGTCGTCCGGCATTGGTGGGTCGAGGATAGCATGGCTGCAAGAAACTAGCGGTGACAGACAGGCGTGGCGGGAGTCCTTGACAATGGGACTGGGTGGCCAGAGACTGAGAACATGAAAGAATTAGTTTCTCGGATCTTCCAGGCTGATTTTCTGAAAGGGATGGCGGTCACGTTCCGGACGCAATATCCCAGCAATATCTACACGGAGCAGTACCCATTGGAACGGCCGATGGTGGCGGAGCGCTATCGCGGAGCGCCACGGCTGAACAAGAATCCAGAAACGGGCGAGACCTTGTGCATCGCTTGCAACTTGTGCGCGCTGGCGTGTCCCGAGAACCTGATCGTAGTGGGTTGGGAGCGCGACGATGCGACGCGGCGAAAAGTGTTGACGTCGTTCACTTATGACACTTCGCGCTGCATGTTTTGTGGACTATGTGAAGATGCCTGCCCGACCGACGCACTGGAACTGACGCAGGATTTTGAAATGGCGTATTATGGCCGGGAAGGCGCGATCTGGGATCGCCACCGGTTAGAAGAAGGCCCCACCCCGACGCGCTACACGCGATAATTCATTCATGGAAATCCGACGAGATCCAGTCTCACAAAGTTGGGTTGTCAGCGGGCAGCGCGAGCGCACGGAAGATGTGGATCAGCCGTGTCCGTTCGACCCCGGCGTCGTTGAGCAAGCTCCGACTATTTTGACTTGGCCACCAGAAGGAACCTGGCAGGTACGGGTGATACCCCATCCGAACCCGTTATACCGGGTGGAAAATGATCCGGCGCGCGTGGCCGAAGGGATCTACGACAAGATGGGGCCGCTGGGAGCGCACGAGCTCGTGGTCGAAACTCGCCATCACGACAAGCGCTTGTCGCAACTGGGCGATGACGAAATCGACCGGGTGCTCTGGGCATGGGGATCGCGGATCGCGGACCTGAAGAAAGATGCGCGCTTCAAATATGTAAGTGTGTTCAAGAACCAAGGGGCTTCGGCGGGTGAAGAGTGGACGCACGCTCATTCCGAAGTGACCGCGACCATTTTTGTGCCCCGGCGCATCAAGTACGAACTTAGCTCGGCGCACGAATGGTTTAAGGATCGCGAGCGCTGCGTGTTTTGCGACATTGTGCGGCAAGAAGAGAAGCAAGGGAAACGCATCATCGACGTACAGGGCGACTATTACGCGCTGTGCCCCTATGCGTCGCGTGTGCCTTTTGAGATTTGGGTGATGCACCGGCGGCACAACCATTTGTTTGAACAGGCGAGACCTGGCTCGAACCGGCGGCAGTTGGCGGCGCTTCTCGGTCGCGTGCTGCGCAGACTCGACAAAATTGCGCCCACCTATCACCTGGTAGTGCACACCGCGCCCAATACGAGAAACAAAAAGGGAGAACTGGCGGGCTACTGGAAGACGCTGGCGGATGATTATCACTGGCACATCGAAATCATGCCCATCGTGGAAAAGCGCAGCAAATCCTACAGCATCAAGGAAATCTATTCCAACGCCATCCTGCCGGAGCAGGCAGCAGAGCAACTGCGCGCGATCGATTTAAGTTCATGAAAAGCAGCAAGAGGCAGGGGAGCCAAGACGGAGGAATCCTGGTAAATCTGGTGATCCTGCTTTTTATTGTGGCGCTGTGTGCCGTGGTGTATTTCGCGCGCCATCCGATTATGCGATTCCTCGCGGAATCATGGGTCGTGGACGAACCCGCGGCACACGCGGATGCGATTGTCGTGTTGGGCGACGACAACTTTTATGCGGACCGGGCCACGCACGGGGCGGAGTTGTGGAGGCAAGGGGTAGCCCCGGTGATTGTGGCCAGCGGGCGAAGATTGCGTCCAGATGCGGGGATCAGCGAGTTGATGGAGCACGATCTGGTGGAACGCGGAGTGCCAAAAGACAAAATTGTGCGTTTCACGCATGACGCGGACAGCACCAGCGAAGAAGCAAGAGCGGTAGGAAAATTAGCGCAAGAGCGGCATTGGAAAAGCCTGGTGATTGTCACCTCGAACTATCACACACGGCGGACCCGTTATATCTATGAAAAGCTCATGCCTACAGGAATTACAGTAACCGTCGCGAGCGCGCACGACGGAGACTTCGATCCCGAACGATGGTGGGAGAAGCGAAAGTCCATCAAGTTATTCACGCGCGAGATTGCGGGGATGGGCGAAGCGATGTGGGAGCTAAGAAATGCGCATCAACGCGAGGCGAATAACGAAACCGGGAAGACAAGCCAAAACGGGAAACCAGGGAAAAACTATGCACAATTTCGTCACAGGGAGTGCGCAAAAGTAAGCCTCCCCTCTTTACATCGCATAAGTGCCGTAATATCATGAAGATTCTCAGTCGCGCGGACGGAGCTCCAGCCACGACATGCGACTCGGAAATGAGAATAGTCCTCTAGAGGTGTCCCCATGTGGCGCAAGGAAGACGCGAGTCCGCAGACCTCCCCCGAAGTCTCGCAACCAAGTGCAGTCAAGCCTGGACCTAGTAGTACACCTCCTGTATCCACGAAAGCTGCTGCCTGTATCAGCCAGGGAATCAAGATAAAGGGAGAAGTGGCTGGTACCGAAGACTTGTTCGTTGACGGAGTGGTCGACGGGAAGATCTCGCTGGCCAATTCAGCATTGACCGTTGGACCCAACGGAACGGTGAAAGCGGAGATTACGGCGAGGGAAATTGTGTTGCGCGGGATCGCCGAAGGGAAGTTTACCGCCGAGGAGCGCATACAGATCTGGAACTCAGCGCGCGTAGAAGGCGATCTGAAGGCCCAGAGAATTTCGATTGAAGACGGCGCAGAGCTGCGAGGGAAGGTAGAAGCGGGAAAAGCGGCCGCAAAATCGAGCGCTGCTGAGCCGGAAGCCCGGACTAAGAAAACGGAACACAAGGCCACAGAATTCACAGGGAAGGACGCCGGTAAGACGCCTGGCGCCGCAACGGCGGGGGCGGATTAGGATGGGACTTCTAAACAAGCTCGGTATTAGCGTTGGCCATCCGGCCACACGAGAGAATGCACGCCCACTGGCCCAGGGAAGAAATGGAAACGGAGTCACTGGAGTAGTGGCGGCGGGAACTCATCGCGAGCCCCAAATGAAGGAAATTACGCGCATTTCCAACGGTCTGAAAGAGTTCCTGTGGAATTTAGATGGCTTGGGACGCGGCACTTTGCTGGACCTGGGCCCAGCATGGCAGACCACCCTGAACTTCTTCATTGAGAGAGGATTTCGGGTTACCTCTGACGATATTTTGAGGGACTGGGCGGATTTTCAGCAGGAAGAACTGGCGAACAAAAAAGAAGCGTCGACGCCGGAAGAGTTTGCCGAGCGGACGCCGGAAGCGGTAGCGAAGCGATTCATGGAGCACAATCTGCAATACGGAGTGGGATCGTTTGATGCGCTGCTGTTGTGGGATTCGCTGGATTACTTGGAGCCGACGTTGGTGAAGCAGTTGGTGCCACATCTGACAGAGATGCTGAGACCAGGTGGAGTGGTGTTGGGGATGTTCCACAGCAAGAAACCGGAAGGGTTCCAACGTTATCGTGTGATGGATACGAATACGCTGCAGGTGCTGAGCACGAAGGCGATTTTACCCGCGCAGAAACCACTGCAAAACCGGGAAATCCAGGAGCTCTTTGGAAGATTCCGCACCATGAAGTCGTTCGTAGGCCGCGACCAGTTGCGCGAGAGCCTGTTCATCAAGTAGCGAAGCCACTTGGCTGCGGCTCCCCTGCCGCGCATGTTCGAAAATTCACAGGGCAATCGACAGACCTGCAACGAGATACTGTTCCGCTCGCCCTGCTTGAAAAAAGCCCTTGCCGGAGGCCATCCCAAGGTATAGAAGGGAAGTGTGAGCTCCGAGAGCTCCGGAGGGAAGCGTTTCATGACTCCACCGGGCTTAGAAGCGCAACAAAGCTGAGCACACCGCGCACGCGGTGCGAGTCGGTGGCGAGTCGGACGAAGTAAAGCTGGTCTCTCCACACGACGCAGCAAAACGAAAAAAAGAGCCCCGACCTCTGAGTCAGGGCTCTTTTTCTTTTAGGGCTATGCGATTGGCTAGTCTATTCCCATCGACAATTTCGAAGAGGTGGAGCGCCTACTGCGGATTGCCAGCGTGGGAAGAGTGATGGTGTGAGGAATGCTTCCTGTGATGATGAGAACTGTGGTGCGAACGATGGTGCGTGCTGGCATGATGCGTGGGCGCTGGAGCCGAAGCATCCTGAGCGAATGATGTTAATGAAAAAGCACAAGCAAGCGCAACGACAGCAAGTAAACGAGTCACGTCGGACATCTCCCTGAGGAAAGTTACTGCAAAAGAATTGAAACATGCCGCGCCCGCCAGGGAAGGAGAAAGGAAGTAGAAGCCGTGGGCGTGTAGCGAAAAGAGCACGGAGGCGGTCAGCTGCCGAAACGCGACTCAAACATACGAATCACGGCGTTTTGCTTGGCGATGACCTGGGCTTGCCAGACCAAGACGATGGACATAACACTCATGGCAAAAATGCAAAGCGCTAGGACAATTCCGGTTTGGGTTTCTGTTGCGGGAACATGAAATACGCGGCGAATCCACTCCATGGCATGGCCCTCCCAAGGGAAGCCTGAAGATAGGCGAACAATCAGGAAGGGCAATTTGGTCGCCAAAAAAACAGCGCTGTTATAGAACCATCAGTACCCGAATTTGCAAGCATTTTTGCTTGTTGCTCAATTTCTTAAGGAACCGTCCAGCTCCGCTAAGTGAAAAAACTGGCTCATCGTGGGAGCGAATTTTCCATCGACCATCGATCAAAAGGAGCGGCTTCGGATTGCCTCCAGTGCTTCGCCCCAGGAATCAGGCTGGAAAAGTGGCAGCGATTTTGGAACCGGCCCCTGACGAGGCTTTGCGTCGTTGACCGTAGCTGTCCGGTCCGTCAAAAGAATGGCGCGGTCGCAGGCAGGGAACAAGTAGGCCCCGTCCGCTGCGGTGGCCAACGCGACGGAGAACGCGGGGCGGTGAAAAGCGCGGTCGTACAGCTTGCGAAGTTCGCGAACGCAGCCCGCAAGGCTGGGATTCACAGCGAGGGACCACAATGACCCGTAAGGACGCACGGAATATTTGAAAAGGGCGGCCTGTTGGCGAAATCGTTGAATGTCCTGGTCGGAAGTTCCGGCAAAGAAAAACAATTCGTCGAAATCACGTTGGCGAATGGCTTCCGCTTCGTTTTTGGGCAAGCCGGTGTTTTGGATCAGTTCTCGGGGCGTCAGGGAGCGCAGCGGCACGACGCCGATGCCGGTTTCTTCAGACTGGTGTGCGAGAGCATCCGCGGCGGCAGGTTGGGGTTTGGCGACGGGGATTGCGATGAATCTGCCCAGCCGGACGGTGTGCGCGGGCTTCAAGTGAAAATAATCTTCCGCCAAATAAACACAGGAGCCGCCTTCGGCGATGAAGGGATCACTATGGCCCATGCGGCGTAGCGTGGCATCCAGTTGATGACGGTTGCGCGAGGTAATCCACACGCAGGGGATGCCGTCGGCAGAGAGCGACTCCAGAAAATCGGCAAACCCAGTGAGCGGTTTGTTGGAGACGGGCAGCAAGTCATCAATCGCACAGAAGACGACAGTGTTGGAGGAGCGCAAGGAGATTCCTCGAAGTTGCAGGGGAATTGTAGCGAAAATGTGGGCTTGAAAAAAAAGAAACGGCGGAAGGTCGAGACCTTCCGCCGTCCTGTGGGAGCGATTGCTAAATTACATGCCCGACTTCGTGGCCGCAGCCGCGGTAGCCGGTTGAGCACCCGCCTTCGGAACGCTCAGGTAGCCGCTGATGGTGTTCTTGCCAACCTTGTTGATGACCAGTTCCTCGGGCTGATGAGAGCCAGCGAGATAGAAGAACACTGGAGTATTGATGTTGATGTTCTTGCCCTCGTAGTTCTTGTCCTCAACGGTGTAGACGATGTTGGAGCGATTGTGCTTTTCGTTGACACCCTTGAGCACGACGGTGACGTTACCGACCTTCTGAGGCTGATTCTTACCGGTAATGGTGAATTCGGTATAGTCGCGCTCGCCCTGACGCCGGAGAACGTCGATTTCGTCATGATTGCGGGCGATCAAAGTGCCGAGTTCGCTGCGGGCCATGTTCAGGTCGCTATTGGTTTTCTCGAGGTCGGAGCTGACCTTGGTAACCTTGGTGTCGACACCCTTCACGTCATCCTGAGTGGCCTTGGTAGCCAGTTCGGTGTGGACGGAAGTGTCGAGACTCTTGACCATTTCGGTGGTCTGAGTATTGTTCTGTTCGGCTTCCAGGCGGGCCTTCTTCAACTGGCCTTGGGTGATCTTCAGTTTGTCGGTGACAACCTTGAGATCGCCCTGCAGGTCGGTGTTGGCCTTTTCGGCGACCGCCAAACGATCCTTCAGGCCGGTCACATCCTGCTGAACGGAAGCCTGGAAGGTCTTCATCTGATCGGCAAAAGCCTGCTTGGTCTCATCGACCTTGGTGGAATTGCTCCAGCCAAAAACAAGTCCCCCAAGCGCCAGCAACGCTAGAATGACGATTGCCGGGAGTTGCCAGGAAGGACTGCTCTTGGTTTCTTGGACTGAGTATTCGTCTGCCATGGTGAAACTGTTCTCCTCACCCCGAAGGGTACATTCTCAAGACTTGGCGCCGTCTGCGGACGGCGACCGCGCGTAGTGACGTTCCCAAAAAGGTGCACGCGGGGTGCCGGGAGGAATTGGGGAAATGGTATCGGTAAGTTACTGTAGACTGACGAGTTGTGGGAACCACTCAAAAGCCCCAGGAGTACTAGTTCCGGCAATCTTTACTCGGAGATGAACGATTCCTACGCAGTCCTATACTCACTAAAGCTGATTCCCAACGCGCTCAGATCTCGCTGAAGTTCTTCCGGGTTGCGGAACTGCACTCCCGAGCAACCCAGGGATTTAGCCGCGTTGGCATACTCCGCTATATCGTCGATATATACCGCTTGGTCCGCCTTCACCTTGCTGGCGCGCAGCGCCTCGCGAAAAATCAGCGGGCTTGGCTTACTCGCCCCAACCGTGCAGGAGTAGATACGCACGGGCTTCGCGAAGTAGCGAAAGAAGGTGTAGTTGGCTTCGATATGCGCGACATGGATGGGATCGGTATTGGAAAGAAGCGCGAGCCGATAGGACTTTGACAAATGCGCGAAGAAGGTATCCGGCAGGAGAGGGCGGGGGTCGAGAGTGGAATTCCAAACCTGGGTGAATTGGTCGAAGTCGAGGGTAATGCTTAAACGCTGGCACAAGTGCAAATGCCAATCCCGTGGGGAGATGCGCCCTTCCTGCCAATCGGACCAGCGCGGGTCATTCTGGATGGCAGACCAGACTTCTTCAGGACTGAGCTTGAGTCCTTTGGCCAAGCCGAGTTGGGCCTTGTGAATGTCCAGATTGATGACCACGCGGCCAATGTCAAAGATTATGGCGCGGATCTTCGAAGGATGGCTCACTTGCTGTCCACCTCGGGGAGGGGCGCGGGTCCAGGATTGGAACGAGGGGAAGCACTTCGGCGTGACCGCAGCAGTCCGATGATTGGGGGAAGGATCGACAGGAAGATGATGGTGGCAATGATTAAGTGGAGATACTGCCCGATATTCGGGATGCGAGAGCCCGCGATGTAGCCGCCGAGCAGCATACTGCCAATCCACAGCGTGCCGCCAACTATGTCGTAGATCAGATAAGTGGAATAACGCATTAGCGCCGCACCGGCGACGGGTGGACAGAAGGTGCGAACGATGGGAACAAAGCGCGCCAGAATGACCGCGCGACCACCGTACTTTTCATAGAATTCGTGGGCGCGCTGCAGGTGGCTACGCCGGAAGAAGAAAGAATCCTCGCGACGGTAGAGAGCAGGCCCGGCGGAACGTCCGATCCAATAGCCGAGTTGGTCTCCAGCGATCGCGCACAGGATGCCGGGAATCAACAGCCAACGCAGGGAAATGACATTCTGGCCCGCAAAGATGCCCGCGGTGACCAGCAGCGAATCGCCAGGGAGGAAAAACCCCACGAACAGTCCAGTTTCTACGAAGATAATCAAGCAAACCAGGGGTGGACCGCCCCAGCGAATTAATTCTCTAAGACCCTCGGGACTATAGAGCGAGTGGACAAAGTGCAGGATGGATTGCAACAAGCGGTTTCAAGCCTCGCGGAATTGACAGTTGGGGCAGGCCTTCGGGCCCGCATCAGAAAAATACCCCACCCAATAAGGTAACAGAAGACCAGCGGATTCTCGCCACTTTCGTACCAGAGCGTGGTGGCATTCATCAATAGGGGATACCAGTGGGCACGGTGCATCATTGGAGTGAATTGGCGAACAGGAATTCGCCCTGGGGCCCGGGTTCGAACGGCACGATTTGGTGCGCTGCCAACAGCTTGCGGATCTGCGGCAAAGCGCTGCGAGCGGCGGCGGCACCCGCGGCCATCGATTCGTCAATGCGTTCGAAGTCGTCCCAGGCTAAAGACTGGACTTGCGGGCGGAGCACAATGTCGGCGTGGCGCTCCCAGCTTTCGAGTTGATGCTTTTGCGCGGCGCTGACGGCGCGACTGACCACTTGGAATATGTTTGTGGGAGGTCCACCCTGGCCATCATGCATGCCCACAGAAACTCCGACGACAATTTCGGCTCCCAGTTCGCGGGCGGCGCGCGTCGGTACTGGGGCGACCAAGCCGCCATCGGCCAGATAGCGAGTGCCGATTTGTATGGGTTCGAAAAGACCAGGGAAGGCGCAGCTAGCGCGAATGGCTTCCGCCAAGCTGCCCTGCTTGAAAATGACTGGCTCGCCGCTGCCGAGGTCGGTAGCCACGACCGCAGTCGGAATGACCAAGTCCTCGAATTGGCGGGAGTCAAAAAAGCGCTGTACTAGCGCACCCAGCCGGTCATTGCTGGCGAGGCCGAAGCGAGAAACGCGCCAACGGGCGAAATCGCGGAAGCGAATTTCACGGCACTGATCAATGATGCGCTGCAACCGAGCGCCACTGGCATAAGCCGCGCCCAAAATACTGCCCACGCTACTGCCGCAAATGCAGGAGAGGGGGATCTCGTGCTCCTCGAAAACCTGTAACACGCCGAGGTGCGCGTAACCCCGGGCAAACCCGCCGCCCAAGGCTAAACCAATCCCTGGACGTAACCTTGGCGGCTCGGCCGGCCGCAACCGGGTAAGGAATTCGGGAGTCACGGAGGGAACTTTCTCAAAATGAGAGCCAGGCGAGCGATGGCTCGAGCGTCCCGAAAAAACAGTACGAACGTACTCCCCGCAGGATGTTGAGCCGACAAGGGAAAAAGTGGGCCGACAGTACCTAAATACTAGCGAAGTACCCTCGCTGTACCATTGTCGCTTTTGTTTTGGGGCGCGATCCTAGCTGTGGGAACGCATCACATTCTTCCTTCGAGGGCGGACATGCAAACGGGGTACGAAATGTGGGTGGGGCAACCGGTGGTTTTGCAGGTGACGCTGGGCGACATCCAGGTGCCCTTGCGTGGCAAGCTCCTGAAAGAAGGTGGCGATACGGTTCGCATGAGGATCGGGGACGGCTGGGACGTCGACATCTACAAGAACATGATTGTCCGCGTGGAACAAGACGGCCTGGCGCTAATTCCTGCTTGAGGGAGAGACATGGATAACCAGATACCAAAATATGTGACTCAGGCACGTGCGTCGTACTTGTTGGGCGTGCCCCAGGCGGAGCTTTCCCGGATCTCGCACGAAACCGGGCTGGGACACGTGGAGAGGGCTGGAAATCACGAAGAGTTATTCTTCACTTACGAGGAATTGCAGAAGATTTGCGTTTTGGCGACCCAAGTTGTGGAGGTTGTGCACAAAAATTAAGTTCCCTGCGGCCCCCCTCAGAAGTACCCCACCCCCCGGCTCGTCCCCCCAGCGAGCCGGGGTTTTTCTTTGCGGGGCAAACAGCGAACCGCGCAGTGTCGAATCCTCATCGCATGCCAGGCTTGAGGGCAACCTTCAACCGCAGCCCGCATTTGGATGAGAACTGCGGATTTCCGCGTATTGAAACGGTTTAGAAAGTCTTTGACTTCTACAGGGTTCGCGAGGAAACTGAGCGCAATACCCACACATTGGGAACAGCGAGTCGTGGGCACGTGGTATGCGTCCGAGATTTGTCGGACAATGAGATGGTGCGCAGGCCAGGGCGCGCAAGTGCAACACTTCAATAAGGGATCAGCTCGGAAAACCAGGGCAAAGGCGGAACCATGACCGATAGCGGCACGGCCGTATTGGAAACCAGCAAGATTGGCTACAACCGGTTTCTGCTGTTGGTGGCGGGATTGGGCGGTCTATTGTACGGAGTCGATGTCGGCATTGTGGCCGGTGCGTTGCCTTATCTGGAAGCCACTTCCGGGCTCAACGCGGGGCAGCTTTCAATCGTTGTCGCTGCGGTGTTGTTGGGCAGCGTGTTCTCAACCTTGTTTGCCGGGCTTTTGGCGGATTGGCTGGGACGAAAGTGGCTGATGATTATCAGCGGTTTGATGTTTGTGATTAGCATCCCGGTAATTGCACTTTCGCACGGATATGGACCGCTGGTGATGGGGCGTTTGTTGCAAGGAGTAAGCGCCGGATTCATCGGCGTAGTTGTGCCCTTGTACCTGGCAGAGTGCTTGTCGGCCTCGAACCGCGGCAAAGGTACAGCGATGTTCCAATGGTTGCTGACGCTGGGAATCGTTTCGGCGGCGCTGGTGGGAATCTACTTCAGCATTCGCGTAGACGAAGTGGCCAAGTTGGGCGATGCCGCAAAGCTCTTCGATTTCAAAGATCATGCTTGGCGCGGGATTTTCTGGGTGTCGCTGCCGCCGGGGATTTTATTTGTGTTGGGCAGTTTCATGGTGGCAGAGTCTCCGCGGTGGCTGTTCCGCCGCGGCAAGAAAGAGGCGGCGCTCAACGCGCTATTGCGTTCGCGCAGCGCGGAGCAAGCACAGTCAGAAATCCGTGAGATGGAACAGGTGTCCGCGGCAGAGAAGGGATCGTTGGGCAGCAAGGTGAAGGAATCATTGCTGCGGCGGAAATACGTGATTCCGTTTGTGCTGGCGTGCGTGATCCTGGCGTGCAATACGGCGACGGGCATCAACTCCATCATCGGGTTCAATACGAATATTCTCTTGCAGAGCGGCTTGTCGGATGTGCAGGCGCATTGGGGTTACGTGCTGTTCACGCTGATGAACTTCTTGTTTACCATGGTGGGCGTTGTGCTGGTGGACCGAAAAGGGCGCAAGTTCCTGCTGTCGATCGGTACGGCAGGAGTAATTTTCGCCTTGGTCTGCACGGCTTTCTTGTTTCATAGGACCGAGCGAGCGCGGGTGGATGCACGGCAAGCGGTGCAAGCGATGGTGGAACCGGAGCAAAGGCTGTCGCTGCTTTATGACGCAAAAACCGCCGAGTCCCTTCTGGGTAACAATGTGCAATCCGGGACAACTTCGTTGAGCATCATTTATTCCTATGGCGATTTTCCCGCCGCTTCGAAGGTGGTGCGTTCCGACGATTTGTCCGCCAAACCCGTGGAGATTACGCGAGAGAGTACTGTTCCCGCGAACAAGGTAATCGCGTTCTTCTCCAACCCGTTTGGGAATCTGGATGCGGCGCGGACGGCTCCGCTTAAAATCGACAATGCTTGGATTACTCCGGTGCCCACTGCGCAGAACGGCTGGCTGGTGGCCTTGACGTTGTATCTTTTTGTGGCCTTTTATGCCTCGGGGCCCGGCGTGTGCGTTTGGTTGGCGCTTTCGGAGTTGATGCCGACGCGCATCCGCTCGAACGGGATGAGCATCGCATTGTTGATCAACCAGGGCGTTTCGACCACCTTCGCCGCGATTTTCTTGCCGACCGTCGGCAAGTATGGCTACGCGTCGATGTTCTATGTCTTCGCGGGGTGTACCGTGGTGTACTTCCTGACGGCGACGTTCTTCTTACCAGAAACGAAAGGTAAAACACTGGAAGAAATCGAAGCGCACTTCGAAAGGGCCGCGGCGCAGGCCTAGGTTCGCGGCTAACGGATGCCGGTCGCTCCCCACAAAGCGGGCACGCGGAACGCGCTTCTTGCCGGATTTCTCGGCTGGACGCTCGATGCGTTTGATTTCTTCGTGATTGTGTTCTTGTACGACGCGTTGGCGCACGAGTTCCATGTCTCTAAAACTGCGATCGTCGTGACCACCGCGGCGACCTTGGCGTTCCGGCCGGTGGGGGCGTTACTGTTTGGACTGTTGGCAGACCGTTTTGGCCGCCGCATTCCGTTGATGGCGACCATCGTTTATTTTTCGTTGATGGAGATGCTCTGCGGATTCGCGCCGAACTATAAGGCGTTTTTGATTTTGCGAGCATTATTTGGAATTGGCATGGGTGGCGAGTGGGGCGTGGGCGCTTCACTGGCGATGGAAGCAGCGCCGAAACGCTGGCGCGGAATTTTGAGCGGGATCCTGCAAAGCGGATACCCGATGGGCTATTTGCTGGCGTCCGTGGCGGCGCGATTTGTGTTGCCGGCGCTGGGTTGGCGCTGGATGTTCTGGATTGGCGTGCCGCCGGCACTGCTTACGTTATACATCTGCGCGAAAGTGCCAGAGTCGGAAGCCTGGGAGCAACATCGCGCGGGGAGCACGATGGCGGTGTTGCGGGTGGTCGCGTCGCATGGGAAGCGCTTCGCTTACCTGGTGGTGCTGATGACGTTCATGATGTTTCTCTCGCACGGCACGCAGGACTTGTATCCCGATTTCTTAAAAGAGGTACACAAGTTGAGCCAGGCGCGGGTGGCGAACATCGCGATGCTATACAACTGCGCAGCCATTGTGGGAGCGATTTTGTTTGGCGCATTTTCACAGCGCGCCGGGCGGCGCATGGGCATGTTAGCAGCGCTCGGATTGTGCCTGCTGATCGTGCCCTTGTGGGCATTCGGCGGTGGAATCTTGGCCGTGCTAGTGGCGCCGGTGCTGTTGCAGATGGGCGTGCAGGGCGCCTGGGGAGTGATTCCCGTGCACTTGAACGAGCTTGCCGCGGATTCCGCGCGAGGCTTGATGCCCGGGCTGACCTATCAGTTGGGCATTTTGTTGGCGTCGCCGACGAATACGATTCAGTATGCGTTGCGCACGAGATTTGGGTACAGTTGGGCGCTGGCGGGCTTTGAGACGGTGACCATTTTGTCGCTAGGCGTGCTGCTGTGGCGCGGCGCAGAGGCGCACGGAAAGAGCTTTTTACGCGAACACCACGCCGACGTCGCGCCAACTTAACGCGCGTCTCTAGGTGGAAGCAAGCGTCGTGGATGTGCTAGCATATTTCGATTGCGGAGCGCCCTTAGCTCAGCTGGATAGAGCGTCTGGCTACGAACCAGAAGGTCGGGAGTTCGAATCTCTCAGGGCGCGCCACTTTCCCCCAATAAAACAAAGGCGATTTCCAAGCTAATGAAAGCTGGCGTGTATTTAGAAAGCGCCTGGCTCACCTCGGCATTAATTCCGACCAAGACATGGCTGCGAGACCTATGGCTATGACGGCGTAGGGAATCTAACCAGCAAGACCGACCGAAAAAACCAGCAAATTGCCTACACTTACGACCAGTTGTATCGGCTGGTCCAAAAGACCTATCCTGACACCACAACAGTGAACTACACCTACGATCTGGACAGCCGGTTGACGCAGGTGGGGAAGGACAATCCAAATCTAATCATCCAGAGCGGCGATCTCAGCAGCGGGGACACGACAACAAAGAATCCCGACGGCACGATAACGACGACAACCATACAGGGCAATACGGATGCGTCAGGTCTTCAAACGACCACGTTTTCATCCACTGACGCTAACGGTGTCACAACCACTAGTGCACCAGAGATTTCCGGCTCGACGACCATCACCATCGATGACCGCACTAGCAAGGGCGACACGCCGGGAGTAATGGTTCACGAAAGCGTTCATGCGGGAGAGGCAAGGGCGAACCCTACTCAGTTCGGAAAAGATGCTGCAGCTGAGAAATCCCAGCCTCACGATCAAAGGCCACAAGAACAACGCGCGAATGCGGCACAAAAGGCGTTCACCAAGGAAATTAAACAGGCGGTGAAGCAGATCGAAAAAGATCGGAAGAAGGACAACCAATGAGTATCCGAAAAATGTTCTCGACGATCTTCGGGCTGGCGCTAATGTCAACGGTTGCTGTAGCGGTGGCATACGCACAGGTGACCGAGCAGGCTGCACGAGAGCAGGCTGACCATGTCGTCCGCTCAGAACTGCATTCGAGAGTGAATTTCAAAGCCGATCAGTTCCTCGGTATCCGCAGGGACGAGGAGTTGGAACAGATCTTAGGTATGGCTGTGGGCGGGCAGGCGGGCTTAACGTTCATCTACAAAGCCAGCCCAGAAGGAATAGAGCTTAAAGAGAACGCTATCGTTTATCACACCTGGACCGATGTCGATCCCCTCTTCATCGTCGTTGTCAACCCAAGGGATGGAAGCATCTATCGCATACACGGTTTTGGACTCGCCGAGTCCTTGGCTGAGTTTGAAAGACTGATGGCGGCGCTTAAGGTACGGGTGGCAAGCTCAGACCAGGCGGAATCACTCGCAGAGTTTTATCGAAAAGTGAACCCAGAGAATCAAGAAGGCCTAACTCCAATCTTGAGCTTGTTGGGACTCAAGCAAGCGGCAGAGCGGCAATGTCAGAGTGGTCCGAGTTCGTTCAATGCTGATCAGGAAGCGTTTACCGCGTGGTGGAAACATGCAAAGCCGCTGTACGCGGAGGTTTCGTTCAAACAGACCGCTACTCCCAGCAGCAGCGGTTATTTCGTAGAGTGGATTGTCCTGTCCTCCGCCGCGAAGGGCAACTGCGGCGGTGCTCCCCTCCGAGCGCGGCTTGAAGTTAGCTCAGACGGTCGTGTTGGCAAGATGACCTTCTCGCCTCTTCAAAAGGGCTGAGTCCAGGACCGTCAATATGCCACACAGAGTGTGGGCCATCATCGTCCTTGGCGTGGGAGTTGCAGTCTTCGCAATGGCGCGTCAGATCGCGACGCGGAAGACCTGTACCTGGGCGAAGTTTTATGCCCAGCATCCGGGAGCCGCTGAAAAGAATCCGCTGTCCAAACATGCGGGCTCAGATCGCAGCGTTCGCCTCGGCACATTCATGTGGCGACTGGTAGGGGTGGCAATCGCATTAAACGGCCTCTTGCGACTCTAGCCGGAGCCGGTTCTTTCTCTAGCCGCCGACCCGCTGGCCTTTCCGTGATCGAACCGTGCCCTGATCCGGGTCGGATTAGCCGCCCGATGCGATCCCGATTCCGCCGCCGATCTGGACCGTGTAGTGTGGCGATTCCGGCACGGTGAGGGGTGACTTTTTCGTGCTCCCGGAGTGGCATGGAAGGGTTGAGGGTTTTTAGCCGTGCTGCGCACGGGGTGTAAGGGAGACACGTCACCCCAAAATTTGGGTCCAAGGTGGGTCCAGTAAGCCCCAAACAAGATGGAAAACCATGCTAGAGCGAGTATGCAGAGCCAAGACGAATCAACGAGATAACAAACTAGAGTTTAACTACGAACCAGAAGGTCGGGAGTTCGAATCTCTCAGGGCGCGCCACTTTCCCCCAATAAAACAAAGGCGATTTCCAAGCTAATGAAAGCTGGCGTGTATTTAGAAAGCGCCTGGCTCACCTCGGCATTAATTCCGACCAAGACATGGCTGCAGCGGCACTCCTAAAACGCGGCCGATTCAGTCACGCCCACCGCTTCTAGCACCGATGGCATTTCCGATTCGGCGATGGGAACGAAGCTGTGGATTACGCTGGGATCAAACTGCGTGCCGCTAGCTTCGTTTAATCGGCGGAGGGCTTCGGCCAACGGAAGTCCTTTGCGATAGGGGCGCGAGGAAACCATGGCGTCAAATGCATCAATCACAGAGATGATGCGCGAACCGATAGGAATTTCCGAACCTTTCAGGCGCGCCGGATAGCCGGTGCCGTCGAAATTCTCATGGTGGTGCAGCACATAGAGACTGGTTTGCTCCAGCCCCGGAAGCTTCCGAATTACCGTCCAGCCGAATTCCGGATGACGCTTGACGAATTCGAATTCCTCCGGCGTCAAACGACCGGGCTTATTGAGAATTTGATCGGGCACTCCGATTTTCCCAATATCGTGGAGCAGCGCGCCCATCTCCAAGTCGTACATGGAGCTTTCCACCACGCCCAAATCCCGGGCAACCCGCAGGCCCCATTCCGCGAGGCGCGTGCTATGCACCCCGGTGTTGAGATCGCGCAGATCGAGTAGCTGATTGAAGGAGCAAACCAGGGCGCTGCGAAGTTCACGAACTTCGCTCTCGAGTTCCTTCATACGGAGTTCGCACCGGCGGATTTCTCCGCTGATCGCTGTGGACACGAGACCCGTTTGATCCTGCACAAGCGCCACGCGCACCCCTCCTAGTTTCCGGCGGTATCGACGGAGGCCAAGGCGCGGTACATGTCTATGCGGCCATTGCCCATGCCGAAGTCGAGCAGGAATTGTGCCTGCGCGACCGCCAAGGCGGCTTGCATTTCCGAGACGCTGGGATTCGCCTGGCGAATCAAGTCCACCGTGCCGGAGACCATCGGAGCGCTGAAGGAAGTGCCCCAGCCGGCGGCATAGGTGCCGAACGGATAAGTGGTCACGATGGCTTCCCCAGGGGCAGCAACCCACACGATTTGGTCGCCGTAGTTGGAGAAGGTGGAGCGCTGGTCCTGATCGTTCGTGGAGGCGACGCCCATCACATTCGTCAAGCCCGCGGGATAGACCATTTCCATTTCCCCGTCGTTGCCGGCCGAGGCCACGAAGAGAACGCCGTTGGATTCGGCGGAGTTGATGGCCGCGGCGAGTTCCTGCGAGGGCGTGGTCAGATCAAAGCTCATGTTGACGACGGTTACTTTGGCCGCAGAAGCGTAGTAAATCGCACGAAGAATGTTGGAGAGGTCGCCGGTGCCGTCGGGACCAAAGGCTTTGAGGGGGAGAAGCGATGCGGTGGGGGCAGTCAAGTGGAGAATTCCGGCAACCATGGTGCCGTGCCCGAAATCCTGATAGCCGGGCTGATCCACCATGGCGATGCTGTGTTGATCCACCATCGCGATGGAATGCTGGTTGACCTGGCCCGGCGTGCAATTGACACAAGGAGTTTCCGGCTCGGCGGTGCCGCTGGGCAGGTCATTCATTTCTGAGCCGCCGGGCTGGTTGCGCGTAAAGTCGTAGCCGAGTAGGAGGACGGGGGCCAGGACCGGGTGATTAGGATCGACGCCGGTGTCAATGTCGGCGATGACGCCGGTTCCCGTGAGGTTGAAATCGTTCTGCGCATCGGCGGCGCGAATGAGTTGCGCGGCGGGCTGGTTTACGTAGCCGTCCCATGCGGTCGAGCCATAGAATTGCACCGGAGTGGAGTCCACCAGCGAGGGTGGCGGAGTGGTTGCGGTGGCGCTACCCGTGGCGATGCTGACGATCTGATCGAGTTCGGCGTTAACCACACCAGGCAGCGCGCGCAGGATGTTCAGAACTATGTTGGGATTCTGGTTGCTGGAGCCGGCTAGAAGAAAAACCTGGTTGCCGGCGCCGTCGAGCGATTGAATCGTGCTGCAAAGGCCGAGATCGCAAAGAAGTGGCAGGTTCAGCAGACCGCCGGAGGTGTGCACGATGTAGCGGTTGCCCACAGGATTCTGGGACCCATCCACCGGCGTAACGTTAAGGATCCCCGGTATGGCCTGCAGAACGGTCTGCAGGAAGGACAGGTTCGCGGAGCTGGAGAAATTTAGCAGATAGAAGTTGCTCGGAGAGCCAGCGAGAGTTTGGCTGACTCGGCAGCCGTTGAGCAGGCAAACCAAGTTCATCGCCGAGGTGCCAAGAGTCGATTGCACCAGGATCTGGTTACTTGCGGCTTGCGCTGGCTTCGCGGCCGTCAGCGCCACCAGGAGCGACAGAAGAACGATTGCGCGTTTCATCTTTGGGGGCCTCGTTTCCCTAAGTTTCAGTCGTATACAAATACCAACTGAGCGAAAGGGCTTACCGGTTTCGACACTGGTGTGGGCCTAGCTTCGAGAAAACAGCGAAAACTGGCCATGGTACCGAGGTCGCTTCCGACTAGCACTTTCGTTTCCCCCCTGCTTTCTTCCTCCTCCTCCTATTGCTGACTGCTCCCCGCGCCACTTTCCTTCCAGCAAGCCAGCGGAATACCCCGCCAACCTGCCGGCAAAACTAAATCCGGCCGTAGCCGCGTTCCGCTCGATCACTGAGCGGAATTACTACTACCAAGCCACCTGCGAGCTCGAAGGAGATTTGCAAATCGGCTTCGGGCACATAAGAAAGGTGAAATTCGCCAAAACCATTGGTCACCGTCGAGGCGAGCCTGCCTTCTTCACTCGAAATCACCACGGCAAGCGGGGTCATGGATTGACCTTGCTGCGAGCCGATGGAGATCTGTCCGGTAAGATTCATGCGGTCGGACTTGCTCTCGGCTTCGATATGGATCTCGATGGTCATGTCTTTTGAGGTGTAAAGCAGCTTTCGCGGGCCGCTAGAGCCTGAGCGGATACCGGCCAGCGCGGGCTGCCACAAGCTGTCAAAAGAAAGCCGCGGGATCAGCAGCTCTCGTCCGGCCTTCTGCGCTTTGGCCATACTGGAAAAAGCGGCGCGAACGTGGTGCACGGCCGAGTCGGGTGGCTGAAGCGCACTCTCGCGTGCGGCGAATTGGCCGACGCGCGCCCAGAGGTTCACCAGTTGTGTGCACGGCGTACAACCAGCATCGAGGTGGCGCTGCATGTCCGGCCGTTGCGATTGTGGCGTCTGGTGCATGACGAAGTCGACCCATTCCTCCGAGGAATAGTGCTTGGCGCTTGGTTTCTTCATCTCCGTCGGACCACTACTCCTGTTCTGAAAATAGGGGTAAGCAACGAGCAAAAAAATTGTCCTATTTTCGAATTTCGCTAAAATCTCCTGCCGTGTCGTTAAATGCCTTGCCTACAAGGACAAACGGGGCCCAGTGGAAAGGGTGTGGGTGCTGCTCGCGAACTTCGCGGGCCGCTTGCGCTAGGGCAGCGGCCTTCGAGGGCGCCGTGGGCAACTGGCGATAAAACGAGGTCATGAAAGTTGTAGTGCTACGGTCATTGACCTCCCACAGCGTCAAAAGTAAAGCGCGTGCGCCGGCGTAGAGGGCGCCGCGAATGAGGCCGAGGAGTTCGTCGCCCGCGGCCACAACATTTAGGCCTGTGGCGCAGCCGCTCAGCGTCAGCAATTCCACAGACATTTGCATGTTGTAAAGCTCGTAAAGATAGAGGTAGCCGTCTCCGAGACGGACGCCCGAGAACATCGGATTGTCCGGGCGGAAGCTGCCATGTGTGGCCACGTGAATGATGTGGCTGGAGCGGGCACGTTCGAGAAAGGTTTGATGGTTCGCCGCCTCACCGAGAAAGAGGTCGGAACCCGGTAACACCCGGTGCACGCATTCCACTTCTTCGCGGATCAGCGGAGCGTGAGCATCGGGAACGCCCAGGACCAAAGACCGGTTTCTGGGCTTTCCATTGCGCTCATGGCAAAGCGCATAGACCGACGCGCTTGGGGCATAAGAAATCTCATAGCTGTCCGCGAGGTAGGATTCGCCGTCGCGCAAAGCATGGAAGGGCAGATAGTGCAGCGGGCCGTGCGGAACCACGACCAAGTGTCGGGCTGTAAGCTGCTGCCGGACGGGCGCAAGCAATTCCGAATACAGAGAACCCAGATGTGCCAGCGTGGCACTGTAGGAATTATCGGAGACGGCTCCCATGCTCTGCTGCTGAAGCTGGAATTTGCTCAGTTGAAAGCGCAACAGCCGCAAGGGCTCGGAAATGCGCGTGAGCGTGGTGACTGGACCGATTTCCAGCGTTTTCCTGGTGAGCACGGCGGCCAGAATCGTGTCGCGAACCAAGAAATATTCCACCAACGCCGTGTCGTTTTCGAGGAAGTTACGAATCGTATCGAGCGACGGCCCCTGGTGAGGTGCGCTCCCAAAATTTCCGGCAACGGAGGTCGGCGCTTCGCCAAGCACACGGAGTAACTGCCGTTCCTTTTCCTGTGCGTCGCTGCGCAGCCTTTCGATCCGGCTCGCGGCGTTTGCTTCCGGGCGCAACTGCTCCAACTCAATGCGGTGCTGATACCAGTTCAATTCTTCTCGAAGCTCACGGATTTTGTGGACCAGTTCGCTTTGCCCGGGCTTAGTTTCTGGAAGCGCCCCGCCATGACGAAAAATCAGTTCCACCAGGCTCCGGGACTTGGCTGTTTCCATGCACCGGAAGGCCTCTTCCTGTGAGTTCTCCGGGAATTTCTCGTCAAGGTAAAGATCAACCAGACATTCGTACAGCTCGCTCTTGTTTTTCATGAAGGAGATCTTCAATTCGTCGCGGCCCAGGCTGCTGCGCAGGCCTTCCATGTACGATCGAGCGAGTTGGTACTGTTCGTAGGCGGCTGCAGGATTGCCGCTGGTTTGCTCCACCTGCCCGAGTAAAAAGTGGGCCTGGTAACGAAGGATCGGAGCGTCCAGGCGTTCCAGGTATTCCAGAGCCTTGGCGCATTCTTTGTGCGCTTCCTGGGGGTTGCCGGTGCGCAAGGCCACTTGCGCAAGAACAAAATGACAAACGACCGCTTTGTTTTTCAAAAAGCACTGGTCGAAGTAATCAGCGGCTCCGCGGGCCATGCGGCGGCTTTCATAATGGCGTCCTTCGTGAAAGAGAACGATGGCCTGATAGAGATCAATGAGCCAGGGATAGACCTCGTTCTGTTCTTTCTCAAAAAGAGCTTTCGCTTCCGCGAAAAGCTCCAGGGAGCGGCGCGTTTTTCCGTCTTGTCCGTAGGCGATCGCTTGATTGGTTAAAGCCTTAGCAGCTTCATAGCCAATCCCGGTTGTATGAAACAGGCGATGGCCTTCTTCAGCGACGGATTTCGCCTCTTCGCTCAAATTCAATTCGATATAAATGTCGGAGAGATCGAGATAGCAAAGGGCGATGAGATAGGTGTAGGAGATTTCTTCGGCAGCGAGCCGCGAGCCTTTCAACATTTCGATGGCCGTGCGATAGTCGCCGCGCAGGTAATAAAGATACGCTACGTTGTAATCGGTGATCAGTCGGATTAAAGGCAGGTCGCGCTGTTTGAGCAGTTCCTTGGCTCGCTGGTAGGTTTCCAAGGCTCGCGGAAAGTCGTTCATGCTGATCAGGCACATGGACATGTTGTTCAGCGAAATGATCAGTTCTTCGGAATCGCCATGGGGCAAAAGTTCCCGATAGGCGCGCTCGTAATGGACCAGCGCTTCTTCGAAACGGTCCTGCCGGTGGTAGATGTTGCCGAGGTTGTTTTCCAGACGAGCGAGTCGGCGGGTATCCCCCAATGTTTGGAAGAGTTGTCGCGCGCGATCGGCGGCTTCGAACGCTTGCTCGTAAGTTCCCAGCATGATGTGGGGTTGGATAACGGCAGTAAGCGTGCGCGCGATGCCTTCCTTATCTTTAGCTCTTGTAAAAAGCTTCAACGAAACGTCGTAGAGCTCGATCGCCTCGGAATACTGGCCCGCGGCGGTAAGCACGTTGGCCTTGATCCGCAGACTTTGCGCGAGCAGCGCCGGGCGGCGAACGCGTTGCGCCAGCAATATCCCGCAATCGGCCAGGGCCAGAGCGCGTTTGGTATCGGCGCGCATTTCGTTTTGGGTGACGGCGTTCAACTCTTCAACGCAAGTAGCGCGCAGGAGTTTTTTCTTACGCAGGTAGCCAAGGCGTGCGGCGTTGCCGGTCAGCGACAGCAGGGTGTCCAGGTGCTCTCGGGAAATGCCCGGCTTGGCTTTCCGGGTCGTCACGAGAAGCCCGCTTCGATGAGGCGCTTGCGCAACCGATCCAGGCATTTCTGGCGTAGCAGGCCGATGCTGCCGGTTGCGAGGCCCAAGCTGGAAGCCACTTCCTGGTAGGGACGCTTGGGTTCTTCATAGAACAACATGTGAATCAGTTCGCGGCAGCGCGGGGCCATGTCGGCAAGGGAGTCGCGCAATTTTTGTTCTTCTTCCACTTCGTGAAGTGCGGATTCCACTTCCGCCGGTACGCTCGCTTCCGGAATCTCCGCGGAGTCATCGTCCTGGGACACTAGCCGGTGGTTATGCCGCTTCCACTGAAAACATTTGTGGGCAGTCACCTGCATCAACCACTTGGGCAGGGCTTTGGGATCGCGTAACTTGGGCAATTCCTGAATTAAGTCGAGGCAAACGGCTTGAAAAATGTCGGCTGCTTCATCCCGGGAGCATCCATAGCGAATGGGAATCGAGAAAATCAGATTTTTGTACTTATCTACGAGCAGATTCCAATCTTCCTTCGAATGACGCAGACAGGCGCGAACCAGTTCCGCGTCCGAGCGGGTGGCCTTCGCATCGCTGGCCAGCCCTTTTGTTTTTGTCTTTACGGGCATTCCCCTGCTCCAGAGCGGCGGAGGAAAAACTGCTCCGCGTTCCACAAGGCGTAAGGTTCCAGGATGCCGGGGCGGAAATTGCCGACGCTGGATTGCGCACCCACCAGAATGTTCGGGCTGATCAGAAAAATGAACGGAAGATTCTGCGCCACAATTTCCTGGACACGATCGTAGAGATGTTTGCGAGCGGCAAAATCGCTGGTGGTCATCTGGGCTTCCATCAAGCGATCGAGTTCCGCCTCCCACGGGGTCGCGGGTTTGGCTTCACCGAGGTCCCACAAATGAGTCTCGCCGCTGGAGAGCCACAGGTTCATTTCGGGCGTAGGGTCAGCATCTCCATTCACAAGATTCATCAACACGGCTTCGTAATCCTTGGTGTTCAGCAGACGATCCACCAGGGCACGAAACTCCGTGGGAACTACCTGTACATTCATGCCCAGTTGTCTCAGATCGTCTTGCGCAAGGGCGGCGAGTTTTGCACGTTGCGTGTTGGAAGAGCTCACAATGATGGTGAACGTGATCGGTTTTTTCCGTGGGTCCAGAAGATTGCCGGACCCGTCCCAGGAATAGCCGGCGGATTGTAGTAGCTTTCGCGCTTCTTCGATAGAGCGCTCTGGGTGCGGCAGTCTGGTGATCAGCCAGAGTTTGTTTCCGGGAGAGACGTTGCCCCAGATCGGTGTCGCTCGTCCGGCATAAACGAGGCGCGCCATCCCTTTACGATCCATTGCCAGCGAGACCGCTTGGCGGAATTTGAGGTCGCGGAACCAGGCCTGCTTTTCGACCAGGTCGGGAGACTTCCTTGGGTCCAGCGTGTTTTGGTTGAAGACTAGGAATTGGATTTCCAGCCCGGGCCCCAGGTCCCGCAGGCATTCGCCCTTTGCTTTTGCATTCCTCAGCAACAGGGAAAAATTGTCAGCGTTCAGGCGTTCGATAACATGGGTCTCTCCCGCTTGGAACTTGATCACCTGCGCGTCTTCATTGGGCACGAAAACGAAGACTAGTTGAGACAAGTACGGAAGGGAATTGCCATGCGAGTCTTTTTTCCAGTAGTTCGCATTGCGTTGCAGCACCATTTGCTGCCCAGGTTCATAGGACTTCAGGACAAACGGGCCAAGCCCCGCCAACTCGTTGGCTTGCGCTGCTGTCCCCCAGGCCTGCGGAAACTTTCCTTCGCGATAGCTTTTTTCGAGCAGGTGCTTGGGGAGAATCGCCAGACCGTCGAATAGACGCTCGCCTGGGCCGTAAGGCTTGGGAAGATCGAATTCGACGGAGTAGGCGCCAAGCTTTTTGACCGTGATCGGCTTGTCGTCAATTACAAGCAGGTCCCGCTGGGGCGAATGCAGCTTTTCATCGAGGTATAGTTCGAACGAAAAGACCACATCGTCCGCGGTGAAAGGAGCGCCATCGGAAAATTTCAGGCCGTGTCGAAGTTGCAAGACGTAGGTTTTCCCGTCGGGAGACACGGTCCAGGATTTGGCAAGCGCCGGCTCGGTGCGTTGCGTTTCGCGATTGATGTGGATGAGGTCGGCTTGCATCGCGCCGATTACCTCGCGGGAAGTGGCATCCACCGAGAGCACAGGATTCAATGTTTTTGGCTCCGAGCGCAACGCGACGATCAAATTGCCGCTAGCGTCGCCTGCCTCGCCTGCCATCGTGGCGTATTCCTGCGGCGCGGCGTTGATGGTTTGCATCAGGAAAGTCAGGGCAACGACCAAATAAAGACCGACCCTGGCAACGAGTTTGTGGGCGGCCAGGTAGATCACGTGCGCACCTCCGTAGTTTTTTGTTGCAGAGCCGAGGACGCGGAATGATAGAGCAGGAAAAGAAGTACGAGAGCGACTGCCGGAAGATACATCCACCAGTACGAGGTCAGGACGCTGTATTGCTGCAGTTCCGCGAGAAGATTGCCCCAGCTTGGGATTGGTTCTCCGACGCCCAAGCCGAGAAACGATAGCGTCACTTCGGCCAATATGAACTGTGGCACCAGGAGCGCTGCCGTGGTCAGCAGCACTCCGTAGGTCTCCGGTAAAATGTGGCGGCGCAAAAGGTGCGTGTCCGTAGCGCCCATGGCTTTCGCGGCCAGAACGAAATTCTTTTCCTTGGCGCTGAGAACAATACCTCGTACAAGACGTGCCGGACGGGCCCAGCCAACGAGTCCCACAACGGCGACAAGCAGGAGGAAGGCATCGGTGGTTTTGATGTTCAGCGGCAGGATGGCACGCACGGCAAAGAGCAGATAAAGCCACGGCAGGGCCAGGAAGAGTTCCGCAACGCGCATAACGCCTGCGTCGAGCCCCCCTCCGTAAAAGCCGGAGAGCAATCCGAGCAGCGTGCCCACGCCAAGGGCTGCAACTGCGGCGAGCATGCCCGCGATCAGGGAAATCCGCCCGCCGTACAGCATGCGGGAAAGTTCGTCGCGTCCGAAGCTGTCGGTCCCGAAGAGAAAGAGTTGTGCGGGAGGATCTACACCGACAAGATGCAACTTCATTGTCCACAGGCCAAGAACTTGATAAGGCGCCCCGCTCACAAACAGCCGGAGGGAGCATGTTTGCCTCAGATCTTCCGCGTAGGAGTCACTGGCCTCGTCGCTGGGCACAAGCGGATGTACAAAGGGCCGCAGGTGCAGCTTTCCGGTGGCGTCCACAAAGTGAATTCTCGTCGGTCTTGCAAAAGGGAAGTCGCGATGTTGCTGCGCGAAATCGTAGGGTGCAAAGAATCCGGGGAAAAACAGAATGAGGTGCATCCCGAGCAAGGCCAGCAGAGTAAACGTGCGCCAGTTAGCATTCATGGTCACACCGTTCGAATCCGCGGATCGCTCCAATACAGCAGCAGATCCGCAACCAGGTTGCCGAGCACGAGAAATACCGATGAGAGCAGGACGACGGCCATCACCACGTAGATGTCTCTGGAAAGAAGTGCTTCGAGCGCGAGTGGCCCGAGCCCCGGCCAGCTCAGAACAACTTCGATTACTAAGGAGGTGCTCAGCAGCGCGCCCAGGGAAAAGCCGAAGACGGAGATAAGAGAGTTCGCGGCGACCGGCAAGGCGTGGCGATAGAGAAGACGCACGGTTGGAATACCCAATCCACGCGTATGCTCGATAAACGGAGCGCCCCATACCTCCGCTACTGCGGAGCGCACGTAGCGGACAAAAATCGGAGCCGAGCCCAGCACCAACGCTGCAACCGGCAGAATCAGGTGACGTGCAAGATCGGCAAGTTTCCAAGACGCGGATGCACTCGCGGGGTTCGAAGAGAACATGCCCCCGGTTGGAACCCAACTCGTGCGCGCGGCAAAAAACAGCAACAGCAGGCCGAGTACAAGTTCGGGGATCCCCAGCAAAATGGAAGTCAGCCAACTGGTGAAGTGGTTCAGCCAGCTATTTGGCTTCACGGCTTCTACAATTCCCCAAGGGATAGCCAGCATCCAGGCGAAGAGCATCGCTAGGCTAGTGAGAAGCAAAGTGTTTCGCGCGCGGGGCCAGAGCAAGCTGCCGACAGAGCAGTGGTAGGACAGCGAATAGCCAAATTCACCGTGCACAATGGAGGAGAGCCAATGGAAGTAGCGGGCTGGCCACGGCTGGTCCACGCCGTATTGCGCTTTGAGGGCCGCTACCGTTTCAGGGGAGATGCTGGGATTCAGTCGAAGTTCGTCGAAAAAGTTGCCCGGCGCTGCGGACAGCAGCGCAAATGAGAGAACTGACACCGCCAAGAGGAGCAGGCAGCTATGCGCCACCCGCGGAGCGACCTTGGCCATGACCCCCACCCTGAGAGAACTGGCTCAATCCAGTCTCCCCTGAGCGGGGAATCGGCCACAATCCTCAGCTGACGGGTTGTAGGGATGGAGTTAATACCTCAGCGGGCAAGCCGGATTGGACGATACGCCCGGCCTCCAGAACCGCCACTTCGTCGGCTAGGGCGCGGGCCATGCGCAAATCGTGGGTCACATAAAGATACGAAAGGGCGTGGCGCTCTTGTAGGTCCAGCAAGAGATCGGCAAGTTGGGCCTGCGCGGAAAGGTCGAGGGAGGAGAGCGCTTCATCCAAGACGAGTATCTTTGGCCGAAGTGCAAGACCCCGGGCTATCGCCACGCGTTGCCGCTGTCCTCCGCTCAGCTCCAGGGGCCGCCGGGCATGCCAGGTTTTCCCAAGTTCGACCTGATCGAGAAGTTCGCGCACCTTCTCGTTGAAATTCACTCCAGGGAACATACTCCTATGGATCAACAAAGGCTCCGCAACCAGTTCTTGCACCGTGAGCCTTGGATTCAGTGCTGCAGCGGAATCCTGAAAAACCAAATGAAGTTCCTGGCGTACTGCTTTTTCTGCATCTCGCGGGAGCTGCAAAATATCCTGGCCCTGGTAGAGAATTCGACCGCTGCTGGGACGTTCCAATAGAACCAGGCATCGCGCTAGGCTGGACTTGCCAGAACCGGAAGGGCCGACCAGCGCAAGCGTTTGCCCGCTGCAGAGTTCCAGCGAGACATCTTGTAGGGCGATGGTCTTGGTGCGCACGCGTCTTAACGCGTGGTCTCCCTCATAGGCCAGGCACAGGTCCTCCACGCGCAGCAGCGGAGGTGCGTTGTTGCTAGCCGCTGTTCCTTCAACGGCCATACAGGAAGCACTCCACCGCTTCTACATCGTTCACTTCTTGCATCTCGGGATGCTGCGTTTCGCACCGCTCCAGTCGCTCGGTGCAACGGGGTGCGAAGCTGCAGCCTCTCGCGAGCGTTTCTGCATCGGCTGGCATTCCTCCAATGGTGTGAAGGCGTTGGCCTGGCGCGAGCTTGGCAGCTCCGGCTGGGACACACGCGAGCAGGCCCTTGGCGTAAGGATGCCGGGCGTTTTCGAACAGGGATTCCACGGATTTAGTTTCGACGACGCGTCCGGCGTAAAGAACGGCCACGCGATCGGCGAAGTTTCGAAGCAGATCGGGATTGTGGGTAATGAAAAGCAGGGAAGAGCTTCGTCCGGTTCTTAATGCGCGAAAGAGATGCAAAATTTGAGCTTCGGTCGCAGTATCCAGCGACGCCGTGGGCTCATCGGCGATGATCAGAGCAGGTTGGCAAACCAAGGCTTGCGCGATTACAACTCGTTGCTGCTGGCCACCGCTGAGTTGATGGGGGTATGCGTCGTAGAAACGGCGGCCCGCACCGGCAAGAAGTCCCACTTGCTCGAGAGCGGATTGTGCTTCTGCTTTACAGCGCTTCCAGTTCCAACCGCTGTGAACACGGAGCACCTCTGCGACCTGATCGCCAATTTTCAACACGGGATTCAGAGCTAAACCTGGCTCTTGGGGAATCAGGGCGATCCGCGCGCCACGGATTTGGTTCATTTCGCGCTCGGATAACTGCAGGGTGTTGCGTCCGGCAAACTGGATATCTCCGGCCACACGCGCGGTTCGGGGCAACAGTCGCAACAGAGCTTTCGCTAGTGTGGACTTGCCGCTTCCCGACTCGCCAAGTATTCCGACTACTTCACCTTCGTGGACACGCAAGCTGATCCCGTTTAGGGCAAAAACCAACCTTCCGTTGTCCTTGCAAAAACGGACGTGGAGGTCGCGGATGATAAGCAACTCAGCCATTGCGTGATGGGCCTCCAGCAAGGCTAACGTCGGCGCGCGGCCGTGTCTAGAAACTCCAGGTATTTGATTGAACACAGGACGCGCCCCGGCGCGAGCCGACTCCGTAGTGAGGGCAGTGACAACACCCCTGGCCTTCAGTAGAAATTGCAGGTTGCGCCTAGAACCGAGTCCTGATATCAGGGAACGTCGCCAGCTTTGGCGGGTAAGCCCCACAAGGAGGTTGGTGTTATGGGCAGCACGAATACTCCCGATTTTGCGAAGGGATTTTCGGTTAATGATTTAGAAAATGGCCGAATGGTCCAAGGCAAAGTCGGCGACGAAGACGTAGTTTTGGCTCGTCATGCGGACGAGTTCTTTGCCGTTGGAGCTGGCTGTACGCATTACCATGCTGCGCTCGCGGAAGGGTTGCTTGTCGGTGATGAGCTGCGCTGTCCCCTGCACCACGCCTGTTTCAGTCTTCGGACGGGCATGGCTTTGCGCGCTCCAGCGCTTGACGCCATCCCTCGCTGGCGCGTAGAGCGCGTTGGTGACAAGGTATTTGTGCGTGAAAAGCTTGCTGCGCTTGCGCAGTACCCCGAAGCAAATACACGGACAACGCCCAACTCGCCGTCGTCGGTGGTGATTGTCGGTGGAGGTGCCGCTGGTCTCGCGGCAGCCGATATGTTCCGGCGCAAAGGCTATGGGGGGCCGCTTACGATGGTCAGTGCCGATGACTCCTCCCCATACGACCGGCCCAACGTATCCAAAGACTATTTGCAACAACCCATACCCGACGAGTGGATGAATCTGCGCCTTCCGGACTTTTATAAGGAGCAGAGAATTGAACTTCTCCTCAATTCGCGAGTGTCCGCTCTTAGCCTGCGCGAAAAGCAGGTTCAACTGGAGGACGGCCGGACCTTTCCCTTTGGTACACTCCTTCTGGCCAGCGGCGCGGAAGTGATCAAGCTTCCGATTCCTGGGGCGCGTCAATCCGACCTCTTTTACGTGCGCACCTGGTCGGATGCACGGGCAATTTTCAAGAGAGCCGAAACTGCCGGGCGAGTCGTTGTCGTGGGCGCGAGCTTTATTGGTTTGGAGGTTGCTGCCTCGCTCCGCTCCAGAGGTCTCGATGTGCACGTTGTCGCCCCCGAGAGTCAACCATTTGAGCGGAGTCTGGGTGTGGAGGTCGGTGGGTTCTTCCGCGCGCTTCACGAATCTCACGGAGTTATTTTTCACTTGGGAAAAACCGTGGCTCGCATGGATGGAAACCAGGTGACATTGAACGATGGCAAGAATCTGCAAGCGGATTTCCTGGTTTTGGGCGTGGGCGTGCGGCCCTCGCTTACGCTTGCGGAACAAGCTGGGTTGGAAGTTGACCGGGGCATCGTTGTCAACGCGTATCTCGAAACAAGCGCGCCGGGAGTCTTTGCAGCGGGGGACATCGCCCGTTGGCCCGATCCACATTCCGGCCAGCGGATCCGCGTGGAGCATTGGGTGGTGGCAGAGCGCCAGGGGCAGGTAGCGGCTAGGAATATTCTGGGCTATCGTGAGCCGTTCGCTGGCGTGCCCTTCTTTTGGACCCAGCAGTTCGGCGTCACACTCAACTATGTTGGCTACGCTGAGAGATGGGACGCGGTCGAAATCGATGGCAGTTTAGAGGCGAAAAATTGTGCCGTCAGCTACAAGCTGGATGGTAAAACTGTGGCTGTCGCCACGATCGGGCGAGATATTCAAAGCCTGGAGTTCGAAGCTGGCATCGAAAATTCACTTCAAAAATTGCCTCGCACAACTCACGGTTGAACCTCCGCGGCAGAGTTTCATCTCATAGCCGATTTTCAATTCCCGCAGGCCAGTTTGCGTCGGGGGCGCCGGTGGCACGGATAACAAAGCCTCCCCGGGACCTGCTATAGGCTCGGCGCACGTGCTTTCTATCTCTGCTGCTCCGACTTCGACGGCTTAGAGGCTCACGAGAAACGAAACGATACACATTTACGTAAGTTCGTTCCATGCCGATTTTATTTCCAGCAGAAAATCTACATCTTTTCTCCTTGCGCGACATCTAACCTGGTGAGAACGGGATTGATGCCGTCTGGGGAGTATCATCATGGTTCACGCCGAGCAAATTCAGGAAGTCAAAACCACCATCGAATTCACGTTGCCGCTGACTGACGACAGAAAAATGGACCCGGCCCCAAGTGCCGCCACCAGCGGGGGACTGGCGGTTGCTCTGCCTGCCATGGAAACGGATGGAATCGTCCTTTCGGGCACGCAGGTGCTCTGGAGTTGCGTCTCTGCGCTGTCTTTCGTGGCGTTATTGCTTTGGGCAGTTTTGAAGCTTTGGATGTACGAATAACGGCAAGTTGGCCCCTCTGCAACGACTGCGCCTCTGCAGCTAGACCCTCTCGCGTTATTGTCAACGTACTTTTATCGTTTGGATGTATAGCAGGGAATTGAGCGTCGACGCCGCTCTGGCCAGCGGTATACTCCCCACAGGGGTCTCGATGAGAAGAATTAGCCTGCTCCTGGCGGTGATATTGCTAGCGACTGACTGTTTGGCCAACACCCGCAACTGGAAGACGGCCCGCGTGATCGACAGCTCCGAGACGGAACAGACCGGCGGATTTAAGGGTGACACGAACACTCTGCATTACACCATCGAAACGGATGATACGGTTTATTTTGTCGATTACACTTACAAGCCGGGCCAGCGCGGCGGCAGCGGCGCGCCGGATATCGCGGTAACCACCATGACCAAAATTGCGGTCGAAGGGAAAACCGCGTACATCGTGGATGTCAACGGTCGCGAAGTGAAGCTGCACGTGACCAAGAAACAAGCCAAGCAATAACCAACTTCAATCCAGCAACGCAAAGCCGAAGGACCGGCACGAAAACCGCTTGTCGCTCACGGCGCGCCAGTTCTGTCCTTGTCGGCATCCTTGCGCATAGTTTCGAGCAGTGGCTGCATCACAGTATCGGGTTTACCTGCAAGCTGATTGAGCACCAGCCAGACTCCGTCATGCACCAGGATCTGGCGATTTCGAGAGTCATTGTAAAAATCGTCCAGCGCATCAGTTAAGCGGATTCCCGTGACATTTACCAGATACTTCGAGCGGTATGCGGCAAAGGATGCCGCAGCCTTACCGGAAACGGCCTTATAGTCTTGCTCACTGCCATCGGCTCCCAAGAAAGCCACGCGATTCCCAAGCTCCATGCCATCCAAAAAACCAGCTAAATAGTTGGCTTTTGCAACGGCGTCGAGTTGCCTCCACCAATTTCCGTCTCTGCGATCGTACTCCTGGTTTCTGGAAAGAGGAGCCGCGACGCTTAAAACAAGAATGACCACAGCGATGCGCACGAAGGGTTTCACGGTCATGGAACACCTATTTCATTAACTTAATCCAATTCGGTTGGACGGTAAATACTCTTCGCGGCGTTGTTCTCGGAATCTCCGCCAACTGCCAGGATGAATCTGGGCGTGCTTTTCAGTACTATTTGACTTAGTTTCGAAACCCTATCTGACGGAGCCCGTACGGCTATGAAGAGTCCATTGGTGCGTTGGATATACGCTATTCCGCTAGTGCTGGCGTTTCTCTGCTTTAGCTCGGCGGGGACTGCCGCAGACGTATCGCAAGAGGCCGCCAAGTTGAATCATCAAGGAATGCAGCACCTCAACAAAAAGGAATACGAACAGGCGATTGCAGCCTTCCGGCAAGCGCTGCAGTTGCAGCCCGATTTTCCGGACGCGCTCGACAACCTCGGCAAAGCTCTCGACGCCAGCGGAAAAGACACGGAGGCCATCGCGGATTTGGATAAGGCCATCCAGTTGGCTCCGCAGAACGCCGCAGCGTACGCCGACAAAGGGCTAGCGCTGTTTCATGAAAGCAAGTACGAGGAGGCGGCCGCTGCTTACCGCCAGGCATTGGAACATCACAAGAATTTTTCCGAAGCCCAGAATGGTTTGGGCGCGGCGCTTTTGCATCTCGGAAAAAAAGACGAGGCCATTTCCGCGTTCCGCGACGCGATAGCAAGCAATCCAAAGAACGCGGATGCTCTAGGCAATCTTGGGTCAACCTTGTTGGCCGAGAATAAACCCGCGGACGCCGTGCCTTATTTGCGCAAAGCGCACACTTTGCGTCCGGACGTTCCGGAGTTCCTGGAAAATTACGCGCACGCCCTGGAGGAAACCGGCCAAACGCACGAAGCGATTGCGGCTTATCACAAGCTGGCGAACAAGCAGCCCGACCGGCCAGAGGCTTGGGCACAGCTCGGCCATCTCTATTACACGACAAAACGCTACGATCAAGCGCTTGCTGCGTTCCAGAAGAGTCTTGCTTTGAAGCAGGAACAACCGGACACGCTACTCGGGCTTGGCCAGACGCAGGTTGCCGAAGGCAAAACGGCCGACGCGATTCAAACATTTGAAAAGTGCATCGCACTCCGTCCGAACGATTTCTACGCGCTGTATAATTTGGCAAATGCCTACTACGCACAAAAGGACTACGCGAAATCCGCCGCTTATTATGAGAAAGCCTTTGCCGAAAAACCGGATTTCTCGGACTCACTCGTAGGGCTGGGAGCCAGTCAATTAGCCGCGAATAAATACGGCGACGCCATAGCTACTTATCAGAAACTCATTCCGCTGAAGCCGGACGATGCCAATGTTCGCTTCAACGCCGGCACGGCATTCTTCAACTCCGGAAAGTATCAGGATGCGGCGGCCAATTACCGTGAAGCTGTGCGCCTGAATCCCTCTTTTGCTCATGCACACTACAATCTTGGCATGGCGTTGCTTCGCTTGAACGATGCCAAAGGCGCTCAGGCGGAGTTCGCAGAAGCGCATCGCCTGGACCCGAGCTTGACCGCACCGGCGGGGAAATAGTGTTTAGCACCAGCTATAGCGGGAGCGCTTTTGTGAGCTTCAGGGCGCGGCGCTCTTAAGTTTCGAAGCCACGTCCTCTTCTTGCTTCTCTTCTTTTTGTTTTAGCTCGCGCACTTTTGCGAACTCTTTTTCCGCCATCGCGTCGTCGCCCATCAGCGTATAAATGTGTCCCAGGCGAAAGTGTGCGTCGGGTTGGTCGGGATCCAGCTTCACGGCTTGCTTCAGCGCCGCGAGTGCCTGCGGGAACTGTTTTTGGTCCACCAGAATGCTGCCCATGTCCAGATAAGCGAGGCGAATGTCGTCGCGCAATGCCGTAGCCTTACGCAAATATTCCATCGCTTTTTCGGGATCATCCTTCTTCATGGCAACATCGCCGAGATAGGTGAGAGCTTGGGCGTTCTTCGGATCGATGGCCAATTCGGCTTCGAAGGCGCCCACGGCTTCGTCGTATTTATGCGCTTTCCAGTCCAGGTATCCTAGCCCGAAATGCAAATTGGGTTCCTGCGGAGCGAGTTTTAGCGCTGCTTGAAACTCGGCGATGGCTTCCTCGGTTTTGCCCTCGCCATCCAGAGCTTCGCCCATGAAGATGTGCACTGCGGCGGAATTCGGATTGATTTGCTGTAGCTTGCGAAACTCATCCAACGCACAAGAGAATTCCTTGGCCAGGAGACAGCTCTGCGCCAGAGTCTGGTGCAACTCGGTATTAGCGGGATCGGCTTCCGCCACGACCTTAAGGTAGTTCGAAGCTTCGACGAAGCGCTTTACCCCATAGTAGCTTAAGCCGAGAAGCGCCGTGACCTGCAGGTTGTGCGGATCTTCCGTGAGAGCGGCACGCAAAGCCGGAATGGCCGCGTCGAACTGGCCTTGCTTAAACTCCGCCAGCCCGAGATTTAGCTGTACCCCGGGTAATTTCGGATTCAGTGCCAGCGATTTTCGGTAAGCCTTTGCCGCCTCGGGGTACTTTTGCTCCTTGGAGAGCACCACGCCCAGACTGGCATAGGCCTCGGCATCATTCGGGTTGTGCTGTACGACGGCGCGCCAAGCTTGGGCGGCCTCTTCCAGCTTGCCTTGTTGTTCGAGCGCCATCGCCTCTGCGGGAGTGGGTATCGGGGTCTGCGCTTGGGCCCACACCGGAAGCAAGCCGACGCAGCTAAGCAGGAGCGCACAAACGCTCGAATGTATGGCCTGTCGTCGGAGATTTTCCATATGGCTTATTATCCTTGAACTTACAGCGGTTTCAAACGAATTGGTGGGGTAGCAGCCAGGAGAGAGGGAACACCGCTTCTCAACAACGTTGTCCTTGACGGGTCCCACCGGGCGCGACTACTCTGGCCGATATCGGAGTTCAGATTTGAGGCTGTCATGAAGCAACGCCTCTGGTTGAAGCTTGCGCGAGTGATTCTCACTCTTGTTGCGGGATTGTTTTTTTGCGTGGTTTCCGCCACCTGCCAGGATAGCTCCGAGGAAGGCACGATAAGCCGCGGCAGCCGGGCGGAGCTGGCCATCACCGTGCTCGATGCCAACGGCCAGATCATCACTTCGACCGCCACCGTTAAGGTCTACAGCAACGGGATTCTGACAGATCAGTCTTCCACTTCGGGTGGCCGCGCCTTCTTTGTCGTTCGCGGCCTGGGAGAATTCACGGTAGCTGTTGAGGCGTCGGGCTACAAAACGGTGCAAAAAGACGTCACCGTATCCTCGGCCATCCGAGCTCAAATCGACATAATCCTGCCGCGCGACACGTCTGCGAATGAAACAGTTGGAGTTCCTGCGGGCCCGGTGCTTGCGCCCAAGGCCAAGGAAGAATTGGTGAAGGGACTTCAAGCCCTTCGCGAGAACAAACTGGACGAAGCGCAGAAGCATATAGGTGCAGCCCTGAAGCTGGCCCCTTCCAATCCGGAAGTCCTGTATGTTCAGGGAATTCTGTACATGAAGGGCAGCAATTGGGCGAAAGCACAATCCGTCTTGGAGACATCATCGCAACTCGATCCTAACCAAGCCCGGATTTTTTCTGCGCTTGGGATGGCTTACTGCAATCAGAAGAAATACAAACAAGCGATCCCTCCCCTAGAAAAGGCGCTGCAATTGGATGCGAAGTCGGGGTGGGAGACCACGTGGAGCTTAGCGAAGGCCTACTATTATGATCAGCAGTACGACCAGGCCCTGAAAATGGCAGAACAGGCGCGGGCGGACGCTCACGGTGCGGCTCCACAAGTGGATTTACTTTACGCGCAGTGCTTGGCGGCCGCTGGCCGCTACGATGACGCGGCAGAGGTTCTGCGGACCTTCCTCAAGAACAATCCGGGCAATCCAGACACGGCTATGGCACAGCGTTGGCTAGACGGCCTGGCAGCCAACGGCAAGATTCACACGCAAACGAATCCCACACCCTGATTCAAGCGTGCTCCGCGTTTTGACCGCGGCGTTGGAAGGGAATGCCAGCGCCACCCGGGGAAACAAAAGCGGCGTGACGGGGGGTGATCCGTCACGCCGCAGGGGTTGAGGTGAAGCTGCGAGAGGCTAGAAGTAGAACTTCAACGCAAGCTGGATTGTACGCGGATCATAAGCCGAAGTGACTTGTCCAAATCCGCTACTAGAAAGGTTGGTGTTAATGCCGCCTTGCTGCTCGTCACCAACCCATTGAGGATGGTTCCAAATGTTGAAGAACTCCGCCCGGAACTGCAGGTTGGTCCCGCGTTCCGGATTGATCATGAAGTTCTTGAAGAAGGAGATGTTCCAGTTCTGGCGGCCTGGTCCGCGAACAGAGCTGGGCGGTGTATCGCCCCAGGTTCCTGGAGCCGGCGTGGAGTAGATTGACGTATCAAACCACTCCTGCACTGTATGCGGATTACTCGGCGCCCCGGTCTGGTTCGGCCGGTTCGCGGCGTTCGGAACAATGCTCGCAACGTTTTGCCCGCCCACGCTAATGTTGAGGGGAGCGCCCGTTTCCGCTGTTACGATACCGGAAACTTCCCAGCCGCCCAGCATCGTTTTCATCAATTTATTGTCGCTGTGCTTCAGGAGAGGAACCTGATACACGAAGTTGGTAAAGAAGATGTTCTGGTGGTCGAACATCGACGGGCCGTAGTCATACTTCCAACCCTCGTAGGGATTGGAAATCGTATACAGATCGCCGCCGCTGCCATTGTTGCCATTCAGGACGTCATTGGTATGCGAGTAGGTATACCCGACCTGGTAGGTCAGATCGCTGCCGAGCGTGGCGCCCCGGAAAGAGACCTGTAAGGCGTTGTAGTCGCTGTTGGCTTCGTTCTGCGCCATTTTAATGCTGTGGTATCCGACATAAGGAACTGCTTGGTTGTAAACCTCGGCTGGGGCGGCAACGCCAGTGCACCCGGCTAACGCTGCTTGCCCTTGACAGACATAGGCCGGCAGCGTGTCGTAGGGCACGAGATCGGTTTCCGTGTAGTAGTTCTGGTGACGGTTCTGCGCGCCCACGTAGGCAACCGACAACACCGATTTGCCAATACTATGTTGAATGCCTAGGCTGAACTGCGTGCTTCTCGGCGAAGCATAGTCGGCACTGTTCATCCCGGTTACGTTATTGACCGGAATCGAGGCTGGGACCGTTTGGCCGGTCGCGGGATTAGTGCTGGGATTGGAGAGCAGCACGTTGGTAAAGTTGATGCTGGCCGATAGCGGAACAGTTCCGGCATTGTTGTAGACGTCGTTGCCCTGAATGCGTTCGTTCATGAGGCCATATCCGCCCCGGATGACCGTCTTGCCATCACCCGTAAGGTCATAGGCGAATCCAAGGCGCGGCTCGAAGTTCAGCCAGGCATTGTTGACACAACCCCTGGGAGTACCGTTTTGTCCGCAGATGCTGATGCCGTTCACATAGAACTGCTGGCCCGCCAAAATGGGATTCGGGCTGGGACCTAGACCCGGGCTGGCTGTGCTGATGGTGTTGCTGGATGCCAAGATGGCCCCATCTTGCGAGCTATAGAGGTTCGGGTAAAAATTGGCCATCTGGCTACTCGCTTCATAGGTATGCGGCAGCCCGTCCCACCGCAGTCCGAGATTCAAGGTGAGGCGGTTGTTCACGCGGTAGTTGTCCTGCACGTACAGATTCCAGGATTGATTGTTCCACTGCCCGGTGCTTTTGATAGCGTTCTCGGTGTAGTTTTGTGAGAGCCCAAGCAGGTAATCGGCGAAGTCGACCCCGGTGTACTCACCGTTGAAGGAGAAGTTGCCCTGGGTGGTTGCGAACCAGTCTTGCGACTTCTTATACAGCATCCAACCGCCGCCGATCTTGAGCTGGTGGCGGCCCTTGGTCCAAGACACGTCATCACGAAGCTGATAACTGTTAGCCGCGTTATTCCATGGCATCCAGTTCGAGGTGTAGTCCGTGCCCAGCTGGGTCAGATCGATTGACGGGATGCGGTTATCGACGTTGGGGCCGGTGAAGTATCTGTTAAAGGTGAAGTCCGTCGGCGCGGTGTACAGTCCCAACGGAAGAATATGAATGCGGTTGCCGTTATAGTTGAAGGCTACCTCATTCACCAGCGTCGGGCTGATCACGTACGCGGCATGCACTACCGCTGCATAGGAGGGGTTGCCGAAGCTGTTGGATACGCTCGGGACGTTGTCGCCGCTCCACATCGTGGTGCCGTAGGACTGCGCGACCTGATCGGCTACGAAGTGCCCAAAAACGGTCAACTTATCGCTGAAGTTTTGGTCGATGCGTACGACTTCTTCCTTCACGTTCGTTGGCAGGTTATTGCCGCCAAGAAAATAGTCTCCCTGTCCGGCCGTGGGCTGCGGAAAGATGCCGCCATATTTTCCGCCAGCCGTCAACAGTGACTGGGCGTTGGGGTCAAGCATGCAAGACGGTATGGTGTTGTTCGGAAATGGGGAACCCTGTACGATACCTGCGGGCAGTGTGTCACCCGGGCAGTTCCTTGCCAGCACTGCTGCAGTTACGAGCGATGCACTCGGAACGTTAATCGCTGTGCTGCCAAAATCACCGGTGTACTCATCCGGGCTTGGCACCAACTGCTTCAGCGTCTGGCCCTGAACCAATCTGCGCCATTCCATGTTATAGAAGAAAAAGGTCTTTTTCTTGTCCGGGTTGTAAAGCTTTCCGAAGGTTACCGGGCCACCGACGTTGAAACCCCAAACGTTGTAGCGCAGCTCGGCCACGGGGTTTGGAACGGTATTGAAGAAATTGCGTGCATCCAAGTCGTTATTCCGGAAGAATTCCCAAGCTTCAGCATGCAGCGTCGTCGTGCCACTCTTGACTGCCGAAGAGATGGTTGCTCCGGAATTCATGCCGTAGTCCGCGCTGTAGTTGGATGTGAGCGTTTCGGTTTGGGCCAGGGCATCGACCGAGGGCATGACGATCGACTGGGCAGCGCCACCGCGGTCATCGTTTTCCCCGCCGTCGAGCATGTACAGGTTGTGACTGGGCCGGCTGCCATTGAAGCTGATTTGGTTGCTCGCCCCGACCGACGTCGGGACTTGGAAGTCCGGGTTCAGGTTGGAAGCCCCTGGAGTTAGACTCACGTACGTGTAAAGACTTCGGCCGTTGGTCGCGAGTTCTGTGATCTGCGTGCCAGTGACCAGCGAGCTTTGTTCGCTACTGTCCGTCTGCACCCTCAGCGCATTCGATTCCACGGAGATCGTCTCCGCCTTGGTGCCCATCTTCATCTGAAAATCCACACGGATACGATCGTTCACGTTCAGGGTTACGCCTTTGGATTCTTCCACTTTGAAGCCGGAAGCTTCCGCCTTCAGATCGTAAATGCCAATGGCCAATCCCGGCGCCACGTACTGACCCACATCGTTGGTGTTCAGAGAACGTGATACCCCCGTCTTTACGTTGGTGATCGTGATGGTCACGTTCGGCACCACGCTACCGCTCGGGTCCGTTACCGTGCCCACGATCGTCGCTTCTTGCGCGGTGGTAAGGAAAGCAACTCCCAGGAGCAGCACAACTAAAACCACAAAATGGGAGAGAGAGAATTTCCTGACGGCACGCACAAGACTTCGAGACCTGCAGGATGAAACAAGGTTCATTATTTGCCTCCGCCTCGGGCGGCTTTCCGCCGCCTTACGGCAAGTCAACCGCTGGATCAATCTAGGCTCTGGGGCCTCCAGAGTCTTACAGAAGATAGCGATGGAACGCAGACGCACGTTTCCCCACTATCCCGCTTGGACCAGCACCTTTGGCAGATTTGGAGAAAAACCAGGACAAACCTGGACTCGACCACCCCAAGCACCCTGCCTTACTCTGCAATGGAACCTACCGAACCACAACACACGCAAAAACCGTTGCCCCTTGCGGGCACGGCATGACGACGCAAATCATGAATGAATCGTTTGCGTCGCCTGTTACCTGTTTATGTACTCTCGAGTGGATAGGTTGTCAAGTATTCTTTTTGATTTTTCGATGTTAAATATCGATATTCTATTGGGAAAGTGACGGTCACTGGGAGTCGGGCTGGGGCCGAACCGTCTGCAATCCTTTGATGATGCAGAAGTTGTAAATAGAGACTGATTTAGGTCGAGAATCACTCCACAGGAAGTTACGGGAGTGCCATTCTGGGAAAAATCGCCGATTCTGGTGCCCACGTGCCGTTCTTTCGATGCATGTTGCGGTCGGATTGCATGGCCGGGAGTGCGACAGAACAACGACCTGTTTCGATTTGTTTTCGAACCGCTGGTTTGGCTCGTTCGGGCCTGTCTGCAACCAAACCAGTCAGTGTTTCCATCTGTGAGAGAATGGCTCGGTTTCAGCTAAATCATCGTGAGGATTTTTTCGTGCGCGTGAGTAATGCCCCGATGGTTCGTGTCGTGTTTGCTGTAACGCTGCTGTTCGTCGCGCTTGCTCCGCGCTCGAATTCGCAGAATGACAGTGCCGCTCCGCGAACTCTATCCAAAATCAAATTCGCTCTGCAATCGCTGCCGTTTCGTGTGGACTCCGACGAAACCCTAAAAACTCCTCACGCGCCAGCCACGATGGCCGGCGGGGTGGCGGTTTTTGATTACAACGGCGATGGCCGCCCAGACATTTTCTTCACGAATGGCGCCAACATTGAAACTCTTAAGAAGGACTCGCCACGATTTTCCAATCATCTTTACCGCAACGACGGTAACGGCATCTTTACCGACGTCACCAAGGAAGCGGGCTTAACCGGGACGGGTTACAACATCTGTGTGGCCGTCGGGGACTATGACAACGACGGACATCCAGACTTGTTCGTTGGCGGCGTCCACGGTAATACCCTCTACCACAACAATGGCGACGGAACTTTTACCGACGTTACCGAGAAGGCAGGACTGAATCACTCGGTGGATCGCCAATTTGGCCCGCTGTGGACCGCTGCAGCGGCCTGGGTGGATGTGAACAACGATGGCCTGCTCGACCTGGTGGTTATCAACTATCTTCGTTGGGACCCAAAGACGGAAAAGCTATGCCCGTTCGCCGGCGCCTTCGATTATTGCAGCCCGAAACTGTATCAAGGCCAGCCCAACCAGTTGTTTCTAAATCGAGGCGATGGAACCTTTGAAGATGTTTCGGAAAAGTGGGGACTGCGCGGTTACGTGGGAAAAGGAATGGGCGTGGGCGTAGCCGATTATGATCTGGACGGACGCCCAGACTTGTTTGTGACCAACGATACTTCCTATAACTTTTTGTTCCATAACACCGGAGAGAAATTTGAAGAAGTGGCGTTTCAGCAGGGCGTAGCGTTGGTCGAGGATGGTGGGTTTGTCTCCGGTATGGGACTGGATTTCCGGGATACCAACAATGACGGGTACCCCGATATTGTTTTTGTCGCGCTAAACGATCAGACGTTTCCTCTGTTTCTGAATAAGGCCGGCAAGGGCTTCGAAGAAGTTACTTATGCCAGCGGGATGCGCAAACTTTCTCGGTCGATGTCCGGCTATGGACCGGGCCTGTTCGATTTTGACAATGATGGTTGGAAGGATTTGTTTGTGTCGCGCGGCCACGTGGAATCTATGGATACGCCTTCCTACCAGGTCAATCAATACAACACCGTGTTTCGAAATCCTGGTCCGAAGGGGCAATGGGAAGCGCTGACTGCGGAAGCTGGCCTGGCAGCCTCTCCGCCCGCTCGCCATCGTGGGTGCGCATTTGGGGACTTCGATGGGGATGGCAAGGTGGACGTGGTGGTCTCGGCGCTGGGTCGAGACGCCGAGATCTGGATGAACCGTACAGACAACTCCGGGCACTGGCTGGACATTGCCTTGCAAGGCACGAAAAGCAATCGCGATGGGATCGGCGCACGCATTAAGGTGCTGACCTCGGCTGGCGCGCAATACAATCACATGACCACCAGCGTGGGCTACGCTTCGTCGAGCGACGGTCCGGTGCATTTTGGGCTCGGTGCGGACAGTAAAGCCAAACTGGTGGAGATCCACTGGCCATCCGGGATCGTGCAAACGCTGCAGGATGTCGCTGGCGACCAGATACTGCACGTCAAAGAGCCTCCCGGGAAGTGATATGCTCGCCGGGTGTTTTTGCGCATGATTCCGGTGGGTTAGAAATTTGGCAATGTTTCCGCCCAGGGCCATGACTATTCGTCGCAATTCGTTGTATCTCTGCTTTGTGGTTCTGCTGTTAATCGCTGCTTTTCCACAGAAGTGTTTTCCCGTTGGTCAACAACATTTCATCGATAGCCAATATAAACAAGGTGATTTCGCGCTCGTGCGAGGCAAGGACGCGGCCCCGTTATGCCTTGATCCCCACGAGTATCCTGGCGTGATTCGTGCCGCTCATGACCTTGCGCAAGACGTTGCCCGGGTGACGGCGCTATCGCCGGCCGTCAACGTTGCGGCAACGGCTCCGCAGTCGCTTGCGGTCATTATCGGGACACTGGGCAAAAACGCGCTTCTGGACCAACTGGCGCGCGCGGGAAAGATTGACGTAACCGCCCTGCGAGGAAAATGGGAGTCGTACCTCATCCAGACGGTGAGCGATCCGTTTCCCGGAGTTGCCGGTGCGTTGGTAATTGCCGGCAGCGATAAACGGGGAACGATCTATGGCATCTACGAAATCTCCGAGCAGATCGGTGTGTCGCCCTGGTATTGGTGGGCGGATGTGCCCGTCCGGCATCAGGATGCGCTCTTCGTTAACCCCGGCCGCCATTTTCAAGGCGAACCTGCGGTGAAGTATCGTGGGATTTTCCTGAATGACGAAGCGCCTTCGCTGACCGGTTGGACGAAAGAAAAATTCGGCGGTTATAACCATGAGTTTTACGTAAAGGTGTTCGAGTTGCTCCTTCGCCTGCGCGCGAATTATTTGTGGCCGGCGATGTGGGGCAGCGCCTTTAACGAAGACGACCCGCTCAATCCAAAACTGGCGGACGAATACGGCATCGTCATGGGCACTTCTCACCACGAGCCTATGCTGCGCGCACAGCAGGAGTGGAAACGGCACGGAAAAGGACCGTGGGACTATTCCACGAACGGCGAGGAGTTACGGGAATTCTGGACCGAGGGAATTGAGCGCAATAAGAACTACGAGAGCATCATCACGCTGGGCATGCGCGGTGATGGGGACATGCCTATGTCGGAACAGGCCAATGTGGAGTTGCTCGAGAAGATTGTCGCCGATCAACGCAAGATCCTGGCCGACAAAATGAATCCGGACGTCACCCAGATCCCGCAGGACTGGGCGCTTTACAAAGAAGTGCAGCAGTACTACGAAAAGGGCATGCGCGTTCCCGACGACGTGACCCTGCTGTGGTGCGACGACAACTGGGGAAATATCCGCCGCCTGCCCACTCCGGAAGAACGCAAACGCAGCGGGGGCGCCGGCATTTACTACCATTTCGACTACGTCGGCGATCCCCGCGACTACAAATGGATCAACACCAACCCCATTCCCAAGGTTTGGGAACAGATGAATCTGGCCTATCACTACGGAGCCACGCGCATTTGGATCGTCAATGTGGGCGATCTAAAACCTATGGAATTTCCCATGGAGTTTTTCCTGACCTTCGCCTGGAATCCCGAAGCCTGGTCGAAAGAAAGATTAGGCGACTTCACTAAATTGTGGGCGGAGCGCGAGTTTGGGCCGAAGTACGCCCCTCAGATTGCGGACCTCATCGCGAAGTACGGGAAATACACCGGGAGGCGTAAGCCGGAACTGCTCGATCCTACGACCTTCAGCCTGGTCAATTACCAAGAGGCAGACCGTGTCTCCGCCGAATACCAATCCGCCGTGGACCAAGCGCAGAAGATCTACGACGAACTACCCGAGCATTACCGCGATGCCTTCTTCCAGCTTGTATTGTTCCCTTTAAAAGCGCCAGCGATCGTCACGCAGATGTACATCGCGGCGGGAAAAAATCACCTGTACGCCGAGCAAGGCCGCGCCAGCACAAACGACTATGCGGCTCAGGTCCGCGAGTTGTTCGAGGCCGATGCGAAGCTTTCTGCCTACTACAACCACTCTTTGGCGAGCGGCAAATGGGATCACATGATGGACCAGACGCACATCGGATATACCTCGTGGAATGATCCGCCAAAGAACGTCATGCCCGACGTGACCGAATTGAATCTTTCCGTTCCCGCGAAGATGGGAATCGCGTTGGAAGGGTCAACCGGCGCTTGGCCTGGTGCAACTGAGGAACCTCGGCTTCCCGAATTTGATTCTTTTGTTCGGCCCCGGCGTTATTTGGACATGTTCAATCGAGGCCGCACGCCGTTCCGGTTCCGGGCGAAGGCCAGCGAGCCTTGGATCGAGTTGAGCCAGTCCTCCGGTGAATTGGACAAAGAACAACGAGTGTGGATCAGCGTGAATTGGAGCAAAGCGCCGCCAGGCACAAGCTTTGGCACGGTGACCATTTCCGGCTCAACCGGCGATTCCGTGACCGTGACTGTGCCGGTGTTCAACCCCCGGGAGCCCACGCGTGATTCGCTGCGCGGATTTGTGGAAGCGGATGGATACGTCTCCATGGAGGCAGCGCATTTCGCTCGCAAGGTCGATGCGCCCTCGGTGCGTTGGGAAAGAATCCCGGATTACGGGCGAACGGATTCGGCCATGTCGGTTTTTCCCGTAGACGCACCCAGCTACGCCGATCCACGTACCGGACCCTGTCTGGAATACCGGATGTTTTTGTTTGATCCGGGCAAGGTGGAAGTGGAAGCTGTTCTGGGACCGTCCCTGAATTTTGTGCCCCGCCGAGGATTGCGCTATGCGGTTTCCTTCGACGACCAGACGCCGCAGATCGTTGATATGCTGGCGCAAAACACCGTGCAGGATTGGTCGAAAGCGGTGGAAGATAATGTACGCATCAGCACATCGAGCCACACGCTGGAGGGCACGGGCTATCACACGCTGAAAATCTGGATGGTCGATCCCGGAATCGTGTTGGAAAAACTCGTGGTCAAGCTTGCACCAGTTCGTCCAAGCTATCTCGGTCCGCCCGAGAGTTTCCGCGGCCCTAAACAAGCCTCCAACGAAGGAGACTTGAACAAGGGAGTACAATGAGGGCGTTCTCGGAAGTTTGAGATGGAGAACACTTGAATGAGTGCGTCATCGCTCCTATTGGGACTCATTCTCACTCGGAAGGCTCGCCGGCTCTGGATGCAACGGTGTCAACGCATTCACGTTTTGGATTACCATCCGGGCACGGCGAGGTAAAAATAGCGCCAAAGGCTTGGTGCTAGAGGAATACGAAAAATGATCGGTGCAAAGCCGCCTCGCACCAAGCGAAGCGGAACGGTAACGTTGAAAGCCGTTGCGCAACATCTCGGCTTGACTCCAGGAACGGTTTCCGCGGTGTTGAACAACACCAAGGCTGCCCGAACCATCCCCGAAAATACCCGCAAACGCATCGTCGACGCAGCCCGCGAATTGAACTACCAGCCGAATTTTCTGGCGCGTTCTCTGCGCGTGCAGCGCACCTATACCGTCGGCGTCATCGTCGAAGAAATTGGCGACGCTTACGGTAGCTTGATTGTTGGCGGCATCGAACCCTTCCTGCGCGAAAGTAACTACTTTTTTCTGACCGTGGCGCACCGCCACGATCCCAAGCTGTTGCGAAGCTACTCGCAATTGCTGACTTCTCGCGGCGTCGAGGGTCTGATCACCATCGATACCTCCATCGAACAGGAACCCGCGTTGCCTACGGTGGCGGTGGCCGGCCACCAGCGGGTCGAGAATGTGACCAACATCATCCTCGACCACCATCGTGCTGCCGAGCTTGGCCTGCGCCATCTCAAGGAACTCGGCCACGACCGCATCGCATTTTTCCGTGGTCTGCCGCAGAGTTCCGACTCGGTGGCCCGATGGGACGCGATTGCGGATGTGGCTCGGAAAGTGGGCGTGCGCATCTACCCGGAGCTGGTGCTCCAGATTCAGGCAACCGACTCAACCCCCGATCTCGGCTATCCTTACGGGAAAGCTTTGCTCGACCAGAAGGTTCCTTTCACGGCCTTGTTTGCCTACAACGACATTTCGGCTCTCGGAGCCATGCGCGCCTTTCAAGAAGCGGGACTGCGCGTGCCCGACGACATCTCTATCATCGGGTTCGACGACATTGCCATCGCGTCTTATTCGGTGCCACGGCTCACCACCATCCGGCAGCCTCTCGACAAGATGGGCCGGATCGCCGCGCAAACGCTGCTCGACAGGATTGAGGAGCGTACCACCTTCGTGTCGGAAATTGCCGTCGAGCCGGAACTGATCCAACGCGGTTCCACTGCTCCACCACGCATATCGTAAATAGCTGCGACTAAGCGCTTGGCCGCTCGCTGGCTAACTCCACAGTCGATCCCACGAACGCTCTTGATCCCATTGGGTCGTCGGCTCGAAGTAACCCGAACCGGGCGCCAGATGCCGCCGCAGCATATCTTCGTTGAGAGTAACTCCGAGACCCGGACGATCCGGCACTTCGATCCAGCCATGATTTACGATGGGGGCTTGCAACCCTTCCTGTACGAGCGATGACCACCACGGTACGTCGAGAGAGTGGTTTTCGAGCGCCAAGAAATTCTGTGTCGCCGCAGCGCAATGCACGCTGGCCATGCAGCCTACGGGCGTTCCCGCGTAGTGCAAAGCCATGGGCACGCCATATTCCTGGGCCAAGTCCCCAATTTTATGGGTTTCCAGGATTCCGCCCGAGGTCGCCAAATCCGGCTGAATCTTCCCAACTGCGTGATTCTCGCACAGCACTTGGAATGGTTCCTTCAAATAGATATCTTCGCCCGTGAGAATTGGAGTGGGGCTCTCCAGTGAGATTTGTTTCAGCAAATCCGTGTAGTTCCACGGAATCACATCTTCCATCCACGAGAGATTGTATTTTTCGTAGGCCTTGCCAAGCCGGATGATGGACTTCACGCCGAGATGCCCAAGATGATCCATGGACAAAGGAATTTCCATGCCCACGGCATCGCGCACCGCCGCAACGTATTGTTCCAGCATGGCGATTCCTTTGTCAGTCACTTCCATCGCTAACAACGGATGGGGAAGCTGGTGCGCTTGCCACTGCTCAATATCTGTGGGGTTCGTCACCGTGCCGGGAGTATCCGCTACCATTTCGATGCCCAAATCCATCTTCAGCCACGTCAGTCCCATCCCTTCCTTGCGCTCTTTCATGCGTTGCGCGTAAATCTTGGGGTCTTTGGATTCTTCCGTGTCTGCGTAGATGCGAATTTTGTCGCGGAACTTTCCTCCGCCGATCAGTGCATAAACGGGGGCGTTGTACACTTTGCCAGCGATATCCCATAGCGCCATCTCGACCGCCGACACGCCACCGCCTTGCCGCGCATGGCCGCCGAACTGTTTGATCTCGCGAAAAATTCTGTCCAATTGGAGCGGATTTTGTCCCACAAGCCGGCTCTTGAGAAACAGCGCATAAGTCGGGCTGGCGCCGTCGCGGACTTCCCCCAGTCCGTAGACACTTTGGTTGGTGTCGATGCGAAGGACGGTACAGGGACTCGGGCCGGGCTTGGTGATGGTCGCCACGCGCAAATCGGTGATCTTTAGGGTGGACGGACTGGAATTGGTGTTGACGGCCATCGGATAGGTTTCCATGGATTCGCCGGCCACCAGGCTGGCGCCGAACGCCAGCGCAGAGCCTTTCAGAACGTCGCGCCGCCCGAACATTCTTCCGTTGCTCTTGCGCATAAGCGCCTCCAAGTGGTTTTCCCCTCAGCACACAAGCTCGCCAATCGATTCGAGATTGCGCGCCGCAAGTTCCGATTTGCATCCTATCATTGCTGGCACGCGCTCCTGCGTGATAGATTGCGCTCGCCTTTGGAAATTTGCTTGGCAGTGAAAAGATAATCTCTTGCAGTAGTGGGGGCCATTGATGACCGGTATTTCCCGCAGCTGTTTTTTCCGGATCAGATTCAGTTTATTGCTTGCGCTTGGCGCGATTGCTTTCGTGTTCCCCAATACCGCTCGTGCCCAGGTGATGAGCTTTTCCAAGCAGAACTTGATTGATTACACCGCAGCGAATCCCTTCGATCGCTTTCCTGACGGAAGGCCGAAAATTCCCGATGCTTACCTGCAACGAGCTCGCGAGCTGTCTTCGGAGGAAGTATGGTCAACCTTGCAAGAAGAAAAGGGATTCAATAATCAGTACGCCGATGGGTTTATCGTTCTTCAGCCCGGCAAAACCATGGTGGGACGCGTTTTCACGGTGCAGTTTATGCCCCTGCGCGCGGACGTGGAGAGCGTCGCGGAGAAAAAGGCCAAAGAACGCGGACTTCCGGAGCTGACCAATCAGATGGCCATCGATATGCTCCAACCGGGTGATGTGCTCGTAGTGGACCTGTTCGGGAAAAAAGTGGATGGCACCATAGTGGGTGACAATCTGTTCTATTACGTCATGGTCGCTACCCACAAAGCCGGGCTTGTGGTTGATGGGGCCGTTCGAGATCTTGACGGTATCGCCGAAATCGACATGCCCGCGTACTTCAAATCGGTGGATCCCACTCCCATCGACAACGTCATGCTCACCGGAATCAATATCCCGATTCGCATCGGCGGCGTCACGGTGATGCCCGGGGATCTGGCGGTGGGCGATCGCGAAGGCGTGTATTTCATCCCTCCGCAATTCGTCAAAGAAACCCTGGATCGCGCGGATGTGATTCACATTCATGACGAGTGGACCAAGAAAAAGTTCGCGGAAGGCAAGTACAAATCCAGCGAAATCTATTCCAGTCCAACGGATCCGAAACTGAAGCAGGAGTATGAGCAATACCTCAAAAAACGACTGGAAGAACTACACAAGCAGCGCGGAGATCAGCAATAAGGAGAACACCATGGCAGACTCGCCCGTTAAAGAAATCTCGCGCCGGGGATTTTTCAACAAGGTTGGCAAGGGCTTGGCAGTAGCCAGCGCCACCGGAACTATTTTGAAGGAGGCTCTTGGGCAGCAGGGACTGGTTGTCCCTGAGCCGCCGGGGAAGAAGATGGGCTGGGCCATTGTTGGGCTAGGCAGTTTGGCCATCAACCAGATTCTCCCGGCCTTTGCCCTTTGCGAGAAGTCCAAGCCAGTCGCGTTTGTGAGTGGTCATCCGGACAAGGCCAATAAGCTTGCGGCCCGTTACGGCGTCAATCCGAAGAACATCTACAACTACGAGAACTACGACACCATCAAAAACAATCCGGACGTCGACATCATTTACATCGTGTTGCCCAACTGCATGCATGCGGAATACACCATTCGCGGCTTTCAAGCCGGCAAGAATGTGTTAACGGAAAAGCCCATGGCCTGCAATCCCGCCGATTGCCAGAAGATGATCGACGCAGCGCGACAAGCGGACAAGAAACTGATGGTGGCCTACCGCTGCCGCTATGAACCCTACAATCAAGAAGCCATCCGCATGGCCCGTTCCGCCGAACTTGGACCAACCCAAGTGATTGTAGCTGATGCCGGATGGCCCACTTCCGATCCCAACATGTGGCGCCTGAAAAAAGATTTGGCCGGAGGCGGCTCGCTCATGGATATCGGCATCTATGCGTTGAACGCTTCGCGCTATCTGACCGGCGAAGAGCCGACCGAAATTAACGCGTTGATGTACAACAAGCCGGGAGACCCGCGCTTCAAGGAAGTCGAAGAGACCATTAACTTTCAGCTGCGTTTTCCCAGCGGCGTGCTCGCGAATTGCACTTCGAGCTATGGATACGTCTCCACCAGCCGCTATCGCGTGATTGGAACCGAAGGCTGGCTGAACATGGATCCAGCCACCTGGTATTCCGGTTTGCGCATGACCGTCGGCCGGAAGAACATCATCGAAGAAATCAATCTGCCGGTGAAAGATCACTTCGCGATGGAAATGGACCACATGTCCCAATGCGTGATGGAAAACAAGGAGCCACTCACCCCCGGCGAGGAAGGGTTACGCGACATCACCTTGATGATGGCCATCTACGAGGCGGCGCGCAGCGGGAAAACCGTAAAGGTTTAGGGCTTCACACTCCATTTGGGATGTGTGCAGCGCATGGAGATCCACCGTGGCAAGGCTCACCCAGGGGGTTTGCTTTTCGCAGCGCCGGTGGCGCTGCGGTGTTTTGTCGTTCCTCTTCGTTTCACTCCTTTTCTCTCCTCGTGGCTGGCCCGCGCCGGCGGAAGTCCATGGCTTGTGGGTGTGGAAAAGCCCCACCGTGCTGGCGGATGCCCACGCCGCGGAAGCCCTGCTGGAATTCTGCACATCGCAAGGAATCAGCGAGGTATACGTCTCCATTTCAGAGCGCAGTGAGCCCGCGGAAGAGGGCCAACTCGTTCACCTCATTTCGTTGCTTCATCGTTCCAATGTCCGGGTAGAAGCGCTTCTCTCCAGTACCGAAGCGGATGAGCCGGGAAAACACCGAGATACGCTGCTACGGCACGTGCAAGAGATCGTGGAGTTCAATCACCGGCATTCGGGCGAACGTTTCGACGGGATCCATCTGGACATTGAGCCGCAGCAGCGGCCAGAAAACAAAGGGCCAGGGAACCTGCGTTTCCTGCCCGGTTTGGCGGATGCTTATCGTGCCGTGGTAGCTCTGGCAAGCCCGGCGGGCATGACCATTAACGCTGACATTCAAAACAAACTACTGAAAGGCGATCTCGCGCAGCGCAAGATGCTGCTCTCGTCCGTTCCTCGCGTCACCCTAATGATGTACGAACTGAGCAGCCCGAATGACGGCGAAAGCGTCCAACAAAAAGAACAGAAGGTTCAAGACTCCAGCAAGAGGTTCCTGGCCATGGCCTACGAAGGACTCAGTGGCCCGAATCTGGCGAGAATGGCCATTGCTCTCCGTACGCCAGACTACAACGAATTGCTTCCCCACATGCTTAAGGCACTGGACGATGCTAATCGCGGCAACCCCCACTACTTCGGGTGGGCCCGCCACTCTTATAACGACTCCCTCAAAGGTACGCCTTAGCGCGGTCTAGCCTTGGAACTATCTGGGGCCGAGCCGGGAATGGTAAATAGGAGTTCCCTCAGGTGTGGTGTGTTTGCACGGCAACACAATCTCACTGAGGAGCGTCCAATATTTCAGCTTCGCAGCTCATGATGGAGCAAGATGATTCCGCCTTATCGAAAACTAAAAGCCGAACTCCCACGCCGCTATTTCGCCGCATTCGCTCTGGTCCTGCTGCTTCTCAGTGGATTTGCTTTAACTGCGCAAGCGCAACAGCCACCACAGTCCCCTCAACCGGCTCCCCCACCGCAGGCTCCGGCGGCTGCACCGCAATCGCAGACTCCGCAACAACAGATTCCCAAGGCTAATTCCAAGATTGCGGTGCAAGTGAAAACGGTAAGCGTGCTGGCCACGGTGCGCGACAAACACGGCAAAATCTTCTCGAATCTCTCCAAAGACGATTTCGTGCTCCAGGAAGACGGCCGCCCGCAGACCATCAATTATTTCGCCCGCGAAAGTGATTTGGCGCTCCGCCTCGGACTGTTGGTCGATACTAGTTTGAGCCAGCGCAAAGTGCTGGACCAGGAACGCAGCGCCAGCTACAGCTTCCTCGATCACCTGTTGCGCCAAGACAAGGATCTGGCGTTCCTCATTCATTTCGACAGAGACGTGGAGCTCCTGCAGGACTTCACGCCTTCCCGTCCCAAATTGCAAGCGGCGTTGCAACAGCTGCAGACTCCGCAACTCGACGATCGGGGAAGTGGCAGCTCAGGCGGCGGAGGGGGATATGGCGGCGGTGGCGGAAGTAACGGCGGACGCGGCGGGCACCAGCATGGCGGCGGTACGCATCTTTATGACGCAATTTACTTGGCTTCCGATGAGTTGATGAGCAAACAACAAGGTCGCAAGGCGCTGATCATCCTTTCCGATGGCGTCGACCGTGGTAGTAAGGAAACGCTGAATGAAGCCATCGAATCCGCACAGCGAGCCGACACGGTAATCTATTCGATTTTGTTTAAGGACGAAGAGGCCAACAGCGGCTATCCCGGCGGCATGATGGGCCCGCGTGGACCTTACGGCGGTGGGCGCCATGGCGGCGGCCGGTTCCCCCAGGAGGAGCGGCCCGACGGAAAGAAAATCCTGGAGCAAATCTCCAAGGCTACCGGAGGGCAACTCTATCAGGTCTCCAAAAAAGAAACCGTGGACAAGATTTACGCCGAGATTGAAGAAGAGCTGCGCAATCAATACAGCATCGGCTACACGCCGGACAAAGACACCGGCCCCGGCTACCACAAGATTCAGCTGACCACCAAAAACAAGGACCTGGTGGTGCAGGCGCGAGACGGCTACTACACAAACCAGTAGCGCCAAACGCTATTTCGTACACTGCCACCTGCGACTAATGCGATTGCGGCAATCCACTCGCAAGCAAAGCCTTGATGCGTTCGATCGCTTGCGGGATGGCATGGCGCACCGGCTCAGACAGACCCTCTTTTAGATCAAACGAAGCTCCGCCGACCGTCAGAAGGTACGCGCGTGAGGGATGGGAACCGTAAAGGTCTTGGGCCAGAGTCAGCAGGGCTTCCGGCGACATCTGGTGTGTGAAACTGCTGACTGAGTTCCCCCCAGTACCCAATTCGCTGCAGGTAATTTCACCAGGTGGCATGCTGGCAGAAGCATCCAGAAAGACCACCAATTCGGCTTGGCTGATGGGCTGGGCCAGTTCCGGCGCCCACTGCTGGTCGGCGTGAACCAGAGTGTCGGCTCCAGACACCCCGTTCACACAACTGGCGATGTGCAGCGCCACTCCATCATCGCCACGCAGAGCATTTCCACATGCGAGCACCAACACACGACTCATGGCCAAGCACCCGCTTTAAATGGTTCAATCGAACCGCAGCGTTCACTTCTTTCGCACCGAAACCACCGACGCGGTGTAACGATCTCCTCGCAGCACCGAAACACTATACTCAATCGCAACTTCTTGCGTGTCGTACGTTTTTTCTTTGATCAGCAGTACCGCGCTGCCCGCCGACGCTTGCAGCAGCCGCGCATCCTCCGGATTTGCAATCGCGGCTCCGATCACTTCCTCGGCCCAGTGCAACTTCCGCTTATAGACTTGCTCGAATACGTGATAAAGAGATTGCCCCTCCAGATTCTGTTTATCGATGTCCGGAAAAATTGCCGCGGGAAGGAAACTCGTCACCACCGCTACGGGCTGCCCTTCCACAAAGCGCAACCGCTTCAGGCAATACACTTCGTCACCGGGCTGCAGGTTCAGCGCCTGCATTACGTCCCCATCCGGCTCCTTGCGCTTCAGGGAAAGCACTCTTGCGGACGGTTCCAGCCCCCGGCGGCGCATCTCTTCGCTGAACCCCCGCAATTGCTGAAAGTTCCAGGGCAATTTCCCGGAACCGATCATCGGTCGTTTGCCTCGGGAAATCACCAGCAAGCCCTCCGAACGGAGTTTCTGAAAAGCTTGCCGCACCGGCATCTTGCTGATGCCCAACATTCGCGCCACTTCGCCTTCGGAATAAAACGTATCGCCTTCCGATAATCTCTTGTCGGTAATTAGCGTGCGGACCTGCGCGACGATCTGCTCGTAATACGGCACGAAGCTCTGTTGATCGAGCAAAAACCGCGGAAAGTCAGCGCGCGGCAGGGCAGGGGATTCCAGGCCTTTTTGCACCGTGTCCATCTTCGTCGGCACGAAACATCTACACATCAAATCATACAATGTGCCCAGGCTCTTGGAAAGTACTCCTTTGCACGGTTCAACCCTGGAACAAGCTAAGTCTATACCATATAAAGGGATGCTGTGTTTTGCACAGACCTGCTCGCTAGTCGCTCTTCCGACTTGACAACAAAACCACATATGATGTTTAGTTGGCTCACAAGGGTTGGCAGCTGTTCTTGCTGCCGTTATCGCCCATAAGGGGTTGACTATGTCTTCAGCACAGCTGCGTAGCCGCCTGTTTTTGCAGTTTGCGATTCGCTTCTTGGTCTGTGTTCTTCTGTTCGGCTCTGCACGAACTTTCGCCCAGATTGAGTCGGGCACGTTTGTTGGCACCGTGCGCGACGCTTCCGGTGGTGTGATTGCCGGAGCTACTATAAGCGTCATCGAAGTCCAAACCAATGTTTTGCACAAAGCTTCGACGAATGAGCAGGGGGAATACAACGTCAATCATCTGAATCCCGGTATCTACAGCATCTCTATCGAGCAGGCCGGGTTCAAAACCGCGACGCAATCCAATATCAAGCTGGACATCAACCAGGTGGTTCGGGTGGATGTGACTCTGGTTCCCGGTGTGGTCTCCGAGCACGTGGAAGTCAGCGCCGCGGAACCGTTAGTGGAATCGCAAACTTCGTCGATCGGCCAAGTCATCGAAGACACGCAAGTCCACGATCTTCCGCTGAACGGCCGGGATTTCGTGCAGCTTGCTTATCTCAGCCCGGGGGTCAACCAAGGCGAAGTAGGCGCCGTGCAACAAGGTGGGATTCCGGAAAACGAACGCGGTAACGGCTCGATCAAAGTGAACGGCTTGATGGCCACCAACAATAATTTCCTGCTGAATGGTTTCGACAACAACGAGCAGCAAATTGGCTTCGAAGTCCTGCAACCGCCCGTGGAAGCCATTGATGAGTTCAAAGTACAGACCAGTAATTTCGGCGCGGATATCGGCAAGGGCGGCGCGGTAGTCAATGTGGTGATCAAGTCTGGCACCAACAATTTCCACGGTACCGCCTTCGAATTTCTCCGCAATTCCTACATGGACGCCAAGAATTTCTTCGACAGTCCCACTTCGCCCATTCCTCCCTTCAAACAAAACCAGTTCGGCGCGACGTTGGGTGGTCCCATCATCAAAAACAAAACCTTCTTCTTCGTTGATTATCAGGGTACGCGCGTCCGGGAGTCCCAGACCTTCATCTCCACCGTTCCAACAGCCGCCGAGCGCGGCGGTGATTTTTCCGATCAGCTGGGTACGGGACCAAACGGGGTCACAGGCCAGATCTATGATCCGTTAACGACCGACCCCTCCACCAACGTGCGCACCGCCTTTCCCGGCAATATTATTCCGCCTTGTGTGGGCGCGACTCGGCGCAGCGCCACCGGAGGGAGTTGCCTCGACCCTGCCGCGCTCAACGTGATTAATCTTTTCCCCTTGCCGAACATTCCTGGAGCCGGATCCGCAAACAATTATCTTTACAATCCCGTCGCCAGCAATGATCAAGACGCCTTCGACATCCGCATCGACCACCAGTGGCGTTCTGAAAGCATTGCCGGCACGTTTAGTTTTGGAAACGTGCAATCGCAGCAGCCCGATCCCTTTCCCGGCCAAGCCGGCGGCGGCTCGTTTTCCGGCAATATCAACAACAAGGCTTATGTGATTGGCATCAGCGATGTTCATTCCTTTTCTTCAACCAAAACGAATGAACTGAAGATCGGGTACACCCGTTATGTGGTGAACGCTATCCCGTTTTTCGAAAACCAGAATGTGGCCACCCAACTTGGCATTCCGGGAATCAACGTTCCCGGTGACCCGTATACCAACGGCCTGCCCAACATCATGATTGCGGGCTATAGCGCCTTGGGAAACCAGGACTGGTTCCCGGAAATTCTGAAAGAGAACAATTACCAGCTGAAAGATTCACTCACCTGGATTCACGGCCGGCATTCGTTCAAGATGGGCGGCGACTTGATTCGCCGGCAACACGGCTTCTTCCAGACTCAGAACCCACGCGGGGATTTCACCTTCGATCAGCAGTTCACCGAAAACCTGAACGACATTGCCGATGATCCCGGCGATGCTTTGGCCAGCTTTCTGATTGGCAATCCCATCTATTCCTATCGCGATGGGCTTCAAGGCGATTTTGGCATGAGCTGGTGGGAAGTGAGCGCCTATTTCATGGACGATTTCCGCCTGTCTTCCAAACTCACCTTGAACCTGGGCTTGCGCTACGACCTGTTCACGCCCATGGTCGAGCAGCACGACCGCATGGCCAATTTCGATTTTGCCACCGGCGAATTCATAGCTCCAGGGCAGCCCGGCGTCAGCGACACCGGCAATGTGCAGACCAACTACAAGAATTTCGCGCCCCGCATCGGCTTTGCGTATACGCCGTTCAACGACGCGAAGACCGTTGTGCGCGGCGGCTATGGCATTTTTTATAGCTTACAAGCGGACCAGAGCGACGCGGAACTCGCCTACAACCCCACCGGCTTTTTCAGCAGTCAGACTGTGCAGTTCAACGCCAATTCCATTCCCGCTTTGCAGCTCTCTACCGGCTTCGCCACTCCCTCCGATCCCTCAGGTTCTTTGCCACCCTCAAGTCTGTCTAACCCAAGCGGCCGCGCCAGCGCCATTCCTTTTCAAAACCCGACCCCTTCGATCCAGGAGTGGAACCTCAACGTCGAACGGCAGCTCTTTAAGGATGCGGTTCTGCAAGTCGCGTATGTTGGAGTACACGGCGTGCATCTAACCTATCTGCGCAATTTGAATCAGGCGTTGCAGCCACTCGACTCCAATTTCGAGGTGTGCCCGGTTGCCACGGATCCTTACTGTGCGGACGGACTGCCTTCCAATTATGGGCGGCCTTATTACAACACCGTTCCGCAAATCGCCGCGATTCGTACGGCCAACAACGACGCCAGCATGACTTCCAATGCCTTGCAGATGCGTTTCGAGAAACGGTTTTCCACGGGATGGTCCCTGCTTGCCAGCTACACTTACCAGCACAGTCTCGGCGTGGCCGATGAAGACGAAGTCGTCGGGCCCGAGCCGCAGAACACCTACGACATGAAGGCCGAACGCGGCGACGTGCCTCCGGATTTTCGGCATTCGTTCACCGCAGCATGGACCTACCAACTGCCTTTTGGACCCGGAAAGCGCTATTTCACTTCAACGGGACCAGCGCGTTGGCTCAGCTCCGGCTGGCAGCTCAACGGCATTATCTCCATGTACTCTGGCCAAGCCTTCACCCCGCTTCTCTCGTACGACGACACAAATACCGGCTCGGGCGGAGCGCGTCCGAATATTTATGGCCAGCCCTATAACTTCAGCAATGCTGTGAATGCGGGATGCCCCTCAAACTCGCAGACCTTACAATGCTGGTACAATCCTGCCGCCTTTGGCCAAATCAATCCGAACACTTTCCTGTATCCCGCGCTCGCTCCAGGGCAGACGTTCGCCCGCGAGTATGGCGACGCGGGTACGGGCATTCTTCGCGGTCCGGCGCAGTACAACGTCGACTTTTCCATCTTCAAGAGTTTCCAATTCAAGGAAGCGCTCAACATGGAACTCCGCGGTGAGGTTTTCAATCTGTTCAATACCCCCCAATTCGCGCCGCCCAATGCCACCGTGGATATTCCTGGACTTTCCGGTTCCATCAGCAGCACAGTACATTCTTCGCGGCAACTGCAGCTCGCGGTACGTTTTGTGTTTTGAGAGAGTCTGGCTTAATCGCTCCTCACAAGAGGCTCAATGAAGAACCATAAGAACAGTTGGCTCAAGGGAGTCGTGCTTGGGTGTGCTCTGCTGGTTGCTTTGCCGCTTGGTGTAGCGCAAGAGACCAAGCCACAGGAAGCTTCAAAGCTTCCTCCTGTCCATCTTGACGGCACCTACTTCACCGCGAATGGCAAAAGGTTCGTGCCCGTCGGCGCGCATTGGGTTCCTGCCAAAGCCGCAATGCAATGGAACGTCGAGTGGGATCCTAAAGACATCGAGGCCGATTTTGCCAAGATGCACGAACTTGGCTACACGATCACGCGTTTCGACGTGATGTGGCCGTGGTTCGAGCCCCGCCCCGGCGACTACAATCCTGTTGCATTCCAGCAACTCGACTATCTCATCTCTCTCGCGCACAAATACAAAATCTATCTGCACCCCAGTTTGTTCATCGGCGGGGAAGTGGGAGAGGCGTATTGGGACGTTCCCTGGCGCATGGGCCGTCATCCGCACGCGGACCCGGACATGTTGCGCCTAGAAACCAATTTTGCCGCCGAGTTCGGCCGCCGCTACGGCAACGAGAGTGCCATTATCGGTTGGGACCTGACGGATGAACCGCCGTTCTGGATCGTGCCGTATCCGCAGACCACCGACTCCATGGCTATCAACTGGACGCGCCTGATCGTGGATGGCCTTCGCGAACACGATAAGCTTCATCCCGTCGTCGTCGGCACCAGCGGCGAAGAGATTGGCCACGGACCATTTCGCGCCGACAATATCGCCAAATTCGTGGACTTCTTTAGCGTCCATCCCTTCACCTTGTACTCCCCCGATCTTTTCCCGGATGCTCTACTCTCCGTGCGGGGAACCTACGGCGCCGCATTTGAAATTGCGCTCTCGCAAGGAGCTGGCCGGCCCGTGATGATCCACGAGATGGGTGCGTCTACCGCGCAGTTCTCTCCCGAGCGCGTGGCCGCCTATGGCCGCGCGCAAATCTATTCTGGATTCGGGGCCGGCAGTATCGGTGTGGACCTCTGGTGCTACACCGATGCGTCTCCGGAACAGTTTCACAAGGCCCCCTATTTGCGTACGCCTCAGGAAACCGGATGGGGCATGACCACTTGGGACCGTCAGGACAAACCGCTTGCCCGCGAATTCAAGAAATTTTCCCGTGTGGTTTCGCAGCTCGATCTGACCGGTCTGGCGCCAGCCCCTGCGGAGATTGGTATTGTCATCCCGGATGAGTGGGCCAAAGTACATGGTGATTTTTCGCATCTGGGGCTGACCGGCCCTGCCGTCACGCCGTATGTGTCAACCGCCGATGGCGACGCCATTCCTGGTCGCCCGGAACCGGATGCCAGCGCTGCGAACCAATGGCTCATGTCCTCCGCTCTCACTTCTTTTATCCTGGCGCGCCAAGTGGGCCTCAAGGCGGATTTTCCACGCGAATACAACGATTGGCAGTCGCGGCCGATCCTGTTCATGCCCTCGCCAATCACCAGCACTTCCGATCCATTCCTGGTGCATGTGCACTCGGATTTTTACGAGAAGGCCAAGAACTACGTGGAGAAGGGCGGTTTCTTGTACGCGTCGCTCGCCGCGGACGGTGCCATTCCCGAGATGGATTCGCTATTCGGCGCGCGCATTGTCGACCGCATAATTTCTTCCGAAGTCACCATAAAGATCACCGAGCCGTTTGGCAGTTTGAAGCCCGGCGACATGTTCCATTACAGCATCTCGGCACAAAACATGCAGTCGTGGGGCGTGCTCCTTCAGGTGTCTACGGGCAAAGTCATTGCCGTCGACCAGGATGGTCACCCGGCACTGGTCATCAACTCTCTCGGCTCGGGCAAAACGCTCGTGAGCGCGTATCCGATCGAACACTACCTTGCCAGTGTGCCGGGGGCGTTCGATCAGCCGGAAAATACCAAGAAACTCTACGAAGCCTTCCGCGATTGGGTTGGTGTCAAACCGGCTTTCCGTTCCGATCGCTCCGAGGTCGAAGTGTCCACCCTCAAGGGCGACCATCGCGGCTATCTCGTGGTCGTGAATCACAGCAATCAGCCGCAAGACCCAGTGATACTTGCTACGTCTCCTGTGGGCTCCTACTCTTCCATCACTCCGGATGGTCCCACGCCGCTGGCGCTCCACGGATCGAATACGCAACTTCATCTTGATCCCTACGAAGCGGCGATCCTCGAGTGGAAACAATGATCCATCTGCTTGTGATTCCCTGGAGAAAATCATGATCGGTGCGGTGGATATTGGTGGCACAAAAATCGCCGTGGGCATTGTCGACGCCGACGGGCGCGTGCTGACCCGCGCACAAATCGCAACAAACGCGGAGGCCGGTTACCGCCACGCCATCGAAGCTGTGATCCGGATGCTCCGCGACGTGGAGCAGCAAACCGCCGCGCAAATCACCGGGATTGGTATCGGTTCTACAGGTCCGGTCTATCCGCTTACGGGCGCGATTGGCGACGTCAATTTCTTTCCCAACTGGAATGGCGAAAATCCTGTTCAGGATCTTCAGCGCGCTTTCCGCGTCGACGTTGCCATTGAAAATGATGCAGACGCGGCCGCCCTCGGCGAAGCCGGCTGGGGCGCAGGTCGCAACAAATCGCGCTTGATTTATGTCACCGTGGGCACCGGCATTGGCGTGGGCCTGATCTTCGATGGCAAGGTTTATCGCGGCGTCGACTATTCGCACCCCGAAATCGGCCACCACCTGATTGATCCTTCGGGTCCTTCCTGCTATTGCGGTTTTCAAGGTTGCTGGGAATCACTGGCTACCGGCCCGGCCATGGAAACCTGGATGACCGCGAATGTTCCCGCCGATTACCCGCATGGCTCGAACCTAAACGCCAAACGGATTTGCGAACTGGCGCGGGCTGGGGACACCCTCGCGCGGAAAGCAGTCGAGCGTGAAGCGCGTTACCTCAGTTTGGGCCTGGCGAATCTCGTCACCCTGTACGTCCCGGATTCTATCGTTCTCGGCGGCAGCGTGATGAACAGCGCCGATCTCTTCCTCGACACCATTCACAAAACCATCGCCGCCAGTTGCCATTTTGTTCCCTACGAACGCGCGGAAATCGCCCTGGCTTCGCTCGGAGAAGATGCCAACCTGATTGGCGCCGCGCGCGTCTGGTATCACAAATTCGCTCCCAGCGGAGAGCCTCATGCCAGTTGATCTTGATCTATCCATGGTGGAAGGCGACTACTTTCGCGATTTGCTGAATCAGCCCGACGCACTGCGCGACACGTCGGAGCGGCTCACTGACTCGAAAGACTTGCGCGTCCTGGCTTCTCGCCTGCGCAATCGGAAATTCAAATCCGTAGTGCTTACCGGCATGGGTTCCTCGTTTCACGGTTTGAATCCCCTGCTTCTGCAGCTTACCAACGCCGGTCATTCCGTCATTCTTACGGAAACCTCCGAATTGGTGTATTACCGCCAGCGCCTGCTTAATCCCAATACTCTGTTGATCGCGGTGTCGCAATCCGGCCGCAGCGCGGAGTTAATTCGTCTTTTGCACGATAATCGGAGCCGCGCGCCCATCATCACCATCACCAACACCCCCGATAGTCCCCTGGCGCGTCGCAGCACTGCCGTCATCTTCACACACGCTGGCCAGGAATTCTCGGTATCGTGCAAAACCTACGTCTGCGCGCTGCTGGCCATCAAGTTTTTGGGAGATTATTTGTGCGCAATTCCCACACAGCACACGCGCAAGGAATTGGCCACCGTGCTGCGTCCGGTCACGCATTACCTGGCCCGCTGGAAGGACCACGTGTCCGGCATCGTGCCGAAACTGCAAGGCATTCGCCAGATGTTTCTCGTTGGCCGGGGTTCCTCTTTGGCCGCCGTCGGTACCGGCGCATTGATCTTGAAGGAATCCACACAATTTCCCACCGAAGGCTTGTCGAGCGCAGGTTTCCGTCACGGTCCCTTCGAAATGGTGGGCCCGGAAACGTTCGTTCTGGTTTTTTCTGGCGAAGCCAGGACCCGCGAGTTGAACAAGCGTCTTCTCAACGACATTCGCGCGAATGGCGGTTGTGCCGAGATGGTGTCCCAAGAGCAGGGAGATTGTGCGTATAGCTTGCCCAAGGTGCCCTCGAGCCTCTTGCCCGTGCTGGAAATTCTGCCCGTTCAGATGCTGACGCTCGCTCTGGCCGCCAGGAACGGCCGCCAGCCGGGAAAGTTCCGTTTGGCGAGCAAAGTCACCACCACGGAGTAAACCGAGTGCTGTCTCCAACACGCAAGCCCTTATTTCCAACGGAGTCTGCAGAACATGGTTCGTAGCCGCTATATCGTTGGCTTGATCTTGCTGATCTTCTTCGTCATGTCGTTCCTGACGAATATTCCCGGCGCCATCATTCCAGACATCATCACGGGCTTCCATGTCAGTCTCACCGTAGTAGCGCTTCTGCCATTTTTCTTTTTTAGCGCATACGGGGTGATGTCTATTCCTGCGGGCTTTTTGGTGGAGCGTTACACCGAAAAGCCGGTGATGATCGCTTCCTTCGCCGCCGGCCTCGCGGGCTCTCTCGGCATTGCGTTCCGGCCTTCGTTCCTGATGGTGATTGTCGCTTCCTTTGTTATTGGCGCAGGCATGGCTTCCCTGCAAGTAGCCATTAACCCGCTCCTTCGCGTGGCCGGAGGCGAGGAACATTTCGCGTTTAACTCCGCCTTTGCGCAACTGGTGTTTGGCGCTGCCTCATTTCTGAGTCCGCGCGTTTATTCCTACATTGTCGAGCACCGCGGCAACCCAACCGATGCCGGGCCGGCGGCCTTGCAGATTCTCGATCGTCTTACGCCCGCGAACCTTTCGTGGGTTGCGATTTACTGGATTTTTGCCGCAGCTTCCTTGGCCATGATGGTGATCCTGTTTCTTTCGCGCGTCCCGCGCGTCGAACGCAAAGCTGACGAACAGGCTGGAACGCTCAGTATGTACCGCGATCTTTTGCGCAAACGTGTGGTCTGGCTGTTTTTCGGCTGTGTGTTTGCCTATGTCGCCTCAGAGCAGGGCACGGCCAACTGGATCTCCCAATTCCTGGCCACCTATCACCACGCAAATCCCGATACCATCGGCGCGAATGCGGTGTCCTGGTTCTGGGGCTTGCTCACACTCGGCTGCTTGCTGGGCATGTTCCTTCTGAAACTATTTGATAGCCGCCACGTGTTGATCGGCTTCAGCACTGCCACGCTGATCTGCCTCACGGTTGCGCTCTTTGGCCCAGTCAGTGTGTCCATTGTGGCATTTCCGGTCGTGGGCTTCTTCGCTTCCATCATGTGGCCGGTGGTTTCTTCCCTCGCGCTAAACTCCGTCGCCGAACACCACGGTTCCTTTGCCGGAATTTTGTGTACCGGCATCGTTGGCGGGGCCTTCGGTCCCATCATTATCGGGCGACTAGGAGATGTGTTCGGATTGCGCGCGGGCATGTGTTTTCTGTATCTGACTTTCGGCTGTGTTCTGAGCGTCGGCTTCTGGGCCAAACCGCTCATTACCAACGCCACCATTCTTCAGAAAAAGGAGACTGCCATTGTCTAAGCTGCGTTGTGTTTGCTTCGGAATTCTAGTTGCCACATTCGCCGTCGTCGCGCCTGCCGCCCTCGCTCAGCAGAAGCCTTCTAGCCCGATTCAGTATCTGAACCTCACCAAACCACAACTGGCGCTCCCCGACGCGCAAACCTGGGAAGGCAAGGAATTCCCGCATACCATGAGCGTGCTGGAATTAAATCGCGACGGCTTCCGTTACTGGGGTTGGTATGGCTTGAATGAAGGGCGGGGAATTGGCTTGGCTCGCAGCAACGACCTGGTGCACTGGACCAAATTCGAGCAGAATCCTCTCTGGACCAACGCCCGCTGGCCCAGCGTCCTCGAAAAGGCCGATCCCGAAGATCCCGGCCTGCTCTATTTCGCAATCACGCGGGACTACGACACCCCCAGCAGTTATGTCGTCCTCGCCGCCTCACACGATGGCATTCACCTCACGCAGCAGAAAGTGCTGGTTGCCCCCGTTCCGAACCAGCGTAACCAGAATCCCAATCTCTTCCGCGATCCGGTTTCGGGACGCTTCTTTCTCACCTTCTACCGCGGCAACGACAACGATCACTTCGAGATCATCAGCAAAAGTGCCGCGTCTGTGCCAGCTTTGGATATGGCCCCTGAGAAAGTGCTGATACGGTCCTCGGAGACAGTTGCTGCCCCCACGCTCCTTTACCTTAAGAGCAAGAACGCGAACAAAGGCATGTATTACATGGCGACGGAGATTTATCCGCATCGCTATAGCGACAACCCCGAAGGCGAGTGGCAGGTGAAAGTATTTGCGGCCACCGCCCCGGATGGCGATTTTCAGCCTGTCGAGGGCAATCCCATCATGCGCGGCCAGCGTGCCTGTTTGTTCCAGCACATCTTCAACGACCGCTTCTACGGCTACGATTGCCACATGGAAGGCAACGACACGTGGGTGTTGGAAGAGGTCGAAGCGCCGTTGCCCTAGAATATCGATTCGGCGGAATCATACGGATGGAACTGCAACCCGAGTTCAAATTTGCCCGTCTCCATCTCGTAAACGACCAATAAAAATGACGTAAAAACTACTGGACGCCAAAACTGTAACTATTGACAGTTCCTTTGTAAATCGATTCGTCTCTATACTTCCTTCTGTCACGGTAGAACAGGATTTGCTCTGGTGTCGCCGTGATATGGGATTGCACTGCGGTTCCGATTTTTGGCCCACTTTCGTGCAATCCTGCGTAGAAGCTTTACACTTCTGTTGCTACAACGGTTTTGATGCATGACAGAAGGTAAGGCCTCCGGGATCTCTTGGGCGGAGATATCCTGGGCTACGCAGGATTGTCCGGCAGTGGGCCTTTTTATTGCATTACGATTTACAGTATTGAATCGCGAGTTAAGCTTCTTCTGCTTCCTGCGTCACGATATGCACGTCTACCGGCGGGGACTCCCGCAAAAACCGATGCACCACCGACAAGTACAGATACTTGCGCCAGTCGCGGATCGGCGCGCGCCCAAAGATCACCTGGGTCACGTGTTTATTGCGGACAAACTCCGCGATCGAATCGGCCACACTCTTTCCTTTTAGCCTTACCACCTGCGCTCCCAGATTTTCCGCGAACCGCAGATTCGTCTCCAAAACTTTCGGATTTTCCGGTCTGGGCGCAAACTCGCGCTGTACGTGGATAACGTACAACTCCGCATCCATCCTGCGCGCCATTCTTGCGGATCGCGCGATAAGGTATTGTCCCGAGGGGCTGCCCGAGATGCACACCGCAATCCGCTCGCGCACGCCCCAGTTCTGCCGAATTTCCTTGGCATCCATGTACGATTCCAGGCTGCGGTCCACTTGTTCCGCCACCTGACGCAGCGCCAGTTCGCGCAGGGCGATCAGGTTTCCTCGCCGGAAGAAGTTCTTCAGCGATTGCTCCACCTTTTCATGGCTGTACACGTCGCCGCGTCTCATGCGGTTTTGCAACGCTTCCGGCGTCAGGTCCACCATCAGTGTTTCCGACGCCGACAGCGGCACCCAATCGGGCACCGTTTCGCGAACGGTGATACCGGTAATGGCCCTCACGGTGGGCGCCAGGCTTTCAATGTGTTGAATATTGAGTGTAGAGATTACGTCGATTTTTGCCGCCAGCAGTTCCTGAACATCTTCATACCGCTTCCGGTGCTTGCTCCCGGGAATATTGGTATGCGCCAGTTCATCCACCAACACCACTTCTGGCTTGCGTTCGAGAATGGCATCCACGTCCATCTCTTCGAACAACGTGCCCTTGTAGTCCAGCTGTTTCCGCTTTACGGCCTCCAGCTGACTGGCCAGTTCTTGGACCCCTTTGCGCCCGTGGGTCTCCACGATGCCGATGACCACGTCTTCGCCACGACCTTTGCGCCGCAACGCCTCGCTCAGCATGCTATAGGTTTTGCCGACACCTGGCGCATACCCCAGGAACAGCTTGAAAATTCCTCGGGCTCTCGGCGTCGGTGATACGACTTCGAGCCACTCCTCCGGCTTCTTTGGCAAGTCTGCTTTCTCTCCCCAGTCAATTTTGCTGCTGAGTTACAATATCTGCATGTCGCGCTTGGTCGCCGGGCGCGGGATCGGCTTTGTTGTCGCAGCCATCCTGCTAGCCTGTATCACCTTCAGCTACAGTAAGCTCATCCACGTCAACCAGACCACGGTGGCGCTTTCGTTTCTCCTCGCGATTTTAGCAGTTTCCGCGGTCTGGGGCATGGTCGTCTCCGTGTTCATGTCCATCACCGCCATGCTGCTCTTCAACTATTTCTTCCTGCCTCCCATCGGCACCTTCACCATCACCGACCCGCAAAACTGGGTGGCTCTCTTTGCTTTTCTCCTCACTTCCATTATGGGCAGCCAGCTTTCCGCGCGCATCCGCAAGGAGGCCGATGCTGCCAACAATCGCCGCCGCGAAGTGGAACGGCTGTACGCGTTCAGCCAGAAATTGCTCGGGGAAGGCAACGTCATTCAATTGATGAATGCCATTCCCAATTTCCTTGTCGACTGTTTCGAAGCCGGTGCCGCCGAGCTCTTTCTGCCGCAAAAGGAAAAATACTATCGCTCGGGCTACGGCGCTGCGCAGGTTGACGAAGAACAGATGAAGACCGCGTTTCTTCGGGACGAAATTATGTCCGATAACGTCCAGGCTCTCTACTTCCTGCCCGTGCGACTCGGCGTGAAGCCCATCGGCAGCCTGGGTATTTCCGGGGCGCGGCTTACTCGCCAAACTCTCGAAGCCATCAGTTCGCTGGTGGCCATTGCCATTGAGCGCGCTCGAGCCATCGAACAGATCGGCGAAACCGAAGCCGAGCGCCAGGGGGAGCGCCTCAAATCCGCTCTTCTCGATTCCATTGCCCACGATTTCCGCACTCCGCTCACCGCCATTAAGGCCGCTGCCACGGACCTGCTCAGTTCCACTGCCCCAGAGTCAAAGCAGCAACACGAACTGCTCACCATCGTCAACGAAGAGTGCGATCGCCTGAACCGCCTCGTGGAAGAAGCTGCGGAGATGGCCCGTTTGGAAGCCGGGGAGATTCAGCTGCAGTTGGAGCCAATTCCTGCCGTCACGGTCATTCAAGAAGCCTTGCAACGCATGAAAAAGTCACTCGGCGAACGCAAAGTCATCGTAAACGTGGCCGAGGATGTTCCGCCCGTCCGCGCCGATCGCCAGCGCACCGAAGACATCCTGGTCCAACTGATCGACAACGCCCACCTCTATTCGCCCAAGGACCAGCCCATCGCTATTTCCGCCGAATGGACTGGTGATTTTGTCACTTTTAGCGTCGCGGATCAGGGGCCCGGCATCGATTCCTTCGAACAAGGATTGATTTTCGACAAGTTTTATCGTGGCCGCGACCAGCGCTACCAGGTCCGCGGCACTGGCATGGGCTTGCCCATCGCCAAGGCTATCGTTTCCGCCCACGGCGGTACCATTGCCGTCACCAGTCAGCTCGGCAGAGGTTCGGTATTCTCTTTTACCCTTCCCGTCGCGCTGGTTGGGAGCGAGGTGCGATGAACTCCGCCAACATCCTCGTGGTCGACGACGAGCCCCAGATTCGCCGCGTGTTGCGTTCCACTCTTTCTTTTCGCGGCTACACCATCACCGAAGTCTCCAGCGGCGAGGAAGCCGTAGAGCAGTCCTCCAAGATCAAGCCGGACTTGATCCTCTTGGACGTCAACCTGCCCGGCATGAGCGGCATCGAAACCTGCCGCGAAATCCGCCGTTCCTCGGATGCTCCCATCATTATGCTCACCGTGCGCAGCGCTGAGCGGGACAAGGTCATCGCTCTCGATGCTGGTGCCGATGATTACGTCACCAAGCCCTTCGGCATCGAAGAGCTTCTCGCCCGCATTCGTGCTTCCCTCCGTAGGCATCCTTCCGCCGACGCCCTCCCTCCGTTCACCTCGAAAGAGCTAACGGTTGACTTCGAATCGCGTCGCGTGACCGTCCACGGCGAGGAGGTACATCTGGCCCCCAAGGAGTTTGAGGTTTTACGCCACCTGATCGCCAATCTTGGCAAACCGGTGACGCACCGCCGTCTTCTGCAGATTGTGTGGGGTCCCGAATATGGCGAGGAAACAGAGAATCTGCGCGTCGTGATCAACCAACTGCGCAAGAAAATCGAGAAGGATCCGTCCCAGCCCAAATACATCCTCACCGAACCTTGGGTTGGCTACCGTTTCCAGCCGCCCAAACCGCCCGCCGCTAAGGCATCTTCGAAGTCTGCGCGTTAATCAAACACCGCTACTCGCGCGGCGACCTTCTAACAACAGGGAGGCTCGGATGAGTCTGTATATGGTGATTGAGAATTTTCGCAACGGCGACGCTGTGCCGGTCTACCGGCGATTCCGTGATCGCGGGCGCCTCGCCCCAGACGGGATTACTTATGTCTCGAGTTGGGTGCACGAATCGCTGGATCGCTGTTATCAGTTGATGGAAACGGAGGATCGCGCGCTACTCGAAGAATGGATGGCGCACTGGAACGACATCGTTGATTTCGAGGTATATCCCGTCATCACCTCGAAAGAAGCAGCAGAGAAGATAGCGCCCCGGCTGTAGTCCGTATTTTTCAGCACACCCGTGGACAAACCCTAACGCAGAAAGAATAACTGTCATTCCGAACGACGTCTGCGCAGTGAGGTACGGTTTTCCATCGCAAGCGAAGAGAGATTCATGGCAGTAATGCGCATGTCATCCTGAGCGTCAGCGAAGGATCTCAACCGCCGCACACTGCGCTTGTCGCAGGCGCCGAGCAAAAACTGTACGGGGGATCCTTCGCCCGCAAAAAACGCGGACTCAGCATGACACTTTCTAGTCAAAGGTTACAGATAGTGAGAAGTGCGGGCTAGTTTCGTTTACTTCACGGGCGCGGTTGCGTCCAGATCCAGATTCAGTTCCAGCACGTTCACGCGGGGCTCTCCAAAAATCCCAAACTGCCGGGGTTCGGTATGTTTGGCTACCATCTGCCGCAGTTGGTCCACGCTCATTCCACGCGCCTTCGCCACTCGCGGCAGCTGAAACTCGGCGTTCGCCGGCGAAATGTCCGGATCCAAACCCGATCCGGAGGAAGTTACCATGTCCGCCGGAATCGGCGTTCCCGGATTCTCCTGCTGCCACTTGGCTACGTCTTGAGCCACGCGCGTAACCAGCGCCTGATTCGTCGGAGCGAGATTGGACCCGCCCGACGCGGTCGGATCGTAGCCGTTCCCCGCATTCGAAGGCCGCGAACGAAAATACTTATCTTCGGTAAACGCCTGGCCGATCAGGCGCGATCCTATCACTTGCCCATTCTTCACGATCAAGCTGCCGTTTGCCTGTTTGGGGAACATCCACTGGCTCAGCGCAGTCACCAGCAACGGGTAACCTAGCCCGAACACAATCGTTGTTATCACCGTGAACCGAATCGCGATCATTAAATTCTTGTTCATCTCGTCCTCTACGCCAGGTGCATCCACGCAATCAGTATGTCGATCACCTTGATTCCAAGGAATGGCGCAATCACTCCGCCTAATCCGTAAATAAACATGTTCCGCCGCAACAGCGCCGCCGCGCCCAAGGGCCGGTACTTTACGCCTCGCAATGCCAGCGGAATCAGCGCGATGATGATCAGCGCGTTGAAAATCACCGCGGACAGAATCGCCGATTCCGGCGTGCGCAACTTCATCACGTTAAGCACGTTGAGCAGCGGAAACGTTCCCGCAAACATCGCGGGAATAATCGCGAAGTATTTCGCCACGTCATTCGCTACGGAAAAGGTCGTCAGCGATCCTCGTGTGATCAGCAACTGTTTGCCGATTTCTACGATTTCGATCAGTTTGGTTGGGTTCGAGTCCAGGTCCACCATGTTGCCCGCTTCTTTTGCGGCCTGCGTCCCCGTATTCATGGCTACGCCCACGTCGGCCTGCGCCAGAGCCGGAGCATCATTCGTTCCGTCGCCGGTCATCGCCACGAGCTTGCCCTTGGCTTGTTCGCTGCGGATCAAAGCCATCTTGTCTTCGGGCTTGGCTTCCGCCAGAAAATCGTCAACGCCCGCTTGCCGCGAGATCGCTGCAGCGGTCAGCGGGTTGTCCCCGGTAATCATCATCGTGCGGATGCCCATGGCACGCAGATGATCAAAGCGTTCGCGTATCCCGCCCTTCACGATGTCGGTCAACTCAATCGTTCCATAGATCCGATGATTCAGCGCCACCAGCAGCGGCGTTCCACCGGAATTGGCAATGCGTTCTACGCTCTCCTTGATCTCCGCAGGCACCACCTGTCCTTTTTCCGTCACGTAGCGGCTGATCGCCTCCGGCGCGCCCTTCCGAATTTCGGTGCTGTCCAGATCCACGCCCGACATGCGCGTTTGCGCGGTGAAGGGAATAAACACGGGATTGTGCGGCGCCAGTTCGCGGCCACGCAGTCCATATTTTTCCTTTGCCAGCACAACGATTGACCGACCTTCCGGGGTTTCGTCTGCAAACGATGCCAACTGCGCCGCACTGGCCAGTTCTCCTTCCGTCACTCCCGGTGCTGGATGGAAAGCCGTTGCTTCGCGATTGCCCAGGGTGATCGTTCCGGTCTTATCCAGCAGCAGCACATCCACGTCGCCGGCCGCCTCCACCGCGCGCCCTGACATGGCGATCACATTTCGTTGAATCAATCGATCCATTCCAGCGATGCCGATCGCGGACAGCAATCCGCCGATAGTTGTGGGGATCAAGCAGACCAGCAAGGACACTAGTGCAAATATGCTCTGCGGCGCTCCCGAATAAATCGCGAACGGCTGCAGCGTGACCACCGCAAGCAAAAAGATAATGGTCAGTCCTGCCAGCAGGATGTTCAGCGCAATCTCGTTGGGCGTTTTCTGTCGCGACGCGCCTTCAACCAGGCCAATCATCCGGTCTAAAAAAGTCTCACCGGGATTCGACGTAATCCGCACCTTGATTTCGTCGGAGAGCACCTTGGTTCCACCCGTCACGGCGGAACGGTCGCCGCCCGATTCACGGATCACCGGCGCGGATTCTCCGGTAATCGCCGATTCGTCGACCGACGCGACTCCCTCGATCACTTCGCCGTCACCCGGGATGAATTCGCAGGCCGACACCAGCACAATGTCACCGGAACGCAGTTTCGAGCTGGCCACAATTTCCGTTTTACCGTCGGATAGCAACCTGCGCGCGTCGGTCTCAGCTCGCGCCTTCCGCAAGGTTTCTGCCTGCGCCTTGCCGCGTCCTTCCGCCATGGCTTCCGCAAAATTTGCAAACAACACCGTGAACCACAGCCACAAGGTGATTTGCAATCCAAACCAGTAGCCGCCCGTGTGCCGAATCACGTTGGAGATCAGCACCACCAGGGTAATCACCGCGCCCACTTCCACCACGAACATCACCGGGTTCTTGTACAGAATCCGCGGATCCAGCTTCCAGAATGATTCGACGATCGCCGTCCTCAAGATCTTGCGGTCTGCCAACGATGCGCTTTTTGCCTGTCCCGTCGTCATCTTGTCCTCAAAACGCCTTTCCCGCATTCATAAGCAGATGCTCAAGAATCGGCCCCAGGCTCAGGGCAGGGAAGAAAGTCAATGCTCCCACAATCAAAACCACGCAGATCAGCAACACGGTGAAGAGCGGCCCGGTTACCGGAAAAGTCCCCAGTGATTCCGGAACGTGTTTTTTCGCCGCCAGGCTTCCCGCAATTGCCAGGATCGGGATGACCATAAAGAATCGGCCTAGCAGCATGGCCGTGGCTAACGTTGAGTTGTACCAAAGCGTGTTGGTATTCAGGCCGCCGAACGCCGAACCATTGTTCCCGACCGAGGAAGTGTAAGCGTACAGAATTTGCGATAGTCCATGCGCTCCCGGATTGCTGATACTGGAAGTTCCGAACTTGCTCACCGCGGAAATCGCCGAAAAAATCAGGATAGTCATCGAGGTAATCAAAATCGCCAGCACCGCCATCTTGACGTCGAACGACTCAATCTTTTTCCCCAGATACTCGGGGGTCCGGCCCACCATTAGTCCCGCGATGAACACAGACAGAATCACGAAGACCAAGATTCCATACATCCCCGCGCCCACTCCCCCAAAAATCACTTCTCCCAGCATGATGTTGATCAGCGGCACCATGCCAGCCAGGGGCGTCAGCGAATCGTGTTGGTTGTTGACCGCTCCGCAACTCGCGTCGGTCGTTATGGTTGTGAACAGAGCCGAGTTCGCAATTCCAAACCGCACTTCTTTCCCTTCCATGTTGCCGCCCGGCTGCGAATCCGTGGTTTGCGTGTCGATGCCCTTCAATAACGGATTGCCCCGTGCCTCAAAGGCATACACCACTACTACGCCCGCCAGGAACATCGCCGCCATAGCGCTCCACACCGCCCAGCCGTGTCGCCGCGACCCGGTCATCCGCCCCAACGTGTAAGTCAACCCCGCCGGAATCGCGAAGATCAGCAGCATTTCCAGGAAGTTCGTCAACGGTGTGGGATTCTCAAACGGATGCGTGCTATTGGCTCCGAAAAAGCCTCCGCCATTCGTGCCATACATCTTGATCGCTTCTTGCGACGCCACTGGCCCCTGCGCAATTACCTGCGTGGTCACCGTGTCTTTTTTCACTGTGCCGTCAGCGGCTTTGGTCTCCACCACCTGCGGTTCCACTAGGTTGGCCGTGGTGTACGGTTTCAAATTCTGAATCATCCCCTGCGATACGAATACCAGCGCCACCACCAGGCTGATCGGCAGAAGCGCCCATAACAGCGAGCGCGTCGTGTCCACCCAGAAATTCCCAATGGTCTTCGATTCCCGCCGGGCTACTCCTCGTATCACCGCGATCGCCAGCGCGATACCTACCGCCGCGGAAATGAAGTTGTGATAAGCCAGTCCGGCCATCTGCGTCAGATAGCTCATCGTCGATTCGCCCGTATACGATTGCCAGTTGGTATTTGTGGTGAAAGATACCGCGGTATTCCAAGCCAAATCGGGTGCAACGTTGGTAAACTTCTGCGGATTCCACGGCAACCACACTTGCAACCGCTCGATCAGGTACAGAACGACCAAGGATGCGCCGCTGAAAAGCAGCATGGCCGCGCCATACTCTTTCCAGTTCATCTCCTTGTTCTCGTCGATCCCACCCGTGCGGTAAAGCGCCTTTTCGATCGGCCTCAGAATAAAATCCAGAAAGGTCCCCTTGCGCTCAAATACCCGGTACAGGTACACGCCCATCGGTTTCGTGATTAGCAACACCGCCGCGAAGTACAAAAAGATCTGGAGCCACCCATTTCCCGTCATCACTAGAATTTCTCCGGCCTCAACAGCGCGTACAGCAGATAACCACACAACAAGATCGAAATCACAATTAACAGGATATTTCCTAACATGGTGGCAACCTTTTACTTCAGGCGTTCACAGGCTTTCAGATACAAAATTCCCACGGCGAAAAACACAATCGTGCCCGCAACAAAAATCACGTCGCTCATTTCTACGGCTCCTGGACCATTCTCTATACTACTCTTCTGCTCTAAGAAAACGGTGAGCAGCACATTAAGGAACCATAAGTGCCTGTTCTCCAGCTATCTGCAGGCAACCGGAGAGTTTGTCGACGCCCATCCTGCGGCTTGTCGCTGCCTTCTGCTTATGACAAACTCGCTTCTCAATGGCCGCAACCCAGATCGTAGCGCCCGCTCCTTCCAGTACCCTGCGCGAATGGGTCATCCTTCACCTGAGTTTTGTTCTCATCGGCATCATCACCACCTTGTTAGGGCCTATTCTTCCTTACTTCTCCCATACCTGGTCACTTACCGATGCGCAGGCCGGGTTCTTCTTTACCTCGCAATACTTTTTCAGCACGGTGGGCGTCCTGCTCACCAGCTTGCTGTTGCCTCGATTCGGTTTTTCGCGCGTTTGCGCCGCCGGTTTTGCCGCGTTTACTCTCGGCTTTTTGTTTCTGGGTCTAGGCCCGTGGATCTGCTCGGTTTTGATGGTGGGCATGAACGGCTTCGGTTACGGGCTCACCAATCCTTCGATCAATCTACGCGCCACGCAACTGCCATCGAAAAACACTGCGGCCGCGGTGACTTTCCTGAATTTTTCCTGGAGTGTCGGAGCCGTGCTCTGCCCTTTTTTGGTCGCGGGCTTGGTTCCCCGGGTGCATCTGCGCGGATTCTCGCTGCTCATTACGGTATGCGCCGCGCTCCTAGTGGCCGCGCACTTGTCGTTGCGCAAAGCTACACTAACTGCGCATCCGGCGCACGCTACCCATCCGCTGGGGGAGTGGATTATGCGTCTCCGTGTCCCGCAGGCAATCCCGCTGCTTTGGCTCTTTCTGCTTTATGTGGGAGTGGAAGTTGCTCTCGGCGGCTGGGTAGCCAGTTTTGAAAAACGGCTGCCCGGCATGAGCGCGGCCACCCTGGTGATCGCTCCCTCGGTTTATTACGGAGCATTGCTTTTCGGGCGCGGCATCGCGCCCCTGGCGCTTCGTCACTTCACCCAGTTGGCCATATCCGTCTCCGGGTTGCTGATTGCTAGCAGTGGCGCCTCCGTGATCGCCATTTCCCACTCCGCTCAGATGTTGTATCTGGGCTCAGCAATCGCCGGTTTTGGCCTGGCGCCCCAATATCCCATTTTCGTCACTTGGCTTGCTGCCATATTCCACAAAGACGCCAATTGGATTGGCGCGCTATTCTTTGCGGTTTCGGGCATAGGCGGTGGGGCGATTCCGTGGCTGGTTGGCGTCGTTTCGGCCACCACGCACTCCCTGCGCGCCGGCCTGTTCATTCCTCTGACGGTAAGTTTTCTCATGATTTTTCTAGTGCTGCGCGCTCGCCCCGGCTCTCCGTCTGCGCGCTTGAGCCCCGTGTAGCCGCAGTCTGCATTAGCTAAACACCCTGCGCTTGGCACCGGGGGTCGGAGGTTTAGCTCCGACATAAAGCTCGGCGGTCAATTGGGCTGTAGCCCTTGAGGAATTGCCTTTCGACTTTTTCGCAAGCACTAGAACGGCTCTTTGCTCAACCGCATCCCCACCAGTACAATTTCCCGCATGATGCCCGAAGCTCGCGTTGCTGCGCCTGTCACCTCCGCGGATGCTTCGCGCATCGCGCTCGATCTTTATGGCCTAAACGCCACCGCCCATCCTCTCCCCGGCGAGTACGACGACAATTTTCATCTCCGCACCTCCGATTCCCAGGGCTATGTGCTTAAAATCATGCACCCGGCGCGCGAAGAATCGTTTCTCGATATGCAGTGCCGTGCGCTTCTGCACCTCACCGAACGCGCTCCCCACTTGGCTTTTCCGCGGGTGGCTCCCGCCCGCACCGGCGAGTTGTTCTCACGCTACCCGATGGAATCCCACGGTCCTAGGCTGGTATGGCTGCTCACCTATTTGCCGGGCACGACTCTCGCGCAAGCCAATCCGCGCTCACCCGAACTTCTCGCTTCGCTTGGCACTCTTTTAGCACATATGGATTCGGCGCTTTTGGATTTTTCCCACCCTGCCACGCAACGCGAACTCAAATGGGACGCTTCCCGATCGCTCTGGGCGCGCGAGTATCTTCACCATATCCGCGATGCCGAGCACCGCAATTTGGCCGAGCAATTTCTCAATCTCTTCGAAGCCGAGGCCGTGCCCCGTTTTCCGCACCTGCGCCGCAGCGTGATTTATGGTGACGCTAACGATCACAACGTTTTGGTCTCTCCGCCATGGCCTCCGCCTCGCCGAGTCGTCGGCGTGATTGATTTTGGTGACATGCACCATGGCTACACCGTCGCAGAGCCGGCGGTTGCTGCGGCCTACGCCATTTTGGGCCAGGAAAACCCCCTTGCCGTCGCTGCCGCCTTGCTCACTGCGTATCACAGAGTATTTCCGCTGAACGAGCACGAAATTGCTGCGTTTTACCCGTGTTTGTGCGCACGTCTTGCTGTCAGCGTTGTCAATTCGACGCATCGCCAGCAACTCGTCCCCAACGATCTCTATGTTACGGTCACGGAAACGTCGGCTTGGCAGGCACTGGAACGCCTGGCGAAGATTCATCCTCGATTGGCGCATCATACGTTCCGCTCCGCCTGTGGATTTCCTCCAGTTCTGCAAGCCAAACAGGTCGGCGATTGGCTTGCGCAAAATACCAGTTCGGCGGCTCCACTGATTCCACAAAACCTCAGAGAAGGGAACTGTCTGGTGCTCGATCTCAGCGTCGCCAGCACCTTTCTCAGCAGCGATCCTGCGAATATGGCTGAACCGCAGGCCACTCCTGCGCTTCAAGCGTTAATGCGCGCAGCCAACGCCACCGTCGCTGTGGGCCGCTATGACGAACCGCGCCCCGTTTATATCTCTCCACTGTTCGCGGCAGGCCAGAATCCCACGGATGAGCGCCGCACGATTCATCTGGGCATCGATTTGTTCACCGACCCCGGCACGCCAGTGTCCTCTCCGTTTGCAGCGACCGTCCACGCTTTTGCCGATAATCGGGCTGCGCTCGATTACGGGCCGGTGATCATCTTGAAGCATGAAATCCCCGGTGGCTTGGAGTTTTTTACCCTTTATGGCCACCTGTCTCGGGAATCCCTCGCGCATTTGCACACCGGCGATCGCATTAGTGCTGGCCAAACCTTTGCCCGTATCGGCCGTGCCGCAGAAAATGGTGGCTGGCCTCCGCACCTGCACTTTCAGATCATTCTTGATCTTCTGGATCTTTCCACGGATTTTCCCGGCGTAGCCTATCCGTCGCGGCGCGCTGTCTTTACCAGCCTTTCGCCTGATCCCAATCTCATCCTGGGCATCCCCGAAAAATGCTTCCCCCCTCCAGCTGCTTCAGTCGATGCCACATTCGCTGCAAGAATCGAGTTTTTGGGGCGAAATCTCAGCGTTTCTTATTCACATCCACTCAAAATTGTTCGCGGTTGGCGCCAGTATTTGTATGACGACATGGGCCGTGCCTACTTGGACGTCTACAACAACGTTCCTCTTGTTGGTCACTCGCATCCACGTGTGGTCGGTGCCGTGCAACGCCAGGTTGCTCTTCTCAACACCAACACGCGCTATTTGCACGACAACATCCTTCGCTATGCGGAACAACTCACTGCCCTACTACCCGCTCCTCTCAAAGTTTGCTACTTCCTCAACTCCGGGAGCGAAGCCAACGAACTGGCCATTCGCTTGGCACGCACGCATACCCATCGCGAGGACGTGATCGTGCTTGAACACGCCTATCACGGCCACACTTCGACGCTCATCGATATCAGCCCCTACAAATTCAATGGACCTGGTGGCGGCGGCCAAAAGCCTTGGGTGCACATTGCTCCCATCCCGGATGACTATCGCGGAATGTACCGTCGCGGCGAGTCCGACCTCGGTAAAAAGTATGCTGCTCATGTTGCGATCCTTTTGCAGGAATCGCAAAAACAAAGCCAGCCAATCGCCGCCTACATCGCCGAAACATTGCCGAGTGTTGCCGGACAAATTGTGTTTCCTCAGGGCTATCTCGCTGAAGTCTACCAGCACGTACGTGCTGCCGGGGCCGTCTGCATCGCTGACGAAGTCCAAGTCGGATTCGGCCGTCTCGGCACGCACTTCTGGGGATTTGAAATGCAGGACGTGGTCCCCGACATCGTTGTCCTGGGAAAACCAATCGGCAATGCGTTCCCGCTCGCTGCGGTGGTCACCACTCCGGAAATCGCCGCCTCATTCAACAATGGCATGGAGTTCTTCAGCACGTTTGGTGGCAATCCCGTCGCTTGTGCCGCGGGCCTCGCCGTGCTCGACGTTCTGCACGAGGAGCGCCTGCAGCAAAACGCGCTCAGCGTTGGAACTCGATGGATCGAAATGCTTCGTCAGCTGCAGTCTGATCACGAATTCGTCGGGGATGTCCGTGGCTCTGGCTTATTCCTAGGGATTGACCTGGTCAACGATCGCTCCTCGCGCGCGCCCGCGACCGAGCAGGCCTCCTATGTGGTCAATCGCTTGCGCGAACGCGGCATTTTGGCGGGAACGGATGGCCCTTATCACAACGTGATCAAATTACGGCCGCCGTTGATTTTTTCGGATACCGATGCCGATCTCTTCACTCACACCCTGGCCCAAATTTTGCACGAAGATGCTGCGCAGCCTCGCCTCCCGTAGCCTGCCTCTCACCACGACCGATCTTTGACTAGAGCGTCATCCTGAGGAGCGCCTTCGGCCACAGCGCCGTTATTCTCGTGATCCTGCGGGTTCCGGCGTGTGTAGTGGCAGAGCTTTAGATCGGCCAGGCCAGTCTGCGAGCCTCCGGGCAGTGAGTTTTTCTTTTCTTAGTAGGGGCGCAGCACGCTGCGCCCCATGCCCGCACGATCCCTGCGTCTTCCCTCCGCCGTTGTAGGGCCCTCTTTCTGAAGCGGGCCGTTCGTTTTTCTCCCCGTCTTACCTCCCTCCCAACGAAATGCGCATGTCATCCTGAGCCCGCGCAGTTTGCGGGCGAAGGATCTCACCGTACAGTATTTGCTCGGGAGTCTGCGGCGAGCGCCGTGTGGATCGGTGGAGATCCTTCGCTAGCACAGGTTCAACGCAGTTATTGTGGATTGTCCGCAACCATCGCAAAGTTCCATGCCGCCACAGTTGCGTCGCCTCTATCGGTTCGGCGCAGTTGGTTTGCCCGATGTGGTGGAACTCATGGGCGCCACTTTGTGTTGCAGAACCAGCAAAACGTCCGCACGCACCGTTTCATAGCTGGGTTCGCCGTCTGGATAAAACTTGATGGTGCCATGCGTCTGTGTGTAGCTTTTCCCGTCGGCTGTAGGCGTCGGGGCCGTGTAGGAATCGAGCGAAAAGCTGCGCTGTCCGGCCTCCGCTTCCGTTGGGTGCGCTTTCGCGAAGCTAATCTGATCGATGTCGTCGGACTCGCAAAGGATCCAGAAATCCGGTTTGCCGTTCGGGGCAAAGTGCGCAATGTTGTACCGTGCCTTGAATCGCCCGTTCAATTCCGCGAAACTTCGCACGATGTAGCGTTCCGTGCCTACGTACAGAACGTCGATTACGTCCGCATCGCCATTCGAAAGTCCTGCCGCTCCGCTGGTCCGGGCCTTTTGGATTACCTCCCGTTCGCGGTCGAAATCCGCCCACTTTTCCTGCGCAGCATAGGCAATCACCAGGTTTTTATGGGCCGCCCACAAGGACGGCTGCAGCTTGATCGCGGCCAAGTAAGATTGCGCGGCGTCGTCATATTGCTTCAAACCGAGGGAGGCGTTTCCGGCCAGGTACCGCGCGTCGGCGTTATTGGGATTGTCCTTCACATAAGCCGTGATTAACCGCTGGGCAGTGCCGTAGTCGCCCTGACTGAGCGCTCGTTTCCCGGCCTCCAAGGGATCCGGCATTGCTGGCTGCGCAGCTGCGGGTGCGCGCTCTGTCGCCGGAGTTTGCGCGAGAGCCACCGCAGAAAGCGCTGCGATCCCTCCGGCCAGGCCAATAACGATAGCAAGAGCTAGCCTCAAGTTTTTCCCCCGAAGCCTACCTGAAATCTTGTTCGCTGTGCTGTGATGCAGTCGCAAGTCGAAGGGTTCGCTAACCCCACCGCTTGGCATTCCTGATAATCGCGGAACGGACCGGATTGTACTGTCCGGGCTGGTGTTATATACGTTTGAGATCCGCCGTAGGGGGCGGGCATCTTGCTTGGTTTTCGCATTGCGCCAACGTTTCGGACGCTGCTCACGCTCCTGGCAATATCCTTGCCCGCTGCGGCGCAAACCCCACCGCCCACCCACACCATCCGTTTCACCTTTAACTACGACTTCCGCGCTACGCCCAGCTGCTCCCCGAAAGTCAAAGTAGTTTGTGTCCAGCAGTTCAATTTCTACGACATTTCCCATGGAGCCGAGAAGCGCATCAAGTTGGGGTCGTTGCAGGCAAAGCCCGGCGCCAAGAATTTTGTGAAGAACATCACCGGCACAAGCGATCCTCAGGTCTTCAATCCCGGCAGGCATCGTGTTGCCGTTGCCGTACAGTTGTCCGACGGCCGGGAATCCGATGTGCGGCAATGCTCGGTGGTCGTGAACATTCCCTAATCCGTTTGTGCGCTTTATCTTAGAACCCTCGGCGATCGCCAGGGAAATGCAACATCTTACATAAAGTGGGCAATCTGCCGTCCCAATTTGTGTGTGCTCCCAACACAGCGTACTGCGCCTGCTCTCGTGATTTTCTGTATGTGTCGCTCGGCACTGTACTTACGCCTGTCCATCCCATCCCATTTTCCATGGCCGCGTGGCACGCCGCATGCTCGCTTGGTAGTTTGCGGGTTATCTGGCTGGCCGCCCACGCCCTGTAGCCTCCTGACAATTCCGAGGAAGTCTTGTTGGGACCAGCATGATAGCCCGCTCCAAATCGCTTATGATTCTTGACGAAAAGTCGCGACCCCTAGAACCAGACAAGCTTCGACCCGCCTGCCCCGTTTGCCATCGCGTGGTTTTACCCCTTCCGGGAACTTCTCCCATGCGTGCTTTGGAAGGCCATTTGGAGCTTGCTCATTGGTACGAAGGGAAACTGGCGCACGATACCGCTTGCGAAGCCATGGGTAACCACCCGCGCTAACGCCCGTTCGTTGCCAAGGTCCCCCAAGAACGCTTGAGACGCTAACTCTCTATTCTTAGTGCTTTTCGTCTACGGGTCTTTCTGCTCGCAATCTGCCTGGAACTACCGCTTTTTGCTGTTGCCTTTCATTAACCTTGTCCCCTCCACACAGGTGTACACTGGGCGCAATAACGGAGCGTGTGGTTCACGCAGGAACGGAGGAAACCACATGTCGCAAACACCAGCACGTAGTGTCGTTATTCTCGATGGTTGTGGTTCCAGTGACGAAAAGCTCTTTCCAATTCTGGATCTGTTGTCCGACGTATTCTGCGCACAAGGAGCAGCAATCCAGGTTTTCACCCTGCGCGAAACTAAGTTGGCGCACTGCTTGGGGTGTTTCGATTGCTGGCTGAAAACTCCGGGCGTATGCGTGGAAGCAGACGCGGGCCGCGACATTGCCAAAGCCATCATCCGCAGTGATGCGACCGTATTGTTTACTCCCGTGACTTTTGGTGGCTACTCCCCCGAATTAAAGAAGATGATGGATCGCTTCATTCAGCTGATCCCTCCCCTATTTCACTTGGACCACGGAGAGGTGCATCATCCGCCGCGCTATCCGCGCCGCCCGCGCCTGCTCATGGTGGGAGTTCAGCAGCACGCCAATGCTGCGGAGGCCCACATTTTCAAAACCCTGGCGGGGCGCAACGCCATCAACTTTCATCCACCTAGCTATGCCGTCGAGGTCGTGCTCGCCAGCGACGACCTCAGTGTGCTGCGCTGCCGTTTCGAATCCCTTTTGTTGCGATCTGACTCTTTGCCCTTCGGCGAGCCTGCCGCTTCCCTCATGCCTCCTGCGCTTTCTCCCTCTGCCGCCTCCTCGCCGGCCGAACGGCGGGCACTCCTCCTTGTCGGTAGTCCCAAGACTAAGGAACCCAGCACATCGGGAGCCTTAGCAGGCTTTCTTGCTCACCGGTTGGAAGAACAGGGTTGGGAGACGAATACCCTAACCTTGCGTGCGAGCGTCAATCGCCAAGAAGGTCAAACCGAATTGTTGTCAGCCGTGGCGCGCGCCGCTCTTGTACTCCTTGTTTTTCCGCTCTATGTCGATTCGTTGCCCTATCTCGTCACGAAGTCCTTGACGATTATTGCTCACGACCGAGCTAGTCAAGACTCGCCTCCTCTTCCGCGCTTCGCCGCCGTGGTCAACTCCGGTTTCCCCGAAAGCCATCAGAACGCGGTAGCACTCGCCATTTGTCAGGAGTTTGCGACCCAGGCTCACTTCCAGTGGGCTGGTGGCCTCGCGTTGGGTGGTGGGGCCATGATCGGCGGTCAACCCTTGGTCGAGGCAGCGCGCTCCGGCCCGCCTATCCGTCATGTGATCGCAGCCTTGGAACGTACCGCCGATTCTTTGGCGCAAGGCTTCCCGGTTCCGGCAGAGGCGATGAGCCTGGTCGCGAAAACGCCTGTTCCTGCCGCGGTCTGGAAGCGCTTTTACGTTTGGATGGGCTCGCGAAGTATGAAGCAACAGGCCGCCAAGAATGGCATCAACCAGGACCAACTCTTGGCACGGCCTTACGCGGCGTAATCGGTCGCTTTCTCCAGTCGGCACTTTGCCATTTCGTATGACTCTTCGATCCAGGCTCGCCCTCCGATTCGTGTTGGGCACGCTCTTCTTTGGAATCGTGCTGTTCCTTCCCGCCGGCACATTGCATTTCTGGCAGGCTTGGGCGTATCTCGCGATTTGGCTTATTCCGAGTTTGGGCGCGTTCGTCTACTTTTACAGGCACGATCCGCAAATGCTGGAACGAAGATCGCGGATGAGCGAGCAAGTCCGCGAACAGAAGTGGATTGTGGCTGTTTTGTATGTCCTATACCTGACCGGGATGGTGCTGCCGGGCTTGGATCATCGCTTCGGGTGGTCCCACGTCCCTTTGTGGCTGATCATTGCGTCGCAAGTCATCATCGTGGCTGGCTATGCTTTTACGCTGTGGGTGCTGAAGGTCAATACCTTCGCCGGTCGCACCATCCGTGTTGAAGCAGAGCAAAAAGTGATCTCCACTGGGCCTTATCGCCTGGTGCGTCATCCCATGTATTTGGGGGTGAGCTCTATGATGCTCTGCTCTCCCTTGGCTCTTGGTTCCTTTTTTGCTTTCCCGCTATTTGCCCTGGTGGTTGTGTGTGTCATCCTTCGTCTGTTGAACGAGGAAAAAATCCTGCTGGAGCAGCTGGCGGGATACTCCGACTATTGCCTGCACACCCGATTTCGTCTCGTTCCGCACGTCTGGTAAGAGGCGACCCCGGCAATTGCGAGCGTTGCTCTAGCCTGGAAATTGGGTTTTCGTGAAGAAGGCGTACAGCGTAAGGCTTTCCGTTGCGGTCACGGTGACTTACACGATGTGCAGATCTTGGCGATAGTTAAGCAAGATTGGCTGAACGCGCACACCAGGCCAACATCGACAGGCTAAGCAGCGCATTCTCCGATCCCGTCGTGCACTTTTCAGTTAGCGGCGCGTCACAAGAAAAGGTCGCCGGCGCTCCAGCAGATAATCCCACAAACGCTCGTCATCCGCGTCTTCTCGCAGTTGCGCGCTTTTCAGCAAAGCATGCCATCCGTAAGACGCGAATACGATGTAGGCGAGCGGTACCAATATGTGAATGAATTGCATTTTCTTGACCCCTTTTGGGCCCGTCGGGCGGCAAATTGATTCGTTCCGCTGCGAAAATCCCAGAAGGGCAAAAAACGTACTGCGAAGGATGGCCTGAGACAGCAGCTGGCTTCAAAATCAGCAATACTCTAGCTGGAATGCTTGCAGACATTTGTGACTTGACGCACAGCACTTTTGTGCACGAACCCTCGAAAAGTCCAGTGCGTACCAGTACGCCGCGAGGCTCCCGCTTTTCCAAGCTTTCGTCCGTTCCAACTAATCCTTTTGCTCGCCCTGCCGATGATTTCGCTGAGGCGTGGTGCGCACTCTTTTCTGGACATCAGCTCACGGTCCGAGTGCGGGTTTAGAACACCCTAATGGAAGTGAACATGCTACATGCGCCTGCGCTAGTTCCAGGCAATCGCATTCCCGGGCGGTCTATGGCGGCGGAAGTCCAGGCGAGCGAATTAGAAGCCTCTAATCCTGTCCAAGAGCGGCGCAAGCATCCCCGCCACAGGTACATCGAACGCCTCTACGTCGGCAAAGCCGATGGCACCTGGTTCACCGCCATGACTTACGAAATCAGCGCCGGCGGACTTTCGGCCGCTACCCCCACCATTCTGGCTGTGGGTGACAAAGTCAGCTTATCTCCCGTTGTAGACAAGCGTGTGGAAGCCATCGTGCGGCGGAAGAATGGCGCGATGTACGGTTTTGAGTTTTTGGATTTGCCACCGCAAATTGAAGCAAAAATCGTGAAACTGTGTGCCACTCTGCCTCTGTTTCAAAGCCTCATCGACTCGTGATCCAACCTGGAACTCTCACTCAAAAAAATAAAGGGTGCTGAAGTTCGCGCCTTCAGCACCCTTGCAGAGCGGGGAAGTATTTAGCGTCGGCCTACATTTCCGTGGAAGCCGCCTCCGTAGTGCCCACCGCCCACGAACCCATGGGCCACTGGTCCACCATGGTAAATCGGCGCTGGATGATAGCCCCATCCCGGCCTATAGCCCCATCCCGGTCTGCCATACACCGGGCCGCCATAATGAGGGCCCCAATAGCCGTGGTACCACGGCCCTGCTCCAATGAACACTCCGTTTACGAACCAGCTCGCTCCGTAGTACCCATAGGGGGCACAAGCGTACGGATAATAGCTGTAGTAGCCATAAGCACAAACCGGCGGTGCGCCAACTGCCACGCCCACCGGCCCTACGCGCACGCCCACCGCAACTTGCGCGTGTGCCGTTCCTGCTACGGCAAAAACCAACAGTCCCAATAGCGCTGCATATTTCAGATAACGCATGACCGACCTCTCTTCCGCCCCGATTCCATCAGGAGAATGGCTGGAAACCTTGCCCATTCTCGGCCGGGATTCTTGATTCGTCTTACACACCATGAAACCCGGCGGGGCGAAAAGAGTTGCGACGGCCTGGACGGAGGAATAATTGCGCTGCGGGCGGAGCAGCCGGAGAGCACAAAAAGTACCGCGGGCGTTAGGAGGCCAGGACTTTCTTGAGCCTTTGTGTGGTTTTGGCCAGTTGTTTTTTCAACGCTTCCACGTGCTTGGAAATCTCTTCCAATTCTTCCTTGGTGACCTTGCTGGCCTCCGACAATTTGCGCGCATGCGCGTGTGCTTGTTTATCCGCTTTGCCCAGCGCCGTGCCGATGCGCCGGGAAACTTCGGTGAGTTTGTCTTTCTTGGCCATGATCGTTTCTCCTCCAACGTCCCCCATGCTACCAACCGCATCGTGCAATCGGAAAACGAATTTTCAGTCCGCCTGCGGTGGATGCGCCTCGCGTTCTTTCTGCTTTTCTTCTTTTTCTTTGTCTGATGGCGGATAACTCTCGAATCCTTTGCTCAATTCTTCGTCGGCTTTCTTCCATTCTTTGTCGGGCGTGGTGATTTTGTGAATTAGATATAGCCGCCAAACCAGCGTTTTCGACTTCGGATCGACCAGGTCAATCAGCAGCGCCCCTTCTTTCCGGCTGGTCGCGGATACTTCCTGGTAAGTCCGGGCCCAATAGGAGTCAATGTAAGGCCGATACGCTCCCCATTCCCCCATGGTCGCCACGTTGACGACCTGCGAAGAAGGATTGGTCCAAAAGCGCACCAGCAAATCGGGATTTTGATCCACTTGAACTTCGTGCAGGCCTTTTTGTGTCAGCTCTCGATTGACCGCGCGGTGGACACGTTCTCCCACCAGTCCGGGGTTCACCTCAAACAGCAGCAGGTTCTCGACGCCTCCGACGTAGGCGAATGTCTTGTACTTCGAGAAATTTGTCTTGGGATCGAAGTCAACGACAGTTTTGCCAAGTAAAGGATAGGCCGTCAGAACAATCGCAATAAGTAACCAAAACCAAGCTTTAAAACGCGGGCGGTTCAAGCACATTCCATTCATTCAACATGCGCTCCAAACTAAGATTGGAGTCCTCATCCAGTTTAGGCGATGCTCGCTACTTTGGCGAGCGCTCGATACGAGTATTAGGCAAGACCAAACGGGGATCGCACTTCGGTAAAACCCCTTTATTCGCTTTCCCGATCTAATGGCTCGTTATGAAAAAGACGCGCTAGCTCCGCGTGGCCCATCACCACCGAAGGGTCTCTTTGAATCGCGTCAAAATACTTCTTCTGGAAACCGTCTCCGGCCTCCGTGGGTGTAAAGATTTTTCGCGCCAGGGAAATGGCCACGTGCGCGTCCGTGTCGGTGACGCCTTCTTCGCTGGCCAGGTTCTCGTCAATGCGCACCACAAATTCCGAGATGTTGTGCAGCCAGGCAAATTGCGGATCGTCCACCACTAGGCGAAACAACTCGCCCGCCGTCACTTTGCCGTGTTCTTTTTCATAACCTCGCCGTTCCATTTCCAACAGCGATTTGTGTATGCGCAGGAGCGCCTCGCGCAGCGCCACCAATTTCTGCCGCGCTGGAGTATCTCGCGAGTCCCCATGATTCGCATACGGATCGTTCGATTGCACCACGCTGCTCTCCCCCGGGCCGGGCTTCTGCCCGGAACCGCTACATCCTATTGTGCCGTGCCTTCCTTGGCGCGCACTACCAGATTATTCCTTAAGCCTTGCAGGTTACTTACGCTGGCTGCCCGCGAACCCGCAAGGTTCTTGTCCGCTATGGAATCCACCGAACCTTCCAGCACCACCGCGCCGTTTTTCACGATGATATGCACCGGAGGAACATTTTCCGTCGCGTAATGCGCCAGCGTCGAATCCTCGTACAGCGCCCTGTAGATCGAGTTGCGCAGATCGTCGTCACTCAGCGATGCGGGCAGCACTTCGATTTGGTTCGTCACCGTCCCGACTCCCTCGATGGTGCGTATCGCGCCTTCGGCCTGCTCTCGCATCGAGCGCCGGAGCACCTGGCCACTCAGGGTCACGTTGTTTCCCCTCAAGCTGACACTGATGTAGTCGAATACCGAGTAAAACGGTAGTACCCCGAGTTGGTGATGGATTTCCCGCGAGAGAACCGTAGCCTGCTCGGTCGATGAACTCGAGGCACTCGCCTTCTTTGCCGGCGCGGTTTGTCCCACGACACTAGAACAGACCCCACTAGCCAATAGGGCCGTCAATGCCACGTGAATCGCGCAGCGTTTCATTGAATTTCCGTTTTGTTCCTTATTCGGCGCACCATTGTTGCCCGTTGCGATTATCCCCATCGTTCGCCTTAGCCAGCAACCGCGCATGCTGTACACTGTTAGCATACGACAGGGCTTCGCAGGCTCTCATCCGAATTCTAAGGGTCGGTTACCCCTGGAGAAAGTCAATCAAGTGCTAGCTATTGCCCATCGGGGCGCCTCTGGTTACGCCCCCGAAAATACTTTTGCGGCATTTCGCCGGGCCGTTGCGCAAGGCGTTTCCTTTATCGAGACCGATTTGCACTTAACCCGCGACGCGCACTTCGTCGCTATTCATGACGAAACCGTCGACCGCACCACCAATGGACGAGGTTCCATTCATGAGATGACCCTGGTCGAAGTGCGCCGCCTCGACGCCGGTTCGTGGTTCGCCAGCGAGTTCATGGGCGAACGCATTCCCACACTCGAAGAAATCCTGGAATTCACCAAAAAGAACGATGTGGTCTTCTACCTGGAGTTGAAACCCAGCGGCTTTTGGGGCGGGGAACATGCCATGATCAGCGCGTTGCGCGATTCCGGCGAAATTCAGCGCAGCGTCATTATTTCGTTCGATCCGGCCATTCTCGCCGCTCTCCATAACATTGAGCCCACGCTCATGACCGGTCTTTTGCATGACGGCAAGATCGATAATCCCTTCGACAAAGCCCTGGAGATAGGCGCCCGCCAGTTGGCCGTCCGTGGCGACCTGCTCACACCGAACTTCCTTCAGGAGGCTCGCAAACGTGATTTACAGGTCGTCTGTTGGACCGTCAATTCCCCCGCGCACATGCGCATGCTTGCCTCCGCCGGGGTCGACGGAATTATGACGGATTATCCCGACCGCTTGCTGGCCATACTGAAGAAATAGCACGGTAAAACGCCGCGAACTGCGTCACCGGCAACTGTTCCGCCCGCGCATCCGCTCGCAATTTCATTCCTTCCAGAATTTCCCGGACTTCCTCCGGGGCGCAGCGCGCCCGCAGATTGTTCGCCAGAGTCTTTCGTTTTTGCGCGAAGCACATCTTCACAAACTCCAGAAACTTCTCAGGGTTTTCAATCTGCGCGTTTGCCGATTCCCCTGGAAATTTCAGCGTGACCAATGCCGAAGCCACCTCCGGTGGAGGTCGAAACGCCGCCGGAGGCAAGCGCAACGCAAACGTCGGCTTCGCATAAAATTGCGTGGCCACCGAAAGATATCCGTACTGCTTGCCGCCGGGCCGCGCCGTCAGCCGCGCCGCCACTTCCAGTTGAATCACGATATGCGCTTCGTCGATTTGCTCCGCGTATTGAAAGAAATGATGAAGAATTGGCGAAGTGATGTAATACGGCAAATTCCCGTAAATGCGCATCCGTCTCCCTGCGGCCAGTTTCGCCAGATCGGTTTCCAGCACGTCGCCGCCAACCACCGTAAGATTCTTATGCTTTTCCGCCAACCGCTCCAAGCTGCCGATCAGCGGAGCATCCAACTCCACGGCAATCACCGGCGCACCGCCTTTCAGCAGGTGCTGCGTCATTTCCCCGTGGCCCGCGCCAATTTCAATCCAGCAAAAGTTATCCTGCGCGGTTGTCCCGCCGGCGATCCCGTGCGGCGACACGCGGATGGCACGCGCGATTTTTTCCCGCCAACCGGGATCGCTGAGGAAGTGTTGACCGAGTCGCTGTCTCGCCATGGATACCTGAGAGTGTACCGCACGCCGCCGCGCATCCTCCTTCTGCCGCAATCGTCAGGCTCGGCCGTCGCGTGATAGCATCGAACGGTTTTGGAGGACTGCTATGGCTAAGGGTTACTGGATTGCCTTTTATCGCTCGATCAAGAACGTCGCAGCTTTGGCGGAATACGGAAAAGTGGCCGGGCCGGCCATCGAGGCTGGCGGCGGAAAATTTCTCGCCCGCGGCGTCCCGGTGGAAGCCTACGAAGCGGGACTGCGCGAGCGCACCGTGGTCATTGAGTTCGAGAGCGCCGCTCAAGCCATGGCCACCTACAAGAGCGAGCGCTACCAAGCCGCTGCGAAAAAGCTCGTTGGAGCCGTGGAACGCGACATCCGCATCATCGAGGGAGTCTAATCTTTGTAGCGCCCGCCTTTTCACCGTAGACCGCCGAGCACGGCTACTGGGGCCCGCTAAGCTCCTCCATTACCGCCACTTAGGCTCACCAAACGTTACTACTAGAGAGACCCCAGGCGACAATCTGCAAGCTTCTGGCTCGGCCACGTTCTAAAATCGGAAACACAGACCCGGAATGCGAGCATTCGTCAGGCCCAAGCGAAATGTCGCCCATGACTCAGTTCCTCATCCTCTACGCCCTGTTTGCCCTGGCTACACCCATTTTGGTCATTGTGCTGTACGTCCGCTACAGCAACCTCCGCCTGCGCTTAACCAGGGCAGAAGAAGAAACCGCCAAGCAGGCGGCAGCGCTGCGCCACGAAATTGCTGATTTGCGCAAGCAACTAGCCTCGTTGAAAGCCCCTGTAAGTTCTGCATCTCCGGTGGACATGCGACCAGCGCCAGCGACCGTTCACGAAACGCCGACACCACCGGCCGAAGCGGCAAAACCGGAAGCACATCCTTTCATTCCACCCTTGCCCGTTGTGGTATCGCCGCCCAGCGCACCAGTTGTGCCACCTCCTGCGCAACCAGCACCACCAGCGCAAAAGGAAGTATCGAAGGTTCCCGCTGCGCCGCTGCATCCTGCGCCACCGCCGCCACCGCCCGCTGCACCTCCCATGCCACCAAGAACCATGGCTCCCACGCCAGCCAAGCCGCAAATGCTATCGGTGCCACCGCCCCAAGGCCCAGCGATCGAGATGCCCGCAGCCGCGTCTTCGAGTCCGTCGCACAGAGAACAAACCACCGCCGCCTCGGCGCGCGTAGTTTCTGCTCCTTCCGCGTATTCCCCTCTGCGCATCCCCGCGGCGAAGCCTTCTCTGCAAGACCGCATGAAAAAAGTCTCGGCATTCGAGGAGGCCCTCGGAACAAACTGGCTGCAAAAACTTGGCATCGTTTTGCTGGTATTGGGCGTCGCCTCGTTCGGCATCTACGAACTCGCCGCGCTGGGCAGTTTCGGAAAAGTCCTCGTGTTGTATCTGGCGGCCGCGACGCTCTTGGCCGGCGGCATCTATTTGGAAAAGCGCGAGCGCTACCAACTCCTGGGCCGCACCGGAATCGGCGGTGGTTGGGCGCTCTTCTTCTTCACCACGTTCGCCATGTATTACGTGCCCTCCATGCGCGTGTTGCACTCCGCAGCTCTCGTTTCCGTGCTGATGTTGCTCGTCGCCGTGGCCATGGCCGCGCACACTCTCCGCTACCGCTCGCAGCTCGTCACCGGATTGGCATTCTTGCTCGGCTACTCCACCGTCGCCTTAAGCCAGGACACCGTCTACAGCCTCTCCGCGGGCGTCATTCTGGCCATCGGCCTCGTCGCCATTGTTTTCAAAATGCGCTGGTACCAGCTTGAAGTGTTCGGCATTTTGTCCGGCTACTTGAACCATCTTTATTGGCTCTACCGCATCCTGGGCATCGAGGGCGCTCGCGGACACCTTTTCCCCGAATACACCGCAAGCACCGCGATGTTGTTTTTCTATTGGCTGGTGTTCCGCATTTCGTATTTGTGGCGCAAGCCAAACACGGCGCAAGAGGAACACGCCTCAACCATCGCGGCCATTCTTAACTCCACGCTCCTGCTGGCCACCCTCCGCTTCCAATCCGTTCACCCGGAACTAGCCTACATCGCGCTATTGGCCGTCGGTGCGGTGGAATTAGCCTTCGGCCAGATTGTCAAACATCGCCGTGAAGCATTTGTGGTCCTCAGCGTAATCGGCGCAATGCTGTTGTTGGCCGCGGCACCCGCGCATTATGCCGGGCCGGGCAACGATGTCGGCATCCTCTGGCTCGTGGGTGCGGAAGTGTTCTTGCTCGCCGGTGTGCTCGTAAAGGAAGTGGTCTTCCGGCGCATTGGTTTGGTCACGGGGATCTTGGTCGCCGCTTGGCTGGCTTATTTCGATTTACGCTTGTTGATGGCCACACGCTCCGCTAACGAAACCACGTTGCTTTGGGCGGCCGCGCTTTTCGGCACTTGCGCACTTGCCTTTTACCTGAATGCTCTGGGAATCGGGCGCCGCTGGATGGAATTTTTTGAGCTTTCGCCCGATGTCGAACTGCTAACCACGCATTCTTACTTGGGCGCACTCTGCGCTGCGGCAGCGGCCTGGGCTTGCTTTACGCACGATTGGACCGCGGTGGCCTTCGC